>Ga0209631_10000950_pt1 | contig 38530 bp, 38 predicted proteins | sample COG_08_FD_184752 | JGI IMG/M metagenome (GOLD analysis project Ga0209631, IMG submission 184752) | Pelagic Microbial community sample from North Sea - COGITO 998_met_08 (SPAdes) (version 2) | ecosystem: Environmental > Aquatic > Marine > Neritic zone/Coastal water | place: Helgoland, sampling... | reverse complement strand
AAACTATGTCCCCGATTTACGGGTGAGACGCTACAAAAAAGAAAAATTACGCATTAAACAGCTGCTAGAAAAAGAAGAAAAAGCGGCTTAATGAAAAAACCGGTGAACGCCGGTTTTTTTTATGGTATCCCTCCGTTTCCGATTATAATTGTTATATGAAAAAAACGATTGAACGAAACCTGGCTGAGCACCAAGAGGTATTAGCCCAGCTCCACTTACTTGAGGATACAATTCAACAGACCGCCATCTTGATGGTTGATGCATTAAAAAATGGTAAGACCATTTTTTGGTGCGGTAACGGGGGGAGTGCTTCCGATGCGCAACACCTAGCGGGTGAATTGATCGGTCGGTTCAAGGGAGATAGAAAGCCCCTAAAATCGATCTCGCTGAACGCGGACTCGGCTGTCATGACCTGCATCGTAAACGACTACGGATACGAACAGATTTTCTCTCGGCAGGTTGAGGCGTTGGGCGAGGAAGGTGACATCCTGGTTGGCATATCCACCTCAGGCCAAAGTGCCAACGTCAACCATGCCTTAAATGCAGCAAAGAACAAAAAAATGCATACCGTAGGATTGTTAGGCAAGGGGGGTGGTCAAGCGTTAGAGATAGCAGACCATGCCATCGTTATTCCATCCGAATCCACCGCACGTATTCAGGAGATGCATATCACCATCGGCCATATTCTGTGTGAACTGATTGAGGAAGGCTTAGGGCTAAACGCATGACCATTGTTGTTACCGGTGCCGCTGGCTTTATTGGGTCTAATTTTGTTCTTAATTGGCTGACACACTCAAAAGAAAAAGTAATCGCCTTAGATAAACTGACCTACGCTGGTAACTTAGAAAATCTTCAGTCGGTTGAAAATAACCCTAACTATCTTTTTATTCACGGTGATATTTCTGATTCCAAGCTTGTTGGTATGACATTAGAAGAGCATCAGCCTCGTACAATCATTAATTTTGCGGCAGAAAGTCATGTGGATCGATCGATTCATGGGCCTGACGAATTCATGCTGACCAATATTATTGGTACCTACCGATTACTTGAAGAGGCCCGAACCTTTTTTAATACTTTAAGTGAAGAGAATCAAAAAAAGTTCCGATTTTTGCATGTCTCAACCGATGAAGTGTACGGGACATTAAGTGCCAATGATCCGGCATTTAAAGAAGAAAAAAGGTATGAACCGAACAGCCCCTACAGTGCATCGAAGGCAGCCTCCGACCATCTTGTTCGCGCATGGCACCATACTTATGGATTACCAGTATTAACAACAAACTGCTCGAATAACTATGGGCCCTATCACTTTCCAGAAAAGTTAATTCCTTTATGCATCCTAAATGCACTTAATGGTAAGGACTTGCCGATTTACGGAGACGGGAAACAGGTCCGAGATTGGCTTTATGTAGTTGATCACTGTAAGGGTATTGAAACCGTTCTAGATAAAGGAGAAACTGGCGAGACCTATAATATTGGTGGGTGGAACGAAAAAACTAACCTCGAGGTCGTACACACCCTGTGTGATTTATTGGATGAATTGAAGCCTCGTGAGGATGGCAAATCATATCGCGAGCAGATCACTTTCATTAAAGATCGTCCGGGCCATGACCGACGTTACGCGATTGACGCGACCAAGATCAGCAAAGATCTGGGGTGGAGGCCGGAAGAGACATTCGAGACCGGGATCCGCAAGACGGTGCAGTGGTACTTCGATAATCAAGACTGGGTAAATCACATGCAGTCCGGGGAATACCAACACTGGCTTAACAAAAACTATTCATGAAGATTCTCATTACCGGCACCAATGGTCAGGTGGGACACGCCTTGATGCAGCAACTTAAAAAGCATGAGCTTGTTGGACTCACCCGCCAAGATTGTGACCTCACCCAGCCTAACCAAATCAAACAGGTCATCGACCAACACCAGCCGGACTTGATCATTAATCCTGCGGCCTATACCAAGGTGGATCAGGCAGAAGACGAGCCCGAATTGGCTTTTTTAATTAATCGGGACGCACCAAGAGTCATGGCGGAAAAAGCACGGGAATACCATATCCCACTTATTCACTTTTCCACGGACTATGTATTTGACGGGGAGAAAGAGGAAGCCTATGTGGAGGAGGATAGGGCTAATCCGCTAGGCGTGTATGGCCAATCGAAATTAGCCGGTGAAGAGGCGGTTCAAGCAGTTGGTGGGTTGCATTATATCTTCCGCACCAGCTGGGTATATTCCAATAGGGGACAGAATTTTTATTTGACGATGAGGCAGCTGAGTTATGAGCGAGACGAGATCAATGTCGTTGCCGACCAGATCGGAGTCCCAACGTCGAGCGCATTCATTGCCGAGCAAATAGAAACAATGATCCCTCAATTATGTGAGAATAATACCGGCCTTTATCATCTTGTGCCTAAGAAATCTTGCTCGTGGTACGACTTTGCAAAACAAATTATTAGTAAAACTAATCTTAATTTTAATTTGAAGAATTTACACCCAATCGAGACACTCGCATTTAAAACTAAGGCCCAGCGACCCAAACACAGTCTGCTGAATAACCACAAAATTCAACAAGCCTTTATGTTAAAATTGGAGCACTGGCACAAGGGGTTGGAGATGGTAATCAATGAAGCGTAAGGGCATTATTTTAGCAGGTGGTTCGGGCACTAGACTCTATCCAGTGACGAAGACGATTTCCAAACAGTTGCTTCCCGTCTATGACAAGCCCATGATCTACTATCCCTTAACGACACTGATGCTCGGTGGGATTCAAGACATTCTCATCATCTCAACCCCAGAAGACTCCCCACTGTTTGAGGCATTATTGGGTGACGGATCCCAATGGGGATTAAGATTAAGTTATAAAGTCCAACCTAGCCCAGATGGGCTGGCACAAGCCTTTATCCTCGGTGAAAATTTTATTGGTGATGATCAGTCTACACTGATATTAGGTGATAATATTTTTTACGGGCACGACCTTGAAATGCTCCTCAGCTCAGCCGGCGAAAGGGATCATGGCGCAACCATCTTTGCTTACCATGTTAATGACCCAGAACGTTATGGCGTTGCAGAATTTAATCCAGATAACCAGGTCCTCTCATTAGAAGAAAAGCCCACGCAACCCAAATCTAATTTTGCCGTTACAGGGCTCTATTTTTATGACCAAAAGGTGGTGCAATTAGCTAAAGACCTTAAACCATCAAAGCGCGGGGAGTTAGAAATCACGGATCTGAATAAAAAATATTTAGAGCAGAATGCCTTGTTTGTGGAGATGATGGATCGTGGTTATGCCTGGCTGGATACCGGAACTCATGACAGCCTGCTAGAGGCAGGGCAGTTTATCGCTACCATAGAAAATCGACAGGGCCTTAAAGTTGCCTGTCCAGAAGAAGTAGCTTACCGAAAAGATTGGATCACCAAGAAAGATGTTGAGGAGTTAGCCAAACCATTACTAAAAAATCAATACGGTCAGTATTTGTTAAAAATAATCGACGACCGATGAAGGTTACCTCATTAAAAATCTCTGATGTGAAGCTGATTGAACCCAATGTATTTGAGGATGAGCGAGGGTTTTTTTATGAATCGTTTAACCAAGAAAAATTTAATAAGGCGATTGGAAAAGACATTACGTTCGTTCAAGATAATCACTCCAAATCTAAGAAAGGCGTATTGCGTGGGCTGCATTATCAAGAAGCACCCTATGCGCAGGCAAAGTTAGTACGTGTAATATCTGGCGAGGTATTTGATGTCGCAGTAGATATTCGTCAAGGTTCCCTGACTTATGGTCAGTGGGTAGGCGAGATCTTGTCAGGTACAAACAAAAAGCAATTGTGGGTCCCTGAGGGATTTGCCCATGGCTTCTTAACAGTAAGCGACCAAGCAGAGGTTTTATATAAAACAACCATGCTTTATTCTAAAAAGCATGAAAAAAACATTTTATGGAATGACCCAACACTTGCTGTTAAATGGCCATCCCATGATCTACCAAGACTGTCATCAAAAGATTCTGTCGGCATACTATTCTCAGAATTGTGAATAAATTTTTTATCTAGTGACAATCGTTTAGTCTGTGATTTAAGTGTTTAATTTTTTAATTCAATTTGCGTAGCTTGTTATGAGGGTAGATGATGAAACAATGGTATTTGATTTATACGAAACCAAGGAAAGAGCAAATTGCACTTCAAAATTTAATCGCTCAAGGCTATGAGGCACAACTCCCTATGTTTAAGTTAGAAAAAATTGTTAGGAATAAAAAAAGCCTTGAAGAAGAGCCGTTATTTCCCCGCTACCTTTTTATAAAGCTTGATGAACAGGCCTCGCAAAGCTGGTCCCCGATACGATCTACAATCGGCGTTTCCCATATAGTTAAGTTTGGTAACTTATATCCGCGTATACCTGAAGTGGTTGTTAAATCGATACTCAGCATTGATTCAGATGATACTATAGTAGAGTCAATCATTTCAGGTGATTTGGTGACAATTAATAAGGGCCCATTTAAAGAGGTGGAGGCTTTATTTAGCCATTTTGATGGTGATGAGCGGGCGATATTACTACTCAATATTTTAGAAAAAACGGTTAAAGGAAAATTTAATCTGTCTGAATTTTCGCTTGCTAAATAAATGGACTTTTTTATGGATATTTTATTGCCCTTATTGCAAAACTAAGCTAATGTTGTTCAAGTTTGAACAAGGTTTTTTGTTTAGCAATATTAAATGCTTTTATAACAAGTAAGGCGGTAGCGTGCCTGAAATTAATTTTTTCAATAAGGGATGGATAGCTTTATTAAAAATAAACTACAAGCCAATGAGGATTTTAAGCTGTTGAGGCTGATTGAAAAAAGTCCTCAAATTTCACAGCGTGAAATCGCAAAAAAAGCGGGTTTAAGTTTAGGGAAGGTCAATTACTGTTTAAAATCACTTGGTGAAAAGGGTTTGATCAAGATTAAAAGATTCTCACAGTCCGAACATAAGATTCGCTATATATACCTGCTAACCCCTAAAGGAGTAAAGACAAAAGGTTTAATGGCGATTGACTTTCTTGAGCGAAAATTAAAAGAATATGAAGCGCTGCAAGACGAAGTAGCAGAGCTTCAGGAAGAATTATCTGCAGTGAGGTCAAATTCTGAAGAATTCAAACTAACGCTTAATAGCGAGCATTATCGTGCTTAAAGCTCAATGAATAAAGCCCTCGATATTACGCCTGTTATTCTATGTGGCGGTTCCGGTACTAGATTGTGGCCATTATCTCGCAGACAACTTCCTAAACAGTATCTAACTTTATATGGTAACAATACCATGCTTCAGGAAACCATATTACGCCTTAAAGGTTTAAGTAACCTTGCAGACCCCATTATTGTGTGCAATGTTGACCATCGATTCCTGGTTGCGGAACAATGCCATCAAATTGATATTAAAAAACCAACAATTCTTCTTGAGCCTGTTGGCAGAAATACGGGCCCTGCAATTGCGGCTGCAGCAATTCAGTCTCTTAAGCAAAAAAATAATTCAGTACTCCTGGTTTTATCTGCCGATCATATTATAAAAAATGTTGATGCATTTTATCAGGCAATTAATGTTGCTAACCAACAGGCACAAAAAGGTAAATTGATAACTTTCGGTATTGTGCCCACAAATGCCAATACAGGATACGGTTACATTAGATCATCAAAAAAAAATATCGACGGTGCATATAAAGTTCAAGAATTTGTTGAAAAGCCAAATGAAGAAAATGCTAAAAAATACCTAGAACTAGGAAACTATTTATGGAACTCCGGCATATTTATGTTTAAGCCTGATTTGTTTGTAGATGAGCTAAATATCTTCTCATCAGATACGGTTAAATTGGTCGCCGATGCTATTAATAATGCCAAACAAGACCTGGATTTTATTAGATTAGAAAAGAAAGCATTTGAATCTTGTTCATCCAATTCTATTGATTGTATGCTAATGGAAAAAAGCAAAAAGTTAGTAGTAGTGCCCTTGAATGCTGGATGGAGTGATGTTGGTTCATGGTCAACACTTTATGATATTAGTGAAAAAGATAGCAGCGGTAACGTTCTTAAAGGAGATATCACTGTAAAAGATACGACTAATACATATATTTTCTCCGATGATCGCATGATAGCTGCAGTTGGCCTAGATAATTTAGTTATTATTGATACACCTGATGTTACTTTTATTGCTTCTCAAGACAAGGCTCATGAAGTTAATTCAATCGTTGAGTCTTTAAAAAATAATAATAGAAATGAAGTTCATTTTAATAGCCAAGTATTTCGTCCTTGGGGCTGGTATGAATCGATTCAATCAACTCCCTATTTCCAAGTAAAACGATTAAATATCAAGCCTGGTGGAAAGCTTTCTTTACAATTGCATTATAAGCGCTCCGAGTATTGGGTAGTGGTAAGAGGTATTGCCACAGTTATTAATGGCGAGAAAAAATTAACCCTTATGACTGGAGAATCAACTTATGTGCCGCTTGAATCAATTCATTCACTCGCAAATAATACAAAAGAGGTGTTAGAAGTCATCGAGGTACAAAGTGGAAGTTACTTAGGAGAGGATGATATCGTAAGATTTGAAGACATCTATGGGAGAATCGATTGAAAATAACAGTAGTTGGAATTGGGTATGTAGGTCTCTCAAGTGCTATGTTATTGTCGCAAAATCACGAAGTCGTTGCCCTTGATATTGACTCGAGAAAAGTCGATAAATTGAACAATAAAATCTCCCCAATATTTGATAAAGATATTGATGATTTCCTAGCCAATAAAGATCTTGACTTTATTGCAACACTAGATCAAAAATTAGCTTACACAAATGCTGACTTTGTTATTATTGCTACGCCGACTGATTTCGATAGTAATAATAATTGCTTTGATACACGCTCTGTTGAAGCCGTTATTCAGGATGTTATTAATATAAGCCCCACTGCAGTTATGATTATAAAGTCAACTGTTCCAATAGGTTTTACTCAAAGTATTAAGAACAAATTAAACACTAATAACATCATCTTCTCACCTGAATTCTTAAGAGAAGGCTTTGCTCTTTGTGACAGTCTGAACCCTTCCCGTATAGTTATTGGGGAAAAGTCTCAAAGAGCGAAAGTATTTGCTAATATATTGCAAGAAGGGGCTATTAAAAAGAATATTGATGTTCTTTTCACAGGCTCCACTGAAGCTGAGGCAATTAAGCTATTTAGTAACACTTATCTTGCTATGAGGGTCTCATTTTTTAATGAACTTGATACCTATGCTCAAGTATATAGCCTGGATTCAAGACAAATTATTGAGGGCGTAAGCCTGGATCCAAGAATTGGATCAAATTACAATAACCCGTCTTTTGGATACGGTGGATATTGTCTTCCAAAAGATACCAAGCAATTAAAGGCAAACTATCATGATGTTCCCAATAGTCTAATAAGTGCTATTGTTGAAGCTAACTCAACAAGAAAAGATTTTGTTGCGAATTCAATTATTTCAGGGCGACCAAAGACAGTTGGAGTCCACCGACTCGTAATGAAGTCTGGTAGCGACAACTATAGATCATCATCAATCCAATGCATTATTGAGCGCGTTAAAGCCAAAGGCATTAAAGTGGTTATATATGAGCCTTTATTGGAAGGCAATAAGCTATTCCAATCTAAAGTTATTAAAGACATTTGTGAGTTTAAAAGAATTAGTGATGTGATTATAACCAACCGAATGACGGATGAATTGAAAGATGTAAATGAGAAAGTTTATACAAGAGATTTATTTCATTCTGATGTATAAAAAAGAATTAAATAAAAGCATTGGAATTAAAATTGACTGGTTTAATTGGTAAAGCCAAAGTAATTAAACTTATCAATACACAAAGATAGATTGATGTTATGTGAGTAAATGGTGATTATGTTGAAAGCTGATGATAGAAATTAGATTTTGGATATTACTACACCCTTTTTTATTATAACTACTACATAGTCAAAAATTTTTAAAACAGAAAGTAAATTAATTTATTATTTTTTAAGAGAATATTATAATGTCTAAAAAAGCTTTAATTACAGGTGTAACTGGTCAAGATGGATCATATTTATCAGAATTTTTATTAGATAAAGGTTACGAGGTTCATGGTATCAAGCGGCGAAGCTCATCTTTTAACACATCAAGAATTGATCATTTATTTACTGATTTACATGAAAAAGGAAGGCCATTTTATTTACATCATGGGGATATGACGGACTCATTAAGTCTTACGAACATTATTCAAAAGTTAAGGCCGGACGAGATTTATAATTTAGCAGCGCAAAGTCATGTTGCTGTTTCATTTGAAGAGCCCGAGTATACTGCTAATTCGGATGCCCTTGGACCTCTAAGGATACTTGAGGCAATTCGTATTTTGGGCTTAGAAAAAAAAACAAAGTTTTACCAGGCCTCAACATCTGAGCTATATGGTTTGGTTCAAGAGATACCACAGAAAGAGACAACGCCATTTTATCCAAGAAGTCCATATGCTGTAGCTAAGCTATATGCACATTGGATAACCATAAATTATCGAGAGGCTTACGGCATTTTTTGTTGTAATGGTATTCTTTTTAACCACGAGAGCCCTAATCGTGGTGAAACTTTTGTAACACGCAAAATAACCAGAGCTTTAGCAAGAATTAAATTGGGGCTCCAAGATTGTTTGTATCTTGGAAATATAAACGCTTTACGTGATTGGGGACATGCAAAAGATTATGTTGAGATGCAATGGTTAATGCTCCAACAAAAAACCCCAGAAGATTTTGTTATAGCTACAGGATCCCAATACAGTGTCCGTGATTTTGTAAATGTAGCAGCAAAAGAATTAGGTATCAACATAAGCTGGAGCGGAGATGGCAAGGATGAAAAAGGTTTCGATTCATCTGGGAAAATAATTGTCGCTATTGACCCTAGATATTACAGGCCAACCGAGGTTGAAACGCTTCTTGGTGATGCATCAAAGGCGATGAAAAAGTTAGGCTGGAAACCAAAGATTAGTTTTGATTCCTTAGTTTCAGAGATGGTTCGAGAAGATCTTAGCGCAGCCCAAAGAGATGAATTAACCAAAAAACATGGTTACAAAACCCCTGACTATAAAGAGTAACTTTTTTTATGCCTAAAAAAACTATTTTATTGACCGGTTCTGGGGGAATGGTAGGTCAAAACTTGCTTGAACATGCAGATATATCTTCGTATGATATTCTTTCGCCAAGATCAAATGAGCTAGATCTTCGTGATTTTGAAAAGGTAGAAAATTATCTTTTAAAATACAAACCTGAAATGATTATTCATGCAGCTGGAAAAGTAGGTGGCATTCAGGCAAATCTGAGGGAGCCTGTAAACTTTTTAGTAGATAATTTAGATATGGGTAGAAATATTGTTATGGGTGCTTATAAATCAGGAATAAAAAAATTAATTAATATTGGTAGCTCATGCATGTACCCAGCCAATATTTCTGAGCCCCTTAAAGAAGATATTCTTATGACAGGAAAATTAGAGGAAACCAATGAAGGCTATGCCATTGCAAAATTAGCTACAGCACGATTATGTGAATATGTGTCAAGAGAAGATAGTAGCTTTATTTATAAAACCTTAATCCCATGCAATCTTTATGGGAGGTTTGATAAATTTAAAGATGATTATTCACATTTAGTTGCAGCGATAATTCATAAGATTCATCAGGCAAAAAAAGATGATGCAAACAAAGTTGAGGTGTGGGGTGATGGAACGGTACGGCGAGAATTTATGTATGCAGGTGATCTAGCTGACGCACTAATATTGTCAATTAATAAATTTGATGAGTTACCTCAATATATGAATATTGGGTTAGGTGTTGATATAACAATTGATGAATATTATAAAAAAGTAGCTAAAGTCATTGGTTATACTGGAATTTTAACTCATGATAAAACCAAACCGGTTGGAATGATGCGTAAGCTAGTTAACACAGATAGGCAAACTAAGTTAGGATGGCAACCAAAGACAAGTCCTGAGGTTGGACTTCAAAAAACATACGAATTTTATTTACAAGAGATGGGTAAATGAGTTTTAAATACCCACTAGCAACAGCCACATGGGATCAAAAAGAAATTGATGCGATGCATGATGTCATCGCATCAGGTAATTTTACTATGGGTAAAAGAGTAGGCTTATTTGAAAAAAGCTTTTCAAAATATATTGGCAGCCATCATGCTGTAATGGTAAATTCTGGGTCATCTGCAAACTTATTGATGATTGCTGCTCTTTTTTATACTAAAAATCCTATATTAAAATTAAAAAGAGGGGATGAGGTGATTGTCCCTGCAGTATCTTGGAGTACTACTTATTATCCTCTTTACCAATATGGCTTAAAAATTAAGTTTGTTGATATAGATATCGAAACACTTAATTACGATCTGGTTCAATTAGAGTCAGCAATTACAAATAAAACACGTGTAGTTCTTGCTGTTAATTTACTCGGTAACCCGAATGATTTCGACTGTATTAATAACATTATAAGAGACAAGAATATAATTTTATTGGAAGATAATTGCGAATCAATGGGGGCAACATTTAATAATAAGAAGGCTGGAACTTTTGGAGTGATGGGGACATTTAGTTCATTTTTTAGTCATCATATTTCAACGATGGAGGGTGGAATAATAGTTACTGATGATGAAGAGTTAAATCAAATACTTACCTCTCTCAGATCTCATGGATGGACACGTGACCTACCAGTCAAAAATTTAATTTGCGATGATAAAAGCGAGGATTTACTCGAAGAGTCTTTTCGATTTGTGTTGCCTGGCTATAATGTTCGACCCTTGGAGCTTGAAGGAGCATTAGGTATTGAGCAGGTTAAAAAATTACCTATGATCATTTCTGAGCGCCGTAAAAATGCTAAATTATTTGTAGAAACTTTATCTAACCACTCTGATTTACTAATTCAAAAAGAAGTTGGAATGAGTAGTTGGTTTGGTTTTAGTATTATTATTAAGCCGAGCAGCTCTTTAACAAGAAAAGAATTGGTTGATAAGTTAAATCATTTGGGATTTGAAATTAGACCAATTGTTACTGGTAATTTTCTTAAAAATGAAGTTATCAAATTTTTTGATTATGAGGTTCATGGTGATTTAAAAAATGCTAAATATCTTGATAAACATGGATTGTTTATTGGTAATCACCATTACTCAATCAGTAATGCATTCGAGGCTTTATCAACATTAAAAATTTAAAAACATATATCCCTCATATTGATGACATTATTTTTCGATCTGAGAAGATTGTTAAATCAATTGGCAGTGCCATACTTTCTGACGGACAATCGCTTTCTCAATCACTAATAATTGACGGTATACCTTATTGGGATGTTTTTGCATCTGAATTAGCAAGTCGTTATATACCATCTGCCTTTGGTAAGTGTGGTTACAGTGAATTAATAACACAATTCACTAAGCCGACCCTTGTTAAGTCAAAATACTTTATCCGAGACCTTGCGCACCTTTATAAACATAGCGATAGATATACTGGAAAATCTTTATCTAACAGAATTCTGTGTCTTGAATTCATGCCTCAGCAGAGTCGTGATGTAATGCAGCCGGTTATACGCTATCTTGCTGATCAAAAAAATGTGCAAATAATGTCACTTAGAGATAGAAAATGGCCAATTACTGAGGGCACTTTAAACTCTAATGAATTGCGCAGAACAATATGGGACTTTTGGAATGATGAGTTAAGTTTAAAGACAAGCATTTTAAATAGACAATTAAAGTTGATTAAGAAAAATTTTATTAACTCAAAATCTCTGGAAAAAATTATTGACACTAGCGCCCCAGGCTTTAGAAAAAGTATTCAGCGAGCCTTGAATAGATTATTTATTGGCGAATTCTCGACATTAATTAGGCAAGGTGTAATTTCTAAATTTATTCTAGAAAAACATCGCCCTTCATTAGTAATTGCTACTGACATTCATGATCCACGGACTAGAATTTATTTGCTCCAATGTAAGCATTTACAAATCCCTTGCTTAGCTCTACAACATGGACTGACTAATTCTGCCGCAATTGAATGGCGTTTTTTCCCCGCAGATTGTGTGGCTGTGTGGGGAAAACATTTCAAAAAGACTCTGATCTCACATGGTATTGCTTCTGATAAAATAGTTGTGACTGGAGCGCCACGAAGTGATAGCTTATTAAATTCATGTGATTTTGAAGCCAAATCTATAAAGAAGAAATTGGGTATTCCTAAAAATGCCCGCATAATATTGCTTGCGTCTACTTTTGTATTAAGTAGTTATAATAAGCTTAATAATGATGCTGAGCTTCTTGAGGCAATGAAAAGAGCAGTTTTTGATTCCATAGACAGTTTTGAAAATGTCTATCTCATTGTTAAACCTCATCCTGAAGAGAATCAAAATGAAACTAAGTCATTTGCATCAAATAATCCTAACATCATCTTTGTTGATCAAAAGCAAGACATTCGGCCTTTAACTAAGATATGTGATTGCTTTGTTTCTTTCGGATCAACCACGACTATGGATGCAATATTGTTAGACAAACTTGTCGTTTGCCCTACTTTTCCTGGTTGGGTTTGGAGTAATGCTTGCATCGATACTGGTGTTGTTTATGCTCCAGTTTCTCCCGAGGAGATTCGTGATATTTTTAAACTTGTTTCAATATCTAAGCACACAATTTTGATCAATAAGCATAAGCATACTCGTGATAAGTTAGTTTCTGATTGGTTGTATCGTCACGATGGCCAATGTGCAAAAAGAATTGGAAATCTTGCCCTTAGTTTGCGTTCTAACCATAAGAAATCGAAGGGCGCTTGCGCCTCATTAGTTTAATGGGCTTTTATAAATTATATTATTATGATGAGCAAGATTTACAAGTGATAAGTATGTTTAAACACATTTGCGAAATATCAAAACTATCAACAACTTTCGCAGAAACTAAATACTACTATTTATAAGGTAATGTAATATGAAATTAATTAATTGTCGAATTTGTAACGGTAACTCCCTCACAGATTACTTAAACTTAGGTTTAACGCCAGCAGCCGATGCTTTCGTTAAGGAAGAATTAAAATCTCTAAGTGACCCCGTTTACCCATTAGAAGTTTGTCTGTGTGATAATTGTGGAATTTCACAGTTGAACTATACAGTTGACCCCAAAATTTTATTTCAAAATGATTATCCATATGAATCATCTACTACCAAAACCGGCCGACTTCATTTTGATCAATTTGGAGAAAGTGTTGTGAAAAAAGCAGAATTAAGCTCCGATGATTTAGTAATTGATATAGGGAGTAATGTCGGAGTTTTATTAGGCGCTTATCAAAAAAGAGGATGCAAAGTGTTGGGAATTGAGCCGTCAGAACATATAGCTGCTAATGCAAATAAAAATGGAGTTGAAACAATCAATGATTTTATAACCCCTGATTTAGCAAAAAAAATTGTTTCAAATAAAGGCCAAGCCTCAGTTATTAATATAACAAATGTTTTTGCTCATATTAATGATCTTGAAAGCCTAATGAAGGCTGTAGATTCGTTATTAACAAAAAATGGAATGTTTGTAATTGAAGGTCCTCATTTTTTAAATCTTATTGAGGCTTTAGAGTACGACACAATTTATCATGAGCACTTATTATATCTCTCAGTAAAACCTTTAAAATCATTGTTCAATCGTTTTGGTTTCGGAGTATTTGATGTTGAAGAAGTTTCAATTCATGGAGGCTCAATAAGAATTTTTGTTTGCAGAAAAGGTGAATATAATATAAAAAATTCTGTTAATCAAATTATTGAAAAAGAGGAAAAAGCTAATTTGTTTGATATTTCTAGATTAAATAAATTTAGTGATCGAGTGCAAGAACATAAAAAAGAATTACGCGAGCTTCTTTTAGAAATAAAAAAAACTGGTAAGACTATAGTGGCAGTTAGTGCCCCCGCAAAAGGAATGACTTTATTAAATTATTGTGAAATTGATTCTAATATTATAGATTTTATAACTGAAAAATCTCCTCTTAAAATTGGTAAATACTCTCCCGGGGCACATATACCTATTTTTTCAGATGAAAAACTACGTGAAAAAAAAATTGATTTTGCTTTGGTTTTAGCTTGGAATTTTTCTGATGAAATTATGGAGAATCTTTCCGATTTTAAAAATTCTGGCGGTAAATTTATCATACCAATCCCTAAACCAAAAATTGTTTAATTAAAAAAAAGGAATAAATATAATGATTATTCATAAAATAAAAGTTGCTCATCAAGATGAAAGAGGGGCAATATCAGACATTCTTCAACAAGTCGTTGTAGATTGCGTCACGTTAATAACTATTACTAATGGCTCTATAAGAGGGAATCATTATCATAAAGATTCTATTCAATATTCTTATGTTTTATCTGGAGAAGTTATAGCCTATTCACAAATGCCAAATCAAAAAGTTGAAAAATCTATCTTAAAAGCAGGCGATATGCTTGAGTCACCCGCTATGGAAAGACATTCAATTCATGGGATTGATGATAATTCTGTGTTACTTATTTTAACTAAAGGGCCAAGAGGTGGCGGCCGATATGAAGAAGATACCTTTAGAGTATCCCCACTTCACGAGACCATCGATCCATAGCGCTTTTAATAATTACAAACAGGAGATGCTAATTAATGATACCGGTAAATTTACCTCTAGTTGATGGCCGTGAAAAAGAACTTTTAATTGAGTGCATTGAGTCGGGATGGATATCTGAAGGCCCTTATGTAAAAAAATTCGAAGAAAATTTCTCTAATTTTATTGGAATGAATCATGGTGTCGCTGTTACAAATGGAACAGCTGCACTAGAAGCTGCTATTTTTGCAATAGATCTTAAAGATGGCGACGAAGTTATTATGCCTTCTTTTACAATCATTTCCTGTGCAATTGCAGCGTTGCGCTTTGGTGCAAAACCAGTATTAGTCGATATTGAGCCGCTTACCTGGAATATTAATGTTGATCAGATCGAATCAAAAATTACTTCACGAACAAAAGCTATTATGGCCATTCATATGTACGGACACCCATGCGATATTGATCCAATTTTAGATTTAGCTAAGAAATATAATTTGAAAGTTATTGAGGATGCATCGCAAGTTGCCGGAGCACTTTATAAAGAAAAGAAATGTGGTGGGATTGGCCATATTTCAGCATTTTCACTTTATGCTAACAAAATAATAACAACAGGCGAAGGAGGAATGGTAATGACCTCCGATGACAAAATGGCAGATCGAGCTCGCAGTTATAGAAATCTATGTTTTAGACCTGATCGTCGTTTTTATCATACAGAGCTAGGTAATAACTTACGTATGACAAACATGCAAGGAGCAATAGGTATAGCTCAATTAGAACGTATTGATGAGTTTGTAGAAATTAAGAGGGCTAATGGAGTTCGGTATAGGGAGTTACTCGATCAGATACCAGGTATAAGAGCACAAATAGAAAAGCCATGGGCTAAAATGGTTTATTGGATGTATGCTGTTGAGCTTGATGAGTCAACAGGATGGGATGCTGAGAAGATGATGGCTAAACTTTATTCTCGTGGAGTTGAAACACGGCCTTTTTTCATTGGTCTTCACGAACAACCAGCACTGCTTGATAAAGGCTTGTATCGAAATGAGGAATTTCCGGTGACTTATAATTCTTCTAGACAAGGTTTTTATTTACCATCAAGTATGAGTTTAACGGATACACAGATCAACTTTGTAGTTGATCAAATTAAAGATATTTTAGAAGTATAGAAAATAATATGCTGATTAAAACATCAAAATTATTTTCAGCAGAATTAAATAAAAATTTGTACCCGATCTCTGCAGATGACTATTTTAATAGAACAAAGGTTAGTACTTACAATTTATCAACAATGAGGTTGATTGTTAGAGAAAATATCAAGCCCATAAGGGATAATAATGACTTAAACATCTTAGATTGGGGATGTGGAAATTCATTATGGGCTTTTGCTTTATTTCCAAGGGCCTTTGTAACAGGCGTTGATATTTTAAAAAATAACCTGATTTATTCAAAGATTAATGCCAAAAAAAACGCTTCTAAATTTCGAGGCCTTCTATTTGATCGGGATATTTCCAAGTTGAGAGAAAATACATTTGATCACGCCATTGCAATTGCTTTGATTGAGTTGTTAGATAAAGAGATGTTTAATTTTATTTTTTCTAAAATATATGCCTCATTAAAGCCTGGTGGAAAGCTATTTATAACACATCATAATTACCGTCTTTTTTCAGCAGTTTATTTACCTTGGCTATTGAGAGGTGGCTATCCTGCCTTAAAAAAACGTATGGGAATGGATATTCAAAAAAAAAGCACAAGAGAAGTTATTTCTGACTTCCAAAATATTGGATATATTTGTATTGATTCAGGCGCATTTAATCCCTATCCAACAAAGATTTGGCCACTAGTTTCTAGTAAAAAAGGTTATTTGGTCAGAAATAGTTTAATTAAAGATTGGTATTACACCCACTTTATAGTGTTACAAAAACCTGAAAATAAAAATAATATCAACAAAGGTAGTGATAAGTGAAGATCGGAATAGATGCTAGAGTGCTAGAGTGGCGTCGGGGTGGTGTTGCACGTATCGTCATAAACATTCTGAAAATCTGGCAAAGAGGAGGGGATAGGCATCATTTTGTCTTATATTTCCAAAATTATATTCCGGATGATAATTTTTTGCGCCATCCAAATTTTGAACTAAAATTACTTAAGGGGCCAAATTTACTTCGTATTCACCGTATTGTTGCCGAGCAATTTTTAATGCCTAGTCAGCTTAAAAAAGATAATTTAGATCTTTTTTTTGCAACAGGTTATAGCGCACCTTTATTACTTCGATCAGTCAAGATTGTCGTTGCTGCTTGGGATATTTCATACACCACACACCCTGAACATTATTCTTGGAGGCACCGCATTTCTTTGGATTATTTTTCGCGTAAATCATGCGGATGTGCAGCTGGGGTAATAACTGCTTCGACATTTGATGCTAAGCAAATTGAAAAATACTATAAAGTTAGACCTCAAAATATTTCAACAGTTTATCTTGCAGCTGATAAGAAATTCACAGCCAAGCGTAACAAATCTGAAATTAATCGTATCACTGTGAAATATAAATTACCTTCAAAGTTTATTTTATCAATGGGTGTAATTCAAAATCGTCGTAATATAGACATAATAATAAATGCTTTTAAGCAACTCAAGAATGAATACAATGATTTTTCATTTGTTTTGGTTGGAAGAAATTACACTCAACCGTACATTAATATCGAAGGCATGATGAAAGAAATGATAGAAGAGAAACGTGCTTTCTATATCCCTTGGATCGAGGATGAAGATTTACCCGCACTTTATCAGGCCGCTCATTCTTATATTTGTACTTCCACGGTGGATGGCGAAGCTCTTATGCTTAAAGAAGCCATGCAATCAGGTACCCCAGTGATCACCTCGCCTTTATTGAAAGATGCTATTGGTGGTAATGGTTTAATTATTGATGACCCAACAAATATTCTTAATACTTCTAAAATTTTACGCATTGCAATGAGTGATGACTTACTACGAAATAAGCTTATTAAAGATGGAAAAAAATGGACTCAAAATATTACATGGGAACGCGTAGCTGATAAGATCCTTACTTTTTTGGAGTCAAGATAATTAAAAAAGAATCAACAATTTTCCTTTTGAAAAATTTTTGGCGTCATATCCCAAAAAAAAGAAAAAGCCAGTTATCAGCACTTATTTTATTAACTATTCTTGTGTCATTTGCGGAGATTCTAGGTATCGGAGCAGTCTTACCTTTCTTAGGTGCCTTGACTGCACCAGATAGAATTTTAGATATCCAATTCTTACAACCATTTTTTAATAAATTAAATATTCAAAATTCATCTGACCTATTATTTCCAATGACGCTTATATTTATAATCGCGGCAATAATATCTGGCATTATGAGATTAATTTTGTTGTGGACTCAGACTCGTTTTGGTTTTGCGATAGGGGCAGATATCAGTATCTCTGTTTACAGACATTCACTTTATTTACCATATTCCGCACATGTTTCGCAAAATAGTAGTGAATTTATATCAGGAATAACAAACAAAACAGGAATGATTGTTACTCAAGTTATTTTACCAATTTTATTAATTATCAGTGCAGGCATTATATTAAGTGCAATCTTTATAACTCTTTTATTAATTGATCCCTTAGTTGCAATTATTGCAACTTTTGGATTTGCTTCGACTTATGCCTTTATTTTGTTCTTAACAAAAAAAAAGTTACTAACGGATAGTGATAATATTAGCAAGAAATCAAATTTATTAATTCAGTCATTACAGGAAGGGTTTGGCGGTATTAGAGATGTTCTGATTGATGGTACACAAGAAGTCTACTGTAGAATTTTTAGAGAAGTTGATTTGCCTTTAAGAAAGGCTCAAGCTGGTATAACAATTATTGGTCAAACCCCACGATTTATAGTTGAGGCCTTTGGAATCACTATTTTAGCCTCGGTAGCTTATTATCTAGCACTGAGTTCAGATGGGATAAATAAAGCAATACCTGTGCTTGGTGTTTTTGCTCTTGCCGCACAAAGATTATTACCATTACTGCAACAAGTTTATGCTAGCTGGACATCGATAATTGGTTGTAGTGCCTTACTTAAAGATGTTTTATTTTATCTTAACCAATCATTACCAGAATACTACAACCTCCCTTCACCTTCTTTGATAAAATTTGATAATTATATTCGACTACAAAATTTAGATTTTCGCTACAGTCCCGACACCCCATCCATTATCAAAGGCTTTAGTTGTAAAATAAATAAAGGAGAGAAAGTTGGATTAATTGGAACAACTGGAAGTGGTAAAAGTACTTTGATAGATATTATAATGGGATTATTAATTCCAGAAGATGGCCAGTTGTTCATTGATGACCAATTAATTACATCTAAAAATTATCGCTCTTGGCAGCTTCATATTTCACATGTACCTCAAAATATTTTTTTAGCAGATACGACAATTTTAGAAAATATTGCCTTTGGTGTTCCACTTGATGAAATTGACCATGAATTAGTTTCTGAATGTGCAAAAAAATCTCAAATTTCTCAAACTATTGAGTCGTGGTCTTTAAAATACAATACATTAGTTGGCGAAAGAGGGGTTAGACTTTCAGGTGGACAAAGGCAACGTATTGGAATTGCTAGAGCTTTATACAAACGAACAGATGTAATTATTTTCGATGAGGCTACAAGCGCCCTAGATGACAAAACTGAGCTTAAAGTAATGGATAGTATTTTTAATCTTAATCCTGATATTACAATCTTAATTATTGCTCATAGACTTACAACACTTAAAAAGTGTAACCAAGTTATTGAGTTAGAAGAGGGAAGAGTATTAAGATCAGGGACTTACAAAGAGATAGTCGGGGAATTATAATGGAAAAAACTTATGACTAAATCAGAAATAATACTAATAGGAGCCGGCGGCCATGCAACATCTTGTATTGATGTTATAGAGCAGCAAGATAAATTTAAAATTGCTGGTCTGATTGGGAATGAAGTGGAGTTAGGAAAGATTGTTTGTGGGTACAGAGTTTTTGGAGTTGATAAAGATTTACCCGAATTACTTAAGCAATATAATAATGCTCATATTGCAATTGGACAGATTAATACAGAGAAAAGAAATAATATTTATAGCAGAGTATTAGAGTTAGGTTTTACCATACCAACTATTATCTCACCTTACACTTATGTTTCAGAGCATGCTGATATTGGAAAAGGAAATATCATTATGCATGGGGTGATAATTAATGCAGGAGTTAGAATTGGTGATGGTTGTATCATTAATTCAAGAGCATTAATTGAGCATGATGTTCAGATTGAATATGGTTGTCATATTTCAACAAATTCTACATTAAATGGAAATGTGAAGATTGGTTCAGGAACTTTTATTGGTAGTTCAACGTGTGTTAAAGATAATATTTCAATTGGTAAGAATTGTATAATTGGTATGGGTCTGTCTATTAGGAAAGATCTTAAAGATAAATCAAGGTTTACGGGATAATGAAACATATTAATAAAACATTTATTATTGCAGAAGCTGGCGTTAATCATAACGGTTCAGTTGAAATTGCAAAAAAATTGATTGATGCTGCAGTTAGTTCTGGAGCAGATGCGGTAAAGTTTCAGACTTTTAAAGCTGAAAATTTAGTTTGTAAAGGCATGGAGAAGGCTGACTACCAAAAGAAAAATACTACAAAAGATGAATCTCAATTTGAAATGATTAAAAGCCTTGAGTTAGATAAAAATGCTCATTACGAACTTATTAAGTATTGTGATAATAATATTATATTTTTATCAACTCCATTTGATCATGAAAGTATTGACTTGCTTAATAGTTTAAAACTTCCTATTTTTAAAATTCCTAGCGGTGAAATAACTAACTATCCATTCCTTAAAAAAATTGCAGGATTAAAAAAGAAAGTAATTTTATCAACTGGTATGTCAACATTGGAAGAGGTTAGGTCAGCAGTAAAAATATTACTTAACGAAGGTGTTGATAAAACTGATCTGACTATTTTGCATGCAACTTCAGAATACCCTTGTCCAATTAATGAAGTAAATTTACTAGCAATGAAGACACTTGGTAGAGAGTTTAATCTTAAATTTGGATACTCAGATCATACTGAAGGAATTGTTGTCCCAATCTCAGCAGTCGCTCTTGGCGCAAGCATTATTGAAAAACATTTTACTTTGGATCGAAATATGGAGGGGCCGGATCACAAATCCAGCTTAGAGCCTAATGAATTAACCTTGATGATTGATGGAATTCGTAAAATAGAACAGGCGTTAGGAGATGGAAAAAAAAATCCCTCTCCTAGCGAAATAAAGAATATTAATATTGCAAGAAAGTTCATCGTTGCCTCTAAATTTATTAAATCTGGAGAGTTATTTACAAGTTCTAATATTATTGCAAAACGGTCTGGAAAAGGAATGTCTCCAATTAATTGGAATAAAGTCATCGGGCAAAAAGCAAAAAACGATTTTAACGAAGATCAAATAATTGAATTGTGACATTATAAAATCAATATGATATATATATCTACAGGCGGAATTAAAAATAAAACAGCTGCTCAATTTTCAGAAGAATTAGTTTCCTATGGAATAAAAGATATTGAATTATCTGGGGGCATGTACTCGAAAAGTTTGCTAGATGAAATTCTTATCCTCTCTCCAAAAGTTAATTTTCAAATTCATAATTATTTTCCACCACCTGAAAAACCATTCGTATTAAATTTAGGGTCATTAGATGCTGAAGTTGGAGAGAGGAGTTATGAACATGTTTTAAAAGCACTTGAGTGGTGCTCAAAAATTGGATCTGATCATTATAGTTTTCATGCTGGTTTTTTATTAGATCCTGTCGTAAATGAGCTTGGAAAAAAGATTGTTGATAGAAAGTTATATGACAGAGATAAATCTAAAGAATTATTTGTTTCAAGGGTAAAAAAATTGTATGAAATTGCAAAAAATTTAGGCATAACTCTTATGATTGAAAATAATGTGCTATCAAAAAATAACTCTCTGGAATTTAGTAGCAATCCATTATTAATGTGCGCCCCTGAAGAATGTAACGAGGTGCTTAATAATCTTCCAGAGGGTGTAAAACTATTAATTGATGTAGCCCATTTAAAAGTATCCGCGAATTCATTAAACTATAACCCTAAAAAGATGTTTCAAATGTGTGAGAATAGGATTGGTGGCTACCATTTAAGTGATAATAATGGCTTATCTGATACTAACAACCCTTTTAATTCAGAAGCATGGTTTTGGAGGTACATTAACCCATTAATAAATTATATTAGTATCGAGGTGTACAGTCCAGATATAAATCTATTGCTAGAGCAGCGCAAACTTACTAAATTAAAACTAAATATAAAATGAAAATAAATATAGATAATCTATTTGTTGAGCTACCAATAGACTTCAAAGAAGCTCTTAAAACTATTGAAATAAATGGGTTAGGAATCGTATTCTTTATTGATTCCAATAAGAAATTGATAGGTTCATTTTCAGATGGCGATTCACGAAGAGTTATTTTAAAAAAAACATCTTTGCCTAAAATGATCGAAAAAAATTCAGATTTCTATAATAAAAAACCACATTACCTTCCTTTTGATTGCCAGATAAGTGAAATTTGGGCTCTATTTCATCACAATATTAAATGCGTACCTTTGGTGGATAATAATATGAATGTGGTTGATTTTTCAACCTCTTCACGTGTAAGGAAATTTTCAATATTACAGCCTGTTATCGGTGACGAAGAAATTAATAACCTTCTAGAATGTGCAAATACTGGATGGATATCTTCACAAGGAAGATTTATTAAGAAATTCGAAGATGATTTTAGTAGTTATTTAAATGGTGGACATGCTGTTGCTGTCTCAAGTGGAACGGCAGCTTTACAGTTAGGTATGTTGGCTTTAGGCATCGGAGCCAATGATGAAGTTATAGTCCCAAATTTTACTTTTGGAGCCTCAATAAATGCAATTATTCATGTTGGCGCCATTCCAGTCCTTGTAGATGTTGATCCTGAAACATGGACTTTAAGCTTAAAAGCTATTGAGGCAGCAATAAATAAAAATACAAAAGCAATTATGCCTGTCCACTTGTATGGACAATCAGCACATATAGATGAAATTACTAAAATCGCTAAAAATAATAATTTGCATATTGTGGAGGATTGCGCAGAGGCCCTTGGCGGAACTTACAAGAAAAGATTGATAGGTAGAGATGGCGATGCTACTTGCTTTAGTTTTTTTGCTAATAAACTTATTACTACTGGAGAGGGTGGTATGGTAGTTTTTAAGCATAAAAAAACAGCAGATAAAGCAAAAATTATGAGGGATCATGGAATGAGTCCGCAAAAAAAGTATTGGCATGAGTTTGCTGGCGTTAATTTTAGAATGACAAATATGCAGGCATCAATTGGTGTCGCTCAACTTAAAAAAATAAATAATTTTTTATTAAAAAGAAAAATTGTTTTTCAAAGGTACGATAAAAATTTTAAATCAAATAGTCAGCTATTATTGTTACCAAAGAACAGTTGGTCAGAAAATTCTTATTGGCTATACACACTTGTAGTAAGTGAATTTACTGAGAAAAAAAGAGACAAATTATTAAAAGCACTAAGCGATAGGGGAATCGATGCAAGACCAGGATTTTATCCTTTACATAAAATGCCACCTTATAAGAAATATTCTAATGGAAGCGATTACCCAATTTCTTCATTCCTAGGCACTTCTATAATTAACCTTCCATCTTCACCAGGGTTAACTTCTGATGAGATTGATCATATTGCACAAATTGTTATAAACGAGTTAGAAAGGTTCAAATAAAAAACCCTGTGAGCATTAATAAAATATTAATTGTTGGTCTCGGAAGTATTGGTTTAAGACATTTAAGAATTGCTAGAGAGATTTTTCCAGATAGTACGATTGCAATTCTAAGACATCAAGAAACTAAAGAAATCCCAAAAGGGGCTAATGAAGTATTCTTTGCTTTAAGCGATGTAATGCAATTTAATCCTAAAATAGCTATTGTTTGTGGCCCTGCATCGACTCATGTTGAAATTTCTTTAGCTTTGGTTCAGGCGGGTGTGCATGTGCTAGTTGAAAAACCAATATCAAATACACATGAAGGCTTAGAGGAGTTAAATTATGAAGCAGTGAAAAATAACTGTGTATTAATGGTTGGATATAATTTACGATTTCTTTCTTCATTGAACAAGTTTAAGGACTTGATAGATGATAATTTTATTGGAAATCTTTATTCTGTTAGAAGTGAGGTGGGACAATATCTGCCAAGTTGGCGAGATAAAGATTACAGAAAGACGGTTTCAGCTCAAAAAATTCTTGGAGGTGGTGTTTTACTTGAACTTAGCCATGAATTAGATTATTTGAGGTGGATTTTTGGTGATGTAGAATTTGTTCAAGCTCAATTAAGCAAACAAAGTATGCTTGATATTGATGTGGAAGATAATGTAAATATCCTTATAGCGTTTAAAAATAGTAATTTAGTTGCATCATTAAGTTTAGATTTTATTCGGCACGATAAAGTGAGAATGTGCCATGTAATTGGAGAGAAAGGAAGCTTAAGGTGGAATGGGTTGAACGATCATGTTGACTTATTCGAAGCAAATAGTGATGGATGGAAGAATGTATATAAAGTTGAGGCCAATCAAGACCAAAGCTATAAAGAAGAGTGGTTGCATTTTATTGAATGCATAAATAAAAAAGAATGCCCGGTGATTTCTTTTCAAGATGGCGTTGAAGTTTTAAATATTGTAGACAGCATTAAAAATGCTTCTTCTTCTGGGAAAAGGGTAAAGGTTAAATGAATATTATTGCTTTCGTTTTTGCTAGAGGTGGATCAAAAGGTCTTCCTGGTAAAAATATAAAGATTTTAAATGGAAAGCCTCTTATAGCTTGGTCAATTGAACATGCAAAAAAAGTAAATAGGATTGGTAGAGTTATAGTTTCAACAGACTCAGATGAAATAGCTAGGATTGCAAAGGAATATGGTGCTGAGGTTCCCTTTATGAGACCTTTGGAGTTGGCAACTGACGAATCACCTGAATGGCTTTCTTGGCAGCATGGATTAAAATATCTTAAAATTACTGATGGATGCCTCCCTGATTTAATGCTATCTATACCTGCTACTGCCCCATTAAGAGATGTTGAAGACATTAATAATGTAATTGATGAATACCAAAAAAATGATACTGATATGGTAATTACTGTTACTGATCCATATCGAAGCCCATTTTTTAACATCGTAAAAGAAGGGCCAAATGGGTATGTTGACTTATTTATGCCGAGTAAGAAAGTTATAAGTAGAAGACAGGATTGCCCTAAAACATTTGATATTACAACCGTTGCTTATGCAGCAAGACCATCTTTTGTTTTAAACAAAAAGAATATGTTTGAAGGTCGAGTTCGGCAAGTTATTGTTAAGAAAGAAACATCATTAGACATAGATACATTGATTGATTTTGAGTTTGCTGAATGTATGTTTAAAAAAAGGAATTGAAAGATTGCCAAAAAATAAAATAATTCACCTTCAAACAGAAATGAGATTATGTAACTGCTGTGGTGGTTCAGACCTAGAATTAATGTGGTCAAATAAAAGTATTGTTGTTAAAAGTTCAAGCACATGGGAGTTCCCAGTAAATGTTTCCATTTGCCGTAATTGTGGATTTTGTTTTTCATCACCAAGTCCGAATAGTGATGATTTAATGAAATATTATGGGGATGGAAATACTAGCTATAAGGAAATAAGTTTACCTTATTCAATTGAAGAAAGAATTCGAATTCTAGACAAATATAAAGTCCCAGATGGAATTTTTGTTGAAATTGGAGGAGATGCTCCAGGGGAGTTTCACCGAAGATGTACTAAATATTTTAACCAACTATACTCAATTGAAGTTACTAAAGATTTAAAAAATAAATCTATTGATATTAAATCATTAAACGAATCAGTTGACGTAATAGCTCATTATGATGTCTTAGAGCATGTTTTAGATGTTAAATTATTTTTAAGCAATTGTTATAATGCATTAAAGCCAGATGGGATTATGATTTGTGAGGTACCAAATTTAAAACTTTATCCTTTCAATCTCGTGCTCCAAGAACCAGAACATATCAATCATTTTACAATTTCTACTTTAAGTATAATTGCTAAAAATATTGGTTTTAATTTGATCAGGCATGATGAGACTGCTAGTAGACCTTATGGTTTTGTGGCTATATTTAAGAAAGATATACCCGGTAATGCTTACAATCAAAATGAGTATGCTGATGCGAAGGCATCAATAATTGGAGGTTTAAAGCAAATTCAAAGTAATGAAAATAAATTAATTGCCCTAAGAATAAAAATAGATCAACTAACTAAAGATAATAAAAAAATTATTATTTGGGGAGTAACTGACCTCTTAAGATCCTTGCTTAAAAATTATAAAATTTCCGATAATGTAACTATTGTTGATTCTGATCCTCGCCGAAAAAATGATTTAATATTAGATAGTATTGAAGTGCACCAGCCTATAGAATGTATCGATACATTTAAATGTGCAGACTTTTTAATTATTTGTGCTCCACGGTATGCATCTGAAATTTTATCGTGGGTTAAGGAAAAGTCAGATAATATCTTCAAGGGTAACTCGCTTAATATAGTTGGCGTTGACTCATCTGGTAAAACTTTAAGGTAGGTGCTATGAAAACAGTTTTTGTATTAGGTGGATCATCGAGTATTGGAAGGGTTATTTGCAACCATTTTAACTCTCAGGACTATAAGCTAATATCAACTTATTTCTCAAATGAAGTTCCTGATAACTACCATTTAAATAATGAATCATTACACCTTGATCTAGATAGCAATCAAAGTATCGAGAATTTATCTAAAAAATTGGCCTCAGATAAAATTAAGATTGATATTTTTATCTCATTAGTAGGTATTATTCCTGGGAAGAATTTATCAGAATATAGCTTTGATGAAATCGATAAAGTTTTGTCTATCAACTTTACTGGACAAATCAAATTGATTAAGAATATCCTCCCCTTGCTATCAATTGGCTCGCGTCTACTTATATTCTCATCAATTTCAGCTCAAAAAGGTAGTTATGATCCTATATATGCGGCATCTAAAGGTGCTCTGCTTTCATTCATCAAGTCCCTATTAAGCTCTTTACCACCTCATTCAACTATCAACGCTATTGCTCCAGGCTTAATTGAGGGAAGCTCCATGCTTAGCAAGATGAGTAACGAAACACAAATGATACATAAAAAACAAATTCATTCAGGAATGTTATTGGATATAGATGACTTGGCTAAAATTATTTTTGATCTCAGCCAGGATCATTGGAGCCACTTAAATGGAGCTTGTATTGACTTAAATGGTGGGCAATATGTTCGATAATTTCAGCCATAATAAAAGTGTGAAGCTATGAGGTATAGACGAACTATATATGACAAGCTTATAACTGAGTTAAATAAGCTAAGATTTTTAATCTTCGAACCTTTTTTAGTTCGCTATGGGCGCTTCAGGTTTGATGGTAACTATTCAAAAAGCATAACAACCCCACTTGTCAGTATATGCATACCTACATACAATCGTGGCCCCATACTTGTTGAGCGTGCAATAAAATCTGCATTAGCACAAACCTATAAGAACATTGAATTGATTGTTGTTGGAGACTGCTGCACAGATAATACTGAAGAATTATTATCTAAAATTAAAGATCCAAGATTAAAATTTTATAATATGAAAAAAAGAAAGAGGTCTTACCCTCAAACTATCGAAAATCACTGGTTTGTAGGTGGTGCTGCTCCCGCTAATAAAGCCCTGGATCTAGCTACTGGTTTATGGATAGCCCGTCTCGATGACGATGATACATGGTCATGCGATCATATTGAAAAACTCCTAAAATTTGCTGTTGATGGTGATTACGAATTTGTTTCTGCTTTTTATGAGGAGGAGCGTTTTGGTGAAAGAGTTATCATGACTGGGAATATGGCTCTTGATAGATACTATACGAGAACTGACAGCATAAATAGCTCAAAAATCGGTGGTGTTTCAACCTGGCTATATAGATCTTATTTGAAGGGAATGAAATATAATTTAAATTGCTGGCGAAAAGAGTGGAATAAAGTTTGGGATATTGATTTATCACTGAGACTCTATCGCGCTGGAGTTAGAATGGGCTTTCTTGAGGAGGTTGTTTCCTACGTTTATCCAAGGCCCGGAGAAAATACAATCGGCCTAGACGCATACAAGCTAACAAAAAAAGAAAAATTAAAACTATATAAATTCAAATAAAACTTGATTAGGAAAACATGAAAACTAAGGTTTTAGTAACTGGAGGGGCTGGATTTCTAGGTTCCCACTTATGTAATAAACTGTTAAAGGATAGTTATGATGTGCTATGTATCGATAATTACTCAACAGGATCAAAGGATAACATCGCTGAGTTATTAAAAAATCCATATTTTAAATCTGTTAGACACGAAATTACCATGCCTTTTTATACTGAAGTGGATCAAATTTATAATCTAGCTTGTCCAGCGAGCCCAATACACTACCAAAAAGACCCAGTTCAAACTACTAAAACATGCGTTCATGGAGCAATAAATATGTTGGGCCTTGCAAAACGAACTAATGCCAGAATTTTACAGGCATCAACTTCAGAGGTTTATGGTGACCCTGATGTGCATCCTCAGACTGAAGATTATTGGGGTAGGGTTAATCCAATTGGTATTAGAAGTTGTTATGATGAAGGGAAGCGGTGCGCCGAGACGTTATTTTTTGATTACCACCGTCAATATAATTTAGAGATTAAAGTAGCAAGAATTTTTAATACATATGGCCCAAAAATGAATCCATTTGATGGAAGAGTAGTCAGTAATTTTATAGTTCAAGCGCTAACGGGTGAAGATATAACTATTTATGGAAAAGGGGAGCAAACGCGAAGCTTTTGTTATGTTGACGATCTTATTGACGGTATTACTAAGCTTATGAACTCTTCTTCAGAAATTAATGGCCCTATAAATCTTGGTAATAATTCAGAATTCACTATGATTGAGTTAGCAGAAAAAGTTTTAAACCTTACCAAGTCAAGATCTAAAATTGTATTCAAATCATTACCATTAGATGATCCTCGTCAGAGGCAACCCAATTTAACTAAAGCAAAGAAAGAGCTTGATTGGGAGCCCTCTGTAAGTCTAGATGACGGCCTAAAAGAAACAGTTAATTACTTTATGAAAGTAGTAGGAAGATCTTGATTTTAAGTAACAAAGTTATTGTTGTTACTGGTGGCGCTGGATTGCTGGGTAAGGCATTTATAAAGGAAATATTAATCCATGGTGGAATTGCTATTTTAGCTGACATTAATACATCATCAGCCCAGGACTTTATTGATGGAATGAAATCTGATTACCCAGATCATTTTTATGCTATCAATATGGATATCACGAATAAGGCATCAATTAATTTATTAATTAATAATGTTTCTAAAAGGTATGGTGGAATAGATTGCCTCGTTAATAATGCTTATCCAAAGAACAAAAGCTATGGAAATAAAGTTGAGGATGTAAGTTATGAAGACTTTTCTGAAAATATATCAACGCATGTCGGAGGATATTTTTTAACCTCTCAACAGTTTGGAATTTTCTTTAAAAATCATAAAGGGGGAAATATTATAAATATCGGCTCTATATATGGAACCTTTTCACCTCGCTTTCAGATCTATAAAGGCACAGGGATGACAATGCCAATTGAGTATGCAGCAATAAAAGCATCAGTTATTCAAATGACTAAATATTTTGCGCAGTACTTTAAAAAAGATAATATCAGAGTAAATTGCCTCAGCCCTGGTGGGATACTAAATAATCAGCCTACAACATTTGTTTACGCATACAATTCTTTTTGTTCAAAAAAGGGAATGTTGGATCCTTATGATGTAGCAAACACACTTATCTTTCTTTTATCTGATTCCTCCAAATTTATAACTGGTCAAAATCTAATTATAGATGATGGATTTTCACTTTAGTTTGTCCATATAGATGAAGAAAAAATTTAATATTGTAGTAATTGGGTGTGGTATATTCGGAGCAGAAATTGCGTTAAAAGCTTCTAGTATGGGTCTTTCAGTTAAAGTATTCGAGGCTAAGGAGGATATCCTTCTAGGAGCCTCTATGAACAATCAAAATCGTTTACATTTAGGATTTCATTATCCCCGTGATATCGAAACTGGCATTCAATCAATAAGGGGTTTCGATGCATTTAAAAAAAAGTACAAGAAATGTATTCAGTCTAATTTTTTAAATACTTACTTTATCGCCAACAATAATTCTTACACAGACATTGATGAATATTTAACTTTTTGTAGGGAGTTGGGAGTACCTTTTGAAAATATTGATAGTATAGATTTACCAATAAGTCTGCAAGGAGTAGGGCGTGGGATTTCATGTGATGAGGTTGTATATGACTGTGAAATACTTCGTGATATTATCAAGAAAAATATTAAAAAACATGGTATTAATATCTCATTAAAATCGAGAGTTGAAGAAATAAGAAAGATTAATAATTTTTTTACTTTAAAAATATCTTCCGGACTAGAGGTTGATGCAGATGTTGTGATTAATGCAACTTATGGTGCAAGTAATTATTTGGCTGAACAATTAGGCATCTTCGTTCCCGAAAGTCAATATGAATATACAGCTGTTCCAATAATTGAATTAGATATCGCTAAGATTGGAATTACAATAATGGACGGACCTTTTTTAACTATTTTGCCTTTTGGAAAGACTAATAAATTTCTTTTGTACCACGTTAATTTATCTGTTATTGATTCCGATGTTAGTAATAAATTAAATTTAGAATGGTTATCAAAGGAAACTTCGCCTTTAAGTAAGATTGATAAACAAAAATACTTTAGTACCATGATCGACCAATGTAAAAATTTTATACCTGCACTAAAAAATGCCAAACTTATTGACTTTCTTGAAGGCCCTAGAATGGTTCTTCCTAAAAAGGGTGATAGCGATGCTCGGCCATCGTTAATTACAAATACAAACGACTATATAGAAGTCTTTTCCGGAAAGATTGACCACAGTATTTGGGTCGCAGAAGAAATTATCAAAGGATTACAGAAAAAGTTTAAGAACTAGCCTTTAAACATAAAAGGAATTAAATGATAAATAGTTTAGAATTTTTAGTTTGTCCAGAGTGTAAGAGCCAATTGCATAAAAGTGCTGGCACAGAATTACAATGTGTTAAATGTTCTAATAAATATGAAATTAAAGATGACATTCCTATTTTACTTCCTCAAAATCTAGAAGAATTTAAAGTTTTAGAAGCTGCATATCATGATCAAGAGGCTCATCAATATGCTGAAATAAATATGATTGACTCCTATCATGTAACCCACTACATTGAAAAATACTTAAATATAGTAAATACACTTGATAAAAACTCTATTCTACTGGAGGTAGGATCTGCGGACGGAAATGATGCTAATCTTATTAACAATTCAGGAATAACCGTTATTCAAAGTGATATATCATTTGGAATGGTAAAGCTTGCAAAAGATAATAAGAAAATTAATTCTAAAACAGTTTATGTTGTTTCTGATGCAGAAAAAATACCATGTAATGATAATAGTTTAGATGCAATTTTAATTGTAGCTACTTTACATCATCTTCCCTCTCCAATTAATTTTTTCAAAGAGGCAAGAAGATCATTAAGGCCTGGAGGGCTATTAATAATTGGGGTTGAGCCTAATAGCTGGCCTTATTTTAGTTTTTATCCATTTATTCGCTTTGTAAAGAAAATAATTAGATTAGATAAGTATCTAAAATCTAAACATTCAGGTATTTCAATAGGAGATTCAGAAACTGAGGGATTTTCCTATTCCGATTTTAAATTGTTTCTTAATGAATCTAATTTAAAATTAGTGAAAATTCAAAGAATATGGTTCTTACTTGGCTTCATTCATACAATACTTTCGATCATTAATAGCAAACTACCAAGTCATAAAATAATTAAAATGCCAACCTTTCTCCAAAAAATACTTATATATATAGATGAGTTAATTTTATCTATACCAATCATAAGAAATTTTTGTTGGCACTGGACCTTGGTCGCTAAAAAAAATAATAACTAAATAGACAGGATTAAATTTTGAAAATTAGTATTTGTATGGCGTCTTATAACGGCTCTAAATTTATTAAAAATCAAATAACGTCAATACTGAGTCAGCTAGCTAAAGGTGATCAGTTAGTTATTGTTGACGACTGTTCGTCAGACGGCACAGTTAAAATTATAGAAAGCCTTAAAGATCCTCGTATTAAATTATTTAAAAATACTAAGAATATTGGAGTAGTTGGTACATTTAATAGAGCGTTAAATAATGCCAATGGAGATATCATTTTTCTAAGTGATCAAGATGATGAATGGTTAGATAATAAGGTCTCTTTTATAAGAAATTTTTTCCTAACTAATAATATTGACATGGTAGTTCATGATGCAAAGATTATGGAAGGTGGAAATATAGTTACCAATTCTTTGTTTGAGCAGATTGGAAGTTCGGGTGGTTTATTCAAGAATATCTATAGCAATTCATATACTGGGTGTTGTATGGCCTTCAGGCGTAGTATTTTAACAAAAATTTTACCAATCCCAAATAAAAAAGGAATATTTCATGATGCGTGGATTGGTATCTTAGCTAAGTTTTATAAATTTAAGGTTATTTTTATCGCAACCCCTTTGATTGTTTACAATCGACATGAGACTAACGTGTCTACAATGAAGCGTAGGAGCATTCTTAAAATTATTCCTGACCGAATAAATCTTATTAATTCTTTATACCAAAGAATAATTTATGGAAAATAAAAAGTCTATTTGCTTTGTAGCAACTGTTGAATTTGCAGTAAATAGTTTCTTGCTTAATCACTTAATAGAGTTATCTAAATTTTATAATTTAACTGTCATCACCAGTCTTAAAAATAAAAATTTTCTTTCAAGCTATAAAAAAAATATAAAAGTTATTAATGTAAATTTTGTAAGAAGAATAAATATTTTTTATGATTCAATCTGCTTCTTACAATTAGTTATGATATTTTGGAAAAATAGGTTTGATGCTGTAAGTACAATTACTCCAAAAGCAGGAATGCTAGGTATGCTCGCGTCATACATAACTTTTATTCCAATGAGAGTGCATTGTTATACGGGACAAATATGGATAACTGAATTAGGCATTCGTCGCATTTTGTTTAGATCTGTTGATAAATTTATTAATATTCTATCAACCCATAATATTGTTGATAGCAAATCTCAATACAATTTCCTTGTAGATGAGTTTATTATTCGTGAAGATAAATCTTTTGTTTTTGGGGCAGGTTCCATATGTGGTGTAAATGTAACAAAGTTTAAGCCGAGTGTAAAAATTAGATTGAGTTTACGAAAAAAACTTAAAATCCCTAAGTCAGCATTTATTTTTTTGTTTCTTGGGAGGCTTAATAAAGATAAAGGAGTTTATGATTTAATAAAGGCGTTTAAGCAAGCAAATTTAGATTCTTGCTTTCTATTGTTTGTTGGTCCAGATGAAGAAGGAATACCTTCAAAATTCCAACATTGCAATAATATTATTTTTCAAGGCTTTTCCTCATCCCCACAAGATTTCTTGGCTTCGGCTGATATATTATGTTTACCAAGTTATCGGGAGGGTTTTGGTAATGTTGTTATTGAGGCAGCGGCAGCAGGGATTCCATCAATGGTCTCAAATATTTGTGGCCTATCAGATACTGTTGTAAAAAACAAAACAGGCTTACTTCACAACGTACGCGATATCGATGAGATTTCTAAGCTATTAAAACTAACCTCAAAGAATAAAAAACTAGCCAAAGATCTGGGGAGGGCAGCAATGATAAGGGCTGTTGAAGAATTTAACTCTGATTTAATAGCTAATCATTGGGTGAAATTCTATGCGAATGTACTGTAAATAGGTTAGGATGCTAGCGTAGTAAAATTTACTCTACATTTATTCGTCTCTTTGGAAAATTTCAGATGATCTACTACTTAAAGCAATCGCTATGAAAGGGCTAGTGCCCCTCAGAAGCATGCTGATGCTTGCAAATATTTTTGTATGCGCATTAAGTATTATTATATTTTCAATACATGCAAACTCTTCCTTATATGTTAATTATGTAACTATACTCATAGGATGCCTTTTAGCCCTGCAAATTCATTGGTCCCTATCAATAAAAAAACTTAGGTCCGATCCTTTTATATTGATAATGTCATACCTTACAATTGCTTATTATTGTTTACGTATTTCCACTTTGCTAGCAACCGACCAGTCGCATATTTTTGTAAGGGATACTTCCTTCGACTACAATGACATTAATTTCGCATTATTCATTATCTTTTCTTTTAATTTAGCTATGATTATGGGCTTCTTGTTAGTATCCGAAAAGCCTATGCCAGAATTTAAATATGATAATAAAAAATTTGATAATTTTATGAGCTTAATTTTATTATTTACGTCGGCTTTATTATTGTTGCATGTAAGCGGTGCTTGGGACTCCTTATTGAGTCATTCTAGGCTTGGCCGCTCATTGCTGTCTCTCATAAATCTTCATTGGTTTATTTATATAGCACTGGTAATTTATTTACCCAAAGTAATTTATGCATATAGACCCCATTGGTACCATACATACTCACTTGCATCGATCATTATCATCTATAACATATTTCTTATTTTTAATGGTTCAAGAGGTTATCATGTTTTCTTTATTGAGTTAGTTGCGTTGGCATTACTCTCCATTAATAAATCTTCCATTAAGAAAAAAAACCTTTACCTATTGTTAGGTATCTCTGCAGTAGCTCTAATAGGCTCATTTAATATTTATAGTATAGCTAATAACGCCCGCAATTTTATTGCCGCACCAAAATTTGACATAAGCATTGATTATGTTAGTCCGGCCAAATATGGTGAAAACACTCGTGTTATATCTCATGCTTTGGCTAGAATTGGGTATCTGGATGTAACATCTGAAATAATATCAAATAAAGATATGTATGAGCCAATATTTACCCTAAAAAATTATTATAAAAGTTTTGTTGATAATGTTTTTACTCCAGGTATAGATTTTTTTGATACTCCTAAGATTACTAATTCCCTATATTTCAAGCACCAATATATTGGCAATGGAATTCCTTCAAAATCATTTGCCTTGGACAACGATATTATTCACTCTGATATTTTAACGATTTACGGAGAGTTTTATTCAATTTTTGGATTTTTGGCATTGCCAATACTATTTGGCTTTGCATTTATTATGAAATTCGCTTATTACTATGAAGTAAAATCAAATAATTTTGATATGATTGTTTTCAAGCGCATAGGTATATTGGTACTTTTCTATGCTGTTTTTAATTCTTTTGGCCTAGATTGGATAGCAATTGTTCGCATTATTCCAATAGTTGCAACTATTTTCTTAATAACAAAATACTATAAATATTTTTATAAAACATAATGAAGCGCTCTTTCGACCTTTTATTTTCTTCATTTGCATTGTTGTTATTAATTTTGCCTATATTTATAATTGCCTTTTTAGTCAAAATAACATCACCTGGACCAATTATTCATTGGTCTAAGAGAATTGGCCGTAATAACCATCTTTTTATGATGCCCAAATTTAGATCTATGCATGTCGGTGCACCCAATAAAGCAACACACCTTTTATCAAACCCCGGTCTTTATGTTACTAATTTTGGCAGACTCATACGATTAACAAGCTTGGATGAGCTTCCCCAGCTGATATCTGTTATAAAGGGGGATATGAGTTTAGTTGGCCCTAGGCCTGCTCTTATTAGTCAAAACGATTTAATTGAATTGCGTATTAAAAGCGGTGTTGATAATTTGCTACCAGGTATAACAGGTTGGGCTCAAATAAATGGTAGAGATAAGCTATCAATTAATGAAAAAGTAAAATTAGATAAGGAATACATGGTGAGGCAGAATATTTTTTTTGACATTAAAATTTTATGGCTTACTATCCTATCAATACGAAATCAAGATGAGGTGTCTCATTAATTTATTACTAAAATATATACATGCGTAAATTTATAAAAACACCCAAGATTGTAATTGCGTATATTCACGATATATTTGCAGTTTTACTGTCTTGGATTATGGCTTATATTTTAAGGTTTAACTTTAATGTGCCTGAGTATTATTTTACGCAACTATGGCAAGTTTTCCCTTACTTAATAATTCCGCAATCTATTTTTTTTATTTACATTGGCCTTTATAAAGGTTTATGGAGATTTGCTAGCCTGGCAGATTTAAAAAGAATTATTTTTGGAGCCCTTTTTTCATTTTTTTTGCTATTAATCATTAGTCAATTTTTCTTTATTCCCAAATCAATAATACTTTTATTTCCAATTTTATTAGTTTTAACGCTCGGGACAAATCGGTTCCTTTATCGATTTTATAAAGAAGGAAATTTCCTTAAAAATAAACTTGCTACTCCAATATTAATAATTGGTGCCGGCAAACTCGGAAAATCACTCGCCCAAGATTTATCATTAAATAGAGAATTTAATATAGTTGGATTTTTGGATAACGATGTATCTTTACATGGTCGTGAGATCAATGATATTAAAATTTTAGGTGGCATAGATCTGCTACAAGGCATAGTTAAGAAATTAAAAATAAAGCAAATTATTATAACTTTACCTTTAGCTGATAATGAGAATCGAAAAAGAGCTTTGATTTTAGCATCTGAATTAAATTTAAAAGTTTTAGTTGCTCCTTCTGTTGAAGAGCTTGTGAGTGGTCAGCTTACATTTTCAAGATTAAGAAGCGTTGATGTCATAGATATTCTAGGAAGAGATATTGTTAATTTAAGTTCAACTAAATTAATAGAAGAAATAAGCAATAAAACAATTCTTATAACTGGTGCTGGAGGCTCTATTGGTTCAGCATTGTGCCATCAAATTATTGCATTCAAACCTAAAGTTATTATTTGCTTTGATCTTTCAGAAATTGTACTTTATCAACTCAAGGAATCATTGCAAAAAGAAGCAATAAAAACTAAATTTATTTTTCTTTTGGGAGATATTAAGAATAGCTTTCATGTCGAAAAAATTCTAAAAAAATATAAGCCTAGCATTGTCTATCATGCTGCAGCATATAAGCATGTACCTTTGTTAGAAAACGATAATGTTTCAGAAGTTTTTTCTAATAATGTATTGGGTACTTTTCGTATCGCTTTAGCTTGTAAAAATAATAATGTTGATAAATTTATCTTAATTTCAACAGATAAAGCAGTTAACCCCACCAATGTGATGGGTGCGACTAAGCGTTTAGCAGAAATGGTTTGTGAAGGTTTACAAGCTAATCATGGCACCAACTTCGTTATTGTTCGCTTTGGTAATGTTCTTGACAGCAGCGGCAGTGTTTTACCAAAATTTCGAAGCCAGATTATAGATGGGGGTCCCATTACTGTTACCCACCCTGACGTAACTCGTTTCTTTATGGCTATTCCTGAAGCAGCACAATTAGTCATACAATCATCTATTATGGGCTCAGGAGGAGAAATATTTGTGTTGGATATGGGTAATCCCGTAAGAATTATAGATTTGGCAAAAAGTATGATTAAGCTTTCGGGGCTGACAGAGGAGGACATAAAGATTAAATTTGTAGGATTGCGTCCTGGAGAAAAGTTATACGAAGAAATTTTAGTTCAAGGGGAAAATATTTTACCGACAAGGCATGAAAAAATATTTATAGCCAAAACAAAAAAAGTTTCAAGTGCATGGGTCTCTTCACTAATAAAGTGGGTTAATGATATTCCGTCTATGAATGAAAGTATTGTAAAAAAAGAATTGAAACAGTGGGTTGTTGAATATAAAAAACAATAAACTATATTTTTATTAGGTCTTCAATTTTTTCTATTTCATGAAAGACTTTAATTGAACTCCAATCTTGATTTTTGCCATATCCGTAAAGGGCTTTTATAAATTTCATATTGTGAGTGTTTGCTGCTATCGCATCATTTGTTGTATCCCCAATAAAAAAAGCATTTTTAAAATTATTATTTTTTTTAATTATTGTTTCAGTCATTTCACTTTTACTTCTCGTGGATATCTCACTATCCGAACACTCTACAATGAGAAAAAATTTTTCTAGGTTAAAGTGCTGAAGTATTTTTATGGTGGGGACCAATCGCTTATTGGTAGCTATCGCCATCTCCTGACCTTGTTGATGAAAGTTTGTGAGAGTTTCATATGTGTTTGGGTAGAGGGTGGTATTATTAATCACGTCATCATCATGCATCCTAATAAAAGCACTGACGAACTCATCGATCAGAGGATGCTCTGGATCACCTAAGATTTCCGCTACGGTTTGACGCAGAGGAGGGCCGATAAGGACATGTTTTGCGACACCCAGTCGGTGAGGGGCTAATTTTTTGGTGATGCTTTCGAAACATTGGGTGATGGCGGCCTCGGAATGGACGAGCGTTCCGTCAAAGTCAAAGATCCAAGTCTTAGCCATTTATAGATCAACCCATGCATTGGCCTCAATACTCTTTTGTATCCCTTCAAGCGTTTTAGCATTCCACAACGCGTCCTGTTCATCTAACTTCGGCGTTATGCGCCTTAAAATTACCTCATTAAAGTGCTGGATTTCCCGGTCAAAGTGATTAGCTTTGGGCACAATCTCTTCGGTGAGCCCTGACTTTTCTGTCGTATAGATAATTTTTGCGGTCTGATCCTCGGGCTGCCATACGGTCGGACATTTCACTCGGCCATTAGGACCAAATACCTCAAATTCTGAGCGTCGGGTGCAGTTAAAGCTAATGTCAAAGGTCGCCCGCTTATGATTACCAAAATCAATGATTCCGGTAGCTGAGATATCCGCGCCATGCTCATTCAATTCCGCTTGTGCGTATACCTTTAGTGGGTTTTCTTTAAAGCACTGTCTG
>Ga0209631_10000948_pt1 | contig 38582 bp, 19 predicted proteins | sample COG_08_FD_184752 | JGI IMG/M metagenome (GOLD analysis project Ga0209631, IMG submission 184752) | Pelagic Microbial community sample from North Sea - COGITO 998_met_08 (SPAdes) (version 2) | ecosystem: Environmental > Aquatic > Marine > Neritic zone/Coastal water | place: Helgoland, sampling... | reverse complement strand
AACGGCAGCGATGACTCCGCGGGTAAGGGCAACTCTGGCCACGGCCACTCGACGAAGCCCCCGCTCGCCGCGCCGGTCCCCTCGAGGCCGAACTCGGATCAACCCGGGCAATCAGTCTCCGCGGCTGCGCACCTCATCGGCAGGTTCAACCCCGATGAGCGTCGCGACTCCGCGTCCAGCGTCGACGGGCAGGATCGCGCCAACTCCCCGGGGTTCAGGCCCATCACCCCCGGCGCCGAGCGCCAGCCCGACCCCGACCTCGAGGTGCTGTCCAAGGAAGGATCCGAGGATATACGGGCGATGACCGATTTCACGTGCCCCATGAGGGTCATCCCGGGCGGCTCCGCGGACGGTAAGACGCTCGTGCTGGCCGGTCTGAGGGGCCTACCCGGGCTGTTCCTCACCGCTATTCACCAGGCTGGCGCGGAGAGCGAGGCGATGACGGCGCCCGGCCCGGATTACGTCCTGTCCGGCGGCGACATCCTATGGTTCGCTGGGGACGCCGCGGGGATCCAGTCCTTGCGTCGCATCCCCGGCATCCTCGCCGAGAACAAGCAGGTGGACAAGCTCAAGCTCCACAAGACGGATAGGCGGCTCATCCAGGCTGTCGTCGCGGTCCAGTCCCCGCTCATCGGCAACACCGTGAGAGACGCGAGGTTCAGGACTCAATTCGACGCCGTGATCATCGCGGTGCAGCGCTCGGGCGGACGCATCCAGGCCAAGATCGGCGACATCGTCCTCATGGCCGGTGACGTGCTGCTACTAGACACGGGGTCATCGTTCCTCAAGCTGTACAAGAGCGACCCGGCGTTCGCGCTCGTCTCCGAGATTGAAAACTCGGCGCCGCCGCAGTTTGAAAAGTTACTCCCGGCGTGCGGCACCGCGGTGGTCATGATCATCGTCTTCGTCGTGGGCGCCCTGGACCTCTTCGTCGCGGCGCTTCTAGCATCTGGCGTGATGCTCGCGACCGGGTGTCTGACACAAAACGCGGCCAGGAAGTCGGTCAAGTGGGAGGTCATCACGACGATCGCCGCCGCCTTTGGCATCTCGGCGGCGATGGAACAATCCGGCGTCGCGGGTGAGATCGCCGACACTCTCGTGACGGGCGCGGCCAGCACGGGCTCGGGCACCGTCGGCGTGCTCATCGCCGTGTACATCGCCACGTTCTTCCTGTGCAACGTCGTCGGCAACAACGCGGCGGCGGCACTCATGTACCCCATCGCGGCGGGCGCCGCCGAGGGCCAAGGCGTGGACCGAGACCAAATGTCGTTCCTGCTCATGCTCGCCGCGTCCGCGTCGTTCATGTCGCCGTTCGGGTACCAGACCAACCTGATGGTGTACGGCCCGGGTGGGTACGTGTTTAACGATTTCCTGCGGTTCGGTTTGCCCATGCAGCTGTGGCAGATGGTGGTGAGCGTGAGCGTGGTGCTGCTGAAGGATCTTTGGTGGATCGGTTGGATCGCCGCGTTTGGCGCGGTGGGACTTATTTTGGTAGTGAGGCAGATCAGCGCCAACATCGGACGGGTACGTGAGTGCATCGAGGTGCCCGACAGTCCGATGGCGGGCAAAGGGCTCGCGGGGATGGTGTAGCCGCTTATCATTACACACGTCTTATTACTTGACTAGACACTAAAGGTACACGCTGACTGAAGTTCAAAAAAGATTACGAGGCGTAGTCCAGGAGGAACTGCGGTAGCACCCTCTCCAGGTGCGCCCCGTCCACGGTATCCTCCCCGTCTTCCATCGCACCCTCCGCGGCCCTGTGCACGAGCTCCGCCACGAACATCCTCACCACCTCGGCGCTCGCGACGACAGCCTCCTCCTTTATGTTGAGCTTCTTCGGGGCGCCCGAGCGGATGTTGGCACCCCCGCCCCCGCCCGGGCTGCCGTTCGCGTCTCCCTCAGCCTCCGCCTCCTCCGCGGCTTTCTTGCGTTCGTCGTCCTCGTACTTGACCTGGAACAGCTGTTGGATGAGGTCGGGTGAGATCGTCGCCGTGTGATGCCTGCCGGCCATCCTGCCACCTGCGCGACTCGATCTGGGCGGTCTCTCCTCTCTCTCGACCAGGCTAATCAAACTGTCAAACTCAACAACTGAAACAACAATCGTAACTAACCCTAGAGCCATCCACACGTCAAGCGCGCCTACACGCGCATCGACTTCGAGACGTAATCGCGACCATGGCGGACGCGGTCATCTCCCGCGTCGCCATGACCGCCTCTTACGTCGCGCTGGGCTACCTGCTGCAGCGCGTCGGCGCGGTGAAGCGCGACGACGGGGTGGTGATGCTCAAATTCGTCGTGCAGGTGACCCTGCCGGCGCTGCTGCTGCACACGCTGACCCACAGCGGCCCGCTGTTCGGCCCGGGGACCCCGCTGGTGTTCATGATCGCGGTGCTCGCCAGCGCGATCGTGACGGGCGGGTCCTACCTCCTACACCGACGTAAACCCAGCTACGAGCGCGGTTTACTCGTCGGATGCGCCACGGGCGTCAACCTGGGCACCTTCGCGTACCCGTTCCTCGAGGCTGTCTGGGGACCCGAGGGCCTACGGCTCGCGGCGCTCTACGACATCCCCAACGCGCTCATCGTTTTCGGCGTCGCGTCCGCCATCTTCGCCACGGAGGAGCGCAACACGCGCATGGAGGCGAAGGAACGCTCGGGGAAGCACCAAGACGGAGGAGTGTACGAAGGCGAATGGACAGGCATGGACGCCAGTGGTAACCAGTACAAACAGGGCGTGGGCGTCTACACCTACCCGAGCGGCGCCTCCTACGAGGGTCAGTGGAACAACAACGTGAAGGAAGGGTACGGCGTGTACAAGTGGGCCAAGGGCGGGAGCTACGCGGGCGAGTGGAAGCGGGGCACGTTCAACGGCATGGGCCTTCGCTTTCTCCGCAGCGGCAAGTTCAAGTCGGGGCGGTTCGAAGAGGGCGAGTTCGTCGAGTCCATGGACATGGCAAAGAGCGACGAGGCCGCGAGCAAGGCGGCAGACTGCTCGAGGGAGGCGAGAAAGGCTGCGGAGAAGAGCAGGGGCGTCCAGGAGACAAACGCGCAAGCCGCGGCGAGGATCATCGCCAAAACCTTGACTTTTCCACCCATGGTGGCGTTGATACTAGCCGCGGTGGCCACGTCGGGCGGCGCGGGTGCGACCGCCCCGGGGGTCTCCGCGCTTCCCGAGGCCATCGCCGGGATCATCGCGCCCCTCGCGGCTGCGAACAGGCCCCTGGTGCTGGTCACCCTCGGCGTCCTCTTCCAGCCGCTTCTGCCCCGGCTACAGATGCGAGTCGTCGCCAACTTTCTCGCCGCCAAGTACTCCCTCTCGCTCGTTGCGGCGGCGGTGGCGACAGCCTTCGTTCCCCCCGGCCTCGGCGCGATTCGGTTCATCTTCGCCGCGATCGTGCTCATGCCCGTGCCGTCCGTGTGCGTCCAATACGCCGCGGAGCACGACGCGGACGCGGTCTTGGCGGGGTGCCTGGCGAACTACTCGCAGGTTGTGAGCCTCGTCTTTCTCTGCGCGCTCGGCGCGCTCTCCGCCGCGCACGATCCTACCGCCGCTAACCGGTGGCTGATGCCCGCGTGCCTCGCGGGCGGCGCGGCTGCCGTCGCGGGGCTCGGGTTCGCCGCGGATAAGGCCCTGGCGCCGGTCAAGATGGTGTTCCGCGGGAGCGTCCCAGGCGGCGCCAAGGAGCAGGCGGCGAAGATTTCCAAAAAGATGGAAATAAGTAAGCCGGACCCGGGCGACGACGGGCCCGCGGGGTCCAACGGTCCCACAGTCGCCAGCGCGGTTGGTGCTGGAATGAGGCGAGGGTCGTCCGTAACGGGCGGGCGGAGGGTTCCGCGCATCAATACGGATCGCGGGTGGAATCAGGGTGGAGGCGGAAGTATTCGCGGGTGGAATCAGACGGTCGCGAATACTTCGAGTCGCGCGAGGCCAAACGTCGCGAGAGCCTCGGGGCCGACGGTGATGAAGTCAACCGGCGTTCGCGTATCCGCCGTCCCTCGCCCGTGCTTTGCGTTCGCGTGAGTGTCGTCTAGCGTGTCGTTTTGTGAGAGATGTGACTTCTTTCAATTTAAACGCGGGGGTGTACGCCATCCCCCTAGAAGTGTGCACTCGTACTACTCTTATTTACAGAACCCACCCCGCCGCTTCGAGCCGTATTTACTTAAGCCTCGAAGGTCATGTTCTCCGCCTCCTCGCGGATGGTGGAGTAGAGCGCGGAGGATAGGTAGCGCTCGCCGAAGGAGGGGAACACGGTGGCGATGAGCTTGCCCGCGTTCTCGGGCCTCTTCGCGAGCTCGATGGCGGCGAGCGCGGCGGCGCCGGAGGAGATGCCCACCATGAGGCCCTCCTTGAGTGCGAGCTGCTTGGCCATCTCGATGGCGTCGTCGGAGCCAACCTGGATGATCTCGTCGAGGAGATCGGTGTCGAGGATGCCGGGGATGAACCCGGCGCCGATGCCCTGGATCTTGTGGGGACCCGGGCCGGACCCGGAGAGCACCGCGCTCTCCTTGGGCTCAACCGCGACCACCTTCACGTTGGGATTCTTGCTCTTGAGGTAGCGGCCGGTGCCCGTCACCGTCCCGCCGGTGCCGACGCCGCAGACCAGGATGTCGATCTGTCCCGCGGTGTCCTCCCAGATCTCCGGGCCGGTCGTTTCGAAGTGGACCTTGGGGTTGGCGGGGTTCTCGAACTGCTGGAGGACGTACGCGTCGGGGTTACCGGCGGCGAGTTCCTCCGCCTTCATCACCGCGCCCTTCATGCCTTTCGCCGGATCGGTGAGCACGAGGTCGGCGCCGAACGCTTTGAGGAGGATGCGGCGCTCCAGGGACATGGACGCGGGCATGGTGAGGGTGAGGCCGTAGCCCTTGGCGGCGGAGATGAACGCCAGGCCGATGCCGGTGTTACCGGACGTGGGCTCCACGAGCTGGGTCTTGCCCGGGGTGATCTCGCCTTTTTCCTCCGCGGATGCGATCATGGAGAAGCCGATGCGGTCCTTGACGGAGGAGCAGGGCTCCATGATCTCGAGCTTGGCGGCGATCTCAGCGACGCAGCCGTCGGTGACCTTGTTGAGGTACACCATGGGGGTGCAGCCCACGAGCTGGGTCACGTTGTCCTGTCAGAGAAGATCGTGGGTGGCGCGTGGGGCACGAGGTCAGCTCCGACGTTTGGGTTAATGTTAGGGAAGGGCACCGGTAAATTTGACGATCGCCAACGGTGACGTGGGGCGCGCCGCGTCTCGGGATGTGAACGTACCGCGATGTTAACCTGCTCGGGCGCGGCGACCTGGACGTTTGGGGAGAAGAGGGATCGAACAGGGTCAGCGGCGCGGAGAGGGGGCGGACTCAAGGCGAGCCCCGCGTGCTGCGTCGACACGTTACGTCACGAATTGAGGGCGATTGGGGCTTTTTCGGCAGGCGCGATTGGCCCGGGTCGGGGACGCACCGCCTGGACGCGGGTCGCGACACGCGCCTTGAAGGCGGTCGCGCGGGGCGCCTTGAGGGCGACGCCGCGGTTGGCGGTCACGGAGGACAGAGAAGCGAGGGACATCTTCTCGGGTTTGCAGTTGGATTGTGGCGAATGGCGCAGAGGCCCGGGCGCTGATATTTCCGGAACAAGCGATCTGACCGTGACAGGCGCCAAGTCAGGCATGAAAATGAAAATGTCGATTTATTGCCACGTTTGGCGTTGACAACAGGCTAAATAAGAGCTACTCCACCCGCAACGGCGGGAGGCCTGAGACCAACACGGGCTCGGCGGGCATCGGCGGCAACGACCCGGCCCCTTCCTCCTCCCCCTCCTCATCGTCCGTGATCGGTAAATCCTCCGTGTTCACCGACGAGACGCTGCTCACCTCAACGTCCGACGACGCCTCCGAGGATGCCGCCGACTGAAAGTCATCCTCGTCGCTGTCCATGTCGCTGGGCTCCGGTGGCAGCGCCGGTTTCATCGGCTCGGGCATCGATTGCGTCGTCTGCCGCTCGAACGCCTGCGACGCGAGCGTGGTCAGCCTCGGCGAGTTCGCGGCCTTACGCCACGTCATGCTCCGCCACCTGCTACCGGCTCGCTTTGCCGCCTTGGGCGTCAACGCGAGAAAGCTCCCGGGCGGAGCGGGCTCGTCGTCGCCGTCATCGCTGGACGACTCGTCGCTCGAGGAGCTCCACCCGAACACCGCGTTCATAACCTCCTTGATCTCGTACCGCGCCTCCTTCTGCGCCGCCGGGATCGCCTCCTCGATCACCTCGACGCTCAGCTCGTCCACCATGCCCTCCCACGCGCGGCGCACCGCGAGGGTATCCCTCCACTCCCCCAACAGCGCCCTGGCGAACGGCACCGCGCGCCAGTTGTCGTCGTCGAAAGCCACCGACTTGGCGCCGTCCATGAACGCGGAGTCGCGCTGCGCCTTCAGGGTCTTGAGCTCCGGCTCGTACTCCCGCATCACGTTCATCTCCGCCTCGCGGGTCGCGGTGTCGCACATCACCCTCGCCACCCGAGCCACCGCGTCGAGCCGCTCGCGCTCCGCGTTGAGCGCCACAAGGTGTCGCTCGGCTCGACCACCGAAGTTCGCCGCGTTGCATACGCCCCCGGCACGCCTTAAGGTATCATTCAAGCCGTCCCGTTGTACCTTCAGCTCGTGCTGCAACTCGCGAATGGCGTGCGTGGCGCTCGCGACGGCGGCGAGCAGAAAATTGCGCGTGGTCGCCGCCGCCGCGATGGATGCGTCGTACGCCTCCTTCGTCGCCCTCGCGCGCTTGATCTCCTGCGAGACTTGGCTCTTGTGTAGTTTGGGGTCGAGCCTGACGTCGGTGAACGCGGCGACGCCCGGGACGTCCGCGAGGGTATCCGCGGCGGCGATCAGCGCGGCGCGTTCGACGACGATTGGTTCCAGCTTGTCGATGGCGCCGTCCAGCTTGCCGACCGCGTCTCCCAGCGCTTCGATGCCCGCCGCGGTTTTGGACGTCCTCGCCGTGGGATCCACGAGGAGGGCGTTCAACGTCGCTTTGAAGCTCCTGAGCCGCCTCAAACGTTGTGCCTCGCGCTCGAAGATGCGGTCCTCGAGCCTGTCGAGCGCCTCCGGAGTCGGCAATGATTGACCGTCGGCGGCGACCACCTCAGCCTTGCCGTGCTTCCCGCGCGGCACGTGCACCATGCCCCCGTGGCTCTCCAGTTTGTCGCCGACGCCCACGCCTAGCTCGGGTTCCGTCTCCCCGCGCTCGGGCTCCATGCTCGGCTGCAGCATCATCGCCTCGCAGGCGCACCATCGCTTCGCCAGCGACTCGGCTCGCTCCTCAATTGTCGCCTTCTCCGAGAGGATCACCGTCGTCGGCGATCCGTCCCCGCCGGGCGCGGGCGGCAGGCCCGACGTGGACTCGGCACCTCCCTCCGCCTGTGCTTTGGACTGCAGGCATCCCATATCCGCCCGGGTTAGTCACCGGGCGGCGCCCGGGCCGCACCGCGCGCTCCCGCAAAGCGCCGATTAATCAAATCTTCCGAGACCATTTGTCACCCGACCGATCCGAGTATGACGCAGTTGCCATCTCGCGCCAAAATGCTGATGCGGATTGCCATAAAACCCGGTCAGCGAAGTGTGAACCCATTCGCCCCCGCGCGTCAGGAGGGAGTCAGCCGAGAACCCGCGCCCCCCGCGCGGTCTGGAACGACCGGTCATGAGCTCTCCCTCAGCCTCGTCCAAGCTCACGGGCAACAGGTACGCTTCACCGCCTCCAAACCCGCGCCCGTCGGTCACCCATCTCCCCGTGAAAAATGCCCAGAGAAGGAACGCGGTTTGTTGGACCGCGTGGTTGTTGTTGTTTGGAACGACCGGACGCGCCGTCGACTCGCCCCTTCCCCTCCCACCCGCTCACCTTTCCCACCTCGCTCACCCTCGTCACCGCAGGATATACAGTTGCTCGTTCTGCCGCAACCACAACGCGTACCACGACGACATCATATCCAAGGCACGCCCCGACTGATTCCCAACATCAGTCATTTTCCCGACACCTCCTCCTCGCTCTCTCCTCCCGCAACTTTCTGACGACCGCCCGCTGACCCACTCGTCGTCCCCTTCGCCCCTCAGGCGTTCCAGGGCCGCCACGGCCGCGCGTACCTCTTCAACGACGTCGCCAACATAACACTCGGCGGCAAGGAGGACCGCCTCCTGATGACCGGGCTGCACACCGTGCGGGACGTCTTTTGCGCAACCTGCAGCTCGCTGCTGGGTTGGAAGTACGACTTCGCCTACGAGCAGAGCCAAAAGTACAAGGAGGGTAAGTTCATCGTGGAGAAGGCCATGGTGCTGCACGAGGGAGGGTGGTGATCGGAGACACGATACGTACATTGTACAGTAGTGCTACACGAAGAAGGGACAAAGGCCGACGCCGTCGAGTCAGCCCGAGCGATGCCCAACCACGTTGGATGTAATAAAATATTTTGGATCAAAATTGCGCTCTCGGAGCTCCCGTTTAGAAGACGCTGACGGAATCGGACGCGGTGCCCTCGATGAATTCCGTGAGCTTGCGCACGGGCATCGGCGGCTCGAAGTCCTTCTCCTTGACGTCGTGTCCCAGCGCGTCGCGAATCGCCCCAACGATCGCGGTGCTGATCTTATCGACGGCGCCGGTGGCCATCAGCCGCAGCCGCCACGACGACCTCTGCCTCAGGTCCTCCTCCACAAACTTGAGACCCTCCGCGCCCAACGAGTCCCAGAGACCACGAAGCACACCCACGAGCGCCCTGCGCTGCGGCACGATCCGCCTCAGACCCTTCACCACCGTGTCCACGTGCGCCAGGATGGGACCCACGCACGTGTCCAGCTCGTCGCGCGAAGCCGCCTCCTCGCTCCGCTCGCGGTCATCCTCGCGGTCAACCGGCTCCGTCTCAAACTCGTCGCCGCCGCCGTAGGCATCCGAGCCGTACCCGCCCGCCGCGCCCGCGGGACCACCCCGCGGTTCCCGTTTCGTCCGCTTGAACGCGGCGCCGGGGGGCTTGGCCGCCACCTGGCGCAGCGCCTGGTGCAGCGAAGGACCCGCCTGCGCCACGCCCGCGACGGCGCGGCGGAGCAGGGCGGCGTATTGCGCCCGGAGCTCACCCGTCACCTCGGTGCTCTTGCGTCCAAACTCCTCGCCCGCGGCGCGCTGGCCACCGCCCGCGGCGCTGACCCACAGCACGAGCCGCTGGCAAACCTCGGGCCGCAAAACCTCCATAGCCTTGAGCGCGGTGAGCGCGGACGCGAGCTCGGGCGGGACGTACCCGTCATCCGGCCCCGCGATTGAAACCTCGCGGGTGACACTTTCCAGCTTGTTCCGCGCGTTGACCGCGGCGGATCGCGCCTGGCGGAGCGCGGCGGCGGCGGCGGCTTTACCCATGCGGAGCCTGTGCAGCGCGCCGGCGACGGTGTTCTTCGGGGAGGACATCGTGTTGGCGGCGTTGGATTGTTCGTTGGATTGTTCACGGTCGTAATGGTGCGCGTTTTGTCGAGTCACCGCGTGGCTGAACCGGACACTCTCCCGGACGCCGTGGTGTTGGTGGTACTTGGGCTCCTTGTGCGCGTTGTACCCGCCGCCGGTGCCGTGGTTATCGGCGAGCTGGCTGATCTTCTGCAGCAGGAGCCTGTCGGCGTCGGCGAGGACACCCTCGAGCGCGACGGCGGCGTCGGGCCAGCGCATGACCACGCGCTCAAAGCCTTCGAGCGCCTGGTGCGCCTCGCGGTAGGCATCCTCCATGGCGGCGCCACCGACGCCGTGCTTGGCGACCGCCGCGACGCACCCGCGGAGCAGCTGTTCACGCGCGGCGTCGATCCATCGGTCCACGTGCGAGGCGAAGAGCGCCTTGGGATCGAGCTCGCCGTCGGCGGGGGCGCCGTCGATGCCGGGGTACGCGTGCTCGCGGCCGCCCCAGTTGTTGAGCCGGCGCTCCACGTGCTCGTCCACGTTCTGGTCCGAGACATCGGCGGCGACCGCGGCTTCCTGCAGCTCGCAGAGGGAGTCGACGAGGTCGATGGCCTCGGCGCCGGGCGGCGCGGGGGGGGGATGCGCGGTGAGCATCTTGGAGACGCAGCCCGCGGCTTCGGTGCAGTAGACGCCGGACGCGAGCGCGGGGAGCCTGATGCCCACGGGGAGGACACCGGCGTCCTGGATGACGTGGTCGGTGCCAATCTCGCGGCACAGCCCGAGGCACAGCTGTGAGAGCCCGGTGTAGAGCCTGGCGTTGCCCTTGTCGTCGTTGTCGTCGGCGTCGTCCCCGTTTTTGCTCCTCTCGCCGAGAAACACAGAGTGGTGGCGGCGGTAGCAGGACCTCGCGGCGGTCTGCAGGTGGTTCTGGAGCGTGCGGATAGCCTCGGGCGCCAGTGGTTCGCGGCGAAGGATCCTGAACAGCTCGAGCGCGATCGCCAGCGCGGGCGCCGGGACCTGCTCGGGCACCTGCTTGGCGATACCCCGGGGTTCGTCTTCGCTGAGGTTCTTGTAGTTTTGGAAGCAAACGCCGATGAGCTGCTCCACCGCGGCGCGAATACCGCTGAGCTGGTCCTCCTCGATCGTCGTGAGCTTACCTTCACCGCTCTCGCGGAGGCACGGCGCGAGGTGGTCGAGGATGGCGGCCAGGCAGTCCGCGGTGGGCGTCGCCACAGCGAGCACGTGTCGCACGTATCGCAGGCTGGTGTGATTCGGGGAGACGCCCTGCAGGTCGGACAACTCGCGAAGCAGCCACGCCCAGGGGCCGGTGAGCTCCAGCCTGCGGCGGTGGAAGCTGAGCGCGCGGAGCCCGGCGCTGAGCGCCACGTCGTACGCGGCGGAGGGCGGGAGGGGACCGTTCGCGGACATGGCCCAGCCGTTGGCGTCGCCGCCGTGGTTGGCACCCGCGGTGGCCTGGTGGTCGAGCGCGGTGAGCGGGGCGCCCCAGTCGTACCCGCCGATTGGTTCGAGGTGCGCGGTGAAGCGGACGTATCCTTTCTCCTTGCCGTTGGGGTACTTGAGGGGCATCTCGACGATGTTGCGTCCTTCGCCGGCCATGTTCGCGAGGTTCTCGAGCGTCGACTTGGCGGAAGCCACCTTCCCGAGGCCGAGGTCGATGTCGAAGATGAGCGCCTCATCCGCGGCGCCGAGCTTGATACGCGCGTCGCCGAAGCCGACGTTGAGCACGCACTGGTCGCCGCTGCCGCCGATGCCGTTATCGGCGCGGACCCTGCAGATGTCGCCTCGGTTGGGCGCCGGGCCGGTTGCGGTTTTGAAAGCGCGGTACGTTCCGCCGTGCTTGGCAGCCTGGTATACATCCTTGGGGTCGACGCCGCCGGTGAACCTCTTCCACCCGCGCGTCGTGATTGACACTTCGGTGACGTCCACGGTGACGCCGCTCCACCGCTGTCCGCCGCCCGTGTCCATCAGGCCCAAGGACTTGCGCCTGTCAAACTTCTTCGGGGATTTGACCGAGGGCTTGGCGCCGCCGTCAAACTCGCTGACGATGCCGCTCCCGTTCGTCTTGGTATCGCCCCGGGACCCGACGAGGATGCCGTCCATGCCAAAGCCCTTGCGCAGCTCCATGCACCGATCGGCGAGGAAGTGGACCGCCATGTCAACCTTGTGCTGCGGCGCGTTGGTGCCGAGGCTGCCCTCGAGGCACGCCTGCAGGCAAGCCTCGTACGCGAGAACCCTCGCGCGTTCATCCCCGCGCCAGGGTCCAAGGTAGCATCCCTCGGGCGCGGCGCCGAGCAGCGCGATGGCGTTGCTGGGCGCGGCGCCGGGCGCGGCGTGAAGGTGCGCGTTCGGGCCGCCGTAGAGCGAGTCGGGCTGCTTCAGGTGGGGCGCCACCGCCGAATGAGAAGCTGGCTTGGGCGCCGCCGTCGCCGGCTTGGCCTCGCGCACGGGGCTCCTCATCTCATCCCGCGCGGAGTGGTACCCGCCCCCGTGCGTCGCTGGCTTGGAGTACGGGGACGTGGGCGGGGGTGCCGCCTGCTGCTGGGTCCTGTTGGGACCGTACCCGTCGCCGCCCCTGGCGCCGGTTACGTACCCGTCGTCCCTCGAAGGGTACCCCGCGTCGTTGCCGTACCCACGCGCCGCCCACGGATCTTCGTGATGGTGCCGCGTCCCCTTGGGTACGTCACCACGTACGTTCGGGTAGCCGTGTTCCTTGACGGGTGAGACGGGCGCCGCGGACTGATGGGTCCGGTACTGGTTAGCGCCGGGGGGCGGGGGCGGGGCCGACGGGGGCGACGGCGCGGGGGCTGCGTTCTGGCCGTGGTAGTACCCGCCTGGCGCGCCGTTCTTGGCGGGGGAGCCCCACGGTGAGGACGGCACGGAGTGGAACTCGTCGGTGGCGCCGTTGCTCGCCCTCCTGTCACCTACTGGGGGCGGCGCGCCGTAGCCGCCCGCGGCTGATTTGTTACCCATGGCGCCGGTGCCGGGGACGAAGCTGGTCTGCCTGCGCCTCTGCGCCTGGGCCTTACCCGCGGGAGAATCGCGCTCCCAGGTGGTTCCCGCGCCCCATGGATCGGACGCGGCGTCGTGGAGCGTCGAAGGGGGCGGCGCCGGGGCTGAGTTTAGGGAGAAGGAGTCGCCGGCGCCGCGGGGCTTCCAATCCTGCATCTGGCTCGGGTTGAGCGTCGCCCTGCGATCGGATTGCTTCGGCGGGGGAGGGCCCATCGCGCTGGGGGGCGCGCTCGGCGGGCTCGTCGGCCTGTCCTGCCACTCGTTGCTTCGGTTACGCTGAAGAAAAGGACGCGGGGACGGGGGACGGGGTCAGATGTCAGCGTCGGGATTTCTCGCCCGGGGGAATATAATCTCCTCGAATGGTCGAATGGTCGCGCGATGGGTGGGCCGGCGGCGGCGACGTACCAGGGGCGATGTGACGGGGCTTCCGCGGTACGGGACCATCGTGGGTCCCCCCATCGTCATGCGCTTGCTCGGGGTCCGTCCGGACCTCCCCGCGAGCGCGGTCAGCGGGACGTTCTCGGAGTCCACCCCGAGCTTGTCCACGCTCTGCGTCATCGAAAACTTCCGGGGAGATCCGACGGGCGCGGCGGCGGCGGTGCTGCCCCAGCCTCCCCCGACGGGATCGGCCCAGGGGTCAGCCATGGTAGCCGGTGTGCAAGAAGACGCTCGGTTGGAAGCGCGTCCGTGCGTACGTCACGCGTCAGATGCGCGCGTATCGACTGTCGTCCCGTCCGAGGGGGAAACCTGAAAAAAACGCACGTGCCACGAATTTTGCGGGTCCTTTTTTATCGACGAAAATCTTCACGAATTTTGACCGTCAATCCTTGAGTCAAATCCCCCGTATAAAACGAGTCGGATTTTGGTGAAAAGTTGAAGTGTTATTTTTTCTCCCATTTCTCTCGTACAACTCCCAGCCCTCCCCGCCCGGTCCGGGGGCCCTACCGTCCGAGGGACCCCTACCCCGTCGCCTCACACTACTACCCGTGTCATCAATGAATCATCAAACAAACCGATGGATCTCCCACTCAAAAGACCCGTCCAAATACCTCCGCTCACCGGTACTTGTCCATGAACTCGGCGTGAAACTTGGACAGGCGCTCGACCACGCCGCCGATGTCTTCCTCCGACGGGAGGAAAGTGGTGCGGAAGTGCCAGGTGCCCTCCACCTGCCCGAACCCGCTGCCGGGCACCACCACGATACCCGTGGACTCGAGCAGCTTCATGCAGTACAGCGCGTCGGGCGCCATCTTCCCGCCCGCCGCCGCCTCCGTCACGAACTTCTCCGGAAGGGTAACCTTGGGAAACGCGTACATGGCGCCCTCAGCCTCGTTGCACGTGACGCCCTCGAGCGCGTTGAGACCGGCGACGAGGGTGGTGGCCCTGCGCTTCAGCGAGGTGAGGATCCCGTCGCGTTCCGAGGCGTACAGTTCGTGGGAGGGTTCCCCGGGCTTGGGCGGGGACATCACGAGGCCCATGAGGACCTGGCCCCCGAGGTTCGGGCACAGCCCGACGGATGCTAGCTTGTAGAGCTCAGCCTTGACGCCGGCGTCGAAGCCGCACACCTCCATGTACCCCCCGCGCCGTCCGCACTCGCCGTAGAAGCCCTTGCTGGTGGACTGCATGGAGACGAGGGGGATGTCGAGGCCCATGTCGCGGACAACCTTCTTGAACGACGTGAACGATTTACCCTCGGCGTAGACGTTCTCCTGGTACACCTCGTCGGCGATGAGCAAGACGTCCTCATCCTTGCAAAACTGCACAATCTCCTTCTGGTTGTCGACGTTGAGCGCGGCGCCGGTGGGGTTACCGGGGTTGATCACGCACAGCGCGCGGACCTCTTTGCCCGCGGCGCGCGCCTTGTCCAGCTGCACCTTTAGGTCGGCGACGTCCAGGCCCCACTTTTTGTCCTCGTCGAGGTAATAGGGCACGAGGGTACCGCCGTAGAGCGCGAGGGACGCGGAGTAGAGCGGGTACTGGGGGATGGGGACCATCACGGCGTCGTTGTTGTCGCGAATCAGGGTCTTCATGATGTAGTGGCACGCGACGGACGCGCCGTCGGTGAGCCAGAGGTCGTCGATGTCGCACTTGTGCCCTCCGTCCCTGGCCTCGATGCCGTCGGCGACCATCTGGCGGAGCGCGGCGACGCCTTTGGACTCGGAGTAGGCGCCGGTGCCGCCCTTCATGTTCTCCAGGATGTGCTTGGCGTTGGCCATGACGTCGGCGGGGAAGAGCTTGGAGGCCTCGGGCGCGTCCATGAGCTGCGGGTAGTCCGTCAGCGCGAGCACCTGGCGGTAGAACGTGATGGGCTTCTGGCCGACGCTCTGCGGGTTGCCGATGTTGCACATGATGATCTTCTCGAAGGGCAGGGACGCCGGGTCCTTCTTGAGCTGCGCCTCGAGCTCCCCGGCCCTTGTGACGATGGCGCCGCGAACGGCGTACTCCATCGCCTTCACGTTGGGATTGATCGTGTCGACGGTGATTCCGCCCATGGTTCTCCGCGTCTGAAACTGAAAGTCGTGGATGTGCGAGCCGAGCGTCGCGGGTGTCCTGTGCGTCGCGAGTCGTTCAACTCCGCGAGTGGCGCTGAGGATTTGTCTGTTCGCGAGGCGTCGAGCGAAACGAGCGAGGGTCGACAGCTTGAAAGGTCGTCACGCAACTCGAAGGTGCGTCCGAACCGAGGCGCGTCGAAGAGTGACGACCTCGGAAAAACCCGTTAGGGCGGAGTCAGCTCGGCACCGAGATTTGTGCGGGTCAGTGCCACGCGACGTGATTGGCGGAGGCCACGAAGGGACATCAGGTTTTTGGCAAAAGCACTCAACGGGACATTTTTCCAGTCTGTTCTCGGTTCAAAGAGGGCGGGAAATCGGGACGATCTTCGTCACTGCAGGCTGGCAGGTGGCATCCGCGAATCGGCGACACGTAACGCCCGCTCAGTTTATTACTCTGTTAGTTTTCTGGCTGGAACAAACAACGCCGGCGCATTCACCAACTCACTCCAAAGTTCACCACGCTACCGCGTTGGCCCACCTTCCCCCGAGCACGATCGCCTCGTCCACCTTCTTGTTGTACGTGACGTACTCGCTCCCGCCGTCGCCCGCGCTGTTCGTCGCGGCGCTGCTCCGCCGCACCTCCTTCCCGCTCGCGCCGAACCGACCGCAATCCTCCGACCCAACCGACACGTCCCGCATGACGTCGTCGATCTTCCCGCGCAGGTCCTTGAGCCTTACCCGGAGCTCCGCGGCACGTGTCGTTCCCGCGGGGAGGAGCGCGCGTTTGTGCGCGGCCGCGAGCTGGTCCTTGGCGTCCTTTCCCCGCGATCCGGTTGAGCATCCGACGACGCCGGCGACGCCCCCCGCGGCCCGCGGGCTCTTGGGCAACGCGTTCAACGACGTGGGAAACGGCGCGGTCGCGAGCTTAGCCTCGTACTCCACCAGCGGAACGTCCACGCCGTCGCGTTCGATCACCCGCGCGCACTCGCGAAATTTAGCGTCGTCGTCATCCGCGAAGTCGACGGCGGCGGACGAAGGTTTCTCCTGCGACTTTTCGTTTTCGTCCCCGCCCCCGTCGGCGGCGGCCGTCTCCCCCGCGACGGTCCGCGCGTGCGCCTCAAAGGCGGCGGGGGACGCCAACGCCGGGTCGGTGTCCGCGTTGACCGCCACGCCCGCGACGGCGAGGACGCGAGCCCCGCACGGTGGCCCCGAAGGAAGTCGCGGTGATTCGCTCCTCGGCGCCTTCGTCGCTTTCATCGCGAGCTCGGGGCGCTCGGACGGATCCGCCTTGGGTTTCTCCGGTACCCGCGGGCGGACCAGCTCCACGGTGGCCTGAAGCCCGTGGCACGTCACCTTGACAATGACGACGTCGGTGTCAGTGGGCGATTGCGTCGCGCCGGGGGGCAGCGCCGCGGGTTTAGGGGACAAAGGACCCGATGCGGCGCCGCTTCCACCGGGGGCGGGCGACGCGTACGAGCTCTTAGGCGGCCGTCCCCGCTTCTTCTTCACCACCGGCTCGGACACCCGCTTGTTGGTGTCCTTGCCGTCCCCGTCGCTGTCCCCGTCGCTGTCGTCGGAGTCGGAGTCGAAGGACCCGTCGCTGTCCTCCTCCGTGTAGCGTCCCCGCTTGACTCCCCTCGACCGGCGCCCGCCCGCTCCCGGCGACCCGACGTCTCCGTCCCCGCCTCCCACGTCGTACCGCGGCAGCGTGTTCTCGCTCCACTTACCCCAGAGCCATCGCGTGAGGTCTTTCACGAACCCGGCAGCCTCCTCCATCTCCTCCGGGTCCGGCACGGATCGTCCTTTGCGTCTGGCGTCGAGCACTTCGGCTTTGCAGTCGGCGATGATGGTCTCGAGCGAGCGGATGAGCTGCGCGTAGGTCCTGTAGGGTCCCTCGGTCTTGAGCGCGACGTCTTCTTTGATGCTCTTGAGCCTAGGGAGGAAGCCGTCCCATACGTTGCGCTGGGACCAGTTCCCCGCGGCGTTCAGCGCGGTCTTGACCGCGATGAAGTTGATCTTGCTGGCGTGCATCGCGTAGTCTGACTCGTCGAGGACGGTCCCTTTGAGCCCCTCCTCGAGCCAGCACTGCTGGACGTGGATTACGGCGTCCGCGAGGTCGCTCTCGGGGTTTCTATTGGAGTGGCGGGTGCCCCGCGAGGACGGCGCGTGGGTCGCGGCATCCTTACGAGCCTTGGCCCACGATGTTTTGATCGATCCGAGGACATCGGGCGGGGCGTCGAATACGCCGCGGTCGATCTTCTTGACCAGGTCGGCGAGGTCGAGGGACTCGGCGACGGACGTGCCGTTGGCCTTGTCCTTCACCGCGAGCTCGTCGCGAACCCGCTTGATGGCGCGCTCGGCGTCTTCCATGGCGACTCCTCGGCGTCGCCCGCTGTCTGCGATTTGAAAAGTGAGCGCCCAGGTGCCCAAATTTTTCAGTTTATGAGAGGCTGCGACTGAGTTTTCACCTCTGTCACCTACGACTAACAGCTAGCTAGATTCGAATCCGTCTAACGAGGCGGCACTCGCGTCGCGCTTATGGCCGTAGTGATACCCACTCTCCTGACGTTCAAACTCCACCTGGACTCCCTTGAGTACCTGAGCCACCAGCGCACCCGCCACGTGCACCTGGTACCCACCCTCCTGAACAAAACACAACCGCACCTCGGCGCCGGCCAGAAGCTTTCCCATGTCGAAATAGTCTTCCGATGTCAATCTCATGCCCGCGGTGGCCTTCTCCTGGACGGGGTCGTTGATGTGGGTATCGAGACCGAGCGACACGATGATTGCCTCAGCCCCGAACTCCTTTATCGCGGCGAGAGCCCGCTTCAGGGCTTTACGATATTCAGTCCACCCCATCCCGCGAGGGAGAGGCAGGTTAAGGGTCGTGCCTTCACCGTCTCCCTCTCCAACTTGATCAGCGAAGCCGCTGTTCCACGGGTAGTCACCGCTCGGATCCGCGTGTATCGACGCCACGAACACGTCGGGACGGTCCCAGAAGATCGAGATGGTGCCGTTGCCGCAGTGATAGTCGACGTCGAGTATCGCAACCTTCTTGCAGAACTGTTTCTCGTCTCGCGTGAGACTGTTGGCAATCAACGCAGCGTTGTTGATGTAGCAGTACCCTCCGATGCTGGACCGCCCCGCATGGTGACCGGGATGTGTGACGAGTGCATAGTAATATTTTGACCAGTGGGGATGACCCTTTTTAATGTCGTCGCCCATGGACTGCGCAGCGAACGCATCCACAATAAGGTCAAGCTCTAAGGTTTCCCGGAGACCCTCGAATATCGGCGTCTCGTCGTCCGTGTGGTACCAGCAAGTTTGCGAGTGAATATCAGTACCTGCTCGGCAGCCACGCTCCGATCTCTGCGCGAAATTCGACGGAACCAGAGCGGGGACGGATACCGCATCCTTCTTCCGCCTAAAAAACTTGCAACGATTTTCCGAGGGCATCTCCTTCCATCGGTCCCACGCGGTCTTCAGGTACTCGAGCATCCCACGGTCGTGGACAAGATGGCGATAGTCCCATATCTGCGACCTCTCTCCATGCCATTTATGATCAAGAGAGTCAAATGCGCATCTCGGAGGACCCTCGACTTCCCCCAACTCATCTATAGACCTAAGATTCTTGAAGACTTCCTCCAACTCGTCGCTCCAACCCAGCGCCCGGAGGATGGCCATTTTCCGCGCGTACGGCGCGTTGTAGATGTCCTCGGGCATCGAAGACTGCGCAGCGTCATTCGCCTCGATCTTCGGATCGTATCCCGGATCATATATTATCATCGCAGTCGGCTTAGGTCCATCCTCCCCGTCCTGCTCCATCTTCGCCCTGGAGGACGAAGCGGGGCGCCCACGATTGTGAAAAACGCGTTTTCGAGGTTCCCAAAGATCACATTTTTACAGTTCCCCAACTAACACAACCGTTCAACCCACCGGGGACAGGCTGGAGAGCGCCCCGGTGCCGAGCTCGGACCCCAGTCCGTACCCAGCCCCCGCGCTCGATCCACCTCCCGCGGCACCAGCCCCGAAACCCATCGAAGACAGCCCGAACTCACCCCCCGGAGCCGCAGCCGCAGCCGCAGCCGCGCCCGGATTGTACGGGTCGAAGCTCTTAGTCACGTCCACACCCGCCGCGTTCTCCTTCTCCTGTCCCTGTCCGTACACCCCACCGGCGGCTCTCTGGCCGCGGTATCCACCCGTGGCTGGCGCCGTTACAGCCGTGGGGTTAGCCCCGCGCGGCGTCATCTGCCTCTGCCGCTGGAAATCTTCCTTTTGCTGGCTCCGTTCCCGCTGCCCGTCGACCCGAATGCGCTGCAGCATCTCCCGCACGGCATCCGGCGTCATCTCCACCGGCAGTGCGTCCCCGCGGCCCCGCGACGAGGATGTGAACCCCGCAGCCTCCCTGCTCTTCTTGATCGCCGCGGCGGTCGCGGGCGCGCCGGGCCTGCCGAGCATGGCCGCCGCGTTCCGGCCGCGGGTCGGAGGTTGGACGTTTGGCCTGCCCTCCACGTTGGCCTTGAGCCCCACCGGCCTCCTGGGGTCGGCGGAGGCTACGCAGACGACGTGCGCAGCCGGGGACCACGCGACGTCGTTGACGCGCACGCCCGGGTTCTCCGCCGCGGGCATGCGAACCCCGTCGCCGCCGATGTCCACGTCGAAGAGCCGCGTGGATCCATCCGCCGCGGGCGCCACGACGTAACGACCGTCGGGTGAAACGCCGAACCGCGCGAGTTGCGCGGCGCCATCCTTCTTTGCGTGCCTGAGCTTCAACCCGGGCTTGCCGAGGTCGAGCGAGTGCGTCGCGGCGAAGAAGGAAACCTCCACCGCCGCGATCCTGTCCGCGATGGTGCGCACGAGCACGCGCCTGTCGTTGGGGGTGGCGCGGATGCACGTCACCGCCTCGCCCAGCATGTCGCGGCATTCGCGAAGGGGTCGAACCGACGACGTCGGGTGCAGCTGCGCTCCCGCGCCCGTGCGTGCCCCCGCGCCGAGCACGTCCTGCCCGAGCTCCACGAGCATCTCGCGGACGCTTCCGTCGGCGAACCCGACGAACACGCGGTGGCCCCCCTTGTCGAACGTGAGCGCGGTGGCGGCGACGCCGGGCTGCCCGGGGGCGATGCCGGTCACCACGGAACCCTGCGCGGGGACGCTCCGCGACCCTTGGCCCCACGGCATGTTCCAGAGCCGAACCCCGCCGTCCCTCGCCACCGTCGCGGCGAGCTCCGGGCGTTGCGGGTGCCACGCGGCGCCGTAGCATTCGCACGCGTGCTGAGCGACGGCGTCGTCGGAGCCGAGCTGTTCCCGGCTCGGGTTGCGAACGTCCGCTCCGACGGACCACGCTCTCGCCGCGCCATCCGCTGACGCGGTGATGACCCTGGTGGGCGCACCGCCGTTGAAGTCGACGGTCCCGAGGCTCGCCCCGACGTCAACCTCGGGATCGGGCGCGAAGCGCAGGTCGTACACGCCGCTCGCGTGCCCTGCGAACGCGGCGGTGCACTGACCGGTGGCCATGTCGAAGATTTGAACCGTGTACATGGACCCCTCCTTGCACACGGCGGCGAGCCTGCGCCCGAGCTGATCGAACGCGGCGAGGACGCACTCGCGCGCGTGACCGGGTAAAGTGACCTGCGTGCGCGCCTCGCCGTTGGGAATCTCGCAGTCGTCGTGCCGGTCCCTGGCGTGCGGGAGCTTGACGACGACGGGCTTCCCGGGCCGGCCTCCAGCCTCGTACGTCGCGCCGGGGCCATCCTCCCCGTCCCTGATCGCGGTGACGATGGCAGCCTTCATCGGGGTGGACGCCGCCTGGTGCGCCCTGGCGGCGTCCGCGTCCATCCCGTAGCACAGCGTCTCGTAAGGGAGGCGCCCCAGAGTCTCAGTCACCTCGGCGGCTTCATCGACGGGCGCCGACCTCAGCACGTCCTGCGCCCCCCGCCAGCCCCCGCCCAGCGCCCGCTCGCGCTCGATGCGATCCCTGATCCCGGGCCTCGGTTTGATCGCCTTGCCGGTGACGAGCCCCTTGAGGGTCATCCCGGGCGCAGGGAGCGCGGCGGCGTTCTTGATGTTGTCCTTGAGGGAGCTGAGAAGCGCGGTGGCCGCCGCGCCTCGGGGCGCGGCGGCTACGGTACAGTTGACGTGAGCGGGGTAGAGCGGTCGTAGCGCGGGGCGGTGTTTGATCGTCTCCTTCCACGTGCGGTACACCGCCAGGTCGCCGACGACATCCTTGGAGGCTGCCCAGTTGTTGAGCGCGGTCTTGGTGAGCGCCCCGACGAGCCCCTGCGCCTCGCCGGGGAACTTGTACAGCTGCACTTGGAGCCGGCCAAAGTTCGGTTTCTGGTCCTTGGACCTGAGGAGCTTGAGGAACCCCCACGCGATCTTCGCGGGTTGACCGTTGGGGAACATGTCGGGCCTCTCGTCGTAGTACCCAAAGCTGGGCACCGGCTGGAGGAGCTCGAACAGGAGCAGCGCGCGCGGGTGCGTCACGTCCTTCACCGTCTCCTCGATGTCCAATTGTTCGTTCCACTCCGGAGACAGCGACGCCTTAACCCTGCGGCTCAGGTCGAAAGGTGCCGTCTGCACCGGGGTGGTGCTCGTTCCCGACGGTTCCAGCGGCGCGCCAGTCTCCGAGTCTACCAGGTGGATTCGAATCACGGGAGATACCAGGATGGCGTTGGGGATCAGCGCCGACGTGGAGTGAACCTTGACGGAGAGCACGTCGTCGGAGGCGACTCCCCCCCGCATCCGCCGCTCCGACGGTGTCGCCTTCGAGCCGCCGCCCTTGCCGCCACCGAACATGTTGCCGATGCCGCCCGGGGTGAGAAGCGCGGAGACTATGCCGGACTTGAGGGCGTCCGCCTTGTCCGCGTCCATCTCCACCTCGTGGGGTTGTTTCACGGGGGATGGAAGGATATCCTCGGCGGGGGGCTGTACGGGGAGCGCCGGGGCGGCAGCCTGGGGGGCGGGTGCAGCCTCGGGGGCGGGTGCAGCGGGCGCGGGAGCCTCGGACGCGGGCGCCGGGGGTGCAGGGAGCTCCGCGGGTGCTTCCGCGGGTGCCTCCGTGGGCGCAGGGGGTTCCTCCTCGTCCTGGATGGCAATCTTCGTCCCCGCCGCGGCCGGCGCCGGCTGCTCTGCGGGCGCAGCCTCCTCCGCCTTCTTGGCCTCCGCCGAGGCGTCGACCGGGGACCCGAACGATCCCTCAACCTTAGCGATGGCGTTTGACACCAGATCCGCGACGGGGTTGGGGGTGGAAGGGACCGCCTCATCCTCCTTCTTCTCCTCGGTCCGCGTCTCGTCCTTTTTGTCCTCCTCCTTCTTCTTGCCGCCGAACATCCTGCCAAACAGGCCAACCTTCTTGCTCGCATCCTTCATCGACGCCTGCTTCTGAAGCTTCGGCTTGGCGGCATCTTGCGATTGCTCCGTCGGAGCTTCGGGTTCTTCCTCGGCAACCTTGGCGATGGCACCCGCCACGAGCGAGGATATCGGGTCGGCGGCGGCGGCTTCGGGCGCGGGGGTGATTGGCGTCTCGGGCGCCGCCGCCTTCTCCGCCGCCGCCGCCGCGAGCGCGGTCCCGAGCCCGCCGGGGGTCACCGCCATGGACGGCGCCACGATGGGTCCCTCGGGGGTGGGCGCGGGCGCGGAGGGGGCGCCCGGGGTTAGCGGCGGCGCGGGCGCCGGGGTGGATGCGGCATCACTCTTCGCGGCGGCGGGCTCTGGGGTCGCCTCCGCCGCCTTGGTGAGCGCACCCGCGACCAGGGACGATACCGGGTCGGGTGCGGGGGTCGCAATCGCCACGGTCTCGGGCGTGGGCGCGGTCTCGGGCGCAGTCTCGGGCGCCGCATCCGCCGCGACGGGCGCGGGTTCATCCGCGGAAGCCGTCGCGGGTGCGTCGGCGACCGGGTCGGCGTCCGCCGCGGGGGGCGCGGGTGCGTCGTCGGCGACGGGCGCGGGAGCCCCTGGGTCCGATGCCGTGGGAGTCGCGGTCTGTACGTGATGGCGTTCGTGGTCAGTATCGGGCGAACGGAGGCGGGATATCGAGCGCGTCCGGTCGCGGTTCGCCACCGGCGGGTTCGGGATGTCACGGTACATCATCGAGTTGTTTTGACGCACCTCGGGAGCGGGGGTAGACGCCGGCTCCGACGCCGGGGCGGCCGTCTCCGGGGCCGTCTCAGCCGCCGCGGCCGTCTCGGGGATTGTATCAGCCGCCGGGGCAGCCTCGGGGGCGCCCCCCGTCTCGGCGACGGGCTCCTTCGGCGCCTCACTCATCGTCCCGTCCCGGGGGTACTACGAGTCTTTCCTGGCGCCCGACTCTCGGATGTCAGCCCTGGCGGGGGAACGGCGCGTGCGATGGAGGGTCCGGGGTGTATCCGGTGCCTTCGACCTCGTCTCGCGTCTATTCGAGGTGCGAGTGTGCGGGTTCGCGTGCAGCTGGCGCGCCGTCGGGTGGCGGGCGCGTCGCGCGCGTTCACAGTCTGGCGTCGAACAGGTGGCGTAACGAAACGAAGCGTTTCCGTGCAAAAGATAAACGAGGCACGAATATGGCCGCGAATATCTCCACCAAAAAACAAAAAGAACAGACTATTTTCCCACTGAAGAAACTGTGCGTGAGTCCACCAGTCCACGGTCGTGCGAAGGTCGAAAGATGCGGAGTCGGATCACAAAGGCTTTTCGCGGGTGCCCTTCCGCGTCAAATCACGGGGCGCGCGCTTAGGTTAGGGAGTGCCCGCGTCAGGAAGGGTCGAAGGGTTGGGTTCGACCGTAGGGACAGGATGAGCGGCAAGGGGAAGTTCCGCATCGAGCCGTTCAAGCACAGGGTCGAGCTCGACGCGCAGGTGAGCCCCCGCGACCACCGCGCTCCCGCCCCGCAATTCTTCCATGAATCTCACGCGCCCGAAACAAATTTCCACCCCGACCACTCGCTGACCCTTCGCGCCGCTCTCAACCCGCGATTCGCGCCTCCACAGTACGCGGAGAAGACGTGGAAGGTTCTTAAGGATGCCATCCACGAGATCCACCACAGGAACGCCAGCGGGCTGTCCTTCGAGGAGCTGTACCGCAACGCGTACAACATGGTGCTCCACCGGCACGGCGACGCGCTGTACAAAGGGCTCGTGTCGCTGGTCACCGAGCACCTCCGCGGGGTGGCGGGAGAGGTCAACGCGGAGCGCGGCGAGGGCTTCCTCGGTGAGCTCATCAAGCGCTGGGACCACCACACCCACAGCATGCAGATGGTCCGCGATATCCTCATGTACATGGACAGGATATACGTCCAACCCAACGGGCTCAAGCCGGTGCACGACCTCGGGCTGCAGCTGTGGCGCGATCAAGTCATGCGCGGGCCGGGGATCAAGTCCAGGGTCCGCGACGCGGTCCTCGGCGCCGTCAACAGGGAACGGTGCGGCGAGAAGGTGGACACCCACCAGCTCCGCGCGGTCACCGCCATGCTCATGGACCTCGGCGAGGATTGCTACGCCAAAGACTTCGAGGAACCCTTCCTCGCCGCCACCACCGAATTTTACCGGGCCGAGGCGCAGACGTTCCTGGCGGACAGCGACTGCGCCCAGTACCTCCGCAAGGTTGAGTCACGGCTCGCCGAGGAGCAGGCGAGGGTGCTCGAGTACATGAACGCGAGGACGGTGAAGACGGCTGTGGCGCGGTGCGAGGAGGAGCTGCTGACGGGTCCGATGCGGCAGACGCTCTCGATGCCGGGGTCGGGGCTGTCGTCAATGCTGGTCGGGGACAGGGTGGAGGACCTCAGGTTGGTGTACAAGCTGTTCAGGCGGGTGCCCAACGGTTTGAAGTTTGTTAAAGAGATGGTGTTTGAGCACGTCTCCGCCGAGGGCAAGTCTTTAGTGACGGATCCGGAGACGGCGAAGGAGCCCGGAAGGTACGTCGAGGGTTTACTTCGGATGAAGGACAAGTACGGCGGGATCGTGGACGCCGCGTTCGACGGCGACAGGCAGTTCATCAACGCCCTCCACCTCTCCTTCGAGAACTTCGTCAACCTCAACAACAGGAGCGCCGAGTACCTCAGCCTCTACGTGGACGATCAGCTGAGGCGCAGTTTGAAAGGGGCGGAGGAGGAGGAGGTGGAGGCGACGCTGGACCGCGCCATCGTCCTGTTCAGGTTTCTAAGAGAAAAGGATGTGTTCCAGAAGTACTATCAGGAGCACCTGTCCAAGCGTCTGTTGGGCGGGAGGACCACCAGCGACGACGCCGAGCGCAGCCTCGTGGTGAAACTGAAGACGGAGTGCGGGTACCAGTTCACGACCAAATTCGAAGGAATGTTCAACGACATCCGCACCAGCAGGGATTCGATGTCGGCGTTCCGCACGCACCTCGAGGAGCGCGCGGCGAGCGGGGACCTCGCCATGGCGGCTGAGCCCTCATCCAGCGCCCTCACCGCCGACGCCGACGGCGTCAAGGTCAAGACGGCGGGCGGGGTGTCATCGTACCTCGGCGGCGTGGACCTCAGCGTGCAGGTGCTCACCACCGGGTCGTGGCCGGTGAAGGGGCAGAACGTGGGCATGTGCACGCTACCCCCGGGCATGCAGGCGGCGTGCGACGCGTACAGGGACTTTTACCTGGGCAGCCACAACGGGCGTCGCCTGGCGTTTCTCACGCAGATGGGCACGGCGGATGTGAGGGCCACGTTCGGGGATGGGGTGAGGCGCGAGCTGAGCGTGAGCACGTACATGGCCTGCGTACTCGTGCTGTTCAACGACACGGAGAGTCTGAGCTACCGCGACATCGAGGCGGCGACTCAAATCCCGGGCGACGACCTGCGCCGATCGCTGCAGTCGCTCGCGTGCGTTCGCGGCAAAAACGTCCTGCGGAAGGAGCCGATGAGCAAGGACGTGAACGACGACGACGTGTTCAGCGTCAACGACAAGTTCACGTCCAAGATGATGAAGGTGAAGATCTCGACGGTCAGCGCGCAGCGTGAGACGGAGCCCGAGAAGAAGGAGACCCGCGCCCGCATCGAGGAGGACCGCAAGCCGCAGATTGAAGCCGCCATTGTCCGCATCATGAAGGCTAGGCGACAGCTGGACCACAACGGCGTGGTTCAGGAGGTGACCAAGCAGCTGTCCTCGAGGTTCATCCCCTCGCCCGCGGATATCAAGAAGCACCTCGAGTCGCTCATCGAGAAGGAGTTCATCGAACGCGACAGGCACGACCGCAAGCTCTACATCTACCTTGCCTAGGTCGACTCTCACGTCAAAGGGAGGACGCGCTAAAACACTTATTGTTTCATACCTTCGTACTACTCTGTAGAATTACACGCTCGTCAACAGTCTTCGAATTACACGCTCGTCAACAGTCTTCTATTCGTTCTCACTGCTTCTTGAGAGGGATGAGCCGTGGGATGAGGCAAGGGGTGTTCCTCTTGTACTCCTGGTAGGCAGTCTCGTTACCCCACCGCTCGTCGGCCATCTTTTCAAGAATTGGTATCCCCGACATCTGGGTCAGGAGGAAGGTCACGAAGAGGGGCGAGGCGCACGACGCGACGGATATCCCCGGGGACGCGTTCATGCTGACCGCCACTCCCGCGACGCCGCACCACATCAGAATCTCCCCGAAGTAGTTCGGGTGCCGACTCACGCTCCACAGCCCGGTGTCGATGAATCGCCCCTTGTTCTTCGCATCCGACTTGAAGGCGCTCTTTTGGAAATCCGCGGTTGACTCGGTGATGAACCCGACGATCCACAGCGCCATGGAGACGTAGTCTCCCCAGTGCAGCGCGCTCTGCGACGCCACGCCGTTGACGAGGAAGCACGGGAGCGCCGTGACCCACACCCACGCGCCTTGGAGCATCCAGTACACCAGGAACGTGCCGGGTTGATTCTTCACCTCGTCGAAGCGGGAGTCTCCGCCGTCGCGGAAGACGCGGCGGACCAGGAACATGCCCAGCCTCGCGGTCCACGTGCAGACCAGTCCGGTGATGAGGCCCTGGCGGGGCAGGCGCGCGGAGGACGCGTAGGTCATCGCCGCGGTCGACGCGAACGCCAGGGATCCGCAGAGGTCGTAGAACTTTTCCGTCTTGAGCGCAGCCGCGAACGCCCAACCCACGAGCTGGATGCCAAAGTCGATGACCGCCGCGCCGCCGAGGGATTGCGCCATCAGGGGCGCGCCGGGGATGATGACGTCCATGCCTCTCGGTCCGAGTCCGAGGATATCGAGCAGCGAGCGGTCGTTGGCACCGGAGGGTGTCGTCGAGGAGGTGGCTCTGGCGTCGCCGCGGGTGCCGAGGGGGTTTTGGTTCCTCCCGTGACGATTGAGCGAGGATCGACCGTCGACCCTTCGCCCGGGTTTCCTGTCGCCGGGACCTTTGTCGGAGCCTCGGGGACGTCCAAAGCCTCCGAAATGCGAGCCACCGCCGGAGAGGAGCGCGAACGGGGGATGCATGCGCCTGTCAAGGACTGCGGGGCGGGGCACGTTGTTAGCTAAGAAAAGGTGGATAGCAAAAAGCGCCGATCGCCGTTCGACCTGACTCAAGAAACGACCGTTCATTTCCTTCACGATTCCGGGGCCAGAAATTTTGACAGCTCGGACACGAGAGGCCCAAGAGCGACACCGAAGCGGCGCCCAGATCTCACGGGCGCCCCGCACGGACCCGATGAGCGCCTCGACGACCGTCGCGGCTGCGACCCGGCCCACCGCGGTCGGTTCGCACGCGCGCGCCGACCCGCGCCTGCTCGGCGCGGCGCCGCGTCCCTCCGCGCGCCGCGTCGGCCCCGGCGCGGGACCCCCCGGCCAACGACCGTGTGGTTCCGTAGGACGGCGCCTCAAGCCGCTCGCGGCCGCGGGGCTTCCTCCGTTCCAGAGCTCGGTGGAGGACGAGCGCGACATGTTCGATCTCATCAACAACATGGAGTACGACGACTCGTGGGTGACCTACAAGCCCCCGCCTCCGCCCACGGAACCGACGGAGACGCCCGCCCCGGTGTACGGCACATCCCCAGACGACTACGGCAAAAAAGCCGTCACCGCCGGACAGAGCGCCAAGGCTGTCGACCTGTTCGAACGAGCCGCGACGCCCATCGGGACGGTGGAGCGCGCGGAGGCTGCGCTCGCGGCGTCACGCGCCATGCAGACCAAGGGCATCATCAAGGTCAACCCGGGAACCACGGTCATTCGCGAGAAGCCCACCGCGCGGTCGTCCAAGGAGGAAGTCATCGAATCCAAGGAAGCCGTCAACTTTGCCAAATCCTTCGCCGAGCGAAGAGCCGCGGAGGAGGCCACCAGGCGAAGCTCCGACCCTTCCGCGCGCCTCCAGCAGATCACCGAGAGCATGCGCGAGGACCAAGTCGCGCGCGAGAGGCTCGCCGCGAAGACCCGCGACGAGTCAGCCAGACGAATGTCACGGAGCAGCAGCTACTACGGAGGCTCGGGGTACAGCACCCCAGGGGTGGAATCCACCACATCGTCCACCAGCGGCGGCTACGGCGCCGACGCCACAACGGGGGGACTCGACGTCGGCGGGTCCGGTGACGCGAAAAGGCTCGGGCCGAAGTCCGATTTCTGGGAGTGGTCGCCGCCGTCGATGCCGGGGAGCGGACCCGCGGGGGCGTCGAGCTCGTACTATCCTCCCGAGATGCAGCGGCAAAAGGCGCCGTCGTACACACGCCGCGTGGAAGCCGCGGTGGAGGTGATGGAACGCGCGCCGGAGCGCACCCTGGACCTCCAGTTCGAGACGACGATCGAGCAGCAGAACACGACGCTGCCCCAGTTTCAGAGCCAAGCCGCGCCCGCGCCGGCGCCGCCGAAGGTTGAGGAGCCCAAACCCGCCACTCCGCTCGGTCAGCAAGCGGCGCAGGTCCAGGAGCTCCAGGAGGTGTACACCGCCGCCGCCGCCACCGTATCCGATGCGGCGATCCTCGCCGCGGAGCAGAGGTACGACGTGGACGTCGCCACGCCGGCGCCCGCGGGTCTGTCCGGGGCTAGCGTCGAGGCGAGCATCGAGGACGCGCTCTCGAGCCCGGTTCGCGAGCTGGGCGCCGAGGACGGCGCCAAAGAGGGAACCCTGACGTCCGGCGCTCGGTGGTGGAGGGAGGAGGGCAAGGAGTACCTCGAGGACGGTAAGGTTATGTCCTGGACGGTGATTCGCGGCACGAGCGCCGACGGAGCGGTTGAGTGGGAGGAAAAGTTTTGGGAAACCTCCGACGCGTTTACGTACAGAGAGCTCGGCGCGGTCAAGTCCGGCCGCGACTCTAACGGGCAGGCGTGGCAGGAGTCCTGGAAGGAGCTCTACAACCACGACGCCGACAGCCTCCCGTTCATCCACCGCGAGGCGTCCAAGTGGTCGCACACCCCCAAGGGCCAGTGCTGGTCCGAGGGGTGGACCGAGGACTACCGAGCCGACGGCTCCGTGGATCGCTACTGCGAAAAGACCGGGAGCCTCGAGGACGGCGCCGCGCCCGACGATGGGCACGCCAACCGATGGACCGAGAAGTGGGGCGAGAAGTGGGACGGCCACGGCGGATGCATCAAGTGGACCGACACGTGGGCCAGCCGCGATCACACCGAGGGCGGCATGGCCAACGCGCCCTCCAGGTCGTGGGGAGAGAAGTGGGAGGAGAAGTGGGGTGACGAGTACAACGAGAACGGCCGCGCGGGTCTGCGGCAGGGTCTCTCCTGGGACGGAGTCGGCGGCGATCATAAAGAGCGCACGTGGGGCGAGGAGCACTACCCCGACGGCCGGCTTCACAAGTACGGCAACTCCAACGACGGTTCGCAGTACTGGGACGAGTGGTGCGACGGCGCGGGCGGCTGGTGGGAGACGGCGCCGTCGTTCGGGTGGCACGAAGCCGTCGGACACTCCCCTTACCTCATGCAGGTGAAGCTGCAGCCGAGGGCGGTGATGGGTAAGGGGAAGGGCGGACGCAACATCATCACCCCGCACCGGTCCAAGAGCGGGGGCAGCACGACGAGCGGCGCCGACCGGGGCGTCGCGGGAGGGTATAAACCAAACGCCTACCGCGGCAGCGATAACAACCCGTACAAGCAGGCCAAAGAGAACCCTAATCCCGGGGGATACAACGGCGGATCCTCCAACCCTTACGGATACCCCAACGGCGGTGAAAGTAACGGCGGCGGAGGCCAGGCCCCGCCGGGTGGCTACAACCCCAGCGACCCGAACGGCGGCGGCGGCGTGTACTAGTTTAATTTCAATTCGTGACAGACCCACAGCCTCGTATCGAGCGTCGCGTTGCATGCCCCCGTCGCGTTGCGCGCTCGATCAGCCTTTTCGTTCTCGCTTTACGAGTAGCAAGAGTGCCGCCTCAGCGCCTAAAATGAATAAACACGAGTTGTCGTCTGATCCCACTACTTGGCTGGGCCGAATTTATTATTTTGAACTTTCATCGGTTACTTGCCGTTACCGATGAAAGTTCCACCAGACTTGCCAGTCATATCTTTTTGCGCATCTTTTTGTCCGCGAATATTATTTTTGTCCGCTGATAACCCTCAGCGACCGCGTGAGGTACAACAGTCTCCGAGGCGCCCACGACATTCATTTCAACATGAGCGGCAATGCAGTAACCCAGAGCGATACGGCCCAGCCCGAGCAGGTAATAATGTTCACACCGCCTTCTCAGGAGGTCATGGAAAAGGTCGGGAAGGATTTCGTCGGGCACTGGGAGAGCGTGCCGGGCACGAAATGGCTTGGTTGCATCCCACTCAAGGTCGATTACAAGAGGAACGTCTACGCGCCTACAGGAGATGAAGACGTATATCTGTTCGAATCAGAGGCTGACGTCACATGTTGCTTCTGCAACAAAATGCACCAGACCACCACAGGCCGATTATCGGGGGCATCGTCCTTCGAAGAAATTGGCCAAGATGAGGAATCACTGCTCCAGCTGAGCGGCAGGATGGTCGATCACACGCGCGACGACGCGGGTTCGCATCTCGTCACGCACCAAGTCGACGGTGTGGATCACGACGGTTTGCTGGCTTCAAGGCAAGACACGTATCGCTTCAGCAACACCGGGGACGCAACGATGACCTCCACGAACACTGAGCCGCACGCCTTTAAGTTGGAGTTCAAGAAAGTGTCGAGGGTTCCCAAGCCCCTCTCGGACCGTTTTCTACGGAAGAAGGAGCAACAAGCAAAAGACCTCCAAAATTCCGTGCAGATGATGAGTGACGCGGATATCGACGCGGCGGTCCGCTTCTGCGACGATGTCCTCTCTGCGCCAAGCCTGGTGCTCCTGCCCCCGACCCTGGAAAAAGGACCCTTAACTTTTGGTAATATTTTTTGGAAGCACAGAACCGTCACGTACCCGGTCGCGCGGATCGAGACCCCGGACACACCGGCGCTGATTATTAAGATAGAGATACCGTCAAAAGGCGTGTGGGACGCGTCCATTGTCACCGCGTCCGGCGCGTGCGTCGCGCGGTCGTCGCTGAAAGCTCCGACCAAGTTTTGCAAGCCCCCCTCCCAAAGCGCGCTCGTGGAGTGGGGCTGCAAGCGCTTCGGCGTGGTTGGAGCGGGAGCGAGTTCTACATTTGAATCGAAGCAGAGGTGCGGCACGGTACCGGGGCAGGCCATTTTCGCGAAAGGGCCAACGCAAGACGTCGTGTTCTTCGAAGACTTTAACAGCAAGAGAAACGATTGGAAAGTTGCCGGATGCAAAAGCATAGCTTTCGGATGCTTCTATCTTGGTTTACCGTGCGCGATATATTACGGTCTACAAGCAGATGGTGAACCGTACGAAGCCCTTTTCAAGACCTTCGGCGGGACGGAAATCGGGGGTTTCAAAATAGAGAAGCACCGGGAGTGTTGTGTGTCAACGGACGACTCCCTGCCAAAGACTGAAGCTGTCGTGCACTTCGGAAGCATGACGGCTGAACAACGGCGCTTAGCGCTCGTCGTGATAATGCATGGCGCGGCGTTGGCGGCGCACCCAAAAGAAAAAGGAGGAGGAGGAGGAGACGGCGGCGGCGGCGGAGGAGGAGGATGAGGGCGACGCCGGTTTGGTGTTTGCGGAATGTTTGCGGAATAAAAGTAAATCTGTTGTTTTCTACGCCGCCGCCCGTGAACGCAACGCTCGTCGCTCCGCGAGCATCGCCTCCAACTCCTCGCGCAGATCCTCAGCCCCGACGAGCTTACTCGTCATCACAACCTCATCTGTACCCTCCACCTCGTCCCTGCGCGTGGTCTTGACCGTCTCCCAGCGCTCCACGGCCCGAATCTTCTCCTCGCAGTCGGCGATTTTCCCGTTTAGTTTTGAAATCGCATCCGCGAGGGCGTCCGCGCCGACCCTCGCCCTGGTCTCCACCGACGAGCACTTCTCGCCGAACCTCAGCGACTGCGTGGTCTCAGCCGCGTGCTCGTGCTCCTGCGCGCACGTCACCACGACCGCCGTCTTGCTGTTCCCGCCCAACGCCGGCGCGAGAAGCGCGGTGAGCTTGGAGTCGTGGAAGGGAACGTGGGGAGGGGGCGCACCCTCCTCTCTGCACTTGCGCGCCTCGTGGAGCGCGTCGACGCACTGCTTCAGCGCGAGCAGACCGGAGTTGATGTTGAGCGCCTCCGTCAGGCGTCGTCTGCTCTCGTAGTACTCGGCCCAGGGGACCGTGCCGGGCGCGGCTACGCCCTCGTTCGCCAGAGACTTTTTCAGGCGCTCCGATCCCCCCAAGTCGGCGAGGAAGAGACGCGATCTCATCTCCTTCCCCGTCTCCTCGTCCGTCTGCACGAGGGACACGGTGAACACGGCGTGCGCGCGCGATGACCTGGCGTTCATCGCGGTCGCCGCGCGGCGTTTCTGCGCGTCTCCATCCTCGAGAGCCCTTCGCACGTCCCCCATGTCTCCAACCGCGACCTCCGTGCTGCCCTCCAGGATGTACCCGTGGCCGGCGACGCGGGAGTTACCGACGGGCGCGCCGCCTCTGAGCAGGTCCGTCATCTCGTCACCGAAAATCTCCACGTACGACACCGCAATCTTGGACGTCACGCCCAAGGTACGCCTCCGTTCGTCGGCGGCTGTGAATATCTCCTCGCACGCGCGGGGAACCAAGCCCCTTTGTTCCGACTGTTCATCCAGCTCGCCAAACATCGTGTGGGTCTTGCCGCTGCCCGTCTGCCCGTACACGATGATGGTGGCGTTGACCCCGTTGACGACGTCGGCGACGAGGGATCGCGCGGACTGTTCGTACACGTTCACCTGAGCGGCTCCGTCGGAGAAGACGGCGTCAAAGGCGAACTCGCGAAGGCCCACACCCGGCGCCACCGCCATCACGCGCCCTTCCTTCTCGTCAACCTCGAGGATGCCGCACGCGAAGTCGTATCCCTCAACGACGGAGGACCCGGGTTTGTCGTCCTTCACGGCGTCGTTCTTCGTCTCCTTGTCGACGTTGGTCAGGTCGGTCAGCGCTCCGGCGTGATCGATCATCCTCTCGCAGACGTCGGCGTCGGCCCACGGGCTTCTCGACGCCTCCTCGCCCCGCCCGCTGTCCATCATGAGCACCCGCATGGCGTCCGCGGTGGTGGTCCCGGCGCCGCGCTGCGCCTTGATCATGCGGAGCCTTTGGTGCAGGGGCAGGACGACACCGCTGCCGGGGAGACCCGCGGCTGGACCCGTCGGAGCGGAGCCGACGTTCCTGGGACGCATTCGGACGCCGACGCGGATGGAGCCAGCCTCGAACTGCGCAGCCTTGATCCAGGTGTCGGAGGCTTCGCCCTCCGCCGCCGTCAGGCGCGCGAGCCTCTGCTCCGCGGTCTCGTTCTCGTCATCGCCTTCGTTCGAGGCGTCCCGCCATCGATCGCGGCACGTCCAGAGGCGAAAAAACTCGCGACGCCAGGTGCCGCCCGACACGGGCGCACCGCTTCCCTCGGTCTCCGAGACGTACAGCTTGGACTCCCGCGCCAGCTGATACGTCACCGGTTTCCACCACAGCTGGTCGGAGTCCCTCTGCATGTCTCTCAGCGCCACGCACGTGCACGCGGCGGACGCCGAGTCGCGCACCGTCGCGAACTTCAAGATCTCCGTCGCCAAATCGAAGTGAAGCCCCGGCGTTCGCGTCTCCTCCGGTAGGGACGTATCGGCCTCACCGGCGCCCGCGGCGGTGGACGGCGCGTTTCCCATGTTTCCCGCGACTCCGCGACTCCGGTCGATGGGGTCGAAGCGCGCGCGCTGGAGGTATGGCGGGTCGGTCAACGCTTCCTTCCCGCTCGAGGGGAACAAAAACGATGGTGACGATGACGTTGAAAAAAGTTTGGCCGTTTGATGAGCGAGATTCCTCCCGCACAGTTGTCCGTTTGAACAGTCTGGCTGGTTGCAGCTCGCGGAGCCACTCGTTGGAATCTCTGAACACTTGCCGCCAAAATAGGCGCGGGAAGGCCGAACAAAGCGCAGAACACGTGCACACCGCCAACCCCGGGAGGATCCCGAGGACGAGGAAGGTCGACCGCGACCGACTCGATCAGCTCACAGGAATCACAGGACTCACAGGACGGCGACCGCAGGCGACATTGCCTTCGCTCTTCCCGACCCGCTTCCCGATCGTCAGAACAGGATTCTCGACACCATGTCAACCAAATGGAAGCACAACTTCAGCGCCGGTCCCTCCGCGGTCGACGCGGGCGTCCTCGCGAAACTCAGCGCCGAACTCGCGTCCTTTGAGGACACTGGCATGGTAAGTGTCAATGTCGCGTGAGCCCGGGCGTCGCGTTCACCTCTCGACCCGGTCCGCGGCGCTAATCTCTCCCCGGCTGATCGACCGCGACCTTTCGCTCCGCGAATCGTCTCGCGACCACCCCTCGCATTTGAAATTTCTGCCCTTTGAATCTTTGTGCTGGCTAGTGGCTCGACGACCTCGCCCGCGCGTCCACCTCGTTTCCGTCATCTCACCCGCGTACCTTCGCCCTCGCAGGGTCTCATCGAGCACTCTCACCGCGACGCGGGAGGCCCCGTCCAGCGATGCATGGCGGACACCTGCGACCTCATGCGAGAGGTGCTGGACATCCCCGACACGCACGACGTGCTCCTCATGCACGGCGGCGCGCACGCGATGTTCGCCGGGGTTGCCATGAACCTCGGCGGCGAGATGGGTGCCAAGGCTGACTACGTCGGCGACGGCTTCTGGAGCAAGCGCGCCGCGGGCGAGGCGAGCAAGTACTGCGCCGTACGGCACGTGGGACTGACCAGCGAGCTCGGCGGCGTCGCCATACCGCACTCTTCCACCTGGAACGTCGACCCGACCGCCGCGTTCGTGCACGTCACCGCGAACGAGACCATCGACGGCCTCGAGTACCACGTCGATCCGACGATGCCCGAGGACGCGCCGCCCCTCGTCGGCGATTTCACCTCCACGCTGCTCTCCAGGCCCGTGGACTTCTCCAAGTACGGGGTGGTCTACGCGAGCACAGGGAAGAACCTGGGTCCGAGCGGCCTGTTGGTCGTCATCGCGCGCAAGGATCTGCTCACTGGCGAACGTGAGATGTCCATCTGCCCCGGCGTCATGTCCTGGTCCGCGGCCGCGAAGAGCACCCCGATCCAGAACATCTGGAACACGCCCAACGTTTTCGGGATCCGGGCGTTACAGCTCGTCCTCGAGGACTGCAAGGCGAAGGGCGGCGTCGCGGCTATGCGCGCGCGAGCGACCCGCCGTGCGTGGAGCGTCTACGACATCATCGACGCCAGCGAGGGCTTCTACATCAACGACGTAGAGCCCGAGTTCCGCTCGACTATGACCATCCCCATCAAGTGCAAGACGCCCGAGATGGAGAAGAGGTTCGCGGAAGAGTCCGAGAAGGCTGGCTTCTACAACCTCAGGGGCCACCCGCTCTTCGGGGGGCTCAGGGTCACCATGTACAATCAGCTTCCGGACGATGCCGTCGAGGCGTTGGTCGATTTCATGCAAGAGTTCCAGATGAATTCATCGGTCACCTCTGACTCCGACGAGGAGGTCGCCATGTTCGGCGTAAACGGCAAGACGGCCTACGCCAGCTCGCCCCCGTCGGTGCTCAACGCGTTCGCATTTTAAGGATTCTTTATTCTGATCAGTCGCTGATCCGCCGAAGGGCATATATATAAGGGCCGGATAGACCGGAGCAAGGATTGTGAGTCTGCCAAAATATAGCAGCCAACTTTGTACCTTCGTAAATAACAATATATACGCATTGCAAACCCCTCTACATATAGCCGTGGGGCCAGTGACGGCCTCCCTGTTGGGTGGTTCCCGCCGGCTTCTCGTCCTGCTTCGCCTTCCAGGACTCGTACATTGCGCCGGTCCTGTTATCCGCGCTCCACTCAAACTCGTACTTGCCGATGACGATGCGGTCGCCCTCGCCCGCGCCGGCTTCGTTGAGCGCCTTCTCAACCCCGGACATCTTCAGCACCTGCGCGAACCTCTTGAACGACTCGAAGTAGTCCCAGTTGGTCATCTGCACGAACCGCTCGATCGCGGCGCCCTTGACGTAGAACGCGTAGGGCTCGTCGATGACCTCGAAATCGCTGAGCTCCTTGCCGTCCGCCCTCCTGGCAACCACGCCCCGCCTCGCCTCCGCTTTCCGCGCCTCCTCCTCGTAATCGATCGGGGGAAGGGCCTCGAGCGCATCCTTCGTCGCGGTCACGAGCTCCGCGACGCCCGAGCCGTCCAGCGCGCTGACGACGTGCGCGTCCACACCGCGCGCGCGGAACTCCCCCTGAAGCTTCAGCGCTTTAACCGCCGCGGCTTCCGACGCGTCAACCTTGTTCAGCGCCACAATCTCCGGTTTATCCCCAACCTCGGGGTCGAAGAGGAAGATCTCGTTGCGGATGGCGTCGTACTCGTCCACGACGTGGTCGCTGGTGCAGTCCAGCACGTGCACGAGGACCCTGGTACGCTTGACGTGCCTGAGAAACTCAAATCCGAGCCCGACGCCCTCGCTGGCGCCCTCCAACAAACCGGGTATGTCGGCAAAGACCATGCGGGTGTAGTCGCGTTCAACCACGCCGAGGTTGGGGACGATGGTGGTGAACGGGTAATCCGCGATCTTTGGCTTGGCGTTGCTCACGCCGGCGAGCAGCGTGCTCTTCCCCGCGTTGGGCACCCCGATGATCCCCACGTCCGCCACCAGCTTGAGCTCCATCTCGACCCACAGCTCGGTGCCCTCCTCGCCGTTCTCGGCAATCTGCGGAGCCTTGTTCTTCGCCGTCTTGAACGACGCGTTACCGCGACCGCCCCGGCCGCCCGGTACGATCATCTCCCTGTGCCCGTGCGCGAACATCTCGGCGATGACCTCCCCGGTGTCGGCGTTTCTCACGACTGTGCCGGGGGGGACCAGCACGGTGCGGTCCCGCGCGTCGCTCCCTTGCATCCTCTTGCCCCCGCCGTTCCCGCCAGCCTCCGCGCGATGGTGTACCTTCTTGCGGAAACCCACCAACGAGTTGATGCCCTCGTCCGCCTCGAAGAAGATGGCGCCGCCGTTGCCGCCGTTGCCCCCGTACGGGCCGCCTTGCGCGACGAAAGCCTCTCTTCGAAACGCCACCATCCCGCGCCCGCCGTCGCCAGCCTTGATGTAAATCTTCGCGGTGTCGAAGCACCGCATCTCGGACGGTATCCCGCGGCTGCGTGTCTCGCCGTCCGCGTCCGCCTCGAAGTCGTCGTCGCCGCCGAGGTCGAATTCAACCGCGCCCTTCGCCTGACCGGCGCGGTACTTGGCCTCGATGTCGGCGTACGCCGCGGTTTCCATCGCGGTCCTGCCCTCGAACACGTCCTCTTCGTCGTCGTCCGGAGAATCCCATCCTTCGGTTTCGTCGCCGTAGTCGTCGACGTCGGCGCCAAAGTCCACGAACCGCGCGTCTTTGGCTCCGACGACGTAGAAGGATTCCTCCTCCTCCCGGGTCGCCGCCCTCGCCTGGCTGCGCGCGGTCTCCTTCTCGCGCATGTCCTCGCGGAACTCCGCGAGCCCGTCCGCCCATCCCGCGCCGAAGGTTTCCTTCTGGACGGGCTCGTCCGCGCGACGAAGGTTGAGGTTTTGGCCGTCCCATCCGCCGAAGGGCATCTCGCCGAATCGCGTCGGCGGCGCCTCGTACGCGACGTCGCTCACCTCCAGGGGCGAGTCCATGGCGAGGATGTCGGACAAGGAGGTGGACGCGTCCGCCTCGATGACTTCCTTGACCTTGACGGATTTGGGTCCGTCGTCGGAGGGGAGGACGTAGAGGTCGGGGCGCGGGGCGCCGGTCCCGCCACCGCCGGCGAGCTTGGCCTTCTTCTCTTTGCTCTTCTTCGACCCGCCGCCTGTCTTGGTCTTGATGGGGGACGCCTTCTTGGTGCTCCTGCTTCGTGCTCCCGCGCGAACCTCGAAGGCGGCGGCGCGACGAGCTCCGCGGTTGGCACCTATACGCGGCACCGGGGCCGGAACGAGCGCGAAGCGCGCGGAGAGGGCGGTCGACATACCTGCTGACCTAAGGTAGGTCGACGTGTCGCCCGAGAGAGAATGCGGTGGGGCGCTTTTTCTCACCCGGATGAAGAAAAGAAAGTCGTCCGCTGGGGATGAAATGATGAATTGCACGGGCGCTGACTGTCGCGCATACGTGGAGTGAGAAAAATACGTCCAAACGCCAAATACGATCCAAATCACAGGCGCACTGGTCAGGGAAGTTAACCCGACGTTTCGATATTTTTCACCTCCAGCGTGGCACCTTTTTTGCGCGCGAGCAGCGGGAAGCAGTCGAGTGTGAGCCATAAATTG
>Ga0209631_10000947_pt1 | contig 38585 bp, 38 predicted proteins | sample COG_08_FD_184752 | JGI IMG/M metagenome (GOLD analysis project Ga0209631, IMG submission 184752) | Pelagic Microbial community sample from North Sea - COGITO 998_met_08 (SPAdes) (version 2) | ecosystem: Environmental > Aquatic > Marine > Neritic zone/Coastal water | place: Helgoland, sampling... | reverse complement strand
CTTTGCCTATTTGGTTCCCGCTTTGTTGAGCGGAGAACGTGTGATGGTGTCGACCGCGACCAAAGCGCTGCAAGACCAACTGTTTTTTAGAGACCTCCCGGGCTTGATTAACCGGCTGGGAATCCCCGTGCGCACCGCACTGCTAAAAGGGCGTAACAACTATCTGTGTACACACCGATTGAAAACGCACCTAGAGAGCGGAGCGATTGGTGATCGATTTTTAACCCGAGCCCTCGCGCAGGTGCAACGCTGGGCTGTTACGACGGTCAGCGGTGATTTGTCTGAGATGCCCGGTTTGGACGAGCGATCGGCCGTGATCCCGCTGGTGACGTCGAACCGTGATAACTGCCTTGGCGGTCAATGCCCCGACTTTAAGACCTGTCACTTACAAACCGCTAGGCGAGAGGCGCTAGCGGCTGACTTGGTGGTGGTGAACCACCACTTATTTTTTGCGGACCAAGCCATCCGCGAGTCTGGTATGGCGGAGTTGCTGCCGTCGGTGGGGGTTGCTATTTTTGACGAGGCGCACCAGCTCAATGAAATTGGCGTTCTTTTCTTGGGCACCCAACTGTCATCTTTTCAGTTATTGGACTTCAACCGTGATGTACTCGCCGCCGGGCTACAGCATGCGCGGGGTCTGTGCGATTGGACGGAGATCACTGGCCACTTTGAGCGTTGTATTCGCGATGTGCGTTTAAGTTTGCCGGTAACAAGACAAAAAACCAGCACGCGATTCCCTTGGGTTGATGGCGTACCGGCGGGTGCCGACCCCACGTTGTGGGCGGAGTCTGTTGGCGCATTAGATGTGTCCTTCGAACGTGTGCGCGTTGCGCTGGATAGCGTGAGCGAGTTAGCGCCCGACTTCGAGCGCTTGGTCGCACGATGCGAAACCAGCGTGGCACGACTGCGCGATTTGCGACAAGACGTTGCCGACGACCATGTGCGCTGGTTAGAGGCAGGTAGCCAGTGGCGATGGGTGGATAGTCCACTGGACAGCGCGGCTGCTTTTCAGCGCGCAGCCCAAATGGCTGCGCGGGGTGCGTCATCGGCTGGCGTGGATAGCGCGTCGATTTCGAAAACAGGCACGGAAACAGAAACAGAAACAGAAACGGACACAGATGGTGAGCACAAAGGCTCAGGCCCCAAGGCCTGGATTTTTACGTCAGCGACCCTGGGTGACGATGCGCAGTTAGATTGGTTTGCCAAACCCCTGGGGCTGGACGCCGCTACCCGCGCCGTGGTCAGTAGCCCCTTTGACTTCTCTACCCAAGCGGCGCTGTGGGTGCCGCGCGACTTACCCAAGCCGACGGATCCCGGCCATGCGCTGGTCTTGGCCCGGCGCGTCAGTCAGTGGGTGGTTCCGTTGCAAGGCCGAACGATGGTGCTGACCACCAGCCTGCGCGCACTCGGCATCATTGCGGAGACCCTAAGGGACGCGCTTAGCGGTCAAAACATAGAGGTGTTGGTTCAGGGCGAAAGTAGCAAACACGCCTTGTTATCGCGTTTTCGCTCCTACGGGGATGCTGTGTCTCAACGACAGCAGCGCAGCGAGGGCGAGGTCACCGCCAACGGGGCGGTACTGGTGGCGTCAGTCTCCTTTTGGGAGGGGGTCGATTTGCCGGGCGACGCGTTGCAACTCGTGGTGCTGGATAAGCTGCCGTTCCCTGTGCCCGATGACCCACTCACGCAAGCCAGAGCGCGGCGCATCACTGAGCGCGGGTTATCGCCGTTTACCGAGCAGGTGTTACCCGACACCGCCATTGCATTGAAGCAGGGCGCGGGTCGCTTGATCCGCTCTGAGCGAGACCGCGGCGTGTTGGTTATCGGTGACCAGCGCTTGGTCACCATGGGCTATGGTCGGCGGCTGATGCAGGCCTTGCCCAACATGCAACGCCTCGAGACCGAGGCGGACATGTTGGCTTACCTACATGGTGTGATCACCAAAACTTCCACCACGGGCTAGCACCGTCACCGCTCTCGTTCGCAGCGGGGGGCGGGGCCTCTCCCGTGGTTTTAAGCTTCTCAGGCGACGAGGCACGCGCAGCGTTGCTGTAGGTCGCGCTCAAAACACGCTTGGCATCGTCGCGCAGCTGTGTCATGCCTAGGGCATCGTAGGAAGAAATAAGCACCTGCAACGCACCTTCTAATGCGGGCGCGTCCTTGAAGTTGTTTATCGCATATTGGGCGCGGTTGACTGCGGCCAAGTGCATCGTGCGTGATGCGTAGTAACGCGCGACGTTCACTTCTGACTGCGCCAACGAGTTCACAATAAACGCAATGCGTAACGCCGCATCGTCGCTGTAGCGCGAATCCGGAAAGCGCTCAATGAGCTCGTTAAACGCGGCATACGAATCCTTAGCCGCCTTTTGGTCTCGCTCACTCAGATCTACGTTCGCTAAGGCGCCAAACAGGCCCAAGTCGTCATTGAAGTTGACCAGACCCTCTAGGTACAAGGCGTAGTCCATCGCCGGACTGGCTGGGTGCAAGCGCTTAAATCGCTTAATGGCGGCAAGCGCCTCAGCGGGCGATGCGCCACGATAATGCATGTAAGCTTTGTCAAGCTGTGCCTGTTGAGCCAAGGGGGTGCCCGCCGCACGACCCTCTAGCTTTTCGTACAAGGCGGCTGCCTTGTCGAAAGCGCCTGCGTCTTGCTCGTCCTTCGCTTCTTGATAGATGCGGTTTGGACTCCAGTCGGCGGTCGGATCCTTGGGTTTTGGGGCAGCGCAACCGCCCAAAATACTGGCGACGCCCAGTAGCCACGCCGCTGTTGATAATCTAGTCATGTGACTTGGGTTCCAATGGGTTCAGAAAACGGTTGGGCGTGCCCTAGGTCAGGACAATAAGCGCCGTCGTTTACTTCGAAAATTATAGCTAGGCTTACGGAACCATGAAAAACTTGTCTGAAGATATACCCACCGCGGCGGAAGAGGTTGATGGCGGTGTGGAGACAGACCAAACGGAGTGTTTGCAGTTGCTGGTCGGCGTCGATGCACATCAGGAGCGTATCGACCGATTTTTGGTTGCTGAGGTGCCCGGCTTTTCCCGTTCTTATTTGTCGCAGTTGGTCGTCCAAGGGGCGGTCACCATCAACGCGGTAGCCGTGCGCAAGCCGGCCCACAAAGTACGGGCAGGCGACACCGTTACGGTAGAAGTCAGGCCGACGCAACAAGCGATGGCATTTAAACCCGAGCCGGTTCCCTTGTCCGTGGTCTTTGAGGATGCGCATCTCGCCGTCATCGACAAACCGGCGGGCTTGGTGGTCCACCCCGGGGCAGGCAACTGGACAGGTACCTTGTTGAATGGCTTATTGCACCGGTACCCCGATGCGGTGCATCTGCCCAGGGCTGGAATTGTTCATCGATTAGATAAGGACACGAGTGGACTCATGGTCGTGGCCCGCAGCCGGCAAGCCTTTGATCAGCTCACCCTGCGTTTGGCCGCTAGGGACGTTCACCGCGTTTATCTCGCTATTTGCCATGGGCGCTGGTTGCGGTCCTCGGATGCCTCGCTGGGTGTCAGTTTGACGCAGGCGATTGGGCGCGATGTGAAAAATCGACTCCGTATGGCGGCCTTGGAACGGGGGGTGACCCACGGCAAGCCCGCGCGAACCGATGTCTATGTGTTGGATACGCAAGCGGCTCACAGCCTGGTGCGTTGCAAATTACATACGGGAAGAACCCACCAGATTAGGGTACACATGGCCGCCGCCAATCACCCCTTGGTGGGCGACGTCCTGTACGGCGGCAAGGCCGCGCTGGGCATGACGCGCCAGTCGCTGCACGCGCACCAGCTGTCCTTTCACCACCCAGTCACAGAGGCCCTGCTATCGTGGGTCAGTGATCTACCCACAGATTTCAATATGGCGTTGACAGCGGCCGGGCTACATTACAATGGTGAGCATGTGCTGTGGCCTTTCCAAGGCTAGACACCTCTTATTCAAGTTGACCCGCCACACGGGTTAACGGTCCCCGACCCGCGTATCGCGTGGTGTTAACTTCATCGGACCTTTTTGCATGCAAACGACGGATGCCAAACGTGTTCTCGAAACGGCCTTAATTTGTGCCGGTCAAGCTGTGACCGTTCGCGAGTTGGTTGCTTTGTTCGACGGCGCGCTATCACCAGACACCATTAAGCGATTGCTACAAGAGCTGCAGCTCGAGTGGACCCATCGCGGGGTGGAGCTCGTTCCTGTGGCGACGGGTTGGCGCTTTCAGAGCCGACCCGAGTTGCGCGAGTACCTTGACCGACTGCATCCCGAGAAGCCGCCGCGTTATACGCGTGCTGCCATGGAGACGCTGGCGATCATCGCCTATCGACAGCCGGTAACGCGTGGCGACATAGAGGATATCCGTGGCGTCACGGTGAACTCACTCATCATTAGACAATTAGAGGATCGGGGTTGGGTGGAGGTGATTGGGCATCGTGAGACGGTTGGTCGTCCGGCCTTGTTAGCCACGACGCGCCAGTTCTTAGATGACCTCGGTTTGGCCTCGCTCGATCAGTTACCCGACTTACAGGATGCGGGGGCAGACGCCCTGATGGTCGCGGGCTTGGTGGGAGCCGACGAGCTTGAGTTGGACCTACACCCTCATGACGACGTGCCTGAGGGAGCGCCGTCAGAAACGAAACCAGATACAGATGCGGCCGACGATGGCGCACCTCTTAGCGATGTTGTGACTGACACCGCACCGGACACGCTTGTGTCCCCACCAACCGAAGACGAATCTGATGAACGATCCTGAGCAGGACGACACGGCTAACGCCCCATCGACAGAAGACAGCCCACCGACTGCCAGTGAGCCCAATGCGGCTGCTCACAACCACGTCAGCTTTGAGGATGTGATCAGTGGCGCTTTTGACAGCGAGACCGCTGTGGATGCATCCGCGCCAGAGCAGGGCGGTAGCGCGAAGCGTGTCTTGGCCGCGGAGTCCAACAGTCCAAAGTTGCACAAGGTGTTGGCGCAAGCGGGTATGGGGTCACGCTTGGAGATGGAGGCCTTGATTGTTGAGGGGCGGATCTCCGTCAACGGCGAGCCTGCGCACGTTGGCCAACGCATCAAGTTCGGCGATACGATCAAGGTGAACGGGCGTCAAATTCGCGTGCGCATCGACCCACCGCCACCACGCGTGTTGGCTTATCACAAGCCAATCGGGGAGGTGGTGACCCATGATGACCCGCAAAACCGTCCCACCGTGTTTCGGCGTTTACCCAAGCTGCAGCATGGCAAATGGCAGTCGGTTGGTCGCTTGGACTTAAACACCGAAGGTCTGTTGCTGTTCACCAGCTCCGGGACCTTGGCAAATCAGCTCATGCACCCGCGTTTTGGCTTGCAGCGTGAGTATGCCGTGCGTGTGTTGGGCGCGTTGAGCAATGTTGAGAAGCAAAAGTTGCTTGATGGGGTCAGCTTAGAGGACGGTACGGCGCAGTTTTCGTCCGTAGTGGATGGCGGGGGCGAGGGTTCTAACCATTGGTATCGCGTGACCATTGGTGAGGGACGTAACCGCGAGGTGCGTCGCATGATCGAGGCGGTGGGCCATGCCGTTAGTCGTTTGATACGCATTCGTTACGGTAGCGTGGAGTTGCCGCGTGGTTTACGCCGAGGCGCTTGGGTGGAGCTGGATTGGGGCGATATCGAGCTATTAGCTCAAGAGGCCAATGAGGCCTTGCCCGTGGCTAAACCCTCTGGCCGTTCGGCCAACCCGCAGGCGGGCAAGTCAGGCCGTACAGCGGGCTTGGGTCGCTCTGTGAAGACGACGTACGCCAAGTCCGGTGGGCGTCGTCCCAGCACCCCTCAGGGGTGGGACATGCGTGCGGAGGCCGATGCGGAGAAGCGCGCAAAACGGACTACGCGGCGACCAACACGTGTGGGTCCCACAGGGGAGCCCGATCCTTTGAAGACGTCTTTTGGCTACATCGGTGGCGACGCCTTACAGCGCCAGCGAGACCGCACCAGCACCGGTGGCAAGGGTCGTAAGAAGCCGCGTTGAGCCAGGCCGTGCGGTGGGGGCTGCCAGCCGTCAGCGCGCACGCACGTTTGATAAACAGGGGGCTTAGCAGGTTAGAATAGGAGGCTAAGCTGGCAGCGTTGCCGGCGACGCACGTGTAAATTTTAATTCAAGGTAAATACCCATGGCAATCGAGCGCACCCTTTCCATTATCAAGCCAGACGCCGTCGCGAAAAACGTGATCGGTCAAATCTACGCCCGCTTTGAAGCAGCCGGTCTGAAAATCGTCGCTGCAAAAATGGCGCACCTGTCACGTCCAGAAGCAGAGGCTTTTTACGGCGTCCACAAAGAGCGTCCTTTTTTCAAGGACTTGGTTGATTTCATGATCTCCGGTCCCGTCATGATCCAAGCCTTAGAGGGCGAAGGCGCCATTGCTAAAAACCGTGACCTGATGGGCGCGACAGATCCTAAGAAGGCCGATGCAGGCACTATCCGTGCGGATTTTGCTGACAGCATCGATGCGAATGCGGTTCACGGCTCAGACGCTGCTGAAACGGCTGCGGTTGAAATTGCCTTTTTCTTCGCAGGCATGAATGTCTACGCGCGTTAATGCAACATGACGGCTAACCTACTCGATTTTGATCTCGAGGGCTTAGCCGCCTTTTGCGAAGAGTTGGGTGAAAAACGCTTTCGAGCAACCCAACTCTACCGCTGGATACACCAACGTGGTGTGCGTGATTTCGACGCCATGTCTGACCTGGCCAAGAGCCTGCGTCAAAAACTTCCCGACGTGGCCCATATCGCGTCGCTCCCCGTTTTAAGCCGACAAAATGCATCAGATGGCACGATCAAGTGGCTGTTTGATGTTGGATCTGGCGATGCGGTCGAGGCCGTGTACATTCCCGAGTCTGATCGCGGCACGCTGTGCATTTCGTCGCAAGCGGGTTGCGCGGTTGGCTGCCGCTTTTGTTCCACGGGGCATCAGGGCTTTAGTCGCAACTTGACCACCGCTGAAATCATCGGTCAGCTTTGGTTTGTCGAGCACACACTCCGGGCTGAGCGCAACACCACCGACCGTGTGGTGACCAATGTGGTGATGATGGGCATGGGCGAGCCTCTGCAAAATTACAACGCGTTGGTACCGGCCCTAAGAACCATGTTGCATGACAACGCCTACGGCTTGTCGCGCCGACGCGTCACCGTCAGTACATCGGGCGTGGTGCCTATGATCGATCGTTTGGGGCTGGATTGCCCGGTTGCGCTGGCGGTGTCTTTGCATGCGCCTAACGACACGCTGCGCAGTGACTTGGTCCCGCTCAACCGGAAATACCCTCTGGCAGAGCTATTGGCGGCATGCGCGCGTTACTTGCCGCATGCGCCACGTGATTTTTTGACCTTTGAGTACTGCATGCTCAAGGGTGTGAATGACCAGCCTAGCCATGCGCGGGAGCTCATCGCCTTGGTCACATCGTTCAATGGCGGACAGGGCTTGCATTGCAAGTTCAATTTGATCCCGTTCAATCCGTTTCCCGACTCGGGTTTAACGTGCTCAGACAAAGCGACCGTGCAGGCATTTGCCGACCTGTTGTCGCAGGCTGGCATCGTGACCACGGTGCGCAAGACGCGCGGGGATGACATTGATGCGGCCTGCGGGCAGTTGGCTGGCGAGGTTCTGGACCGTACCAACGCAGCCAAGCGCATGGCCACTTTGCGGCAAGGCACGGGGACGGTGCACACCATCCAAGTCACCGCGGCGTCCGCGCACAATGTCCGTTAATATTTGCGGTGGGACTTGCCGAAGGAGACCTCTATGAGTAAAGCAAACGATCAGCCGTCTGAAATGAACACAGAGCCCGCGCCCGTCGATAAACCAGGCTGGATCCTACTGCAAGAGGCGCGGCTGGCACAGGGCATGGATATTGAGCCTCTCGCGGCGATCCTAAAAATCCCCGCGCGCAAAATCGAGGCGCTGGAGGCAGGCGCCCTCAGTGGCGTGGGCGATTTGACTTTTAGCCGTGCCTTGGCGGGTAGTATTTGCCGCCAGTTGCGTATTGATGCGAAACCGATTTTGGCGGCATGGCCGACGCGGGATACGTTGGCGCGCGAGGTGCCCTTGAACCTGCCCAACGACGGCGCGGCCAGCGCCGCCACAGCGTTGCCACCCGAAGCGACCACCGGATCCGGTGGGCGTGTTGTCTGGGCTGTGCTCGTTCTTATTTTGGTCGGCATCGGGGTGTGGTTGGCAGTGACGGAATTGCAACGAGGCAGCGAACGTCGCGAAAAGGCTGTGGGCGCCGCCGAGCGCTTGGCGCCCGAGACGGGGCCCGGCATCGCAAACCAGTTGGTGATCTCGCCTGTCGAGGGTAGCTCGTCAGAGAGCGGAGCTGACGATGTGAAAGCGGCCAAGCCCGTACTGGCCGCACCTGTCAAAGTAGCGCCTGTCAAAGTAGCCCCTGTCACGGCCGCTGCCACCGCGACATCACCTCCGGCAACGTCACCTCCGGCAACATCAGCCTCGGCAGCATCGCTAGACGCGCCAGCAAACGTGGCCACTCCCCCGTTGACACCGCCACCCCCAGTCCCTAACGAGGTGGTGCCGGTGGCACCAACGCCGACGGTCGGTACGGTGCCTGTTCAGAAGCGTAATCAGCCGTTATCTTCCGCCGATATTGGCCAACACGCATTGGTCTTAAGCGCCGTGACTGAGTCGTGGGTGGAGGTGATTGGCCGGTCGGGTACACGGGTCTTTACCCGCCTGATGAGCCCGGGTGACTATGTCGTTTTGGGGGATGAGGATCTGCCGTATAACGTGTTGGTGGGCAATGCGGTGGGTGTGCGCGTCTTCTCGCGCGGCCAGCCTGTGGATGTGCAGGCAACGGCGCGTCTGAACGTGTCGCGCTTTGACGTGAACTGAATTAAACAGATACAGGGTTTTCAAATGACGACCACTCCAGCAACGACAACGACAGAGACAACGACAACGACCGCCGCACCGGTCACGATCTCGCAAGCCCAGAAGCGTCAAACGCTGCAAGCCCGTGTGGCTTGGGGTGACCACGTTGTGACCGTCGGAGGCGATGCGCCGGTGCGGGTGCAGTCGATGACAAACACGGACACAGCGGACGCCGTGGCCACCGCGATACAGGTAAAAGAGCTGGCTCAGGCGGGCTCTGAGTTGGTGCGCATCACGGTCAACAACGATGAGTCGGCCAAGGCCGTGCCCTACATACGCGAGCAATTAGACCGTATGGGAATCATGACTCCCTTGGTCGGTGACTTTCATTACAACGGCCATCGTTTGTTGGCCGACCACCCTGATTGCGCGCAGGCCCTGTCCAAGTACCGTATCAATCCGGGTAACGTGGGTCGGGGTGAGAAGGGCGATAAGCAGTTTGCCCAGATGATCGAGATGGCCTTGCGCTGGGACAAACCCGTTCGCATTGGCGTCAATTGGGGTAGCTTGGATCAGGATTTATTGGCCTCGATGATGGATGCCAATAGCCTGCGCGCGACGCCTTGGGACGTTAAGCAAGTCATGGTTGAAGCGCTGATTTCATCCGCGCTGGCCTCGGCTGAAACGGCCCAGCGTTTAGGTATGTCGCCCGCTCAAATTTTGCTCTCCTGCAAAGTCAGCGGTGTGCAGGAGTTGATCACGGTGTATCAATCGCTGGCGACGCGCTGTAACTATGCGCTGCATCTCGGCTTGACCGAGGCGGGCATGGGGACCAAGGGTACCGTGGCCTCGGCTACCGCCTTGGCGGTTTTGCTACAGCAAGGTATCGGTGACACCATCCGCGTATCGCTGACACCCGAGCCAGGGGAAGCGCGTACCCAAGAGGTGGTGGTTGCGATGGAGATTTTGCAATCATTGGGCTTGCGCGCGTTTGTTCCGAGTGTCACGGCCTGTCCCGGTTGTGGTCGGACGACCAGTAGCGTCTTTCAAGAATTGACCAAAGAGATTGATGACTACATGCGCGACGCCATGGTGGATTGGCGCGACCAATACCCCGGTGTTGAGAGCATGAAGGTCGCGGTCATGGGCTGTATCGTCAATGGGCCTGGTGAGAGCAAGCATGCCGATATCGGTATCAGTCTGCCGGGCACCGGCGAGGCGCCCAGTGCACCGGTCTACATCGATGGCGAAAAGGCCATGACACTCCGAGGCGATGGCATCGGTGCGCAATTTAAAGCGGTTGTGGAAAGCTATGTGCAGAAGCGCTACGGCGCCTCACAAAACACAGCGGCATAACATGCTACGAGGCGGCGTCAGTCGCTGTTGACATTGGTATTTTTGTAACGAGTTTTATGGCTGAAAAGTTAGTTGCCGTTAAAGGCATGAACGATATTCTCCCCGCGGAGTCCGCGCATTGGGAATGGCTGGAGTCCGAGTTGAGGGACTTGATGGCAACGTACGCGTATCGCAATGTACGAACACCCATTGTGGAGCCAACCGGGCTGTTTGTCCGTGGGCTTGGCGAGGTCACCGATATCGTCGAAAAGGAGATGTACTCCTTCGAAGACCGCCTGAACGGCGAGGCCCTGACACTGCGCCCAGAGGCGACGGCAGGTGTGGTGCGCGCAGTGGTGGAGAACAATTTGTTGTATGACGGCCCGCGCCGCCTGTACTACATGGGCCCGATGTTTCGTCATGAGCGCCCTCAGCGCGGTCGCTATCGACAGTTTCATCAGGTGGGTGCAGAGGCCTTGGGTTTCGCAGGCCCAGATGTCGATGCAGAATTGATTTTTATGGCGTGCGATTTGTGGGCAAAGCTTGGCCTCACGCAGGTGCGTTTAGAGATCAACAGCCTTGGTCAGCCCGATGAGCGCTTGGCGCATCGCGAGGCGCTGATCAGCTACCTCAGCGCCCAAGAGTCGTTATTGGATGAGGAGGCCAAGCGCCGCCTGCACAGCAACCCTTTGCGCATCCTAGATACGAAAAACCCTGCGATGCAGGGCTTGGTAAATGACGCGCCCAAGTTGATGGATTATTTGGGCGAGGCCTCGTTGGCCCACTTCAATGGATTGCGCGCCATTCTCGACGACGCGCAGGTGCCTTATCGCATCAACCCGCGCTTGGTTCGCGGCATGGACTACTACAACCTGAGCGTGTTTGAGTTTGTGACCGAGGAGCTGGGCTCGCAAGGAACCATTTGTGCGGGCGGGCGCTACGACGGCCTGATTGCGCAGATTGGCGGCAAGCCTGCGCCGGCTGTTGGGTGGGCGTTAGGGGTTGAGCGGATTTTGGAGCTGTTGAAGAGCCAGTCCTTGTTGCCTGCAGCGCCGGTGCCCGATGTGTACGTGGTCGTTCCCAGCGCCGATCATGCGATGGTGGCGGCACAGGTCTGCCGCGCCTTGCGCACGGCGGGTGCTCAGGTGCACATGCACGCGGGCACCGCAGATGGTCAAGGAAGCATGAAGTCGCAGTTCAAGCGTGCAGACGGTAGCGGCGCCACCTGGGCCGTGATTCTAGGCGGAGATGAGCTGGCTGCTGGGGCGGTGTCGGTCAAACACTTGAGGGGCGGGGCCGATGCGCAAGGGACGGTGTCCTTGGGCGATCTCGCAGCTTGGTGGGCGGGACAGGCGGCCTAAGCCCAGCGTCGCCGTGTTCGCTGAGGCATTCTTGCCCAGTCGCCCATAAAAGAGCGGACTACGCCCTACAATAGCCAGTGCACGGGTGCCCAGTGGGCCGCGTGCAACCGTGACATTTTTATACCTTAGACAGACGCAGGCAGGCATGGCGACACAACAACTCGATCTAGAAGAGCAAGAGCAACTTGATAAGCTCAAGGATTTTTGGCGTAAATGGGGCAATGCCATCACGTGGGTGGTGATCGCTTTATTGAGCGGCTACGCGGCATTCAATGGCTGGCAGTTTTGGCAAAACAAGCAAGCGCAAAAAGCGGGCGCAATTTATGACCAAGTAACGCAAGCGGTTGCGGCCAAAGACGTGCCCCGTTTGACGCGTGTCGTCGGTGATTTTCGCAATGAGGCCAGTGCCTCAATCCTGTTGCAACACAGTGAACTGGCGCTCGCCAAATTGGCGGCTGACAACGGTGACTATGCTGTCGCGGCTGCCGCGCTAGATCGTGTCATCGCGGACGGTCATGACGAAGGGCTGACAGCAGTGGCGACGTTGCGTTTGGCTGGCGTTTATATGCAGCAAGGCGCGATGGACAAAGCCAAGGCGTTACTAGCGGGCGAGTGGGCTGTTGCGTTTCAGGGCTTAGTCTCTGACCGTCTGGGCGATATTGCGATGGCGGCATCCGACAAAGAAGCAGCGCTAGCGGCGTATCAACAGGCGTGGGCCACTTTGAGCGAAGATGCGGCCTACCGCCGGCTGGTTGAGGTCAAGTTGAATGCACTCGGTGCGGTCGCCGGGGTTTCCGGGGTTGTGGGGGCGCAAACAAAGTGATGAACCGCATGGTTTTACGCGTGCTGGGCTACGGCGTGGGCTTGTTCTTGGTTGGCCACTTGGCAGCATGCTCCTCTGTCGACGTGCCACAACCAACCCCGCTCAAGCCGTTAGAGCCGCTACTCAGCGTCTCAGAGGTTTGGCAAGCGCCATTGGGCGGCGAGGTCGGTGACGGTCTGCGCATGGCAGCGCATGACAACTTGTTGGCAGCTGCCACACTTGATGGCCTGCTGCGGGTGATCGATACAGAGACGGGTGAGACGCGTTGGTCAGCGCAGTCAGAGACCGCGCTGATCGCGGGCGTTGGTTTTGATGGCAAGCGCGTCGCGGCCATTGATACCGAAAATGGACTGCAGGTTTTTGAAGCGGGCAAGCATCTATGGACAGCCCGCTTACCTGCGCGGAGTTATACCCAGCCCTTGCTTGCGGGCGGGCGGGTGTTCGTCTTACTGAGCGACCGCCGTGTGGGCGCCTTTGATGCCGATACCGGGGCGCAACTGTGGCTGCGTCGCTATGCAGACTCAACATTGGTGCTGGCCCACCCCGGTTTATTGGCGGCGGTAGCCAATACCTTGGCGGTCGGTTTAGGTGAGCGGTTTAGTGCGATCAACCCCGACAATGGCGCCTTGCTGTGGTCGACGCCGCTGGTTCGCCCAAGAGGTATTGACGAACTGGAGCGCCTGGCTGACTGGGTGAGCGGGGCGGTTTTTGCAGGTACCCGCGTCTGTGGGCAAGCGTTTCAAAATGCCGTCGGCTGTATTGATCTTGCGACGCGCCGTGCGGAGTGGACGGTCCCGTCTAGCGGAGTGAACGGATTGGCGGGCGATGTTGCGGCGCTTTACAGCATCGATGCGACAGGAAAAATTTCCGCAATGAAGACGGACAGTGGGGCGTCTATTTGGACGCAACGAGATTTGTTACTGCGAGGCTTGACTGCGCCCTTGTTGCTGGGTCAAACAATCGCTATCGGAGACTTCGCGGGCTACGTGCACTGGTTGTCACGGACAGACGGTCAGATCATGACGCGCATGTCAACAGATGGGTCGCCCATCGTTGGCGCGCCGTTGTTGGTTAATGGCACGGCCGTCGCTGTGACTAAGCAAGGCACGGTGTACGCATGGCGACCACAATGAAGCCTGTGATTGCCCTGGTAGGGCGTCCCAACGTGGGCAAATCCACGTTGTTTAACCGGATGACAAAGACGCGTGATGCCATCGTCGCTGACTACGCGGGGTTGACCCGCGATCGGCACTATGGATCCGGTCGCTTGGGTGCTAGAGAATTTATTGTCATTGATACCGGTGGCTTTGAGCCCACGGCAGAAACCGGCATCATCAAAGAAATGGCCAAGCAAACGCGTCAAGCGGTCGCCGAGTCAGATGTGGTGATTTTCGTGGTGGACGCGCGCGAGGGCTTGAGTGCGCAGGACCATGACATCGCCTCGTTTCTTCGCCGTTTGGGCAAACCCTGTTTGTTGGTTGCCAACAAGGCGGAGGGGATGACCCAAGGGATACAGCTGACCGAGTTTTACGAGCTGGGCTTTGGCGAGGTAATCCCCGTTTCGGCCGCACACGGGCAAGGTACGCGAAGCCTCATTGAGTTGGCATTAGAACCGCTCAACTTGCCGGAGTTGGATGACGAGCCTGAAGTTGATGACGGAACCATCCGTCTCGCCGTTGCCGGACGCCCCAACGTGGGCAAGTCGACGTTGATCAATGTTTGGCTAGGCGAAGAGCGGTTGATTGCCTTCGACATGCCCGGCACGACGCGGGATGCGATTAGCGTGCCGTTCACCAAAGACGAACAAAAATACGAGCTCATTGACACCGCTGGCTTGCGCCGTCGGGGCAAGGTGTTTGAGGCGATCGAGAAATTCTCGGTGGTAAAAACCCTGCAGGCGATTGAGCGAGCCAATGTCGTGGTGCTCCTGATTGACGCAATACAGGGTGTCACGGATCAAGACTCGCATATTGCGGGCTTCATTGTTGAGAGTGGCCGCTCCGTTGTCGTCGCGATCAATAAATGGGATGCCGTTGACAGTTATCAGCGTGAATTGGTGAAGCGGTCCATTGAGCAACGTCTGGCTTTTTTGCGTTTCGCTGACGTCTTTACGATTTCAGCGATCAAACGCCAGGGCTTGGAACCGGTTTGGAAGGCCATTGCGCACGCGCATGCGTCGGCCACGCGCAAAATGCCCACCCCCAAACTCAGCCGTATTTTGGAAGAGGCGGTCGCCTACCAGCAACCCCAACGCAGCGGTATGTTCCGGCCTAAGTTGCGCTATGCCCACCAAGGGGGCATGAACCCGCCGGTTGTGGTGGTACACGGTAACTCGCTGGAGCACGTAACGGAAGCCTATAAGCGCTACCTCGAGGGGCGGATTCGAGAGGCGTTTGACCTGACAGGCACGCCCCTGCGTGTCGAGATGAAGAGCGCTGACAACCCCTACGCCAACAAGTCGTAAATTCCTTAAACCCTGTCGCGGCGCGGTTTTATTTAAAATCGATATCGGCGCGATGTGGTAAGGTTAATCTTTTAAAGCACACAACACGGACCATATCGTGAGTAATAACAAAGGCCAACTTTTGCAAGACCCGTTCTTAAACCAATTACGGCGCGAGCATGTCCCTGTTTCCATCTATTTAGTGAATGGAATCAAGCTTCAGGGGCAAATTGAATCGTTTGACCAGTACGTCGTCTTATTGCGTAATACGGTAACTCAAATGGTTTATAAGCATGCTATTTCAACGATTGTGCCTGGACGTCCGGTGCAATTTACGGGGCCGGGCGACACAGAGCAAACTGCCGAGTGAGTGAAGACGCGCCCAAGGTCGTCTTGGTCGGCGTTGACTTCGGGCTACCCAATTTTGACGCGGAGCTAACCGAGCTAGGCCTGTTAGCCGAGTCAGCAGGCTTTGTCGTTGCTGAACGTGTGACCTGTAAGCGGCGCGCACCCGACGCTGCCCTGTTCATTGGCACGGGAAAAGCGGACGAAATCAAGCTCATTGCAGAGGGCGTTGGTGCAACAGAGATTCTGTTTGACCAAGCCCTGAGCCCCGCCCAGCAACGCAATCTTGAGCGAACCATGGGCTTGGCGGTCAACGACCGTATTTTGCTTGTTCTCGAAATTTTCTCTCAACGGGCGCGTAGCTTCGAGGGCAAGTTGCAAGTCGAGTTGGCTCGTTTGCAGTACCTAACAACGCGACTGGTCAGGCGTTGGTCTCACCTAGAGCGCCAGCGCGGCGGCGTTGGCCACCGAGGTGGCCCCGGAGAGCGCCAAATTGAGTTGGATAGACGCATGCTGAATGACAGCATCAAACGAACCAAGGAGCGACTGACCAAGGTCAAGCGCCAGCGTCAAACCCAGCGCAAGCAGCGAGAGCGCTCGGGTACCTTCAAGGTATCGATTGTTGGCTACACCAATGCGGGCAAATCCTCGCTGTTTAATGCCTTGGTTAAAGCGCAAAGCTACGCCGCAGATCAGCTGTTTGCCACCTTGGACACCACCACGCGCCAAATGTACCTAGCGCCAGTCGAGGCCTCCATATCGATCTCTGACACCGTCGGCTTTATTCGGGATTTGCCTCACGGCTTAGTGGCGGCCTTTTCTGCCACCTTGCAAGAGTCGGTGGAAGCCCATTTGCTATTGCACGTTGTAGATGCGGCAAACCCCGCTAGTTTTGAGCAAATTATGGCGGTGCGGGAGGTCTTGGCCGAGATTGATGCGGGTGAAATTGAGCAGATCTTGGTTTTCAACAAAGCCGACCTGATCGAACACGACAAAGCCCCAGAGCGCATGCGCGATGAGTTGGTGCATGACGGCCGGGCGATCACGCGTATTTTCGTGAGTGCTCAGACAGGAGAGGGGCTTGATGGCTTGCGCGACCTGCTCGCAGAGCGCTATCAGGCATTCGCCACCGACCCCGCTGCTTACATCCCGGAAACAGACGACCCACGGTTTGCGCACTTAGCGCGTTAACCCTAATGCCCCTAGGCTGTGAGCGGGCGAACAACTCATGCCACAATTAAACCCATTGAAAACAGATCGGATATCCATTACATGACTGCGATTTCGCGACTTACTAATCGGCCAGGCATCTTTGCGCGTCTGGTGCGGGTGTTTAACCTCAACGGTTCAGACTGGGGCCGGGGCGAGAATGACAAGCCTAAATCAGACCAACCAAGTGGCTCTGACGAGGAGCGTCAGCACGACAACGTTGAGCCAATCCGCCCATCCGGACAAGGCGGTTCGTCACAACGTCCGCGTAACCAAGACGGGCCGCCCGACTTGGATGAACTGTGGCGTGACTTCAATCAGCGTTTAGGCGGCCTCTTTGGCGGCTCGAACGGACGTAATGGGAACGGCAGTGGCAATGGCAACGGTTCTCCGCCACCCTTCCGTCCAGACGGCAAGTCTGCCGGTATCGGCGCGGGCCTGATCGCCGGTGTGCTGCTGCTGATCTGGTTGTCTACCGGCTTCTTCATTGTGCAAGAGGGCCAGCAGGGCGTGATTACCCAGTTTGGTCGTTACCACAAGACGGTTGGCGCGGGTTTCAACTGGCGTATCCCGTATCCAGTGCAGGCGGAAGAAGTGGTTTTTGTGACCCAAATTCGTTCGGTGGATGTGGGTAGTGACGCCATCGTCCCCGCAACGGGCTTGCTGGAGTCCGCTATGTTGACGGCGGATGAAAACATCGTCGAAATTAAATTTGCTGTGCAGTACCGCCTGAGCGATTCCCGAGCCTACTTGTTTGAGAGTCGTGACCCCGACGCCGCGGTCGTGAAAGCGGCTGAGACAGCGGTTCGCGAGGTGGTCGGAAAAATGAAGATGGACTCTGCTTTGGCAGAGGAGCGCGATCAAATTGCGCCGCGTGTGCGTACCCTCATGCAGACGATTTTGGATAGATACAAAGTCGGTATTGAGGTCGTAGGCGTTAACTTGCAACAGGGTGGTGTGCGACCACCTGAGCAAGTTCAAGCGAGCTTTGACGATGTATTGAAGGCGGCGCAAGAGCGTGAGCGAGCCAAGAATGAGGCCCAAGCCTATGCCAACAACGTGGTGCCACGAGCCGGCGGTGCTGCAGCGCGTTTGCGCTCGGAGGCCGAGGCTTACCGTGCACGTATCGTGGCGCAGGCTGAAGGTGATGGCCGCCGTTTTGAATCCATTTTTACCGAGTACAAAAAGGCGCCTGAAGTGACTCGCGACCGCTTGTATGTGGACGCGATGGAAGAGATTTATAGCAACGTCAGTAAAGTGTTGGTGGAGTCTCGTGATGGCTCGAACCTGCTGTACCTGCCGTTGGATAAGCTCATGGGCTCTGGCGCCGGCTTGCGTGATGGCAGTGCGCCGCTCACCTCGTCGCCTTCTAGCTTGTCTAACCAATCACCCACTCTCAACCTAGACGGTTCTCGGGCGCGTTCACCAGATAACGCGCGCTCGCGAGACGGCCGATAACGGTCACGTTGAACCACATTTAGAGAATTACAAGAGGTTGTTATGAATAAGTTAGGTCTATGGATTGCATCGCTGGCCATATTGCTAGGGCTCGCCAGTTCCACAATGTTTGTTGTTGACCAACGCCAATTTGGCGTGGTTTACCAGTTGGGCGAGATTAAGAGTGTTGTGACGGAGCCGGGTTTGAATTTCAAGCTCCCGCCGCCCTTCCAGAATGTTAGCTACATCGACAAGCGTTTGTTGACGCTAGAGAGTACGGACACCGAGCCGATGCTGACTGCGGAAAAGCAACGTGTCGTGATCGATTGGTTTGTGCGCTGGCGTGTCTCTGACGCGTCGCAGTACATTCGTAATGTTGGCTTGAACGAGCGAGCTGGCGCGCTGCAATTGAACCGCGTGATTCGTAACTCTTTCCAAGAAGAGGTGAACCGTCGTACGGTGTTCCAATTGCTCTCGTCTGATCGTGAATCACTGATGGCGGACGTCAAGGCGCAGGTCTTGCGAGCGGTTAACGGTGCTGAAAAGCCGTGGGGTATGGACGTGGTCGATGTGCGGATTACCCGCGTTGATTATGCCGAGACCATCACCAAATCGGTTTACGACCGTATGGAAGCAGAGCGTAAGCGGGTGGCGAACGAATTGCGTTCTACCGGCGCGGCGGAGGGTGAACGCATTCGCGCCGATGCAGACCGCCAGCGCGAAGTGATTTTGGCTGAAGCCTACCGCGACGCCCAGACCCTCAAGGGTAAAGGGGACGCAGAAGCGGCGGCGGCCTACGCAAAGTCCTTCGGTCGGGACCCCGCCTTCGCTAAGTTTTACCGCAGCTTGGAAGCCTACAAAGCCAGCTTCACCTCTAAGAATGACATCGTGGTGTTGGATGGTGACTCGGACTTCCTCAAAGGCATGAAAAGCGGCCTTGTGGGGCCGACTAAGTAAGCGGGTTGCTTAAAACCCGTTAGGGCCTTTGCCCTAACGACGCGCCGAAACGCTGCACTGGTATCCCACCAGCGCAGCGTTTTTTTTGAGGCCTGTTCGAGATTGTCGGTTCACGCGGAGCGCATAAAGTGCCAGGTGCGGCGAGCGTTACAATCTAAGGCTGTATTCCCACATCTAAACTTCTATGTCTGCTTGGGTTCTCCCAGATCATTTGGCCGATGTCTTGCCCTACGAGGCGCGCCAGATCGAAGAGCTTCGCCGCGTGCTTCTGGACGCGGCGCGCACCTTTGGTTACGAGCTCGTGATGCCGCCTTTATTGGAGCATCTCGAGTCCCTGTTATCCGGGACTGGTGAGTCCTTGGACTTGCGCACCTTTAAGTTGGTTGATCAGCGTACGGGCAGGTCGTTGGGTTTGCGCGCAGACACCACGCCGCAAGTTGCTCGGATTGATGCCCACCTATTGAACCGTCAGGGTCCTGCGCGCTTGTGCTACTGCGGGCCTGTCGTGCACACGCAGCCAAGCCATGGCAATGCCTCGCGCGAGCCGTTGCAGTTTGGCGCAGAGCTATACGGCCACCAGGGGCAAGAGGCAGACCTTGAGATTTTGGAACTGGTCCTGACCATACTCAACCGCGCCGGGGTAGGGACGTTTGTGCTTGATTTAGCCGACGTGCGCGTCGTGGATGCGTTGTTGGCACCCGCTGGTTTGGATGCAGGCAGCGCCTCGGCTATCCATCAGGCGCTGGCCAAAAAAGATACGGCCACCCTCATCGCCTTGACCGCAGATTTGCCCGAGGCGATGCGCGACGGCTTGCGCCTGATTCCTGATTTGTACGGCGGTGTAGAGGTACTAGAGCTCGCACGCAACAGCCTACCCAGCAGCCCGCTCTTGACCGAGGCATTGGATGATTTGGCGCGTCTGGTTACTGGCGTTCAGGCCATCGCCAGCGTACAGGTATCGATTGATCTGGGTGACCTGCGCGGATATGCCTATTACACGGGTCTGCGTTTTTCGGTCTATGCGCAGGCATTCGACGATGGGCAGCAGTGCGAGTTGGTGCGTGGGGGACGTTACGACGAAGTCGGCGCGGTGTTTGGACGCCGTCGTCCCGCCGTTGGCTTTAGCGTTGATGTGAAAGAGTTGGTCGGTATGTCGGCCACCCCGAAATTACACCGAGCGATTCGTGCGCCTTGGGGCGATGCGCCCGGGTTACGCGAGGCCGTCGCGGCACTGCGGCAGCAAGGGGAGGCGGTTGTCTCCCTGTTGCCTGGCCATGACAACGAGGTGAATGAGTTTGACTGCGACCGTGAGTTGGTCCTCCTTGATGGTGCGTGGCAGGTGCGGGCAGCAGCCTGATCGCCTCTCGCACCGACTTCCTTTTATTTTTTTGAGAGCATAGGCCATGGCATCGTCCGGACGCAACGTCGTAGTAGTTGGCACCCAGTGGGGTGACGAGGGTAAGGGTAAGTTGGTTGACTGGTTGACTGAAACCGCAACCGGTGTGGTGCGCTTTCAAGGGGGGCACAACGCCGGGCACACACTGGTAATTAACGGCGTAAAGACCGCCTTGCACCTGATTCCCAGCGGCATCATGCGTCCTGGCGTCACCTGTTACATCGGTAACGGTGTGGTGCTATCTGCTGGCAAACTGCTGGAGGAGATCAGCGGCTTGGAGAAGGCAGGTATTCAGGTGCGTGACCGCTTGCGAATCAGCGAAGCGTGTCCCTTGATATTGCCGTTCCATGTGGCGCTTGATGTGGCGCGGGAGGCCGCAAAAGAAAAGGCGGGAACGGCCAAAATCGGCACAACGGGTCGCGGTATTGGCCCCGCCTATGAAGACAAAATTGCGCGCCGCGCACTGCGTGTGCAGGACTTAAAGCATCCCGAGCGGTTTGCAGCGAAGTTGCGAGAGTTACTTAGCCTACACAACCACGTGCTATCGACCTACTTGAACAGCGCTGATCTGGCATGGGCTGAGCCGATTGCGGGCTATCTTAAAAACGGCGAAATACAGTTCGATGCCGTCTACGACGAAGCCATGGCGCATGCCGAAGAAATCCTACCGATGGTTGGTGACGTGTCGCGTGAACTCAATGCTGCGCATCAAGCGGGCGCTTGCCTGTTGTTTGAGGGCGCACAGGGCACCTTGCTAGATATCGACCACGGCACCTACCCCTTCGTGACATCAAGCAACTGCGTGGCGGGTAACGCGGCGGCGGGTGCGGGCGTTGGCCCTGGACTGTTGCATTACGTGCTGGGAATCACAAAAGCCTACTGCACCCGTGTGGGTGGTGGACCATTCCCAACGGAGTTGGACTGGTTGACACCGGGTACGCCCGGCTACCACCTGTCCACCGTAGGCGCTGAGATGGGGACGACCACCGGTCGCCATCGCCGATGTGGCTGGTTTGACGCGGCCTTGCTAAAGCGCTCGGCACAGGTCAACGGGCTTAGCGGTCTGTGTATCACCAAACTCGACGTGTTAGATGGCCTTACTGAGTTGCAATTGTGCGTAGGCTATATGTTGGACGGCGAGCGTGTGGACCTGCTCCCTATGGGGGCCGATGACATTGAGCGCTGCACACCTATTTACGAGACCATGCCCGGTTGGGACGAGTCGTCTGTGGGTGTCACCGAATTTGACCGCTTGCCGCTTAATGCGCAAAATTACTTGCGTCGTATCGAAGCCATTACCGGTGTCCCCGTGCACATGGTGTCGACCAGCCCTGACCGGGATCACACCATTTTGCTGCACCACCCCTTCTCTGCGGCCTGAAATACGACGATGTTTTTGATTGAATCCCCAAACCCTAAAGGACTTTTATGTTGACCGAAGACGGCAAGCACCTGTACGTTTCCTATGATGAGTACCACAATTTGATTGAGCGTCTTGCAGTCAAAATTCACCAGTCAGGTTGGGAGTTCGATAACATTTTGTGTCTGGCGCGCGGTGGCATGCGCCCAGGTGACTTGCTGTCGCGTATCTTTGATAAGCCCCTAGCCATCATGTCAACCAGCTCCTATCGTGCGGGTGCAGGGACGGTACAAGGGCATTTGGATGTCGCGCGCTACATCACGACGCCCAAGGGCGAAATTGCTGGCCGGGTATTACTTGTGGATGATTTGGCAGACACGGGTCACACCCTGAACGCGGTGATCGATACGCTCAAGGACAACTACCAGCCGATTACCGAGTTGCGCAGTGCGGTCATTTGGACCAAAGGTGTCTCCAGTTTCAAGCCAGACTACTCGGTGGAATTTTTGGAGAGCAATCCTTGGATTCACCAGCCTTTTGAGCCTTACGACAACATTCGACCAGCCGCCCTCGTAGAGAAGTGGAAAGCCTGATAGCCCTCACTCAGATAACCCTAGCCCGCGCGTGACCCTATGACCCCAGACACCCAGCTCATCAACCACCCCTACAAAGCACCTGATGAGTTTGAGGCGTCTACCCCCGGGGCGTTTAAGGCGTCCACGGTGTTGTTCCCCAACGTGGCGGCGATGCGCAGCCGTCAGTGGGCAGACCGGTCTGCGTATACCTACGGTACGCATGGTACGCCCACGACCTTCACGCTAGAGGCGCGTCTCGCGACCCTTGAGGGCGCCAAGCACTGTGTGCTGACACCCAGCGGTCTCTTGGCGATTGGTCTGGTCGATATGGCGTTTTTGGATGCGGGTGATGAAGTCCTCATCCCAGCGAATGCTTACGGTCCCGGCAAAGCGTTTGCCCACGGCGACTTAGCCCGCTGGGGTATTCAGACGACTTTCTTCGATCCTTTAAACCCCAATGACTTGGCAGAGAAAATCTCGGCGAAGACCCGGTTGGTGTGGTTGGAGGCGGCGGGCTCCATCACGCTCGAGTTTCCAGATGTGCCCGCCTGTGTCGCCGTGGTGCGCGCTGCGAACGACGCGGGTAGAGAGGGTAGAGCGGGTAGAGCGCGTCCCATAATAACGGCCCTCGATAACACATGGGGTGCGGGCGTGGCGTTTCAGGCCTTTGAGATGGGTGTTGACCTGTCCATGCAAGCGCTAACCAAGTATCCCAGTGGTGGCGGTGATGTCCTGATGGGGGCGGTTTTCACACGTGACGCTGCCCTGCACAACACCTTGCAAATGTGTCATATGCGACTTGGCATATGTGTGGGTGCCAACGATGCGGAGCTCGTGTTGCGTGGTCTGCAAACGATCCATGTGCGCTATCACCACCAAGACGCCACGACACGTTCGTTGGCCGAGTGGGCGGTCACACGCCAAGAGTTCGCCGCAGTGCGTCACCCCGCATTGCCTGACTCTCCCGGACACGCGACGTGGTTGCGGGACTGCAGCGCCGCAGCGTGTTTGTTTTCTGTGGTGTTTAAGCCGTGCTACAGCTCGGCGCAGGTGGATGCGTTTTGCGACCGCCTCACCGTCTTCGGTCTGGGTTACAGCTGGGCTGGACCCATGAGTTTGGCTGTTCCGTATAGTTTGGATGCGGACCGCGGTTGTGGGGAGGCTTTGGTCGGTGTGGTGGTCCGGTTCGCTGTTGGGCTCGCGCACGTTGACGACTTGCGTGCGGACTTGGCGCAGGCGTTGGACGGCATGGTCGCTGACACTTAACGCCTAGCGCCTAGCGCCCGCCAACACCAGCTTAAAACGCGGCAACAACCGCTTGTGCCGCCGCCGCCAAGGCGACGGGTGCGGCACTGGCCACCTGTATGGCCTTCGCTTGTGGGAATTGGGCGAAATTGCGCGACATGGACTCGTAGTAACGCGGATCGTAGTGTCGGCTCAGTAGCTCGGCAACCACCTCTGCGCTCGCACCCGCACACGCTTTTTCCTTCCAGTCGGCGACCACCTGTCGACCCAGCAAGGCGGCTAAGGTGTCGAGCCGCTCGCCGAAAAATGCCGCGTCTTTCACAAAGAAATCGTAGTCGCTCATGAGCAGATCAACCCGATCCGCTAGGGCCATCTCAATGTGTGTGCACGGACTGGCACGCATCGCAGTGATCAGAGATTCGGGCACCGTGAGGTTGCCCACACGTTTGCTTTCTGACTCAATGTAAACCGGGCGACTGGGGTCGAGCTGGCGCAGGCTATCCCAAACGCAGGTCTCAAAATGCTTTTGGCTAGGTTGTGGCGTACCAGGAATCAGTCCCAAGACGGAGCTGCGGTGCTTGGCAAGGCCCTCTAGGTCGATGACCTGCTCGCCAGCCTGCGCCAGCGCATGGAGGATATGGGTCTTCCCGACACCGGTCGCACCCGCTACCACCCGTAGGCTGAGGCGCGCCGCTAAGGCAGGGGTTTGCGCCATCACCTCCGCTCTGAACGCTTTGTAGCCGCCCGTCAATAGGTGGACGTGAAAGCCGATGGCAGACAGCACCGTGGCCAAGGCACCACTGCGGTTACCACCGCGCCAGCAGTAAAGCAGCGGACGCCACGTCCGCGGCGTCTCGGCTAAGTGGGCGTCAATGTGTGACGCAATGTTGCGTGCAACCAAGGCCGCGCCTTGCTTCTTGGCCTCGAAGGCGTTGGTCTGCTTGTACAAGGTGCCAATGTGCACCCGTTGCGCATCGTCCAACGATGGCCAATTCTCCGCCTGTGGCAGACGGTCTAGCGCGTGCTCCGATGGGCTACGGGCATCAATAATGGTGTCGAACCGCGTCAGATCTGAGAGCGCCTCGTTAGGGGTGATGGCGTTTATAGGCACGGGGTCAATAGGTCCGGTTTAGGGGGCAAGCAGGCGAATGATTTCAGGCCATGCATTGTCTAACATCAGCGCTTGGGCTTGCTCGTTGGGGTGAATGCGGTCCGCTTGAAACAGTGACAGGGGGTCGCTACTATCCGCGATACCCTTGAGTAGAAAAGGCACGAGACCGGTCTTGTGCTCACGGCTCGCCGTGACAAACACTTGCGCGAATGACTCCGTGTAGCGTGCACCGTAGTTCGGGGGCACCTGCATACCCAGCAACAAAACCTTGGCGTTGATCGCTTGGCCCATTTTTATCATTGCGGATAAGTTGGCCTGCGTGCTGGCGAGCGCCAGGCCGCGCAATGCATCGTTAGCACCCAGTTCGATGATAAGCACGGTCGGTGCATATCGACGTAACAGCGCGGGTAGGCGGGTACGGCCACCAGAGGTGGTATCCCCGCTGATACTGGCGTTGATGACTTGTGCGGGTATCCGCTGGGCAGCCAAGCGCTTAATTAACAGGCTGACCCAGCCCGCACCGCGTCGCAGTCCATACTCCGCGCTGATGGAGTCTCCCACGATTAGGATACGTTGGCCACCCGGGTCTGATGTGGCGAGCGAATTCCGTGCGAGCAGTTTGGCACTGGAGTGGGTCGCGTCCACGGCTTGCGCTGAGGTCACGGCTTGGGCGATCGACGTTGCGCCTAGGGTCATGCTTAACGCCATGGCCACGGGCATGCCCAGCGGCAACAAATGACGATAAACAAAAAGGCGCAAACGACCGAGGGCTATCGTTAAGCCGTTAAAGTCAAGGGCGCGCATAGTGCGCTGCATTAGGAGAGTTAATCGCATGTCCGTGACATCCCAGACTGTTAGTGGTTTAGATCGCCCTATTGACGACCTTGTATTACGCGCCACCGGCGTTGGTAAGGACGTTACCGACGCAACGGGCACCTTGCCGATATTGTCCGGTGTAGATCTCACATTATCTCAGGGTGAGTCCATGGCCATTGTTGGCGCCTCGGGCTCTGGCAAAAGTACGCTGTTGTCCATCTTAGCGGGTCTGGACACCCCCAGCCGTGGTCAGGTTTTTTTAGGTGGACGTGATTTATTTGCAATCGATGAGGACGCGCGTGCAGCGTGGCGTGCACAGCATTTAGGCTTTGTGTTTCAAAATTTTCAGCTGCTATCGCATCTCACTGCATTAGAGAACGTTATGTTGCCACTGGAGCTGGCGTCACGTCGCGATGTTCGGCGTGAGGCTGCCGATATGTTGGCCCGCGTGGGTCTTGCTGAACGATTGGGTCATTACCCTAAAGTGATGTCCGGTGGTGAGCAGCAGCGCGTCGCGTTGGCGCGCGCCTTCGTGATGAAGCCACAGCTGTTGATGGCGGATGAACCGACGGGTAGTCTCGACTTTGCCACTGGCAGTGCGGTCATGGCCTTGATGTTTGAGCTCAACCGTGAGGTGGGAACCTCGTTGCTGCTTGTGACGCATGACCCTGCGATCGCTGAGCGCTGCCAACGAAAGCTGACATTGCAGGCGGGACAGGTGGTTTTTCCCTAGATAATGTCGGCATGGTTGCCATTAAAGTTTTATTCGGATTTCACGCCGTAGGCGTTCGCATCAAAACGGATGCCGCGTCGGTCGTTGAGGTCTATTTCGATGCGAGCCGCCGCGATATGCGCATGCGTCAATTCGTGGCGCGAGCCAAGGAGGCGCAGGTGCGCCTAATTGAGGCCGATGGTGCGAGGCTAAGCAAACTGTGCGGTAGCGCAGGCCACCAAGGGGTTGTTGCGCGAGCGCATGACGTGCAGTTGGCGACGAGCTTGGACGACTTACTCGATGCCGTCGAGGCTGCTGGCAACGATCACCCCTTAATTTTGGTGCTTGATGGCATCACCGATCCCCATAACCTCGGTGCGTGCTTGCGCGTTGCTGATGGGGCCGGTGTGCAAGCGGTGATTGCCCCCAAAGACCATGCGGCGGGCATCAATGCGACGGTCGCCAAAGTGGCGAGTGGTGCGGCAGAGACGGTCCCGTACTTTATGGTGACAAATTTGGCGCGAACGCTCAACGAGCTAAAGGAACGTCAAATCTGGGTCATTGGGACCAGTGACGATGTGACAAACACCATTTATGACGTAGACCTCACCGGACCCGTTGCCTTGGTTTTAGGCGCAGAGGGTGCGGGTATCCGCCAACTCACACGCAAGACGTGCGATGAATTGGTGTCCATTCCCATGGCGGGTGCGGTTGAGAGCCTCAACGTCTCTGTGGCGAGTGCCGTTTGCCTTTACGAAGCCAGACGCCAGCGTCGCGCCAAGGCGTAGCCAGGGCTGCGCCGGACTCACACCCAGCCCATGGCGCCAATGGCGGCGCCACATCCAATCAGCCAGAGTAGGTGCACCCGCGTGCGCCACACCATGATCGCCGTGGCGACGCTCATGGCAGCAGGTAGCCACGCCACGGGTGCGTCGGGGACCTGAGAGGCAATCAGCCACGCCGTTGAGGCGAGCAATGCGATCACCACGGGCGTCAGTCCGGCCTTAAAGGCTTTGATGCCCAGATGCTCCTGCCTGTGGTTTGCCCAACTGGCAAATTTATAGGTCAATAGTGAGGAGGGCAACATAATCGCAAACAACACCATGAGGGCACTGGCGATCGCGATGGGCCAGATCATCCAAGCATGGGTTTGCGTGAGGGTTGTCACGTACGTCGACTGCATCGCGACCTGCCACCCCAGTAGGGGGATGAAGATGACGTTGGGCCCCGGTGCGCTTTGCGCCAACGCAATGGCGTTGTTGAAGTCACCAGGACTCAGCCAGCCGGTTTCGGCCACCAAGTAGCGTTGCATGTCAGGTGCGACGGTCATTGCGCCACCAACGGCCATAAACGACAGCAGGAAAAAGTGCAGAAACATGTCCCAGGCCTGCCACAAAACGGCCCATCCTGCGCCTTCAATCGCCCCGTTCATGGCGCCTTACCTTTTTCGCGTTTTAAGATGCGCAGGCTAAAGAAAATACCCACCCCACCCAATGGCAGCAGAACCCATACCAATGGTAGGCGCAGCAGCGCAACGGCGAAAAAAGTAGATGCAAAAAGAGCAAGGCACGGCCATAGGCCGAGCATATGGGTGCTGAGGCCGTTGAGCATACGGAGCACCACACCCGCTATCAGGCCGGCGCTGATGCATGCGACACCACGCATCATGCCTTGCGTGACCGCTAAATCTGCATAGTTCGCAAACAAGGCGGCGAGGCACAAAACGACAGCGGTTGGTGCCATGAGCATGCCCGCCACAGCGGCGAGCGCGCCACGCCAGCCAAAGAAGCGTCCACCCAAAATGATAGACAAGTTCACCACGTTGGGTCCCGGCAGTACCTGAGAGACGGCCCAGTCATCGACAAACTCTTGTGCTGTTAGCCACTGACGCGTTTCCACGAGCTCACGCTGCGCAATGGCGATGACCCCTCCAAACCCCTGTAATGCGATGCGTGTAAACGACCAAAAAAGCGCGGCTTTGGTGTGTGGGCGCTGGGCCATACGGTGGTGCCGATCTTAGACGGTCATGCCACCGGAGACCTCTAGCACCGCGCCGTTCACATAGCTGGCTTCATCGCTGGCCAGAAATGCGTACACGTTGGCGACCTCCTCAGGGGAGCCCAGACGTGCCAAGGGCACTTGGCTTTTCATGCTCGCCAAAATCTTCTCGGGAATGGTATCCAGAATGGGTGTCGCGATAAAGCCTGGTGCCACGGCGTTGACACGAATCCCTTTGGGTCCGAGCTCGCGTGCCCAGGTTTTTGTAAAACCAATGACGCCAAACTTAGATGCGGCGTAGTTGGTTTGACCAAAATTACCGTAGATACCAACAACCGATGAGGCATTGAGAATCACGCCACTGCCTTTCGCTACCATGGCATCTGCCACAGCTTGTGTGCAGTGGAAAACACCGCGTAAGTTGACATCAATGACGCGATCAAATTGTTCTAGCGTCATTTTTTGCAGACGGGCATCTTGGGTAATACCGGCGTTGTTCACTAGGATGTCGATGGCCCCAAATTCGGCAAGCGTATCGGCTACGACGGCATCGACCATGTCGCGCTGCGTTACGTCGACGACGAAGCCTTGGGCGCGCACGCCTAGGGCGTTAGCGGCATCAACTGCGGCGTCAACGCTCGCCTGCTTGATATCGCAGATGACGACGTGCGCACCTTCCTGTGCGAATTTCAGTGCTGTCGCCAACCCGATCCCTTGGGCTGCGCCGGTGATAAGGGCGACTTTATTGTTTAGACGGTTCATTGTGTTTTCTCCGAAAAAAGTGAGACAGCTTGCCTGCGTGAATAGGCTTATTATTGGCGAGAAACTACACAGGGTAGAGACCGCTTGTACGGGCTATATGATCGCTCAGTGGTTATCGCCGTCCAGTCGCAACCGAGTCACAAACGACTCATCGCCGGAGAGCATTGATGAATGATTTGGGTCGCCTTGAAGATTTGCCAGAGGCTTATCGCCATGATTTACGTGCTAAAAACCTGGTGCCGTTGTGGCCAAGTCTGCGGGGTGTCTTGCCACCTCATATACCCACTCGCCAAACCGCTGCGACGCATTGGGCGTACCAAGACATCAAGCCGCTGTTGCTTCAGGCTGGCGCGCTAACACCGATTGAGAAAGCCGAACGTCGCGTGTTGGTATTGGCGAACCCGGGCCACACATTGGAAAAAATGCAGGCGAGCGCTGCCATGTACCTTGGCATGCAGCTGCTGCTGCCCGGAGAGTGGGCGCCTAGCCACAGACATACCCCGAACGCAGTGCGGATGGTGGTGGAGGGTGAGGGCGCTTACACCACGGTGCAAGGCGTGCATTGTCCGATGGTGCGCGGCGACCTGATACTCACGCCCACGGGGCTGTGGCATGAGCATGGGCACGACGGCACAGAGCCCGTCATTTGGTTGGACGTGCTTGATCTGCCGTTGATCTACTACACCGAAACGAGCTACCACATTAACGGCGACAAGCAAGACGTGAGTAGTGCGCAAAGTGGGACCGACTACGCGGTTGGGTCGGTGGTTCCTATGCACGTCTTTGAGGCCACGGCGGCTGACAACGCACACCGTGATTCGCCATTAGCCAGCTATCCGATTCTGCGGTATCCGTGGGCCGTTGCCCGTGACACCTTGTTGGCGTTGGCGCAGTCCGCTCCCGATCAGAAGGTGCTGCAGGTGGTCTATACCAACCCGCAGACGGGAGGCGATGCACAAAATATATTGGGCTTCTACGCGTTGATGGTGCGTCCGGGTGAAACCGCGCAACTTCCCGTGTGCTCGCCTGCACGCGTCTTGCATCAGATTGAAGGTGAGACCGAGGTGGTGATCGCAGACCAGACGTTTGCGATGGGAGCGGCGGACACCTGTTGTGCGCCCGGTTACACGCCGGTGGCTATTCGCAATACGTCAACCACCACCCCGGCTTTTCTGTTTATGGCCGATGAGGCGCCGTTGCATAGAAAGCTAGGCGTCTACGAGCGGCGCGCTTAGGCACTGGGCCTGGCCTGCGGTGATGTCACGCAGGTCATGGTGCCATTGCGCCATGTCTTGGGTCGGTGCCGTGATGGTCACAGATACCGTCTCGTGGTCGTGCGCAACACTGAGAGTGGCTCCGTTAGCCTGCGCGAGTCGGCGCACCGCACCCTCGTGTGCGTAGCTTACTTGCCAGGTTGCGGTGCTGGTAGCGGTGTGTGGGATTTTTTCCGCAACCGCGCAGGCCTGCGCGATGGCGTCGGTGTAGGCCCGGACCAAGCCGCCAGCACCCAACTTCACGCCACCAAAATACCGAACGACCGTGGCCAGCACCCCCTCTAGGTCTTGGTGTCTAAGCACCTCTAGCATGGGGCGCCCCGCGGTTCCGCTTGGCTCCCCGTCGTCATTGGCAGCAGACTGTCCACCAGCCATCAGGGCCCAACAGACATGGGCTGCACCCGGATGGGCTAGCCGCAGCGCGTCTACCACCGCCACCGCCTCGGCACGATCGCGAACGGTTTGCACGCAACCAATAAAGCGGCTTTTCTTGATGAGGTGGTCTGTGTGGACGGGCGCGCCTAGGCGGTAGGACATGCGTGCTTGCTGGCGTTAGGTGGCGCTAAAGGTTTCTGTATCGACTTCCCGTTCCGCTTGCGCGTTATAGCGGCCACCCATGACGGTGCCTTGGTTAATCAAGGCATCTAGACGTGCGAGTAATTCGGCGCTCAATGTGACTTGGTCGGCGCGTGCGTTCTCAACGGCATGTGCGGGGTTGCCCGTGCCGGGGATGGGCAGAATGTCATCGCCTTGATGCAGCAGCCACGCGATCGCTAATTGTGCGGGTGTACACCCGACATCGGCTGCGATGGTCTTATAGGTGTCTAGCCAAAGCTGGTTATGTGCCAGGGCGTCGCCGTGGAAACGTGGCATACCCATGCGGATATCCTTGGGGGTAAACACGCTTGGGTCGGATGCGGTGCCTGCCAAGAAGCCGCGCGCAACCGGACTAAATGCGACAAAAGCCGTCCCCAGTTCGCGACAGGTTTGGAGCACAGAAATCTCAGGGTTACGGGTCCACAGCGAGTATTCCGTTTGCAACGCGGCGATGGGGTGCTCACGGTGCGCACGCCTCAGGGTGTCGCTAGACACTTCCGACAAGCCGATGGCGCGAATCTTCCCTGCTGTTATCAAATCAGCCAAGGCACCAACGCTTTCCTCAATCGCCACCTGTTTATCCCATCGGTGCAGATAGTAGAGGTCAATGACATCGGTGTTTAAGCGCTTGAGCGCGTCTTCACACGTCTGTCGAATGGTTGCCGGGCGACCATCGATGACACGCACCAGCTTGCCATCGCCTTCGACGTCCACGCCTTGCATGCCGCACTTGCTGGCCAGCGTGAATTCGCTACGACGCTTAGACAGAAACTTGCCTACCCAGGTCTCTGACAAACCAAACCCGTATAAAGCGGCGGTATCAAAATGGGTGACACCCGCATCGAGTGCGGCGTTAAAGACGGCCTCTGCTTGGGCGTCAGACGCGGCGGGGCCGTAGGCATGGCATACATTCATACAACCAAAGCCGGTGGCAGATACCTGAAAGGGTCCTAGTTGGCGTGTGGACATGAGATCTCCTAACTTATTTCAATTGTTGCTCGAGTTGGTGCATGACCTCGTAGCAGGGTAAAACACTGGCGACGCTGCTATTGGGCTCGCGACCCTCGCGAATGGCGGCAAAAAACTCACGATCTTGCAGCTCAATGCCATTCATACTGACGTCGACTGAGGAGACATCAATCGGCTCCTCTTTGCCTGTGAAGAGATCATCGTAGCGTGCAAGATAGGTTCCCGAGTCACCGATGTATCGGAAGAATGTGCCGAGCGGCCCATCGTTATTAAAGCTGAGGCTAAGGGTGCAAATCGCGCCATTGGCCGCTTGTAATTGGATACTCATATCCATCGCGATACCCAAGGCCGGGTGAATCGGGCCTTGCACCGCATTGGCTTTCACAACGGGGCTGCCGACTTGGTAGGTGAATAGGTCGATGGTGTGCGCCGCGTGGTGCCAAAGCAAATGATCGGTCCAGCTGCGCGCTTGACCCAATGCATTCATGTTGGTGCGCCGAAAAAAGTAGGTTTGGACATCCATTTGTTGAATGTTGAAATCGCCTGCTGCAATTTTCTTGTGTATCCACTGATGGCTGGGGTTGAAGCGCCGTGTGTGGCCACACATCGCGACCAACCCAGTGGCTTGCTGGCGTTCAATGATTTTCTGACCATCTGCGAAGACATCGCACATGGGAATCTCGACCTCCACGTGTTTGCCCGCATCCAGACAGGCCAAGGTTTGCCCTGCGTGCATTTGCGTGGGCGTGCAGAGAATAACCGCATCGACTTCCTTGATGGCAAGTGCGTCTTCTAATTTTGTGCTCGTGTGGGCAATGCCATAGCGCGCGGCCACTTCGTCTGTCTTGGACTGGTCGCGAGAAATCAGGGAGATGACCTCTACGTCCGCGATGTTCTTGATGCCATCCAAGTGCTTGATGCCAAAAGCACCGGCGCCTGCGAGGGCGACTTTAATCGTCATGGGTAACTCCTTTGTGGGTTAAGCGTTCTCTAAAATCGCGTGGCCTACCGCCGTGTTTGACGCAGGCACATGGTAGAAGCGGTGCTTCAGCGTGGGTGGCGTGCCTTGCTGTTTGCCATCGGTGATATCGCTCATGGCGCCACGTGCAATCAACCACATGACCAATTCGATGCCCTCACTGCCGGCCTCACGCACGTAGTCGATGTGCGGGATGGCGGCGGCTGCGACGGGGTCGTTGATCAGCATGTCTAGGAAGTTGCTGTCCCACGCCTGATTGATGAGGCCGGCACGCGGCCCTTGCAGCTGGTGACTCATGCCGCCAGTGCCCCAGATGTGCACGTTTAAATCCTCGTCATAGCTTTCAACCGCTTTGCGTATGGCTTGCCCCAGGTTGAAACACCGCTGACCGCTGGGGATGGGGTACTGCACCACGTTCACGGCAAAGGGGATGACCGGGCATGGCCACGCGTCTTTCTTGGGATCCAAGGAACCACACATCAGTGATAAGGGCACGGTCAGGCCGTGATCGACATCCATTTTGTTCACAATGGTGAGGTCAAAGTCTTGTTGAATCACGCTTTGAGCGATGTGTGACGCAAGCATGCCGTGGCCTTGCACCACGGGCACAGGCCGGGGGCCCCAGCCTTCATCTGCGGGTTGGTAGCTGTCAGCGGTTCCGATCGCGAAGGTCGGGATCATGTCCAAGCTAAAGGCCGTTGCATGGTCATTGAACACCAAAAACACCACGTCTGGCCGGTTGTCTTTCATCCATTGCTTGCTGAACTCGTAGCCGGCGAATAACGGTTTCCAATAGTCTTCATGGGTTTTACCGAGGTCCATGGCCGCGCCGATTGCGGGGACATGGGAGGTAAACACGGAGGCGGTAATTTTGGCCATGTGATCCTTATGTGTTTCGGTTTGGGGTCTGGCGTTGGGGTGGACGCTGTGCATCACCATGCTCGCCAACGCGACGGTTACCTTCGACAGACCGCCCGCCACGCACCATCATGTCTCGGTACGCCTCTTCGGTCATGCCCGTCATGGAGCCCGCCATTTGCTGGAAGCTCTTACCGTCCGTTGCGCCAATTTTGGCTAAAAAATAGATGTTGCCACCTGTTTGCATGCACCAATTCAGGTCGCGGGCCAGAACGGCTTCCCGTTGCTCTTCCGTCATGGGCCACTCACTGAGGTAGGCACGTTCGTCTGCCTTGAAGCGTGTGCGGTTTTCTGCCCGCATCAATGACATGCAGAATTGGTTGAGCCAGTAGCCTTTGCGGCTTTGCTCGGCATCAAAAATGATGGTGCCGGGTACATCGAGATAGGGTTTATCAAGCGCCATGTTTTTCCTCCGGCCAGTAAAGGTTCATTGGGTTATCAACAAGCAACTTCTGGCGCGTTGCCTCGTCTGGTGCGATTTGTGCGATGAACTCTACCAAGAGACCATCGTCAGGCATGTGGTCTTTGAGGTTGGGGTGCGGCCAGTCGGTGCCCCACAAGACGCGGTCAGGGAACTGCGCAATGAGGCGTTGGGCAAACGGCACGACATCGAGGTAGGTAGGGGATGCGCCGTTCAGTGCCTTGGGTCCTGCCACCGACAAGCGTTCTGGGCAGGTCACCTTGCTCCAGACGTTCGGGTGTTCTCGCATAAAGCGCTCGAACAGCGCGAATTCAGGGCCATCCACTGGTTGCGTGACGTCTGGGCGGCCCATGTGGTCGACCACGACGGTGGTGGGCAGGGCGGTGAAAAAGTCCCACAACTCGGGTAAGTCAACGGCCTCGAAGTAAATCACGATATGCCAACCCAAGGGTTTGATGCGGTTGGCAATTTCCAGCAACTCGTCTTTCGGCGTGAAGTCGACCAAGCGCTTAACAAAGTTAAAGCGTACGCCGCGCACACCCGCATCGTGTAGGTCTTGCAGCGCCGCATCAGTGATGTGGCGGTCAACGGTGGCCACGCCCCGCGCCTTGCCCCCCGAGCTGTGCAGGGCGTCCACCATCGCGCTGTTATCGGCGCCATGACAGGTCGCTTGCACGATGACATTTCGTGCAAAACCCAGGTGATCGCGCAACGCGAACAATTGGTCTTTAGAGGCATCACAAGGCGTGTACTTGCGCTTCTCCGCGTAGGGGAAGCTGTCCCCTGGGCCGAAGACGTGGCAGTGTGCGTCCACCGCGCCAGCGGGTAGGGTGAGCGTGGGCTTGGTGGGACCGTTGTACCAGTCTAGCCAGCCGGCCGTTTTGGTGAAGCCACCCGTGGTTGGTTTGTCGTGCGTCATATGGGTTCCCCTGTCGTCTCGGATCAGTCGATGTACTTTAAGCCGGCTTTCGCCAAGGGTTCGCGCATGTTGTACATGTCTAAACCCAATTCGCCAGCTGCAAAGCGGGCGCGTTTCTCGCCTTCGAACGATTCGCGTTTTTCAGCCGCATCGGCGGTTTTTTCTGCCCAGGCGCTGGGTACAACGACGACGCCGTCATCGTCGGCGACGATCACGTCACCGGGGTTCACCATGGCGCCGGCACAGACGATGGGAATGTTGACAGAGCCCAATGTCGCCTTGATCGTTCCCTTGCTTGAGATCGCTTTGCTCCATACCGGGAAGTTCATGGCGTGCAGCTCTTTGATGTCACGCACACCCGCATCAATAATCAATCCGCGCGCGCCTTGAGCCTGAAACGACGTGGCAAGCAGGTCGCCGAAATACCCGTCTGTGCACTCGGCTGTGACCCCCGCGATCACGACATCGCCGGGTTGAATTTGCTCAGCGGCCACGTGGAACATCCAGTTGTCGCCGGGCTGCAGTAACACGGTCACCGCGGTGCCTGCGATGTGCGCACCCGGATAAATCGGACGCATGTATGGTTTGAGCAAACCCACGCGGCCCATGGCCTCGTGCACGGTGGCACTGCCCAGTTTGGTCAGGCGCTCGGTCGCCGCCTGATCGGCGCGTTGAATATTTCTTTTCACAATGCCTAGTTCAGTCATGGCGTGCTCCAGTTTGGGTGTGGGTTATTTTCGGTGATTGATGCGTTACAGACCTTTGGCCTGTAGCTGCGTATCTAGACGCGCAAAAACACGGCGGGCGTTGCCCTCAAAAACCTGATGGCGTTGTGTTTCCGTGAGGTTAGGCGTTGCCATGACATAGCGCTTGGTGTCATCGTAGTAGTGCCCGGTTTCTGGATCAATGCCGCGCACCGCGCCGATCATTTCACTGGCAAACAAAATGTTGTCGACAGGAATCACCTTGGTGAGTAAGTCAATGCCGGGCTGATGGTACACACAGGTATCGAAAAATATGTTGTTCAGCAAGTGCTCGCTCAACAGCGGTTTTTTGAGTTCTTGTGCCAAACCGCGGAAGCGTCCCCAGTGGTAGGGCACCGCACCACCGCCGTGTGGAATCAGGAACTTCAGCGTGGGAAAGTCTTTAAATAGATCGGACGTCAGGCATTGCATGAAGGCCGTGGTGTCGGCGTTCAAATAATGGGCGCCGGTGGTGTGGAAGCAGCTGTTGCAGCTGGTCGAGACATGGATCATCGCCGGGATGTCATACGCCACCATTTTTTCGTAAATGGGATACCACGCACGGTCTGACAGGGGCGGCGACGTCCAGTGACCGCCGGATGGGTCTGGATTCAGGTTGATACCGACGTTGCCGTATTCGGTCACGCATCGCTCTAGCTCTGGAATACACGTGGCGATATCAACGCCCGGCGACTGCGGCAGCATGGCGGCGGGAACAAAGTGGTCTGGGAAGAGTTGACTGACGCGGTAACACAGCTCGTTACAGATACTGGCCCAGGTACTAGAGACCTGAAAATCACCAATGTGGTGCGCCATGAAACTGGCGCGTGGACTGAAGATGGTGATATCGCTGCCGCGTTCGCGCATTTTGGCGAGCTGGTTGGTTTCAATGGACTCGCGCAGTTCGTCGTCGCTGATAGAAAGTTCGCTCACTTTCGGGCGGTTGGCGGGGTCATTGATTGCCGCGATCTGGCGGTTGCGCCAGTTCTCCAGCGCCTTAGGCGCCGTGGTGTAGTGGCCATGTACGTCGATGATGAGTGGTTTAGTCATGTGGGTTGGTCCGTTTCCATCGGGGAATAAGGGGAGGGGAGGTCAAGCGGGTTGGCGCATGCCGTTGCGTTGTTTGGTCTCGGCGCTGCTGGGGGCCGCTAATGCGTCCACAAGCTGTTGAGCCGCCACGGTATTGGCCGCCTGGGTTGCTACCGCGGCAGAAAAAACGGTATTGATTGCGACGCTTGCTGGCAAGCTACCGAGAATGTGAACGCCATGAACCCCAATCAGCTCAGCGTGTTGTTGGAAACCCAGCGACACCTCGCCGCTGGCCAATAAGGATGCCACGGGTGTACCGGGTGGCGGTATCTTGATGCGTGGGGCGATGGTCTGTGCGATACCCCACTCTGCGAATAGCGCCGCGAGGGCAACGCCGCTGGGTCCCGTGGAGTAGGCAAGGGCATTGGCTTGCAGTACGGCTTGCTTCAGCGCATCGGCGGTACCGATGTCGGGGGTTAGCGCGCGGTCTAATGTGGCCGGTACGGCAGCCACGGTCTCTGACAGGGCGATTGGCGCGATCGGCCCGGATAACTTGCCGCCGGCAGCCAGCTTTGTCATGGCGGCGGCGCCCAGACAAACCACGTCAACCGCCTCATCGGCCATGACACGGTTTGCGGCATCCACGCCCCCAACGGACTCGACGGTGACGGCTTGTCCTGTCACGTCGGTGTAGGCGCGGCATAAATCAGCCAACACCGCTTTGGTGGCCATGGACGACAGCACGCGGATGGCGGGAAGGGGATGGGGAGAGGTCATAAAGCTACTTCTTTGGGGGAACCCGCATTTTGAATGTGTTTTGACGCCCATGAAAGAAAGATATCCCACTACCTGATATATCATTTCGGCATAGCTTGTGGCGTCGATGGACGCGAAGCAACCCTTTGACGACGGCAAGATCGAGGCCCATTCATGGATATCAAACAACTGACCTACTTTGTAGCGGTCGCTGACCATGGTAGTTTTTCCCGCGCGGCGCTGGAATTAGGGGTTGCGCAACCTGCGCTATCGCGTCAAATCCGCAACCTAGAGGTTGGGCTACGGCACACCTTGCTGCGTCGGCACGGTCGCGGCGCCGTCCCCACGGAGGCGGGGCAGTTGTTGTTAGAGCACGCGCGCGGCATCCTGCACCAAATTCACCGATGTACAGAAGCGCTTAGCGAGATGCAGCAAGCGCTGGGCGGTCGAGTGGCTGTCGGGCTGCCGCCCAGCTTGGCGAGAATGCTGACGGTGCCCTTTATGCGGGGTATCGCCAGCCAGTTGCCACAGGCCCAGGTCTCGATTGGTGAGGGCCTGTCGGCGGCCTTATTGACTCAAGTGCAGCACGGACGGCTCGATGTGGCGCTGGTTTATGACGCTCACGCTTGGCCAGAAGTCGCCATCAAGCCGCTACTGAACGAGGCGCTTGTCTTGGTGGGTAAGCGCGCTCCGGGCTTGGCGCAAGACCCACCCGATGGTGCCGTGAGTCTGGCAGAGATTGCGCAGGTACCGTTGGTCATCCCGCGGCGCCCCAATGCCATCCGTCAATCGGTGGAACAACGCTTGGGCGCGCGGGGTCTGAGTTTGAACGTGGCGCTTGAGGTTGACGGCGTATCAGCCATTTTGGATTTAGTGGCTGACGGCGCAGGCAGCGCTTTGCTGCCGCCCAATGCGGTGTTTAGCTCCATCAAGCCGTCGGATTTTGTGACCCGCCGCGTTGAGGGTGCCGCTTTAGATGTGCCTGTGATGGTGGCTACCAGCGGCCGCCGCACCATGACCAGCACGCAAATGGCAGCCTTGGCGCTGTTATGCGATACGGCGAGGGTCGTTTTAGAAGGGGCTTAGTCCATGACGCTTCCAGATCTCGCATCTCGCATCTCGGATCTCGGATCTTGCATCTCACAAGTGGCTAAACTAAGGCGCTAGCGCCGTGCATTGCAGCGTGTGTTCTGCTGGCATGTGACACGAACCGCGTCCCCCCCTTTTTTTTGAAAGACCCCTACGATGACACCCTT
>Ga0209631_10000942_pt1 | contig 38657 bp, 36 predicted proteins | sample COG_08_FD_184752 | JGI IMG/M metagenome (GOLD analysis project Ga0209631, IMG submission 184752) | Pelagic Microbial community sample from North Sea - COGITO 998_met_08 (SPAdes) (version 2) | ecosystem: Environmental > Aquatic > Marine > Neritic zone/Coastal water | place: Helgoland, sampling... | reverse complement strand
AGCGGTTGTGGGTCGAGAGGTGGTACACCAATAGCCTGAGGATCGGTATCAGCAACTCTGCCATCAAGGCCGCTTCCTCTGAATACGACAACAAAACGGTGCTCTTTGACCGGCTTCACAAAGACTTCGTAGCCGTCGATTGCAACAGTCTGAAGTTTTTCGACAACCTGAAAACTCTCTTCTGAAGGAATACGACCAGCCCGTCGATCGCTGATGAGTCCCTTGGTATCGAGTGTGCAGAAATTACCACGAGCAGCGACGTCATGAGGGCCAAGTTCAAAGCCAATGCCGGTCGCCTCGAGCGCTCCGCGGCCGATCTTGAATTCAAGCGGATCGTAGCCAAAAAGGCCAAGGTGTCCGGGGCCTGAACCTGGCGTGATGCCAGGTAGCACTGGGATGCTTGAGCCGCTTGTGCCAACTCCAGCAAGCCTGTCAAGGTTTGGTGTCACAGCGGTCTCGAGTTCTGTCTTTCCACCCGGATCCAACGGCAGCCCGCCGAGCCCATCTGCAACGAGCATAATAATCTTGGAGCTATTCGTGCTTTTGAGTTCTTGGATCAGTTCGTGTTCAGTCACAACAGGGTCTCCAGAAGACGAGTAGAAAAACAGACAGAGGGATTCTCAGTTGTCGGTTTCAGGGCCGGGGTCTGCAAGGGGAGGGGCTTCACGTTCGTGCTGCCAGCGAAGCTTGAAGCCGAGATGGGTCAGATAACCAATCGGGCCTGACAGGAATGTAAGCGTCAAAGAGAGGCTGCGGAGCGGCCAGGGGATGCCGCACGCGACTGCCTCGCGGGCAACCACGGTTCCGACCACCATGTCGAAGGCGAGATAATGAGTCCAGGCCGCCGCGAATACAAAGTCATCGCTAAAAATAGTGCGGAGTCCGGAAAGTGTCATCACGTCGGCCTGTGGTGGGCCAATTGTGGCGAATTTCCACGAAATAATGCCCAGGTAGATAGCAGCTAATACTGCTGGAATGAGTTGCTTGCACAACGTATCCCGGACAAAAGTCTGTCTTGGAAATACGATCAGGGGAATCCAGGCAAGGAGTGCAATTGTATTTGTTAATTGAAAGAGTTGCTGTGCCATCCTCTTCTCCGGTAAGGTTTCGCAGTCTCAAATGCGATGGTTGGTATGCTTCGCTTCGACTGAAAGCCTAGCATGCTCAAGACTGAGCATCATTGTTTCCATGTTTTCCTCTCGTTCCTTCAAGAGCTATCCCGATTATGAGTGCTGTTCGATCCAAATCGTCTGATGACCCAATTTCCTATGATGCTTCTGCTGTGCTTGCTACCGGTGGAATTCACCAAGTAGATTTGGATGATCTTGAGGGGCCGCTTTCTACTGCAAGAGAAGAAAGCCTGAATGATCTCGATCGTTGGCGAGCAGATGGTGCTGGCGAAGAGTCACTCGATCCAGCGTTTCTCGATTTGCCGGAACGACTTTTAGCCGACTACGGAACGCGTCGTCCGGAGAGCGAATTGTTTTCAATTCTTCAGACGGCGAGGCGACTTCGAGAAGCTGTTGATCGTGTTGTTGTGCTTGGTATCGGTGGATCCTATATGGGCACTCGTGCACTGTTCGAGTCGTGCTGCCATCCTTTTCACAACGAACTTTCTCGTGGAGAACGAGGCGGACGACCTCGGCTGTCATTCGAAGGATTCAATATTGATAATGATTCTGCACAAGGTCTGCTTGATGTGCTTCGATCACAACCAAGTGGTGGCGACGGGGATGATCTTCTTGCGCAATGGGCGATGCTCGTAGTCAGCAAAAGTGGTGGCACTCTTGAGACCGCTGCAGCGACACGACTTTTTCTCAGTGCGCTTTCTGAATCACTTGGCCGTGACGCCAAGCGAGTAGCAGAGCGAGTTGTTCCGATAACGGGTGCAAGTGGAAAGCTGGCGAGCCTGGCAAAGACACTCGGATGTCCTGATGTTTTTGGGATTCCTGATGGCGTCGGCGGCCGCTTCTCGGTTTTTACCGCTGTGGGTTTATTGCCAGCCTCACTTGTTGGAATCGATGTTGTGCGTTTGCTTGAGGGCGCTGCAGCAATGACGCGTCGCTTTCGTGAGTCACCAGTTTCTGAAAACCCCGTGCTGCAATACGTCGCAGTATCTCACCTGGCTGAGAAAAAAATGGGAGCAACGATTCGAGTTCTTTCGAGTTGGAGTAACCAGCTTGAATCAGTCGGGCTCTGGTACGACCAGTTACTTTCTGAAAGTCTTGGGAAAGATGAAAAGGGGGCGACACCACTTACTACAGTCACAACGCGAGATCTTCACTCACGGGGGCAGCAGCATCAAGATGGCCGCCGCGATAAGATCATTACGAATCTGTGTGTTGGCGAGTCACGCCGTGATCACATTGGGCTGCCGCCACTGAGTGGCTCTTCCGGGAACGAAGACCAACTCGATGACCTTATTGGTACAACCTGGCCATCGATGCTTGCAGCTGCGACGGATGGTACGAATGAAGCATATGCCTCGGTGAAGCGTCCAACGGCCACGATTCACCTGCCCCAAATCGATGAATTTACAATTGGTCAACTTCTTCAGATGCTTATGCTTGCTACGGTTGTCGAGGGACGACTTGTTGGAACGAATCCTTACGGGCAGCCGGGCGTAGAGGCATATAAAAAATTCATGATGAAGAGGCTACGCCCCGACGGGTGACTGAAGTTTTATTGTCTGGCGTTCTTAGGTCTCAAAGCTCGTAGGTGTGGGGAAACAAATGGCCGTTACAATCACATGGACAGGACATTCAACGTTTCTTGTCGACACTGGAGCGGGGGTACTTCTTGTCGATCCATTTCTTGATGAATGTCCAACGTCCCCCATTCAGGCATCAGATGTTCATTGTGATGCAATTCTGATCACTCACGGCCACTTTGATCATATTGCAGACGCCGTATCGATTGCACAAAGAACACAATGTCCGGTTCTGTGTGCTTTTGAAATAGCCGAGTGGTTGGCCAAGCAGGGCATCGAGGGTGCTGTAGGAATGAATCTCGGTGGCACGACGAACGTGCCGGGCGGTTCTGCAAAAATGGAAATGGCGCACCATTCATCCAGCCTTCCGGATGGCACGTATGCCGGTCCCGCAGCGAGTTGGCTGCTCGATGTAGGAGGGAAGCGGATATTTGTAGCGGGTGATACATGTCTCTTTTCTGATATGGAACGCATTGGCAAGCCGGACAGTCAAGGGAGGCGACTTGACCTGGCTATTCTCCCGATCGGAGACATGTTTACGATGGGACCAGCCGATTCGCTCGAAGCAATTCGCCTCTTAGGGCCAAAGGCGGTGATGCCTTGTCATTACGGTACATGGCCTCCTATTGAGCAGGACGTAGAGGCATGGGCGAAATGCGTTCGTGACGGAGGTGTCGCTGAGCCGCAGGTGCGTGCGCCTGGACAATCAGTAACCCTCAAGTAAGTCGAGGCTCAATAAGCTCTGGTTTTTGAATATTGCGACGAGGCAAGTCGAAGGAAACGAAAGGACTTCATTCGATCGATTCGCTCTCTGGCACCTGCACTTCGACCTTGCTGCCGACGATTCGCACTGGGAAAATATCAACCTTAAGAGCCGGATTATCACACCAGGCACCATCGCATGTTTGAAATCGCCATGCATGCCAAGGGCAGGTGACGACACCTTCAACGATGGGCCCGGATCCAAGTGATGCGCCCATATGTGGGCAGAGATCGTCCATTGCATGGTATGATTCACCATCGAAAAAGACCGCGATGAGTCGTCCGGCAACTTCGAACGTGCGACCTTCACCAGCCGGTATGTCACCAGTAGAAAGAACTGGTGTGAACGGAATGTCTGGGGTATCAGTTGTCATGAGTGCTCCGACACTATGATATCGGAATCGTCAGATCTAGCATCTGTGTTTTTGTCGTTTTCTGTACGAGCAAACAACGTGCCCCAATCAATCAAACTCCTGGTGCTTGATGTAGACGGCACAATTACAGATAGTCGGCACGAAGTCACAGCAGCAGCGAAGCAAGCTGTGCATAAGGCGCAGACCGCCGGCATACGCGTGATGCTAGCGACCGGTCGTCGATACCGGGACGTCCTTCCTGTGGCAACTGAACTGGGGCTCGTTGGGCCAGTCGTAACTGCTTCAGGAGCACTGGTGAAGATGCCGGTGCATCATGAAACACTTTTTCGCTCGGGTTTTCAGAAAACGACACTCACACAAGTTCTCGAGTGTGTGGTCGGCTTTGGCCATGAGCCAGTTCTTTACACCGACAGTTTCAGTGAGGGTTTTGACTTCTACTGTCGGACGCTTGTCGCACGTAATAACGACGGTGCGCTAACCGGATTTGGTGAATATCTTCAGAAAAACAAACAGCTGGCTCGGGTCGTGACAACGCTCTGTGAATCTCCACCTGAAGATACGTTTTCAGGATTTGTCATGGGAAATGTCAGTGAAATGGAATCACTCGAGCTTGCCCTGAATACACGTTTCCCTGGCATGTTGTCTGTCCACACGATACGCAGTCCTCGGTATCGTGATTGGCTTTGTGAGATTGCTCCTGCTGGAGTTGACAAGTGGTCGAGTGTTCTCCAGCTTGCAGAATCATGGGGAATTCCAGCCGAAGCTATTTGCGCAGCGGGCGATGACCGAAATGACCTTCCAATGATTATTGGGGCTGGTCTTGGTGTTGCGATGGGGAATGCACGTCAAGAAGTGCGGAACGCAGCAGATTATGTCGTTGGGTGCCATGAATCCGGTGGCCTTCTTGAATTAGTGGAGATTCTCACAAGCCGCTAGCGCCTATCTCTCGTATCTTGCCACAGCGAGCTGTTTTTCGGCGACTCACGACGACTCGCCTTGTGAGAAAAAGAGGTGTTCTCTAGAGGTATGGTCGTGCCTCTCCTGTCATGCCATTCGGCTGAAGCGCCGAATCTGCACATGGAAAATCTACATGGACCTCAAGATTCAGCGACCATCGCCAACCTGCAAAAAGTCCGGTTCTGAATTCAAGGCTGGCGATGTGATGTTTTCTGCGCTCGTTCGAGAGGAAGGAAAGCTCCTTCGCTATGATTGGTCTCATGGCGAGTGGGCAGGTGCTCCTGACGAAACTCTCGCATGGTGGCGAAGCGTTGTGCCGGAGCAAGAAGATGGAGGGGTCTCTCTCGCCCCCGTTGAAGCTCTTCTGGACACCTTGGAATCACTTGCTGATCAGCCTGAGGAAGCGTCGCTTCGCTACCTGTTAGCCCTCCAACTTCTCCGTCGTAAGGTGCTTCGGTTTGCTGATAGCCCCAGTCAAGAAGAGACGGAAGGTAGTGATACATGTGATGGTGAAGATGAAGTTGTGACGCTCGCCTGCCGTCGAAGAGATTGTGTGTACGATGTTGTGGCAGTCATGCCTGAAGCCGAAGAGCATGCTGCACTCGAAGAGCGACTAGCCTCGCTCCTGTGGTCTGGAGGCGAGTCATGAGTTCTTCTAACAGGTTGGTGACTCGAACGTCTGTTCCATTAGTACTTTTTGTGACTGCTGTTGTTCTTGTTGCAGGCAGTGGTGCAAGTTGCCCGAATGTAATCCGTGGTTATCAGGTTGGAATCATGCCATTGCCTCGGACACTTCCGGCGCAGCCAACCCGTGAGCAGATCATCGCAGCGGTTGAGGATAATACGTCACGCGTGCGCAGCTATGCGGCCACTCAGGCGGTTCTCGTCGTGCCGGGGGTGCCACGGCTTTCTGCTCAGGTTGCTTGTGAGCCTCCGAGACGATTTCGATTGCGTGCGCAAACATCACTGACTGGGAATGAACTCGATATTGGCAGTAACGATGATCTTTTTTGGCTCTGGATTCGCCGCCATGAACCGCCGATTATGCTGTTTTGTCAGCATGATAAGTATGAACAATCCTCTGCTCGCCAAGTGTTACCAATTCGAGCGGACTGGATGCCGGAGTTGTTGGGTCTGGTTCGCTTCAGCCCTCAACACCGACATGAAGGGCCATTTATGACTGCCGATGGTCGACTCGAAATTCGCAGCACGATTGATTCTTCAGACGAACAACTTGTCCGATCGATTATCCTCCATCCGATGACAGGGCTTGTCGAAGAGCAGCACTTGTTTACGTCTACTGGTAAACGTTTGGCAAGTGTTCGTGCGTCACGGCATCGCGTGGACCCTGGGTCGGGCGCAGCGTTGCCGCGTCTTATTGATGTTTCTTGGCCGGGGTCTGGAGTTGAATTTACTTTGGAGGTGACGAGTTTGGTGACAAATGTTCCGTCGACTGATCCGGGCCAACTTTGGCAGATGCCGGCGTATGATGGATACGAGCCAATCGATTTAGCCGATCCATCAGTCGTCATTGCTCCTGCTGTTGCTTCGCCTGGTCAATGAGTCTTATTGGGTCTCGTCTGGCATACTGCTGTCATTATCCGTCGCGTGATCATTCTGGCGGATGGACTTACGCGCTTTGGACAACCGAGGTCCAATTGAGTTGACTGGAATTCCAGTTGCGTGGGAAATTTCACTGTAACTATGTCCCTCGAGGTCGTGCATACGAAGGAGTACCTGCTCTTCTGACGAGAGATGTTTCAGATAATGTTCTATTTCATCTTGTTGTGCAATTTGTTGTTGTGGGGGGACAGAACGGTCTGCTTGTTCTGGCAGAGAGGTATTCCGGGAAAGAGTTTTTGGGCGAGTACTTTGTTTGAGCATGGCTCGTACGGTAACCCGCCGAGCAATGACCGTGAGATAGGTTGTTAATGTTGAGCGACCGGCAAATAGTCTGAGGGAGGCTGCATTTCGGTATAGCAGCTGGGCAAAGACTTCGGCTGTGATGTCGTCACAGTCGGTGGCTGTGATGCTCCAACCACGTCTCTGTGCGGTCTTCGTGACGACTGCACGAATGAGACGTCCAAACCGCCTGACAAATGTATTCCAAGCCTGAGCATCGCCAGCAAGACATGCTTTGATGAGTGCTTGATCAATAGGTGAGCAGTGAGACCTAGTCTCTTCAGCCAAGTTTTTCGTGCTCTCAGTCACGCCGACATCTCCGCAGAAATTTTGCAGTTTATGAACTATACCCCTTGTTTCTGACAACAACCAAGTCGGGTATATGCCGAAGAGACGAATTCTGCACCTCCGGAGACTCTTGCTGAAGTTCGGAATCCAGTCTATCCGATGGAGAATTCGTTGACAGGTGGCTCAGTGCTGCCTACGATGCCGCTGTTGGGATGTCCGTCGATATCCATAGGTCTTGCCTATTCGATACGGATTGACTTCTTAGCTGGTTTGAAGTGCTGGTGTGCGAAATCGCACAGTGGCTGGTTTAAGGTCTTTTGATAAGGAGTGAGCCTGATATGACGCATGTCGTTGCTGAACCCTGCTTCGCCTGCAAGTACACAGACTGTGTTGTTGTTTGCCCGGTCGAATGCTTTTATGAAGGCGACCAGATGCTTTACATTCACCCAGATGAATGCATTGACTGTGAGGCATGTGTTCCAGAGTGCCCGGTAGAAGCAATTTTCCACGAGGACAATTTGCCAGAAGAATGGAAGCCTTTTACCGAATTGAACGCTGAGATGTCGCCGCAACTACCGGTGATTACAGAGAAAAAAGACCCACTCTGTTAAAGAGTCTGCCGGTAGACGCTCATCCATGTTTCGTAAGGAACAGATAAACGGGGTCTCGTGCTTTTCAAAGACATGAGGCCCCGTTCATTGTTGAAGATCTGCAAGCCAGTACGCCTTGTCAACGAAACTTCTCCAACTCACGTATTTTGGATTGTGTAGTTTCATAGTGAGCAGAGGGCTGTACCGAGGCTTACGAGGTTTCCGAATGAGATTCATTCCAGCCTCTCGTGGGGTACGCCCACCTTTACGCACATTACAGGCGACGCATGCACATACGATGTTGTCCCACGTGGTTGGCCCGCCCTTGCTCTTTGGAATAACGTGATCGAGTGAAAGTTCGCTTGTCGGCTGGTTGCGATTGCAGTACTGACAGCGGTTTGCGTCTCTCGCAAACACATTCTTGCGATTAAATCGCATGTTTTCTCGTGGCAGTTGGTTGCAACGAGGGAGCCGAATGACACGGGGGGCTTGGAGGTCATATCCAACACCTCGAATCCAGTCCTGATCGGGGGAGCGATCGAGTGCTTCAAGAGCGGAGAGTTCTCGCCATGATTCAATAGAGTGAGCTGAAAAATGGCCCTGATCAATGTGCACAACTTCTGCAACATCCCGAAAAAGAAGTGCGAGAGCCCGGCGGACATTAGTGACATGGACAGCAACAAAAGAGCGATTCAGCACGAGAACACTCATGGCGAGTGCTGTGTGTCGTTGAAATGGAAGAATTGTTGCGGTACTCATCCCTGCGCCCTTGTTTCCGTTGCTAGCTACTTCTCAATTCGACTGATTACGAGTGTACTTGCTCGCTTAAACGGCTGCCAAATCAGGATTTTCTTGTATTGTTGACTCGAGCCGGCAAAGCATGGATTTGGAAGGAAAAATCATGGAAGGTTTATGACTTGCCTTTCTTGTCAGATACCGTCACACTTCAAGGATAACGTCTTGAGGGATAGCGTCTTGGCTGGATAAAGATGCACTGGTCAAAAGCCAGAGAGTCCCCGTCACAGAGTTATATTTTATTTATTATTTCGACAGACTCTGGAGGCAAATGTGCTTCACTATTCTTGTGATTTCTGTCAGAGGCCAATCGACCCTGCGGTCTGTATTCGCCACGTTGTGAAGATCAATGTATTTCCTGCTGTCGATTCCCAAAATGATGAGAGCTGTTCCTCTGAGGGGGAATCTCTCGGTGACGATCACCTCGATGACATGCATGATCTTCTCGAAAGACTCGAGGAGCAGGACCTTGCTGCATTTCTTGACGACGGCACTCGTTCACTTCGATTTGATTTGTGTGATGCGTGTCGGCAGCGTTTCCTTCAAAATCCTTTAGGGATTCAGTCAAACAAGTCATTTACTTTTAGTGACAACTGACCCCAGTTGACGAAGTGCTTCTCGCATGAGTGGATGACGTTCATACAACATCTTGTGTTGTGTACAGCTAACGGTGGTGCAGGATTCTCTTTTTTCGCATAGTCGCCGATAAGCTGCTGTGTACGGACACCGAGATTCATTTTTTCGCAGGAACTTTGTGTCACGCTTGCGGAACTTTGGCTGGTCAGTAGGTTTTGGTTATTCAAAGCCTCTGTAGGAGAAGTTTCATGACGACCGCTACGCTTTCCATCGCAACCATCGCCGGAGATGGAACTGGCCCTGAAGTAACATCGGAGGCCATTAAAGTTCTCGATGCAGTTGCCCGTTTGGATGGCTTTGAATTCACTGTCGAATCACTTGATTGGGGTGGCGATCGGTATTTGCGAACTGGTGAAATAATCCCTGAGGGCGGCTTCGATCTGCTGCGATCAAAGGACGCTGTTTTTCTTGGGGCAATTGGGCATCCGGATGTTGCGCCGGGTGTTCTTGAGAAAGGCCTGCTCCTTGAGTTGCGGTTCAAGTTGGATCAATACATCAATTTGCGTCCGGTGAAACTTTTGCCTGGAGTCGAAACACCACTTGCGGGCCGTGGGCCTGACGACATCGACTTTGTGGTAGTCCGAGAAAATACCGAAGACCTCTACTGCGGTGTTGGTGGATATTTGAAGAAGGGGACTGCAGACGAAGTTGCTGTGCAACAAGCGGTGTACACGCGAAAGGGTTGTGAGCGATGTATTCGCTGGGCTTTCGAGTACACCCGTCGTAGGAATAGTCCCAAGAAGACTTTAACGCTTGTCGCGAAAACGAATGTATTAACGTTTGGTCACGATCTCTGGTGGCGCACGTTTCAAGAGGTTGCGAAAGATTATCCGGATGTCAATACAGACTACAACCATGTCGATGCCTGTTGTATGTGGATGGTAAAAAACCCTGATGCTTACGACGTTATTGTGACCACGAATATGTTTGGGGACATCATCACTGATCTGGGCGGTATCCTTCAGGGTGGAATGGGCGTGGCAGCTGGCGGAAACCTCAATCCAGACGACGGTGGAGTGAGTATGTTTGAGCCGATGGGTGGGAGTGCACCGAAGTACACGGGCACGAATAAAATCAATCCAATTGCGGCCATCAATGCGATGGCCATGCTCCTTGAGCACTCTGGTCAGCCCCAATCAGCTGCACGAATTGATAGGGCCGTTGCTTCAGTCACGGGTACGAAAATGCAGAGCCAGGCTGCCGGACGCATGGGTTTCAGCACAAGTGAAGTTGGTGACTTGGTAGTTGCTGCCCTCGATTCGCCGGAGCAAGGCTGACGCAGTTTACCCGGTCGCTGTCGAAACACGATGTCCTGTTTTCTGACTTCGGGCAGCGGCGTCAACAATCTCGAGGGCTCGCGTAATATCCTGGAGGCTCCCCATTCGGCGAATGAGACTCATTGTCGATCGATGGAATTGAAGCAGCATTGATTCGTCGACGGGTCGTTCATTTTCCAGTGACTCCTGGTGTCTTCCGGCTTCATCAAACCAGACAAGGTTTGTCGGTGGGTCGATAAATGCGATTCCATGCTCGCACGCAACTTGCAACGCAGCTGGTGGCCGAAAAGCGACAGCTTCCTGCCACGTGGAAGGGATGTATTGGCCATAACTTATTTGGGCCAATGTACTGGTCGTGGAATCTTCATCGCCTGGAAAGTCTAGGCTCATCATCTGATAATCAGAGAGTTGATCCTGACAGCGACTGGTATGGTGAACTGAAACCACACTTGTTGGTTCCCTGTTCACAACATAACGGCACCAATCGACCATCTCGAGAAGATCCCAGCTGTCACTGCCTGCGGTACGTACTGATCGCTTGCACGAATCCGATGGCTGAGGAAGTCGATGGTGACAGAAAAGCATCTTGGGGCGTCCGAGTTGCGTGGCAATAAGCTCTTTGAGTCGAACCGTTGCTGGCGCGTGTCTTCGTGCCAGTTCAGCCATAAAGGCAATGCCGGAGGACTCAACCCGATTGAACAGTTGGCTCAATTGGCTTCGGCAGGCCGGAAGAGAAGCCGCCGAATACACCGCCTTTCCTGCGTCACACGCAGCGATGATAGGAGCGGCTCCGTACCACTGGTCACCAAGACAGAGAACCGCATCGACATCTTCGCGGCCAGTCATGACTCTGAAGCCATCAACTGCTTCGGCATGAAGTTCAGACGCTGCACGAGCAGCCCGAAGTGATACTTGCTCACAAACTGCTCGAACTTCAAACCGATCAGCAAGCGATCGAATCGCTGGAAGGTATTGCCCTTCCCAGCGATCTCCGAGGCCGACAATTGCAACGCCCAGTCTCATGCCGTGCCTTCTGAAGGTTGTGAGCTCGAATCAGTGGATTCAGTGGCAGCTTGTTCTTGTTCGTGCCGTAAGCCTTTGTCAGCGATGTCCTTGCGGCACCATGCGCCTCGCCAGCGGATTTCTTTGACGCCCTCGTACGCTCTGAGTTTTGCACGTGCCAGAGATTCAGCATGAGCGGTTACTCCCAGAACCCGGCCACCAGTGGTGAGTACTGTTTCCGGATCGTCTGGGCTTGTTGTTGTTGCAGCATGGAACACAACAACATTTTCCAGTTCGTCAGCTTGACTAAGCCCACGGATTGCGTGTCCCTTTTCAACAGTGTCGGGATAGTCCTCCGAGGCCATGACGACGGTAACACTCGCCCCGGATTTCCAAGTTGGTGAGGCTATCTCATTGAGACGCCGATCAACGGCCGCGTCAATGAGTTCAAGGAGGCTCGATTCAAGGCGGATGCAAAGAGCCTGGCATTCAGGATCACCAAAACGGACGTTGAATTCAAGGACTTTGGGACCCTGTGACGTAAGCATGAGGCCGGCGTAGAGAATCCCATGAAAAGGTGTTCGACGCCGACGCATACCGTGAACCGTTGGGACGAGGATCTGTTCTTCTATCTCTGTCATGAGTGACTGGGTTACAAAGGGAGCAGGGCAGAAAGCCCCCATCCCACCAGTATTCGGTCCACGATCACCATCAAGCGCAGCTTTATGGTCCTGCAGTGGTGGCAGCGTTACGATGGTACGGCCATCTGTTATGGCAATGACACTGACCTCAACGCCATCGAGCCGTTCTTCGATGAGCACGCCGGATGCTGCTGTGCGAAATTGCGGATCTCGCTGTAATTGGTTAATTGCGTCAATCGCTTCTTCACGGTTGCTGCAAACAAAAACACCCTTGCCGGCGGCGAGTCCGTCGGCTTTCACTACAACAGGTTCATCTTCACGGGACTCGAGGAAGCCACGGGCTTTGTCAAGTGAATCAAACTGCCGATAGGTCGCAGTTGGTATATCGTTGGTATGGAGCAACTCTTTGCAGAAAATTTTGCTGCCCTCGAGTTGGGCCGCGAGAGCGCTTGGACCGAATGTTCGAACACCAGCGTCGGTGAGTTTGTCAACAAGTCCATTGACCAACGGGGCCTCAGGGCCAACAACAACAAGGTCGATTTCATGCTGTTTCACGGCCGCGAGAAGGGCGTCACTGTCAGTTGCTTGGATAGCTAGGTTCGTCGCTTCACGTGCGGTCCCAGCATTTCCAGGAGCGGCGAAGACATTGGCTCCGTCGCGAGCCAATTTCCAAGCGAGGGCATGTTCGCGTCCTCCGCCGCCTACAACAAGTACGTTCTTAGATCTGTGCATGAAAAAATTTTTATCTCTGGTTAAAAAATCTGCTCTTGGTGTATTGTGAAAGGGTGTCAGTATCTCTCAATTCTGCCCTAATTCTGGAAAAAGTATTGAGGGAATTGAGCAGGTTTTCAAAAACTCTCCAATAAACAACCCGAAATAAGGGCTTCGAGGGTGTATTCCTGCTCTATCCGACGTTGACACCAGCGGTGGTATCGATAAAGTTAAATAGAGTTCGTGAAAAAAATCACGAAGTCGCCCAAGGTCCCGGAAAAATGGATTTTTTATACGGAAACAGGTCGGTTTGGCAAGACGCAATTGTAGGAAAAGTGCTGTTGAAAACGTTTGTTGATTACAGGAGGCCTCCGTGTTGTGCCGCTGGCACAGGGATGGTGCGTTGCAGTTGGGTGAAGGTGCTTCATGGCTGAAAAGAAAAAGATGTCGGTAGCGGACATATTGGCTGCGGCGAGAGCCGACAAGCAGTCTGCGCAAGATTCTGAGAAACCCGCGACAAAACCAGAAGTCGAATCTGCTGATTCGAGTCCAGCAGAGCCGAGTGGTGTAGAAGCTTCCCCAAAAACGTCTGGGTCATCGGAACGTCCGAGCGTGTCGGATATTCTTGCGATGGCTCGATCAGGAAAAGGAAAGCCTGCTGAAGAACCGAAAAAGTCTGCCACACCAGCAGCGAAGCAACCGGCAGCCAAGAAAGCCGTCGCTGCGAAATCACCGGTCGTAAGCGGAGCGAAAAAGAATGTACAGCGAGACACGGCAAGCATTCTCGAGGCAGCAAGGGCAGGAACGAAACCGGGTCCGGTGAGTAAGTCGGAGGCGCCGAGCTTTTCGAAACCCGCCGCAAAGCCTGCAGTGAAAAAGGTTGCCAAGGCACCTCCGCCCCCCGTTCCACCACGACCTGTTCGTCAGAAGGCGGAGAAAGCCGCGAAGGCAGGAGTCAGCGAAGATCGCCGGGGCTTCCTGGCTTACACAGTTGGTTCATTTATGGCGGTTGGGTTCACGGCACTCTCGGTAACCGGTGGGCTTTTCGGTATGGGGCTTGCGAGATTCTTCTTTCCAAATGTGCTGGCAGAACCGCCAAGTAGTTTCAAAGTTGGGAGTAAGGAAGGATTTCCTTCCGGAGTAGTTGAAACAAAATTTGTGGCCCAGTATGGCGTGTGGGTGGTGAATGCGGACTTTGAGGGTGTCCAGCAGATATATGCCCTCAAAACTGTATGCACGCACCTTGGTTGCACCCCAAATTGGCTCGAGGCTGAACAAAAATTCAAGTGTCCTTGTCACGGCAGTGGGTTCTACAAGGACGGCATCAACTTCGAAGGCCCCGCCCCGCGGCCCCTTGAACGATATGCGATTAAAATTGCTGATGACGGCCAACTTGAGATCGACAAAAGTAAATCGTTTCAGGAAGAACTTGGGCAATGGAATGACCCAGCGTCGTTCGTAACAGCGTGACAACAATTCAACTCGCTAAGGCGAGCACTTTTCAACTTACTTACTGGGCTGCACTCAATGGCCATTGGTGAAACAATCCGAAACTCACAAATTTGGAAAAGTATCTTTCGTCATCCGATGCCGTTAGATCGTCGGAATCGAATTGTCGTCATGCTGACGAACTTTTTCCTCCACCTTCATCCGGTTTCGATTAAGAAGCAGGGAATTGCACTTTCTTTTACGTGGTGTATGGGCGGAGTCACCTTTTTCCTGTTTCTCGTTGAAACGGTGACAGGCGTGCTTTTAATGTTTTACTACCGTCCAACGCTCGAGTGGGCATACAACGATATCCTTGCGCTTCGTGACGTTACGAGCCTCGGCATCCTTCGGGAATTGCATAGGTGGGGTGCGCACGCAATGGTTATCACAACATGGTTACATATGTATCGAGTGTTCCTGACTGGTAGCTATAAACCTCCACGAGAATTCAACTGGGTGATCGGAGTCATTCTGCTTTTACTCACACTGCTGTTATCTTTCACGGGCTACTTGCTTCCATGGGATCAGTTAGCGATCTGGGCGATTACCGTCGGTTCGAACATGGCACGTGCCACGCCGATCCTTGGGTATGAAGGGCCTGGTCAGCAACTCTTAACAATCGGCGGCATTGACATGATCACAGACGGATCTGATGCCCGGTTTGGTCTGCTTGGTGCTCGCTTCGTTGGTGAAGAAACTTTGAATCGGTTTTATGTGCTGCACTGCATTGCTATACCGCTAGCGGCTGCGCTTTTGTTGGCCATTCATTTCTGGAGAGTTCGTAAAGACGGTGGTATTAGTGGTCCTATGTAATCGATACGAATGGTGCTGCTGGTTAGGCAAATAAGAGTTTTCTGTTCACGTTATTCACGTCGAAAGTAATCGTTCAAAATGCATTCAAGTGGTTTTTTTCTTAACGACGTTGCTGGGTTTCTCGGTGGGTACTACACCTTCCTGGCAATTATGAATGGCATCGCTGCATTTATTTTGTGGCGGAAGAAGAATGCACCGGGTTGGGCGCTCGTGTGGTCTGCGTTCGCGGGCGTGATGATGATTCTGGCTAGCCTTGCCTTGTCGGCGTCGAAATCAATGGTCCCTGCGCTGCCGATGGCAGTTCGTGGTCTCGTAAACAGCCTTTCCGGACCGGTGCTCTACACGCTCGGAACAACTGCTTTATTTACGGGGCTTTTTGTTTTCCGAAAGTTCTTTGTCCAACCAATGGTTGCTTGGTCGGTGTTGAATTTCACGTTGCTCCTTCTTGGCTTATCGATGGCAGATGAAAACTTTGCAGCCATTGTGATGAAGCCGGACAATGTGCCGATTGTTGGTCTTGTTTATCTATTGGCGTTCTTTACGTGGGTGGCAACAAAGCAGGCAGTAGTCAACGACGAGCGAATAAAGCAGGGTTTGCCGGTTGTTGAAAAAGTAAATGACGAGAAAGTGCTTGTTTGGCCAGATCTGGTGTACACGGAATTGATTTGCATGGTCGGTGTATCTGCCCTGCTTCTTGTCTGGGCGCTTTTCCTTCCCGCGCCTCTTGAAGAGCCGGCTTCGAGCGTGAAGACACCAAATCCTTCGAAAGCACCGTGGTATTTCCTTGGCCTCCAAGAGATGTTGGTGTATTTCGATCCTTGGTATGCAGGAGTTGTTTTGCCGAGCCTTGTTGTTTTTGGCTTGATGGCGATGCCTTATCTCGACTTCAATAAAAAAGGAAATGGCTATTACTCAATCGAGGAGCGGAAGTTCAGCTATCTCGTGTACCAGTTCGGCTTTTTTGAGCTATGGATCACCCTGATTATTCTTGGCACCTTCCTGAGGGGGCCCAATTGGAATTTCTTTGGGCCGTTTGAGTATTGGACACCGTATAAAGTGGAAGTGCTCAATAACGTTGATCTTCCACAAATGTTTTGGGTTCAGTGGCTTAATCAGCCTCTCCCACGCGCTCCGCAAGATGCCGGAGTCTTCTCACAAATTGGATTCATATTTTTGAGAGAGGCGCCCGGTTTGCTCATTATGGGCGTTTACTTAGTTGCTCTTCCGCCTTTGATGGCCGTCACAATCTTTCGTGGTTTTTACGCGAAGATGGGCTTCATAAGATACATGGTAATGTCGAATTTGATGCTGTTGATGCTTACTCTTCCACTCAAAATGATTCTCCGCTGGACAGTCAATTTGAAGTACATAATCAGTATTCCGGAGTTCTCGTTAAATTTTTGACTTTTCAGACCAAAAAGCGATTAATTAAGTAAGTCGACCCCCGCGAGCCTATAGATGCCAGCTACAGAAAAAACTTGGTGGAACATGCACGTCCTCCATATCACATTTTGTGTGTTGGCGGTGATGTTGTTAATTGCGACTGTAGTTATGCTTGCCGCGGATCATAATCGCCCATGGAAAAAATATCAGAGAACATTTCGTGCCCTCGAAACGTGGTCGGCGTCGGCACAAGTTGATTCAGAGGACTCTTCAGCGTTTAAAGCAAAATCGATCGAACTGGAGGCTTCTCTGGCCGAAGTTCGAAGGGCAGATCTTGACCCGGCCCTAGTCACGGAATTTCTTGATCAAGCAGGCACCGTCAAAGAGGACGCGGAGGCCGCTGCGTTTGCAAAAGAAGATGTCAGCCGCTTGCGCGAAGCAAAGGATCCAGATAGTCGATTTCAGATTCGGGGCGACTTGCTGCAACGTTTTCAAGACATCGTTGATCGTTCCAGGTTTCGTGAAGACAACCTTGCCGGTAGTTTAAAGTTGCGGAAGGCAAATCTTGATAAGCGGCGAGCTGATTACGAGTTAGCTGTTTCCGAAGAGAAGGATGATTCGAAGCAAAAGGAGTTGTTGGCTCTTGCCGACGAAAACAGAAAAGAAGTTGCAGAGGCAACACTTGCTTTTCAGGCAGCCAATACACACCGGAAACAACTTGTTGAGACATTGAGAAAGATCACGTCGCCTGAGGATGTTGCTGCGAAAAGTCTCGCAGATCATCGGCAGACGTTGGCGTTGCTCAAAAAAACCTTGAGTGATCGAGCGCCGAATGCCGGCAAGACGGTCCTTGAGCTGCCAGTTCTTGATGCGTTTAATGGCCCATTGCGTGTGGACCAGATTTGGCTTCCAAAGTTAACACTTAACAATAATTTCCGAGACGTCGCTCGGTTCGATAGGTGCACGACGTGCCACCAAGGTATGAATAAATCTGCACCCGGGGCGCCGTCAGAGCCGGCCTATCCAGAGGCAACAATGGTTGAAGTAGTTCTTCCGACGCCAAATGAACCGCCAGCGTCCGAAGGAGCCGAAAGCGAATCGCTTCAGATGGAAAGCGCCTTCGGCTTTTCACTTGCGACCCAAGGATTATTCCGTGAGGATTCCCCGACGATTAGCGTTGTCTTGCCCGAATCTCCAGCTGCAATTGCAGGCCTTCAGAGTGGAGATGTAATTACATCTGTTGGTGGTGGTCGTACCTCCGTTCGCGAGTTGGCAGTTACTGCGTTACTCGAAAATGTTTCATGGGGCACTCCTTTGCGTTTAGAAGTTCAGCGAGGTGTTCCTCAGCCATATGCAACGCATCCGCGGCTTGACCTCTTTGTAAGCGACTCTAGTCCTCATTCAATGCAGACGTTTGGATGTACTATCTGTCATCAAGGGCAGGGTAGTGCAACAAGTTTCAAGTGGTCTTCTCATACACCAAACACGCCGAAGCAGTCTCACGTTTGGCATGATGAATACGGTTGGTTTAATAACCATCACTGGATTTTCCCGATGCTGCCGGAAAGGTTCGAAGAATCAAGCTGTTTGAAGTGTCATCATGAGGTTGTGGATCTTGAGCCAAGCGAGCGATTTCCGGAGCCTCCAGCACCTAAGGTTGTTGCCGGCTACCACTTGATTCGTCAGTATGGATGTTATGGGTGTCATGAAATCAAAGGATGGTCGGGTCCAGACCAGCGAGTTGGCCCAGACTTGCGGCTCGAGCCAAATTATCATGAGGTGGCTCAAGCTGTTGCTGTTGATCCAGGTGCACAGGAAATGGATGACACCTTTAATGATTGGGTGACCGATGTAATCTCGAGTCCCGATGGTAATGATGCTCGGCAGCGTCTTCGTGAAGCGATTGATGCAGATGCTGCACTCGGTGATGACGCGAAGTTGACTGATCGGACTCACGTCCTCGCCTCACTGCTGAAGACACCCGAGACGCCAGGTAAGTTTCCGAAGGTCGGGCCAAGTCTTCGGCATGTAGCTTCGAAAGTCGGCTTCGAGTGGTTGTACGCCTGGCTGAGAAACCCTCAGGACTTTCGGCCGTCTACGAAAATGCCACGATTCTTTGGGCTGTGGGAGCATCTCGAGGGTGCGGGTCTTGAGGAGTCTGAGCGTTATGAGCCTCTCGAAATACGTTCCATGATTGCCTACCTTACGTCAAGCAGTCAGCCATTTAATTACATTGAACCGTATCAGGGCATCACAGCGGCTGCAGATGTTGTTCGGGGTAAGAAAGTTGTTGAGGTCAGAGGATGTCTTGCATGCCATCAGCATGCAGATTTTCCTGCCGCCGAAAGCAATCACGGCCCGGATTTATCACGAATTGGGGCGAAGGTTGCGAGTCAACCAAACGGTGTTCGGTGGCTCTATAGCTGGCTCCGTAATCCAGCTGCCTATCATCCACGAACAATCATGCCAAATGTGTTGCTTGAGCCAGTGACGCACGAGGACGGGTCGGTGAGTGATCCTGCTGCGGATGCGGTGGCGTACCTCTTGCAGTCAACAGAAGGGTGGAAACCAGAAGACATCCCGGCGGCAACAATGTCAGGTGATGAGAAAACCGCGCTTGAAGAGCTTGCGATGCTGTATCTCGAGAGCCGTTTTCCGTCTCAAAAGGCCTCCACGGTACTCCGTGATGGGCTCCCCGAGGGCACGAGGATTCTCGGAGATGAAGAAGTGTTTGTCGGCTTGGCTGCTGCCGAGCGTGATGAGGTACTTCTCAATTACGTCGGCAAAAAGACAATCGGGAAACTTGCATGCTATTCATGCCACGATATTCCAGGTTTCGAAGATGCAAAGCCAGCCGGTGCCGCTCTTGCCGATTGGGGTAGGAAAGACCCCTCACGAATTGCTTTTGAGCAAGTTGTTCAATTCGTGATGAATGATCTTTCGCACGGTGGTCATCATGATGATCCGCACAAGGAAATGATGTCTTCGCATGCGAGCCATGCTGGTGCTGAAGTTGAACCTGTTCATGATGCTCATGGTGAAAAAACGCACGGAGTCAGTGAAGCGAGTGTTGTAGAAGACGATGTATTTGCAACAGAACTGGCCTACGGAGTTGGTACAGAAGATCATCACATTTCTCCAGAAAGTCTGGACCCGGATACGGGGTATTTCTTAGAGAAGTTGCTTGGGCATGAGCGAGAAGGTTTTCTTTGGCAAAAGTTGCGACGTCCGCGGAGCTACGATTACAAAAAAGTTGAAAACAAATCGTATAACGAGCGATACCGAATGCCCCAGTTCCCATTTGATGCAAAGCAGCGGGAAAAGGTGATGACTTTTGTTCTCGGTCTCGTCGCTGATCCTCCAGCGAGTGAATTTGTCTACAACCCAACACCTCGTGAGAAGGCAAGGCTTGATGGCCTTGTGGTAGCTGAACGTTTTAACTGCTCCGGATGTCATACGCTCCAGATGGACCGTTGGGATCTTGCGTACGAGCCTGAGACGATGGGCGAACCTCCTGCTTTCAACGATTATCCGTTCTTCAGGGGGCATTTCTCGCCGGATCAGGTGCGAGATTCGCTCGAGGTCGACACTGCCGGTCGAAGACGCACGTCGATCGTTGGCATGCCGATTCTTGATCCTGAAACAGGAATCCCACAACTGGTTGATGAGGATGGGATTCCTGTCGAGCCAGATGAAGAAGATGTCATTTTTCATCGACCTGTGGCGCTCTGGAAAGATGCTCTTGTCGATGGTGAGGCAAGGCTCGTTGGTGGGCCGAATGTGTTTATTCCCGAAGACGCGATTAAGGCAGGGAAGCACTACCCGGCAAAAGGTGGAGATCTCGCGAGACTGCTCTTCCCAGTTGTGATTGAGGACGAGAAGGCAATCAATCCCAATGTCAAACCGAGTGATGCGTGGGGCTGGCTTCCTCCGCCACTTGTTGGTGAAGGGAAAAAGGTTCAATCTCCGTGGCTTCACAAGTTCTTCTTGAATCCACATCCCATTCGGCCATCTGCGGTCCTCAGGATGCCCAAGTTTAATCTTCAGTCGAGCCAGGCGGCTGCATTAGTGGATTATTTTTCGGTAGTGGATGGGGCTGAGTATCCGTATGTTTATGACCCACGTCTCGATGAATCTTCAGTTGACATCGCTGAGCAGCAGCACCCAGGGCACCTTGATGGTGCCATGCGAATAGTTACAAATAATAATTATTGCGTGAAGTGCCATCTGGTTGGTGACTACGCACCGCCGGGTAATCCGAAGGCTCTTGCTCCTCAACTCGAGAGAGTTCATGAGCGTCTTCGTCCGGACTACGTCCATGGCTGGATAGCAAATCCCAAGAGGTATCTTCCGTACACGGGAATGCCTGTGAATATCCCGTACGATAAACCGGTTAGCCAAGACCTGTACGTTGGTGATAGTGAGCAACAACTTGGCGCACTGACTGACTTGCTCATGCACTATGACGAATTCACGAAACGGCAATTCTCTCTGGAGCCGTATCTTCCTAAGGCAGCATCACCTCCTGCTGAAGAGCAGGCCAGTGAGGGATCCACAGAGCAAAACCCGGACGCCTCCAAAGCTTCTGACGAACAGGTGAAGGCGGACGATCCGTCCCCAAATGACATTTCCGTAGTGAGCGGTGCTGGTGAATCGATCAATGCCAAGAATTCACGCTCTCCGGAATTACCAATTCGTGGTGCAAAGGTCTATCGACCCGTAACTCAAGTAGAATCTCCCCTTTGAAAGGATTTCAGCATGGCTCGTAGCAAGAACTCTGTGGGCGTCAATCGGAATTTGAATCCTGCAACCAGTTTGTTCGTTTGCTTGTTTGTGTTCGCACTTACGAGTCAATCTCCGGCTGCTGAGTGGGCGAGTCTTAAAGGTCGGTTTGTGTTTGATGGCACACCGCCAACTCCTGTTGGAATTACAGCCGATAAGGACGTTGAAGTGTGTGGCAAGCACAAACTTGTTAACGAGGAACTTGTTGTTTCGGATGATAAGGGAATCGCGAACGTTGTCCTGTTTGTTCGCTCAAAGGGAGTCACGGTGCACCCGGATTTGGAGGACGGGTCGAAGGCAGATCCAGTCGTTCTAGATAATAAAGATTGCCGGTTTCAGCCTCACGTGGGATTCGTCCAGACGGGACAGACGTTGACAATTAAAAACTCTGACTCAGTCGGTCATAACAGCAATATCGCAACAATGAAAAACTCACCAAGCAATAGTCTTGTTCCGAGCAATGGTTCGTCGGATGTGACGTTCAGTAGTGACGAAGCTATTCCAGCGTCAGTGACATGTAATATTCATCCTTGGATGAAGGCATATTTGGTGATTCGCCCAAATCCATATGGCGCAGTCAGCGGGGCAGATGGCAGTTTTGAAATCGAGAATCTTCCGGTGGGTGAGGAACTTGAATTTCAGCTCTGGCACGAGAAGGGCGGATATCTTGACGAGTTTACACTCGGAGGAAAAAAGGCTTCTGCAAAAAGGGGCCGAATGGATTTCACTGTTGAAGAGGGTGGAACAGACCTCGGTGACATCGTTGTAGATGCCAAGATGTTTAACTAATTTGATAATGGGCCACAGCTGGTTTTATTTGCTTTTTTTGGAGAAAACGAGAATCGACTGAGATGTTGAGACATTGTTACGAAATACTGTTTGTGTTGTTTGCAGCGACACTCTGTCTTGGGTGCGGGCAAAAACGAGTCGTAGGTCCTGCACCTGACATGGTTGCTGCTCTCGACTTACGAGAAACGCTTGAGAAAGAGACTGGTGCCGAAGGCAAAGTTGAAGACAAAGCCATGGGTACTGGGTGGGCATCCCTGAAAGGCAAATTTATTTTCGCCGGAAACCCTGGTGCCCCGAAAGCCCTCGTTGTCGATAAAGACACTGCTGTATGCTCCAAGGACGGCATGCAGCTTTTCGAGCAAAGCCTCATCGTTGATGAGTCAAGCAAAGGTCTTGCAAATGTTGTGGTTTTTCTGCGGAAGTCAAGTCGCGTGAAAAACGAGTCGGCGACAGAAAAACTAGTTATGGATCAAAAAAACTGCGAGTTTCTCACGCCTGTTTTTGCAGCTCGGGTTGGTCAGGCCGTTGATGTGAAAAATAGTGATCCAATTGGTCATAACACGAATATTTCGGGAAGTAGTTTCAATCAACTTATCCCCTCCGGCGATTCAACTGTGTTTACGCCAAGTCGGGAAACTGGCTTGCCAGTTTCTGTGACCTGCAACATTCACCCGTGGATGAAAGCCTATGCGGTTTTTCGGAAAGACGGGTATGTCGCAGTATCCTCTGGCGATGGAACGTTTGAGATACCAGATCTTCCAGCTGGAGAACCACTTGAATTTCAGGTTTGGCATGAACGGGCGACCGGCCGTAGTGGTGCGTTGGATCTTGATCAGCCTGAGTTGAAGTGGAATTCAAAGGGCCGGTTTAAGATTACTTTGAAAGAGAATGAAGTGCGTGATCTTGGGACGCTTGAAATACCAGCTGATGCAATTAGTGGTTGATTCAGTCGTTCAGCGTGCCTGCTCCCCTCGTTGGAAGGGTGCCGGCTCCTAGTAGCGTAGTGCGGGTCTATTCTTAACTAGAGAAGAGAAAGTTTAGTTTAAATATGGAGTCAGTCGTTGTGAACAACGTGATTGCATGGTGTTGTGCGTTCAGTCCAGTACAGAAAGCAAGGGTTGCAAACGTTCTGGGTCTAATGTGTGTTGTTTCCGTCTCTTTATTGGCGACAGGATGCGGCAAGACTCCGGCTGCTACGTTTCGTCTCAATCTTGTCGAGTCGTCGAAGCAACAACTTACCGCATCACAAGAACAACAAGTCGCCACGATTCTCGCGGCACTTTTCGGAACACCGGATGAACCACGGGTACCCCCTGAGATTAATCTCGATGTCGCAAAACTAAAACTTGCCGCTGGTCCAGTTCGGAGCGATATCGTTGGGCGAAAGAATGGGTTGTACAGAGAACATTGTGCCCACTGTCACGGTGTCACCGGTGACGGAATGGGCCCAACTGCAGCTTTCCTGAATCCATATCCACGAGACTATCGCCCGGGCATCTTCAAATTTAAGAGCACGGAGCGGGCAGATAAGCCAACCCATTCTGATCTGGTGATGGTTCTACGGAATGGCCTGGCTGGCAGTTCAATGCCATCCTTTGCGCTTTTGAGTGATGCGAAAATTGATGCACTTGCTGAGTATGTGAAATATCTCAGCGTCCGAGGTCAAGTTGAGTTGTCACTAATGCGGGCATACTTTGAACTTGATGACGAAGACGAGGGTGTCTTGCCCCAGTCACGCGAATTCTTATTTGAGGAAATCATTGATCCTGTCACGGAAATGTGGGCTGCTGCCGATGATGCAATTATCGACGTACCTGACATGCCGGCAGACCTTGATATGGTTGCATCGATCGCAAAAGGCAAGGAATTGTTCTATGGCAACAAAGCAAATTGTGTGAAGTGCCACGGGGTCAGTGGTCTTGGTGATGGCCAAGCCAATGATTATGACGACTGGAATAAGGTTGTCCTGCAGGCGCAAAAAACAGTAGACGGTGGTGTAAAGCAGGCCGAAAAGGCATCGACCTGGGATATGTCAGCCGAAGAGCGAGACGAGCATCGAACGGAACTGGCGTGGCTCGATCGATTTGAGACTGTTCTCGATGGAAATGCGTTGCGTCCCCGTATGATTCGTCCAAGAAACCTCCGGCAGGGGGTGTATCGCGGCGGAATGCGCCCCCTTGATCTGTATTACAGGATTCATGCAGGAATCAATGGGGCCCCAATGCCTGCCGCCAAAGGCACCGTGCCACCAGAGGATATCTGGCACATCGTCAACTACATCAAGTCGCTCCCGTATGACTTCAACGGAACGCTCGGAGTTGATCGACCGATGGTTGCCCGGGATCGCATGTAAGTTCAAGAAGCAAATTAAAAAACAGAAGTTATTTTTGGAGACAATGGGATGAAGCGTTTAGCAGGACTTTTTTGGGGTCTGCTCTTTCTGGCTGTTCCAATTTTGGGAGTAGTCACTTTTGCCGTTGCGCCGGCGTATGACATCTGGCTTCCAAAAGACGTGTCAGAGCATGGGGCGGCCGTAGATGGATTATTCTACTTCATTCTCTGGCTCACCGGTGTTGTGTTTGTTGTAACGGAAGTCGCTCTTTTTTGGTTTATATGGAAATACGACGCGAACAATAAAAAAGCTGAAGTTAAATATCGGCACGGTAGCCACGTTCTAGAAGTCGTGTGGACCATTGTTCCGGCGGGAGTTTTGCTGTTTCTTGCAATCTATCAGATGAACACATGGGCGGACGTCAAGATGCGAAGGCCCAACATGGCTCCAACCGTTGAAGTCATTGGGCGTCAGTTTGAGTGGAGGCTACGCTATCCCGGACGCGATGGTGTGCTGGGCACTCCTGACGACCTCCACCTTGTTAATGATCTGCATCTACCCATTGACGAGGATATCCTGATTCAGTTGAAAAGCATGGATGTGCTCCATAGTTTCTTTCTGCCTAACGTCAGAATTAAGCAGGATGCAGTCCCCGGCATGAAGATCCCAGTTTGGTTTAAAGCTCGGGAAGAAGGTGTGTTTGACATTGTCTGTGCTGAACTTTGTGGCTGGGGGCACTACAAGATGAAGGGTAGGGTGACGTTTGAGTCACGCGAGTCATTTGAGCAGTGGCTTGAAGGGAAGTATCAAGAGCAAGAAGCTACCCAAGCGAGTAACACTGAGACTTGATTCTGAACGAAGACCGAAGATTTTGATCAAGTAAACGAACATTTCTAGACAACCGCTTCACCAATGAGGTTAGCCGTGAGTACTGTAGAAACGAAAGTAACAAGCGTTCAGGATGCACCAGAGAAGCAAGAGACTCATGTGCATGTCCAGCCGTCTTCGGCGCGAAAGTTATCAACGTTTCTTTCGACATATGTTTTTTCGAAAGATCACAAAGTTATTGGTCTCCAATTCCTTTTTTCAACGCTTCTTTGGTTTCTGATTGGGGGGTTGCTGGCTCTGGCTGTGCGTTGGCAAGTTGCTTGGCCTTGGTCAGACGTGCCCGTTGTTGGGAAGCTTTTTGCTCAGCAGGGCGGGCAAATGGCGCCAGAGTTCTACACAATGCTTTTTACGATGCATGCGACGGTCATGATATTCCTTGTGATCATCCCAATTCTTGCAGGTGCTTTCGGTAACTTTCTCATTCCGCTGATGATTGGTGCGGATGACATGGCGTTTCCGACCCTCAACATGTTGAGCTACTGGTTTATGTGGCCCGCATTTATTGCGTTTGGTGCAAGTTTCTTTGTTGAAGGTGGAGCCGCTTCGAGTGGTTGGACAAGTTATCCAACTCTTGCAACTAATGTGAATTCATCTCCGGGTGCTGGGTGGGGGCAAACGCTTTGGCTTATTGGTCTTACGTTTGTTGGAGTGTCGTCCATGCTTGGAAGCGTAAATTACATGACAACAATAATCCTGATGCGGGCACCGGGCATGACGATGTTCCGGTTACCTATGACGATTTGGGCCATGTTTATTACAGCCGTCCTGCAGGCCTTTGCACTCCCGGTGCTCACCGCAGCTGGTTTCATGCAGTTGGCTGACAGATCTCTCGGGACAGGATTTTTCACTCCCGAGGGCAACATAGTGAACAATGCTATCGCGACAGCTGGTGGAGGGCAGCCACTGCTGTGGCAGCATCTGTTTTGGTTCTATAGCCACCCTGCCGTCTACATCATGATCTTGCCGGCAATGGGCATGGTCTCGGACATCTTGACGTGCTTCGCGCGAAAACCGTTGTTCGGGTACCGACCGATGGTCTACTCCGTTGCAGGGATTGCTGGTTTGGGTTTCATTGTGTGGGGGCACCACATGTTCATGTCAGGTATGAATCCAGCTCTCGGGGTCACTTTTATGGTCTCCACGATGATGATCGCTTTACCGAGCGCTGTGAAGACATTCAATTGGCTCGGAACAATTTGGGGTGGCCGTATTCAGTTTACGACATCGATGCTGTTTGCCCTGTCGTTTGTTTCCATGTTTATCATTGGTGGGCTTTCTGGGATTTTCATGGCTGCCACTCCCGTTGATATTTTCATCCATGACACCTATTTCATAGTGGCTCATTTCCACTATGTCCTCTTTGCCGGAACGGCAATGGGTGTTTGGGCGGCTATTTATTTCTGGTTTCCCAAGATGTTCGGGAGAACAATGAACGAATTCTGGGGCAAGGTGCATTTCTTCCTCACGTTTATTTTCTTGAATGGCACCTTCTTCACGATGCATATTTTGGGGGCAGTTGGTTTTCCCCGAAGGCTTGCGGACGCGTATCATTACGAAACGTTCCATCACCTGCAGCCACTGAACGCTTTCATGACGTATTGTGCTATCGGCATGGTAGCGAGCCAGATTATCTTTGCAGTCAATTTCTTTTGGAGCATGTTCTATGGGCCAGTAGCTGGCCGGAATCCCTGGAATTCAAATACTCTTGAATGGACAGCGCCAAGCCCTCCCGGTCATGGCAATTTTGATTTCCAGCCAATTGTCCACCGTGGTCCGTATGAGTATTCAGTGCCCGGCGTTGAAACTGATCACCTCATGCAGACGGATCCCCCGAATGCAGCTGCAGCCGCCGCCGCGGCCGCGGCCCACTAAGAGGTTGTTCTCTGTCCAGTTACTATCATGCCAGATAAAAAAAGCCCGCCATACAGTGCAGTGAAGAGCCCGAACGTGGCTCATTGGATTGCATGTTGCCTTGTCGCTGTAACGGGCGTGCTGCTTACGTTTGGTGCGCTTGTTACCACATACGAGGCAGCCATGGCTGTTCCAGACTGGCCTGGAACGTACGGACACAACATGTTCCTCTTTCCCTTTGCTGAATGGTTTTTTGGTCCATGGGACCTGTTCCTGGAGCATGGCCACAGGCTTCTTGGTGCTTCTGTTGGTGTCTTATCGCTCATTCTGGCAGGTGCCGTTTGGAAGACGAATCAGTCGGCTATGGTCCGTGGGTTGGTTGTAGCCGCAGTCTTTCTTGTCGTGCTGCAAGGCGTTCTTGGGGGTCTTCGTGTCTTACTCGACGACAAAACTGTTGCCAAAGTTCATGCTTGCACGGGACCATTGTTTTTTTCAGTTGCCGTGGCTGTTGCTACGCTGACATCACGACGATTTCAGAATACCCAAGCAAGGTCGGAAACAGTGGGTTCAGGAATCCCCCTCGGTGGATGGATCGCTAGTGGTCTTCTGTTTGCCTCTTACACTCAACTTGTAGCCGGAGCACAGTTGCGTCATTTAGATCCCACAGTGGGGCCGAGCACGTTTCGTTGGCTCGTTCTGTTTCATCTCGTTGGCGCTGCGACAGTCGCAGTATTGAGTCTGGCTGCTGTGTTCGAGTCGTTCGGCTTCTTGGGCAGCAGTGGTACTCGGGATGTCGGTCGTCGAGTCTTGTCATCGACCATGCTTTTTTTCGTTTGCAGCCAAGTCCTTCTCGGGTTTGGAGCCTGGATTGTTAGCTGGGGACTGCCGCTTGGGTTGTTGCCGGACTCTGTTGCTAGCAGGGTTCCCGAGATGGCTGCGGTAGTTGTTGCGAGAAGTAGCCTGTCTTCGCTCGTTGTGACAGGTCATGTTCTTGTTGGAATGATGATACTTGGCGTAAGCGTTGTTTACTGTATTGCGAGTGGTGGGCTGCCTGAGGCAGCAGGTGTTAAACTAGTTTCTCGACGGAGGGCATTAGCGTGACGCAGTTAGTTGCCCAACATCTCGCCTCTCCCTCATCATCTGTCATTGCTGACGCAGGGACTCTCCCTCATGATTCGATAAGACGCTCTATACTCGCGGATGCTTCTCAACTCGTGAGACCGCGCATCGCAATGATGGTGCTTGTGACCGTATTTGCGGCAATGTGGCTCACATCAGGTTCTCGTGAACTGAATTGGTTCTCTGTTGTCGGCGTTTTGTTCGGCACAGCAGTTGTCGCAGCGAGCTCTAGTGTCGCAAATCAAATTCTTGAAAGAGATACAGACAGGCTGATGGCTCGTACGGCGTTACGGCCTCTTGCTGCTGGACGACTGTCGAATCGCTCTGCCTGGGTTCTCGTTGCAGTGGGTTTCATTGGAGGCTCTGGATGCGTGTGGTTGGCAGGAAACCTGCAGGCCGCTTTCGCAGCAATGCTTACGTGGATTCTTTACGTTGGGGTGTATACGCCACTGAAAAAAATTACGCCACTCAATACAGCAGTTGGCGCTGTTGCAGGTGCCTTACCGATTGCGATTGGCTGGCTTGCTGTAGATGGCCCGCAGCAACTACTGGCTGGTGACATTGCTGCATCGCTCGCTGTAGCAGCCCTTGGCACGGTGCTCTATCTGTGGCAGTTTCCTCATTTCATGGCCATTGCCTGGCTCTATCGCAAGCAGTACGGCCTGGCGAATCTTAAAATGCTCACTGTTACTGACCCAAGCGGTTTACGGGCAGCGGGTCAGTCGTTAGCAGCAGCTCTCGCCATGATTCCGGTAAGTTTGGCAATGGCAATACCAAGCGGCAGTATTCGGATGTTTCTCACGGCGGCACTTGCATCTACCGTCTATGTGCTTGTTTCCGTAAACTTTGCTTTCCGACGAGATGATCGGTCCGCCCGTATTCTGCTCTTTACTTCGCTGGGTGTGCTTTTGATTCTTATGACGTCTGCAGTAGCCTTTAGTGCCCCAAAGATTTTGACAGGTTCGTACCTCTAGTTCTTTTTTGTTTTTGAATTACCACACGACTCGAGATATTCGACACGTTTTATGAATGCTTCAGCTGCCATTGGCCATGAAAGTCACGGACACCATGGTCCAGTCCTCCAATATCAACCTGGTTTGCCGCTTTCTCGTGGCAAACTTATCATGTGGCTGTTTCTGTCGACAGAAATCATGTTTTTTGCAGCCTTGCTCGGCAGCTACGTCGTCCTTCGCTTTGGTGCCGCCGTGTGGCCCAAGCCCCATCATGTCCACCTGAGTGAGCCAATTGGTGCATTCAATACGTTTGTACTCATCTGCTCGAGCGTCACCGTTGTGCTTGCACTTGAGGCAGCCCGAGCAAATAAGCGGTCTCTCGCAAAAGCGTGGATGCTCATTACGCTCATACTGGGATCTCTTTTTCTTGGCGTAAAAGCATATGAATATTCTTCCAAATTTGACCATGGTATTTATCCCTGGGCTCCACGTGGAAGAATTTATGAGCGTCCTGATCTCTATTATGGGTCAGCCGTGCGAGCAAGACTGAGTGATCCGGCAATTCTTGCAAAACTGAAGGAGCTTGATGGGCGTCCTGAAAACGAACTTTCAGATGCTGAGATCACGGGGCGCCGCCGCCTGAAGCAAGTTCGAGACATGGTCAATAACCCCGACCAGCAGGCGTTCGATCTTGCAGTTGTTGCAGATCAGATCATGCCACTTCCGGGAGAAGGGGCCGACAGCCATGACCATGGCGGTGGACTCAATGACACATTTGCATGGCTTCAATTACCGGCAGTCATACCCGGAGGGAATATGTGGGCGAGTACCTATTTCTTTCTGACTGGCTTTCATGCGATTCATGTCATTGTAGGGTTGATTGTATTTAGTATTTTACTTCTGTATGAACTGGGCCCTAAAGCCGCTGGTATGATTGAAAATGCTGGTCTCTATTGGCATTTTGTAGATCTTGTTTGGATATTTCTTTTTCCACTTTTGTATTTGTTTTAAAGATATTTGTTGAGAACATTTCTGATCGCATTGTTAGAAGGCAGTTATGAGCAATTCAGAGCCCCACAAGAGTTCGAACGCAGCGCACGGGCCAATTACTTCACCAGGCAAGTTGCCTGAAGAGATTGAAAGTGTCGCAGAGGACGAGCAAGCACATGAGCATCATGGCGGAATTATGCAGTACATGGCTGTATTCGTCGCACTATGCTTTTTGACAACGATGTCGTTCCTGACCTACTCGTCCTATTGGCCATGGAGGGATGAGCCACAGGTCGGCTGGGCCTTTATGATGGCAGTTTCGTGTACAAAGGCATTACTCGTGGTGCTCTTTTTTATGCACGTCCTGTGGGAGGCCAACTGGAAGTACGTGCTCACAATTCCTGCGGCCATGATGGCCATTTTCCTTACTATTATGTTGATACCAGACATTGGCCTGCGGAACCGTATGGTTGCTCAGGAACGTGCCCTCCATATGGCCCGTGGGTCTGATGTTTTGCTTTTAGAAAAAGCTGCATCCGCTGATTCATCAGATGAAGTTGAGAAGCATGAGCACGAATAATTTTCAAAGTGGAAAGCGAGTGGCCGCTTTCCTGACACTACTGGCCACCAGTTTCATTGGCTGTGGCGATGCCGGTGATTTAGACAAGATGCAGGCCCGTTCGAAGTCTGTCAGCGTGAACAAAGGTGAGAAATCCTCTGATGTGTCTACATTTCCTCTGGGCCAACCTGCAGAGAGATTTGAATTGACGGACCAGGAAGGGAATCAATTCGATTCAGCAAGCCTTAAGGGCAAAGTGTGGATGGGCAGTGTTTTTTTTGCCAATTGTCCGGGCCCATGCTTTCGTGAAAACCAAGCAATCGCCGATATTCTTCGTGAGATAGACGATCCAAATTTTGTAGCTGTAAGTCTGACTTGTGATCCCGAGAATGATACCCCTGCCGCGCTGGAGCACTACGCCGAACGTTTTGAGGCAGATCCTCAGCGATGGAAATTCTTAACCGGTGATATGGACGTTATTAAACGGGTGGGCACCAAGACATTCCTGCTGCCAGTAGAAATTGGCGTGCATTCTGAGCGAGGTGCTGTGTTTGATCGCGAGGGGCGACTCCGCGGCAGTTACCATCTGTTGCAGGAAGACAGAGTGGAACGGCTGAAAAAACTTATTCGTGATGTTCTTGCAGAAGATGAGGCGACTGCCAAGGCCGAGGGATCGAATTAATGGGATATGAGTGGCTTGCGACATTTAATGCGATTCTCAATGGTATTGCCGCTGTGCTTCTTGTTGTGGGATGGGTCCTTATCGCACGTGGCAACTGGAAAGCTCATCGCGCGGTCATGATCGCAGCTTTTTCGGTTTCGACAGTTTTTCTCATCTCATATCTGGCCTACCATTATCTGGTTGGTCATGTTTCGTTTGGCGGGCAGGGCCTGATACGAGTCGTATACCTCTGCATTTTAGTGTCTCATATTATTTTGGCAGTTGCGGTTCCAGTGCTGGCAGTCGCCATGTTCGTTCTTGCGTTTCGTGGCAGATGGCATCGTCATCGGCAACTGGGGAAAGTCACGTTGCCAATCTGGTTGTATGTATCAGTGACTGGTGTCATCATTTATTTCATGGTGTACATTTTCTTCCCAAGCCGAAAAAACCATGCCGAAACGGTGCTTAATCAGAAATGCACGTGTTGTTCTTTGGCATAAATAACAAATCATCCACGAAGCCTTCTTCCGAGATTAAAGGATTGGCTGATTATTTGTGCGATCGGTTTTTTTGGACAACGACTTTGATGCATCTGAGTAGCCAACTTGATGCCATGCAGCCGAACCGCTTTGTTTTGTGATGAGGCAACGTGAAGAGCCGCGTGGAGATTGGTGGAAAGCCCCCGGAATCTTTGTTTTAGCCGGCTCCGAGTAGAAAATGATCGTCCCTGTCTTGGTACGGTGAATTGTCTATAATTGGAATATGAAAAAGTATGTGGTGACCTGCTTGTTCGTGTTGATTGTTAGCATTTCCATTGGGGGTGATGCGTTGGGTTGCCCAACCTGCAAAGACGGGCTGCAGGCAGCTGACAGCGAGGGTGCGAATATAGCTCGCGGATATTTTTATAGCATTCTTTTGATGATTGCTATGCCGTTCACGCTTGCTGGATCATTTGGTTTTTATTGCTGGCGAGAGATGCGGCGGCAACAGCATGCTGAAGGCAGCAACGCCGCCAACATCGTCGTCCCAGTGAACGGGTTGCCTCGTGTTTCCGCTCGTGTTTCCGATAGTTCTCCGGGAAGCTCGCATGAAAATCATGTGCCAAGTGTATCGACCTGAGAACTTGAGGTTTCTTCACGCACGGATGCAGAGTACTAACATTCTCTTTCTTTTGTTTGTACTTTGGGTCGGAACTGCATCGTCGGCCGTTCAGTCACCAGCAGAATATTTTTCGACCTGGGGTCTTTCGCCGGCGTACGTGCAGGAGCAAACTGCAGTCATTACCGGGCGAGATGAATTCTCTCTTTCCAGTGCCGAATTCCAACTGATGGTCCGGATGCTGGACCGTTTTCAGGGGGCCCCAAATCAATGGCGGCAGGAATGGGCAGATAGTTCAGTTGAATTTGAAAGTGGTCAAGCAAAGAAGTATCAGGAGCAATGTCGATCTGTTCGCATGCGTGGGCAGATCACCAAGGTCATCAGGGTGACAGCTCCAGACGATGTGGCAATGATCACAACGTCGAAAGACATCTTTGCAGTACAGCTTCAGCTGAATAACGTAGAGAAGGCGTGGCTGATAGTGCCGGATCTTCCTGTCGGTCTACCCGTCAATAACAATCTTAATGAAAAAGGTGGGGCTTCAGCGATCCTGCTTCACGTCCCGGATCGTGCACCAAACACGGAAAACGAAAAGCCGATTCTTGCAGTAGCGCAGAGACTAGAATGGTGGCCAGAGACACCGTTTGGAAGACTTGGTATGGACTATGGCTTGTTCACATCTGTTGATGACGGCATGTCTCTACAAGCGGCAGAGGCAGAGGCGTTTTATGCCAGTCTTTCGGCGAGTAAAAGCCAGATAAACATTCCTGACGCCCCTTTACTTGATGACACGTCGCTGGTGTCATTGCTTGACCCTGCCAGCGACTGGTTGCGGCTGCATCGTGGTGATCAGATAGTACTTAATGGAACAGCTCGTCGCATTACAAAAGTTCTTGTGGAGTCAGGTAAGAATCAGGACAGACTCGGCAGTGATCACTACTGGGAGATTTTCATTTTTGTTGCAACGCCTCTGCTCCAGATTGGCGAGGACTTCCAAGATACATACCCACTCGTTTTCTGTTGTACAGAACTGCCCCAGGGGTTGCCTGTCGGTGAACAAGTGAATGAACCAATTCAAATTGCCGGTTTTGTTTTTAAGCGATATCGATATGTCACGCAGCGTTTGAGTCGCCAGAGAAACGGAGCTGAGATAGGGCGGCCTCAGGAGTCACCACTTCTCATTGGGAAAAGTCCGTCTTGGTTGCCAGCAAGGCAGCCATTGCAGTTTCCTGGTGGAATGACTTGGTTGCCTGTGCTCACTGCTCTCGCACTGGTTGGTTGGATTGTAAAAGGGTTTTGTCAGAGTAGCCGTCGTTCTCGATTGGCAGAGACTCTTCCTGACCAAATTCAACTTCCATAGGACTTTCAAGTTGAAAAAATAGGTAGAGAACATCTGATTTCTCGGTCAAATTGACCGACGCTTGTTGATTTTTCGAGATTCGCAACACTGAACACTCGGAAATGCTTTTGCGACTGGATATCAGTCGATCTTCAGGGCCGAAGCGTTATCGAGGAGCCTAGTATGCTTCTGTTATGCGGGTCTGGGGTGTCCCAGTATGTGTGGTCGAGAAGAGGTCCAAGAATCAAACAAGAGGTGAGGGAATGAGAAGAGCCAAGATTTCAATTATTGGTGCCGGAAACGTTGGGGCCACGACCGCGCATTGGTGTGCCGCTGCAGAGTTAGGTGATGTTGTTCTTCTTGATATCCCGGCAACTGAGGGAATGCCGGCAGGTAAAGCTCTTGATCTCTTTCAGGCTTCACCAATCATGGGTTTCGATTCGAAGATTACAGGAACAACCGATTGGTCTGATACGGCTACGAGTGATGTCATAGTGGTCACGGCCGGAATTGCTCGAAAACCTGGCATGAGCAGGGATGACCTCTTGTCTACAAATGCAAAAATTGTAGGTGACGTTGCTGAGCAGATTAAACATACCAGCCCCGATGCGATTGTCATTGTTGTATCCAACCCACTCGATGCGATGGTGCAGCGGACATTTCAGGTGCTTGGTTTTCCGCCATCTCGAGTGCTAGGCCAGGCAGGCATTCTTGACACGGCACGCTACCGGGCATTTCTGGCCATGGAATTAGGTGTGAGTGTCGAAGATATTACTGCAATCCTTCTTGGTGGGCACGGGGACACGATGGTTCCAATCCCGAGTTGTACGAGTGTTGGGGGTATTCCAGTCACCCAATTAATAGCAAGTGACCGACTTGATTCAATTGTGGAACGGACACGAAAAGGAGGCGCTGAGATTGTCAGTTTGCTTAAGACAGGCAGCGCGTATTATGCACCAGCTGCGGCAAGTGCCCAAATGGTCGAGGCCGTTGTTCGGGACAAGAAAAGGTTGGTTCCTTGTGCGGCCTATTGTGATTCCGAGTACGGTGTTGGTGGCTATTTTGTGGGTGTCCCAGTTATCTTGGGCGGCAGTGGAGTAGAGAAGATCATCGAACTCTCGCTCTTGCCCGATGAAAAAGCAGCATTGAATAAAAGCATTGATGCAGTTCGAGAGCTTGTTGCTGCCATGGGGCGACTAACGGCTTAGCTAAGAGGTTCGCCAGCCTTCCCAGTCTTCCTTGTCCGCCAACTCCTTCTGAAGTACGTCGTTTTTAACGGGTAAGGCTGCCATTGCTCGGATTGCGCGACTGCGTTAAAAACCCGAAGCATGGTGCCATGAACGTGATTGTTTGTGGAGACAGCCACCAGTCAAAGAAGCTGGTATGTGCATCGAGGATTTCGCAGAGGAGCCGGAATGGTTAATCAAAGTAGCCGTTGGATTGAAGACTGCAGTAGCGTTCATGGTGTGTCGTCATGTTGGGATGGCCTGAGTAGCGATTGCAGCATCCAGCCGGAGGTTGAACAAGACCGTGTCTTTTTACCTCTCGGCTACGAGCCCGGGTATGACTATCCATTGCTTGTCTGGCTTCCACAATCGGCTGATACTTCCTTTGACTTGGGTCGTACGATGATGCGAATGAGTTTGCGGAACTATCTTGCGGTGTTGCCTGCTGTTCCGTCTGATTCGGAGAGTTGCTTTCAGGCGATTGACGCAATGGTTGATCGATACAGTGTTCATCATCGTCGAGTTTATCTTATTGGAGTTGGGGCAGGTGGGGAGAATGCTTTTCGTTTGGCATGTCAAAATCCAGAATCATTTGCTGGTGTTGTTTCAGTGAATGGTCAGTTTCCTGTCAATGAGGGTTTGCTTGGTCAGTTTGAGTGTGTTCGCTCGTTGCCGATGATGCTGTGCTGTGACGAAAGAGCAAACGCAGCAGATTCATTGATGGCCCGTGATATTGATAAAACCCTACGACTCTTTCATGCTGCTGGTGGGCTTTTATCACTTCGAGTGTACCGAGATAAAAGTAAAAGCGGCTTTCCGCGGGTGCAGTTGGCGGATATTGTTGGTGATATTGATCGATGGATTATGGATGAGGTTTGCCGTGTGCCAAATGACCAAGTAACCGCTCTTGTCTAGTCTTGAACATGCTCAAAGTAAGAAGGCTCTATGATGAAGGAATCGGTAAAAGCACTGCAGTCCACTAACAATTGGGGTCATGGCGCGGCTTTGCAAGGAATCGTAGAAGACGTCGTGAGCGATTTGCAGCGGCATCATGCTGATACGGGGGGAGCACTGCCCCATGTGGCAGTCGATGTTCCTCGTGATCATAAATTTGATGGCAGTGTTGCTGCTCTGAAAGAGTTGCTCAGTGTTTGGCTCCGAGAGGCGGTGCGGGCTGCCGCTGGTAATGCAGCGATGGCACGTACTGCAGAAGTCCTGGTTACAAGTGTTGACTATCCGGATTGTGTCGAGATTGAAATTGCTGACAGTGGTCCGTCGCGTGCAGAACGGCAGGGCCTTGGTGGCGGTGTTGTTGGTCGCGTGCATGTAAGTGTCCAGCAAAAACTACTTGATCAGGTTCGTGGAGATGTACGGCTTGATGACTGTGCCGAGGGCGGTGTGGCGGTAACGTTACGGATCCCGAAGGTGGCCTCACAGCGAATGGCTGCTTAATTAGTTCACCTTTCTGGAATGGAGATTTCTGCATGGATGCAGCAATCGAAGCTGGTTCAAGACGTCAGTCTGGTATGCGACCGATTCAGGTAATTGGCCTGTTTTTTCTGTTGCTTGCTGCAGTAGCTGGCGGCTTGTTCATTGATTTTCCTGAGAAGGAGAAGGCTGGCGAAGTTGAATTGCTCGCAGGGGCGGTTCTCGGTCCGGCTGATCTTGCTGTTATCGAAGCCGTCTTTGATCGGTCTGGCCTTGATTCATATCGCGTAGTCGATGGTCGTCTTTATGTGGATGGCGGTCAGCAGAGTAGCTATCTGAGAGCAGTTGTTGACGCAGGTGCATTGCCTCCGGAATTCGGTGGAAGTCTACGGCGAGCCGTTGAGAGTGACAGTCCTTGGCGAAGTAAGGAGACTCAGGCAGAGTTGGTGCGGGTTGCTACTCAGGAAGAGTTGTCGCTGGTAATTCGGACAATGCCAGGAATTGAGCAGGCTGCAGTGCTTTATTCAGGGAGTAATTCAGAAGGGCTGTTTCGTGAGGCGAAGACAGATGAACACACGGCGAGTGTTAGTATTCGGACAGAGGCAGGCGAAGAACTGGATCGACATCGAGTTCAGGCTATTCGCGTGCTTGTGGCCTCTTCAATCGCAGGGCTTCGTGTTGAGCAGGTGGCGCTTACTGATCTGCGAAGCGGTCAGGTGTTTGATGGCCCCCTCGTGTCGGACTCTGAATTTGTTACCACAGACCCAGATCGAGCCAGAGCTGTCGCGTATGAGCATCATGTCACTGCAAAGATAAGGCAGGCGTTGGCTTTCATTCCTGGCGTTTTCGTTGAGGTGAACGCGTCTGCCATTGAGCTGGCCGCTGGAGATGTCAAAGGCAAAGAAGAAACGGGAGGCGATGTCAGGGCCGCTGCGAATGTGCCTGCAATTGTCGGGGTAGGGCTAGGCAGTGTGAAACGCAAGCCGATCGCTGGGCAGGTCGTCCATGTTTCCGTGGCGATTCCCGAAACGTACCTCGATCGTTTGCGTGAAGAGATTTACGAAAATGTCGCCGATCCAGCGGGTTCTGAAATTGAGAGACTGCGTACGCTTGTTGCTGGATTGGTTCCTGCCACCGAGCCGTGGGGTCGTGCTGTGGTCACGATTACTCGATACGCAGGTCATGGTGCCGCTCGCAGCGATCAGGGTGATGAGGCGTTTCCAGATCAGGTAAGTGGTCATGACGCTCAGTCCGTGCCGGCATACTCTTTGTCGACCTTTTTTCCGATTGAACAGAATTTTTCAATACGATCCGCAATGACAGGAAAACGCATCGCGTTCTACGGGTGCATGGCATTAGGCCTTTCCGTCGTCCTGATGTGGTGGCCGGCGTGGCGGAAGCAGGGACAGCGGTCAGATTATTTAAATGATCATGATCATGATCATGGTCATGATCGTGACGTGATTGATTGGGCGACACTCAGGCGGTCGCATCAGTACGAAGGGCAGAATGAGGCATAGTGAGCCCTATGAAAGCTTTTTCTTTTTACGAGAAGTGGTTGGGCCATATTTTTATTGTGGTATTGTCCGTCTCTGCTTCTGCTGCGATGTGTGCAGATGACGCGCCTAACGTCCCCAGGACGATCGGTAGTTTGCCTAGTATTCCACTTTCTTTGGAAGGAACTTCGGCAAGTCAACCTTCCGAGCGGTCAAGTGACCTTGCATGGAACAGCGAGGTGGCTTTTGACTGGAAGGCGTGGGCCGTGGTTGGTTTTGCTGGAATTGTGTTGGTTGGCATTCGACTCATTAGTCGCCGGACAGTCTTTAAGATGCCTAGTGATGTGTTTGAGTTGCTTGGCGAAGCAACGCTAGGCGGAGGGCAACCAGTGAGAGTTGTACGTTTCGGACCGAAGACGCTTTTGGTGAGTGTAGGAAGTGGTGGTCCGAAGACGCTCTCGGAACTTGATGACCCTCTCGCTACAGAATGGATTGCTGCAGCCTGTCGTGGAGAACAGACTCTCCGATCTTTGGCGAGCCATTCAATGACTGGTAATGATTCGAGTGGCGCTGATGTTTCTCATGTTCTTGAGTCGGTTCAGAAAGAAGATGAAAGTAGATCTGTTCGTTCACATCAGTCTGAGGTGGCGTAATGACTGCCTCCGAGTTGAGATTAAAAAAAATTATCCTCGCTCTGGTGCTGGCTCTAATTGCATCAGGTGCCAAGGCTCAAGAAATTCAGCCCGTTGATGATCCGTCGCAGTCGGAAACAGTGGATGGCGGCCCCAATGCCGGGGACAGTGCCGAGGGTGTTTTG
>Ga0209631_10000938_pt1 | contig 38762 bp, 32 predicted proteins | sample COG_08_FD_184752 | JGI IMG/M metagenome (GOLD analysis project Ga0209631, IMG submission 184752) | Pelagic Microbial community sample from North Sea - COGITO 998_met_08 (SPAdes) (version 2) | ecosystem: Environmental > Aquatic > Marine > Neritic zone/Coastal water | place: Helgoland, sampling... | reverse complement strand
AAACCTTGGCACCAAATATATACAAGAGCAAGTGCAACGTCGCATCCGCCCTCTGATCCTAAAGTTGAATCGAGACGCTGACTATTCCAACGCCCGCATCGATACTCCCAAAAGCTACCGCAAGGTACAATTACTCTGTGATAACTGGTAGCTTGAACACTATGAACTTACGCCTTCCACTAATCCCTATCACAAGAGATATTTACCTTGCTCCAGAAGAAATTAAAGAAACTTTCATTCGCGCTGGCGGCCCTGGTGGTCAAAACATAAACAAAGTCTCAAGCGCTGTTCAGTTGCGCTTTAATGCACGCCAATGTAAGGTTCTGTCCAATGCTATTTACCTACGCCTTAAACTCATAGCTGGGCGGCGAATGACGAAGGAAGGCATTATAATAATCGAAGCCAAAAGATTTCGCAGTCAGCAACGCAACCGTAAAGACGCATTAGCCCGCCTTATTGAATTAATTCAGAGAGCTGCAAGTCCGCCCATAGCTCGAAAAAAAACAAAACCATCTTACTCTTCCCATGAAAAGCGCATGATGAAGAAACGCCATCGCGCTGGAACCAAGCGTAACAGGGGGGCGGTTGACCACAACGACTAAAAGACCAGCTTTTATTTCTCAGTGAAATAGACGAAAAAGCTTGTGCTTTAGATTGTTAAATCGAAACATAATTATCTTATGACAGACTTAACTGCTCAGCGGTAGCCAGAAGGTCAAGAATAAGAAGGGAAAAAAATGACCCCTACCATCAAGTTTTCGTCTTGGGGTGCATCGCCCCCTATTAAATTACAATCAATAATCTGAACTACGCTTGAAATGGAATTCCACACCATCCTTAATCCCCGAAGGCCAGCGCGTAGTCATAGTCTTAAGGCGGGTATAAAAACGAACACCTTCCATGCCATGGATATGATGGTCTCCGAACAAGGATCGCTTCCAACCGCCAAAGCTATGGCACGCAACAGGAACAGGAATTGGAACATTAATTCCGATCATGCCAACTTTTGCACGGCTGGAAAAATCACGCGCAGCGTCGCCATCACGGGTGAAGATAGCAGCACCGTTTCCGTATTCATGGTCATTAACTAATCTCAAAGCTTCCTCATAGTCTCTAGCCCTAATGACAGCTAGAACCGGACCAAATATTTCATCCTTGTAGATGGACATCTCTGGGGTCACATTATCGAATAAACAACCGCCAATGAAGTAACCATTATCATGACCCTTCACGATAATATCCCGACCATCCACAACTAGTTTGGCACCTGCTTGAACACCAGAATCCACATACCCCTTAATGCGATCCAGTGCATCGCGCGAGATGACTGGGCCCATTTCTGAACTAAGGTCACTGAAAGGACCAATTTTTAAGGAGCGAATCTTAGGCTCCAGTCGTTTAACTAGCTCATCAGCGGCACCAGCGCCAACGACGACGGCAACAGAAATAGCCATGCAACGCTCACCTGCAGAACCATACCCCGCACCCATCAGGGCGTCAGTTGTTTGGGCCATATCAGCATCCGGCAAAACAACGAGGTGGTTCTTAGCGCCACAAAGTGCCTGTACACGTTTGCCGTTGATGCATCCAGTCTTGTATACATATTCGCCAATGGCAGTGGAGCCAACAAAGCTTACGGCAGAAATATTATGGTTTGTTAGCAGTATGTCGACTGCTTCCTTATCGCCATTAACAACATTCAAAACGCCATCAGGAAGGCCCGCTTTACTTGCTAGTTCTGCAATGCGGATAGCTACTGAAGGATCGCGTTCTGAGGGTTTCAAAACGAAAGTGTTACCACACGCAATAGCAACTGGATACATCCACATAGGCACCATGGCCGGAAAATTAAATGGGGTAATACCAGCGACTACGCCAACTGGCTGGCGGATCGTGTAACTATCAACATTTGAGCCAACATTTTCAGAATATTCCCCTTTGAGGGCTTGAGGAATACCACAAGCAAATTCCACGACTTCTATGCCCCGGCTCAATTCACCTTTAGCATCCTGTATTGTCTTGCCATGTTCGGCAGAAAGTAGTTTAGCTAAATCATCCATATGTTTTATTAGTAGTTCACGAAACTTAAATAAGATCTGGGTACGCTGAGCTGGTGGTGTTGCCGCCCAGCCTGGAAGAGCAGCAGCCGATGATGTAATGGCGGCATGAACCTCAACGGCACTCGCGAGAGGAACTTGTGCTGTAACATCACCTGTCGCCGGATTGAAGACATCCCCCATGCGGCCACTTTGTCCTTCGACCAGCCTGCCATCAATAAAATGATTCAGTGTCTTTGTCATCTTAGTGATCTCTCTTCTCATTCCATGAATCGTTGTTTTATGTGCTTGTAAGGACTTCACGAAGGATGCCAACAATATTATCAATGTCGCTTTTTTTTGAGATTAGCGGAGGAGCCATCACGGCAGTATCACCGGTGAATTTAATGTGTAGTCCAGCCTCAAAAAGCGCCTTCAAAGCTTTTGTTCCAGCGACACCGGTCACTCCATCAACAGCAAGATCAACACCCGCAAAAAGGCCATAACCGCGAATATCAGTGACTGAATCTATATCTTCTAGATCAAAGACACAGTCAAGGAAGTACTCTGATAAATCAGCACCACGTTGAAATAGATTTTCTTTTTCATAAATATTCAAAGTGGCAAGACCTGCCGCGCAAGATGTAGGGTTTCCAGAATAGGTATAGCCATGAAAAAAATCAATTGCACCATCTGGCGCCGCATCGTTAATTACATCATAAATTTTATCTTTCACGACAACTGCTCCCATCGGCAAAACGCCGTTAGTTAGGGCCTTAGCAAGGGTCATCATATCGGGAGTAACACCAAACGTCTGCGAGGCAAACGGCTTGCCAGTACGGCCAAACCCAGTAATCACCTCATCAAAAACAAGCAAAATCCCATGAGCGTCACAAATTTCACGCAACCTCTCCAAGTACCCTATCGGTGGAACAAGACATCCGGTTGATCCAGCGATGGGTTCAACAAAACAGGCTGCTATATTACCACCACCCAACAGCTCGCAGAAACGTAGCAAGTCTTCTGCCAATTCTGCACCTTGCTCTGGCTGGCCACGAATGAAACGAGATTCCGGAGCCCAAGTGTGACGCATATGAACAACGCCTGGCATGAGAGAACCAAAAGTCTGACGGTTTTTCATCAGGCCCGAAAGAGAAGTTCCTCCAATATTGGCACCATGGTAAGCGCGCTCACGCGAGACAAAGCGGGAGCGACAACTTTCACCACGAGCACTATGATAGGCCATAGCAATTTTCAGGGCTGAATCGATACTTTCGGATCCTGAATTAGTAAAAAAGACATTATTCATATTATCAGGTGTTAATGCAGACACGCGACTAGCCAACTCGAAAGATGGCGGCGATCCAATTTGGAAGTGCGGACAGAAATCCAACTCCATCAACTGCTCTGCTACTGCGTCAGCAATTTCTTGACGGCCATGGCCCGCTGCACAACAAAACAAACCCGAAGACCCATCAATGATATTATCCCCGTGGTGATTGGTGTAATTAATCCCCTTACCTTTGACGACCAATCTTGGGTCAGCTTTAAAATCTCTATTTGCCGTAAATGGCATCCATTGGTTTTCAAGTGTATTTGCCGTGTATTGCATTAGGTCTAATTCCTAAAGAATAAAATTATCAGATTAACCTGCACACATCAAAGTCTACATATTGTGTACAAAATTACTGTACTCAGTTTTTTGATTTTATAGCTCAAATAGTGGGTATTGTCACACTAACCTAAAAGTTGCACTAAATATCACTTTGCTGAACTTTATAATAATCTTGGCCAGCAAGCATAGCCGGCTTTCTACAATGGATGTTGCCCTTTTTTATATGGCTTGAATATCCTTATTGGGAAAACCTTCTACACAGCAGTTGCAGAAACCTCTGATTATGTGTACCAATTCTTATTAGACATGTGTGTCTAATAAGGTGCAAGCAATGCCCAATATACCTAATTCGCACGTAGCAATGGATCTGGCTTTTTCTCTTCATCCATATACTAATCTCGCTGTTCATGAAGATCGGGGGCCCTTTGTTATCACTCGGGGTGAAGGAATTTATGTTTATGATGATCTGGAGAACAAATACATAGAGGGACTGTCTGGGCTTTGGTGTACGGGCCTTGGTTATAGCGAAAAGCGCCTTGTTAATGCTGCTATGGCTCAAATGAGTCAATTACCATTCTCACATTCTTTCGCCCATCGGGCGACTGTTCCAGTAATCGAGCTTTCAGAGAAGTTGATTAATATTGCACCGGACAACCTGAGCAAGGTCTATCTTGTTAATTCAGGTTCTGAGGCCGTCGATACCGCCATTAAGATGGTCTGGTACTACCACAATGCCATTGGAAAACCCGAAAAAAAGAAAATTATTTCGCGCAAGAGGGGCTACCACGGCGTTACAATTGCTGCTGGCTCACTAACCGCATTGCCTTATGCTCAGGACGACTGGGATCTCCCTATCGACAGAATATTACATACGGAAACCCCTTGTTATTACCGCTACGGCAAGAATGGTGAAACTGAAGAAACATTTGCAACTCGCCTAGCTGATATTTTGAACCAACAGATTATTAATGAAGACCCAGATACGGTTGCTGCCTTTATTGCTGAACCAGTAATGGGTGCTGGTGGTGTAATGACACCACCCAGGACCTATTTTGAAAAAATCCAGAAAGTACTAAAAAAATACAACATTCTCCTAATTGCTGATGAAGTTATTTGTGGGTTTGGGCGTACCGGTAATATGTGGGGATCTGATACCTATGGCATCAAACCTGACTTGTTGACCTGCGCAAAACAGATGTCGTCTGCTTATTTTCCGATTGGTGCAGTCATGTTGTCTGAACCCATTTATCAGTCATTCGTTGAAAATAGTAAAAAGCTCGGTATTTTTGGCACAGGAAATACCTATGGTGGGCATCCTGTAGCAGCGGCAGTTGCATTAGAGACTCTAAAAATATATGAAGAAGATGATATTGTAGGTCATGTGGTTAACATATCTCGACATTTCCAAAAACGTCTAGCTGGGCTGTCAAAACATAAACTTGTTGGTGACGCACGAGGCGTCGGATTAATTGGTGGGCTGGAACTTGTCGCCGACAAAAAGACACGTCAGCAATTCCCAGCAACTAGTAAAGCTTCCATGACTGCAATTGAGAAAATCCTTGGTCAGCATTTAATCCTGAGATCCTTGCCTGGTGACGTGATTGGCATCTGCCCCCCACTGATAACTACGGAGCAAGAAATTGACGATATTTTTGATCGCACAACGCGAGGCTTAGATGAAGCAGAAATTGCTTTGAGGTGATTTTAAAATAATAATTATTTAATTATATGTTTGTTGCACCATTGACTTAAACTGATTACTTGGCCATGCGCTCATAACAGTCAAACTTGGCTTAGCATTTGTCAAAACATTAAATTTTTCATGCATTTTTCTGGAAAAGAAATTTCCTTCAAAATATAACGCCTGCAAGTTTTTAGCTTTGTAAGCCCAATTGATAATAGTATCAGTTGCTTTGTCCGTTAAGCTACATTCTATACACGCCACTACTCTAGTTGTATTTGGAGTTTAATTAAGAATAATAATAATGCTTTCATCTTTTAAATGTTCATTAAAACTCATACTAACTGTGTGCAAAGATGGACCCTTATTAAGGTCAATTAACTTAATAGCTTTTGCTATCTTTTTTATATCTTCATATTATTAAGTCAGCCTATCTAGTAATAAGATCAAACGTTAAAGAATTTAGGTCAACGTTCTTCTTATTTTTAGCCACTTTCAAAGTCTTCGGCTTTTTAATTTTTGTTAATGCATTTGCCAATATCTTAATACTTTGAGCATTATTCATCGTCGAGGCATTGGACGCATAGACTCCACTAAGGAATAATATGTTGATCATTAAATGCACTAAGAAAATTCTCATCACGTATTACCCATAATTTAAATTTCAAGCAAACTTCACAAAAATTAAGATTGGCAAAGCATAGAAATAATTGTTTGAAATATGGGTGTCGGAAATTGAATTTCTAATAATGCGGAGGGGGCGGCTCACCTGATTGTGGCACAGCTTGGGATACGCTTTGTTCTTCAATTTTTTCATCCAGCTCTTTTATACGCCTGTTTATTGTCTCAATGGTTTGCCACTGCTGGACCAATTGAACATTTAGTTCTTGAACCATGGCTTCCTGGTGTGCCGATGCTTCTTCTAGTTGTTTAATACGATTGGATTGTTCATTGCACATTCAATATTTTCCATAATCAACAATAATTATAATTCAGTCAGCTTTATTTGAAGCACTCAAGGCATTGACGATCATGGATGCCTAGTACCATGTTTGTCGAATTAATTCTCTGCCACATCTACATTAAGATATTTGATCTTAATATTTGCTAAAATGAATTTTGGCCTGCAAAATACCAACTTATCCTTGCCTTTGGGCCAGTCAACAGGCACATAAAGGAAATGAAGTTAAATTACTTGAAAACGTCAAGGCATTGATGGTCGCACTGTTTCCAGGAGAACTCACTAGCTGTGTCCAAAACGCCAGATAACCATGATCATGATGTATTTGATGTTCGCACCCCAAAACTAAGGGTTGTTGAATACGCCCTTCTGCTAAAGCCACGGGTTATGTCACTTGTTGTGTTTACAGCATGGACAGGCCTGATGATGGCACCTGGTCATATAGATCCCTTTACTGCTTTTGTAGCTATCCTTTGTATTGCAGTTGCTGCCGGAGCTTCAGGAGCGATCAACATGTGGTACGATCGAGACATAGATAACATTATGACTAGGACACAAAATCGGCCTCTACCCGCAGGCACTCTCAAACCGCATGAAGCACTTGGCTTTGGGGTTTTTTTATCTGTAGTTTCGGTGTCCATTATGGCTATTGTTGTCAACACAACAGCAGCTGCCTGGTTGGCAACGACAATTTTTTATTATGTGTTAATATATACCATCTGGCTTAAACGCCGCACTCCTCAGAACATCGTCATCGGTGGCGCCGCAGGGGCCTTCCCACCAATGATAGGCTGGATCGCAGTCACTGGTACGTTAGAGCCCAATGCATGGATATTGTTTATGATTATTTTCTTGTGGACACCGCCCCACACTTGGGCACTAGCCCTGTATAGAAGCGGTGATTACAAGGCTGCGGGTGTCCCTATGATGCCAGTCGTCGTTGGCCATAAAAAGACAGCCATCCAGATGCTAATCTATACCGCTATTCTGGTTCCAGTGACATTACTACCTTCTCTTCTGGGTATTTCCGGTCGAGTTTACCTGACAGCAGCAATTTTGCTGGGTATTGGCTTCCTACGTCAGGCGTTCATCGTACTAAAAGATGATGATATCCAAAAAGCTCGGAAGATGTTTTTCTTCTCTATCTTTTATCTATTTATGATCTTTGTCTTTTTGTTGATAGATAAAAGTCTGATGACCCTATTCCCAAGTGTTTTCTCATGAGTAAGGAAGCCTATATAAAGCTAGAAAAGCGTTTCCGTCGTATTGGCGTCATACGGGATATTAATGAGGTTTTGCACTGGGACAATGCCACAAAGATGCCAACCGGTGGTGGCACCGGACGTAGCAACCAACTAGCAGAATTGAGTGCTATCAGCCATTCCCTACTTTGTGATACCGAGACAGGCGACCTACTGGACGAGGCAGAAAAAGATTTCACTCTGGGGTCATGGCAATTGGCCAACCTCACTGCTATGCGCCGAAAATGGAGCCATGCAGCAGCACTTGATGAAAAATTGGTTTTAGCTTTGTCAAAAGCATCTTCCAAATGCGAAAAAGTATGGCGTTCAGCCCGGGCCGAAGATAACTTTTCTTCGGTTTTACCTCATATGGAACATTTACTATTACTGGTCCGCGAATGCGCCCAGGCAAAATCTGAAAAATTGGGACTTAGCCAATATGACGCGTTGCTCGACGAATACGAGCCAGGGGGACTAAGCACCGACATTGACGTGCGCTTTGCAGAGTTAGAAGCATTTCTGCCAAACTTTCTTGGGCAAGTTCTGGAAAATCAAAAATCAAATCCACCACCTGCCATGCCAGAAGGTCCTTTCGATGTGGCCGCACAGCGAAGGTTAGGCCTCCAACTGATGACTGCTTTAGGCTTTGACTTTAATCATGGGCGTCTGGATGTCAGCCTACACCCCTTTTGTGGCGGTACACCTGACGATGTCCGTATAACTACACGCTTTGACGAAAATGATTTTACCAGCGCCATCATGGGAGTGCTACACGAAACCGGCCACGGGCTTTACGAGCACGGTCTTCCTGAAGAGTGGCGTTATCAACCAGTTGGCGAAGCCTTGGGCATGGCCATACATGAGAGCCAGTCCTTGCTAGTGGAAATGCAAATGAGCCGCTCTCGGCCTTTCATAGAATTTGCTGCACCCCTAATCCGTAAAGTCTTTGGCGGTGTTGGCCCAGCCTGGGAACCACTATCCCTGTACCGTAATCTAATCAATGTTGAACCGGGCTTCATTCGTGTCAACGCGGATGAGGTCACGTACCCCATGCACATCATTTTACGATATCGCCTGGAAAAACAGATGATCACAGGCAAACTAGCCCTCAGCGACTTACCGGCTGCGTGGAATGATGGGCTGGAGAGCCTATTGGGCATACGTCCGCCCAATGATCGTGAGGGCTGCCTGCAGGACATCCACTGGTACGATGGCGCCTGGGGCTACTTCCCAACCTATACTTTGGGAGCAATGACTGCGGCCCAGCTGTTTGCTGCGGCCCAACAATCCGACCCTAAAATAAGCCAAGGCATTGCAAAGGGAAATTTCATCGCGTTGATCGCATGGCTGGGTAAAAACGTCCACTCCCTTGGATGCTCACTAAAACCCGCAGATGTCATTGAAAAGGCCACTGGTCGTCCATTAGATTCCGTAGCCTTTATTTCTCATCTAAAAGCCCGTTATTTGTCTTAGTAAGCGCAAATTGAACCTTAGTAGGCCACTAAAAGAATTCGCACTGCGACGCATATCATCTCTTTGGTGGTTATCAAGATACACCTGAACAAATTGCCAGAGAAACGTTGACTCTGCCTCTAACTTTAACGATCCCACATCCATTTTTTTCAATTACTAGGGGGTAGTAAAAAAACTATGATCAAAGAATTTCACAAAAGTGTACCCATGCAGCTTAAGATGCCAGTATGCGTCTTGAAACACGAGGCTTCCAGGTATAGGTTATTTCTTGTTAATATGGAGCTCTCTTTTGAAGTACGTTAGCACCCGGGGTCAAGCCCCAACCCTGAGTTTTGACGATACACTACTAAGCGGTCTCGCCCGTGACGGCGGCTTGTACGTGCCCGAGGAATGGCCCGTATTTAGCACCAAAGAGATCGGAGCCCTCAAAGGGTTGAGCTACGCTGAAATGGCTATACAAATTATACGTCCCTTTACTTCTGGCGTCATCGAAGATGGTGACCTAGCAACACTGGTTAACCAATCTTATGCGGAATTCGATGATCCAGCTGTTGCACCCTTGAAACAACTTGGAGACGGTGAGTGGTTAATGGAACTTTTCCATGGGCCAACGCTAGCTTTCAAAGATTATGCCATGCAGTTTTTGGGCCGAGTTTTTGACCATGTTCTAAGAAAACGCGGTGAAAGAGTAACAATCGTTGGCGCAACATCCGGTGATACAGGCTCAGCAGCCATTGAATCTTGCCGTGGCCGTGACACGATAGAAATATTTATTTTACATCCAGAGGGTAGGGTCTCTGAGGTACAGCGCCGCCAAATGACAACAGTGTGTGATGACAACGTCCACAACATAGCTATCAAAGGTACTTTTGATGATTGTCAGAATATGGTCAAAGGTATGTTTAATGATACAGAATTCCGTGACCACTGCAAATTATCCGCTGTTAATTCCATCAACTGGGCTCGTGTCATGGCACAGATTGTTTATTATTTCTATGGGGCCTTACAATTAAGCGCGCCAGAAAATCCGGTTTCCTTTTCCGTGCCTACAGGAAACTTCGGTAATGTATTTGCTGGTTATGGGGCAAAGCGTATGGGTCTTAACATCGAAAAATTGATAATTGGTTCAAACAGCAACGATATACTATCTCGCTTCTTCGAGGATGGTCGCATGCTGACGACGGGGGTCCGCCCGACCATTAGCCCTAGCATGGATATTCAAATTTCAAGCAACTTCGAACGCCTTCTGTTTGAGTTGTATGGTCGTGATGGTGACATCACCCAGACAATGATGAAGACCTTCAGCGATACCGGCTTATTTGAAGTTGGTCAAGGCCAACTCGAACAAGCCCAAAGTCTCTTTTCAGCACAACGTTTCAGCGACGACGAAACACTTGCAATCATGAAACAAATCTTAATCGAAAATAAGGAACTGCTGGACCCACACTCGGCAATAGGAGTTGCCGCTGGGCGGGACAAACGCATCAACAGCGGTGCGCCACACATCTCCCTAGCAACAGCCCATCCGGCTAAGTTTCCAGACGCCGTCAGGCAGGCTTGTGGCCAACAGCCGGTTTTGCCCCCAAGCCTCTCTGATCTTTTCGAGCGAGAAGAACACTTCATTACTCTTCAAAACGATCGAAACCAGGTACAAGACTTCATCAAAAGTCATAGAATGGACGGCGCCAACTAGATGAGCATCAGATCAACGACGTTGAAAAATGGTCTGCGCGTGGTGAGCGATCCGATGCCGGCTGTTGAATCCGTCTCTCTTGGCGTTTGGGTTGCGGTTGGCACACGTTATGAAAGATCGGAAATGAATGGTGTGTCTCACCTGCTTGAACATATGGCTTTCAAGGGTACCAAACGACGGTCAGCCTTGGCCATCGCTGAGGAGATTGAGGCTGTTGGTGGCTATATTAACGCATATACGACGCGTGAAAGCACCGCTTATTATGTTCGAGTTCTAAAAGAAGACGTGGCATTGGGTGTGGATTTAATTGCTGATATTCTCCAAAACTCAACAATGGAAACCGAAGAGCTGGAGCGTGAACGTACTGTAATCTTACAAGAAATCCATCAGGCCAATGACAGCCCAGACGATGTGGTCTTTGATAATTTTCAGGAAACAGCTTACCCCGAGCAAGCCATTGGCCGCCAGGTTCTAGGAGATGCTAACATCGTTGGGTGCATGGAACGCGATGCTATTATGAACTACATGGAATGCCATTATAACTCTAATACAATGGTATTGTCTGCAGCTGGGTGTGTAGATCATAACGAACTGGTTAAACTTGCTCAAAACACCTTCAGTACCTTACCAAAAGGAGAACAGGCCTCACGAGAGCCAGCAATTTACACTGGCGGGCAAAGTATTGTGCCGCGTGAGTTAGAGCAAGCACATCTTATACTTGGTTTTGAAGGCGTCGGCTATGAAGACCCGGATTTCCATGCAACAGCGGTTCTGTCTACCTTGTTGGGAGGCGGCATGTCCTCACGGTTATTTCAAGAAATTCGAGAAAAACGCGGTCTTGTTTATTCAATTTATTCCTTCGTCCCCAGCTATTCAGACAGTGGCCTGTTTGGCATTTATGCGGGAACTGGAGAGGAAGAAACACGCGAAGTGATCCCACTAGTATGCGATGAAATTAAAAAAATTTGCGACAGTGTTTGCACTGAAGAATTGTTTCGGGCACGGGCCCAGATCAAAGCCTCTATTTTAATGGCCCTTGAGAGCTCATCCTCACGCTGCGAGCAGCTGGCCCGACAAATGATGGTTTTTGGAAGGCCTCTACCGACGGAAGAAATCGTCGCTAATATCGAATCTGTGGACCGCGACGCAATTCTAAATACGGCCCAGCGTATATTTTCAAGTCCCCTAACGATTGCCGCCTTGGGGCCTAATTCAAAACTCGAAAGTTTTGAAGAAATAGTTCAACGTCTGGATTAGGTGTCCAAGTAGCAGCGTTGCTGAAAAAGATCCATTTAACTTTAGTGCCACAATAAAAGACCAAATTTAATAACACAGTGAACTTATCATTAGTATTCGCTTCTATTTCCTTTGCAATATTTAATATAGGTACTTTAGGTATGACCGGCATTGTCTGATAGCATTAATGGATCAATGCCAATCTTATTCATAGCCTGAGCCCACTTGGATTCCAAGTCTTCACCAAAAACCAGATCCTCATCCGCCTCTACGTTTAGCCAGCCATTATTGAGGATTTCTGTATCCAACTGGCCTGGCCCCCATCCAGCATATCCCAACGCAAGTAGACACTGACGTGGACCACAGTCATCCGCTATGGCGCGCAGAATATCGAGTGTTGCCGTAAGTGCCATGTCTTCATCGACAACAAGAGAGGCATCACGAATATAATCCTGACTATGAAGCACAAACCCACGTGAAGCTTCAACCGGTCCACCCAATTGGACCTCAACATGTTTAGTTCCACCATATTCAGAAACGCCAAGTTGCTCAAGCAGATCAGGAAAGGTAATGGCACTGAAGGGCTTATTAATAACTAGGCCCATGGCTCCGTCACCACTGTGGGCACAAACGAAAATTACAGATTGCTTAAAACGAGGATCCTCCATACTGGGCATAGCAATCAAAAGCTGACCAGATAGTGATCTTTCCAAACTCTCGTAAATAACCATATAAGCTTTCCTTGAAGATCAACTAGTCACTAATTTTTACACTCTAAATAACTCTACACAGACGATACACAATAAACTTTTTTCTAACATAAATATTTTGTCGCAAAAAAAATCTATTTCAGAGATTAAGTTTTCTACTTAATATTATTTAAATAGACTGATCTTTCGCTTTGTATAAGAACAAAAAAGGATATGATCTTCATATCATGAATAAGCCCTTTCACCTCTCCAGATTTGTAAAATTTATATTTGTGTTATTACTCTTTGTTTTTAACGAAGATCAGGCTAATGCTAAAACTGCTTCATCAAATACTATAGAGAACGAACACACTCAACTGCGTCTTCTTTCCAGCAGTGTGGGTGTTGGGGACTCAGAAATCTTGACACTAGGTTTGCATTTTACCATGAAGCCCGGCTGGAAAGTTTATTGGCGCAGCCCAGGTGATGCAGGTTACCCACCTTCTATAGAATGGGAAGGTTCAAAGAATCTCGACAATGCTGTCATGCGCTGGCCTGTTCCACTCCGCTTTTCCATATTGGGCATAGAGACACTGGGCTATAAAAACCAGGTCCTCTTTCCAATCAACGTTAAGCTAAAGACACCAGGCCAAGCCCTTGAGGCTACCGCCAACGTAGATTATCTGACGTGCAATGATATCTGTGTGCCTTACAACGCAAAATTGACCCTGAATTTAAAAGCCGGGCCGGCTAGCCCAAGCGCCTTTGCCCATTTGATAAATCGCTTCTCCGCCAGAGTCCCAAGGGATAGCCCTGCCCACGGGGTCTCCATCGACGTGCTAGAAGTTCTGGGACAGGGCAAACAAACACAACTGCGTGTAACAGCCACTTCAAAAACTCCGTTCGTCAAACCAGATGTTTTTTTTGAAGGACCAGATATTCTAGCTTTTGACAAGCCAAAGATTGAGCTTCAAAAAAATGGCCTGAAAGCCATTCTAGTTTCAAAGATACACGGTGCAGAGGACCTGAAGTCCTCTAACGGCCTTAAAGGCCTCAACTTCGGGATGACCCTAAGCGATGGGAGTCGCTCGGCAAAGACTATCTTGGAAGTCACTCAAGGGACCGATGACCCCTCAAATTTTTCCTTTGTCATGATATTGGCCGTTGCAATATTGGGTGGGCTAATATTGAATTTAATGCCCTGTGTTTTACCTGTACTTTCTATAAAGCTTCTAAGCATAGTCGCCCATTGTGGTGGTGAAAAACGTCAAGTTCAAGCAAGCTTTATTGCAACAGCGATGGGTATTATATTTACTTTTATCTTGTTTGCCGCAGTTTTGGTTGCCCTAAAAAGTGCCGGAATGACTATAGGCTGGGGTATTCACTTCCAGCAGCCTTGGTTCCTGATCGCAATGACACTGATCATCACCCTTTTCGCCTGCAACCTCTGGGGCCTATTTGAATTTCGGTTGCCTAACTGGATCAATAGCATTGACGAAAACATACCCCATGGACAGGGATTAAGCAGCCATTTTTTAACAGGCTGTTTAGCGACCCTGCTGGCGACACCCTGTTCCGCGCCTTTTCTTGGTACCGCGATAGGTTTCGCCTTAGCGCGGGGCGCTGCTGATATTTTCAGCGTGTTCACGGCCTTGGGTGTTGGGTTGGCGCTTCCCTATATATTAGTTGTCCTACTCCCCAGCATCGCAACCTGCCTACCCAAACCGGGCCAGTGGATGATCACTTTACGTAAAGTCATGGGCTTTGCGCTTGCCGGAACTGGTGTCTGGTTGTTAAGTGTAATCGCTGGGGCTATGGGCCAAAATGTTGGCTTCGCTGTTGCTGTTTTGATGCTGTGCGTTGTCGGCATCTTGTATCTGGCTCATCGATTGAAGAAACTGAGGCAGATTGGTGGCTGCGGGGTTGCCATCTTAGGGCTCCTTGCCTTTAGCGTCCCCACATTGATGTTCCATCCGGCACCCGACAGACGCATGCTGAACAAGGACCCGCGCTTTGAGAACATATGGCAACCCTTTGATATGACCACAATCCCCAAATTGGTCGCCAGCGGAAAAACTGTCTTTATCGATGTTACCGCCGACTGGTGCATGACCTGCCAAATCAATAAGACCTTTGTTATTGCCCAAGATGATATATTGAATCGCTTGGGTGCAGAAAATGTAGTAGCCATGCAAGCCGACTGGACCTTGCCTAATGCCACCATCGCAGACTATCTGGAGAGTTTTGGGCGTTATGGTATTCCCTTTAACGTCGTCTACGGCACTGGAGCTCCAGGGGGCATAATGTTGCCAGAATTGCTCAGCCACGACGTTGTTGTCAAGGCCTTCGACGAGGCCCATTAAAAAAAATTTTAGCCCTTGATTTCAATCCTGAATAGACTAACTCTTGATTAATTAATATTTTTTTATAAAGGTAGAATCATGCCCATCAAACCCGGTGACAGCATTCCTTCCGCAACTCTTTTCATGATGGGGGCTGACGGTCCTACATCGTCTCCAACAAATGACCTTTTTAAGGGTAAGAAGGTTGCAATGTTTGGATTGCCCGGTGCTTTTACACCAACTTGCTCAGCCAAGCATGTCCCAAGTTATTTAAACAACGCGGCAGCATTAAAGGAAAAGGGTATAGATTCCATAATTTGCCTATCCGTAAACGATGCTTTTGTAATGGGAGCCTGGGGCAAGGAACATGATGTTGGCGACAATATCATCATGGCTGGTGACGGCAATGCTCTATTCAGCAAAGCCATGGGGTTGGAATTGGATTTGACAGAACACGGCATGGGCATACGCTGCCAACGTTTCTCCATGATAGTCGATAATGGGATAGTCAGTGTGCTAAACCACGAGCCACCTGGGGAATATCGCGTTTCTAGCGCCGAAACCATGCTAGGACAGCTTTGATACATAAAAATTGTAATCATTAAACTACGATCTTTATAGTTTTCTTCGTTTTAAAAGAAACGTTAATCACTGGCGTTCACATTATCCCCATAGCACATGGTGGGTGTTATCTTGCATGATTTTTAGGGCATTGAGAGACTTGAACTTAAACACAATCAGGTAGTTTTTGTCTATAGTTGACCAAAATGGGCGTCACATTTAGCACACTTAGCATTACCACTCACTTCGCATACTTCAGACACGTGAGTGGCCACCTTATATTTCCTTTGTTTCAGGTTATGGATATTGCTTTTTTAAAAAGAACATCACCAGTTTTAGAACTGTCCAAGCATCCAAAAATTGTGCATACTTACTTGTTTTTATAAATCGTCATACCTTGCCTCGCCAGTTCGTCGGCGCGCTCGTTTTCAGGGTTCCCAGCGTGACCTTTGACCCAGTGCCATTCAACTTGGTGACGTTGAATGGCAACTTCGAGTTGTTTCCAGAGGTCTGCGTTCTTAACTGGTTTCTTCGCAGCCGTGCGCCAGCCATTTTTCTTCCAGTTATGAATCCACTTGGTAATACCATCACGGACATAAGTGCTATCGGTATAAAGATCGACCACCATGCCCCGTCTCAAATGATTAAGACCCATTATAGCGGCCATTAATTCCATGCGGTTATTGGTGGTTTCAAATTCACCATCACAAAGCTCTTTTTCATGATTGTTCCAGAGCATTAGTGCACCCCACCCACCTGGGCCCGGATTACCAGAACACGCACCATCCGTATAAAGCTGAACTTTCTCACTCATGACTGGTCCAGCCCATAAGAACTGGGGCTGGTGACGCCTTGATGAAATTGAAGTCTTTCCAGAAATTCCAGAGGATTTTTAATTGTAACCATAGCATCTTTCGGGGTGTTTAACCAATCGTAGAGACGTGTTAGTAAAAAACGCATAGCACTGCCACGAGCCAGCAAAGGCAATAAGTCCAACTCTACTCTAGAAAAATTCCTAATCTTGCCATAAGCTCTAAGCATGCGCTGGGCCTTGGTCGTATTAAAACTACCGTCGGTCTCAAAACACCAAGCATTGAGACAAATAGCCACGTCATAAGCAAAAGCGTCATTGCATGCGAAGTAAAAATCGATCAGGCCAGAAAGCTGACTGCCTTTGAAAAAAACATTATCAGGGAACAAATCAGCATGGATTACGCCAGATGGAAGACTTGAATCCGGACCAGGCCAACTAGCTTCTAATTCGTCTATTTCCTGAGCGAGAATATCACTAAGACCTGGCTTTACTTCATCTGCACGTGCACCTGATGCCTCCAATAGTTTACGCCAAGAAGCGACTGAAAGGGCATTTGGTCGTTTAATTTCAAAATCAGCGCCAGCTACATGCAATTTGGCTAATGCTTGACCCAGTTCAGCACAATGGTCTGGTGTGGGGCACCTCGGCCACATGCCCTCAAGAAAGCTGATGATTGCGGCATTGCGCCCACAAAGTTGATTTAGCGCCTGTCCATTTGTGTTATCAAGCGGAGTAGGGCAAGCAACACCCCGTTTTGCCAAATGACCCATGAGGCCCAGAAAGAAGGGCAGATCATTTGCAGCAACACGTTTTTCATAGAGCGTAAGGATATAAGCGCCTTTATCCGTGTTCAGAAGATAGTTGGAGTTTTCTGTGCCTTCAGCAATGCCTTTGCAGGAGGTTACCTTGCCAATTGAATAATCGGCAACGAAGGCGATCAATTCCTCATCTGTGACTTCTGTATAAACGGCCATAACAAACCTTTAAATTTCACACCCTTTACTTACGTAACAACACCGTGTGTGGTAAGAGCTGGATTCATGTTGAAAACTACATCTTGAAACAGCACACCTACAACGCAATAATTTGTAGGATGAAGTCTTTATTTTTTACTGTAGGCTTAATAGCCCTTTTTATACTAGTTTTACCAGCAGATGTCCTTGCCTCACGAGCTAGGGACAAGCTGCCATTGGGTAGCATTAATCCGCTTGGCCTATCGGACTTCAACGTGACCGTAAAACAGATCCAGAGCGCACTAAAAGATGCCGAGTACTACAAGGGCAGCGTGGATGGCCGATTCAACCAGGATACCGAAAGGGCCATTCTTGAATATCAAAGTAATCAAGGTTTACCGCTCAATCCCGTCGCCAGTAAAGCGTTGGTTAAACATATCTTGGCAAATAAGAAAATTCAGTCCCTTCTTGAGCAATTACAAAACCAACGATTGAACATTACAGAAGAGACACGTGAGGCTTTGCTGACAGAGCCAAAAATACGCGATCTGATCTTCGGTGCAATCGAAAACCCTTCACAGGCTAAAAATCAACCTAGCACAACCATGTGTTTTTTACACCCAACGATCAAGTGTCTCCTCGACGGAGCCTCTTCCAGCGCTAACGCAATCTTCAAAAATGAACGTCGTGACTGGGTTCTATCGGAAATTTTAGTTATTCAAGCGAATGCTGGTCTGAGCACTGATGCATCTGAGACAATTCGCCAAATCGTTGATCCAAGGCTTATTTTGGTGGCTTTGCGTAATATTGCTATGGCCAAAGCTGCTGCGGGTAATTCGTCAGAAGCCTTAAGTGCGGCAACGATCATACCGGACAATCAAAAACGTTTAGAAGCCCTAGCTTCCATCGCTTCCATCCAGGCTGACCAAGGGGATATGGATGGAGCCGCTGCGACATCCCTAATGCTACTTGGCGGGCTGAGCAAAATTGATGCTCCACTGAAACAGGTCTCACTTGCCAGTAAGGCAGTGATCATTTTAACAAAAGCTGGAAAAACGGTACTAGCAGAAAAAGAGTTGGCAAAGATCAAGTTCAACGTTAATGCCGGTATGCCATCAGAACTGCGTAGCCCTGCCCTGCGTCATATTGCTAGAATATTGGCAGAAACAGGCAAGCCGGATCAAGCGTTAGCCCTTCTCAAGGACGTGCCAGATGTTTCTGAACACACCTCGATTCTGGTGTCCGCTGCCATAATTTTTGCTAAAACGGGTAATGCACAGCAGGCTCTAGTAACAGCTATGAAAATTGAAGCATTTCGCTACCGCTCAATTGTTTTAAGCCAAATTGCTATTGCTCAGGCAAAATCTGGCGACGTAGCAGGTGGCAGCAAAACCCTTAAATTAGCCCTGATAGCGGCTAAAAAAACAACTCCTCCTTTTGCCCAAGCCTATGCTTATGAGAGAGTTTGCCTTGCGCTACTAAAAGTCCGGCACTTTGGTGGTCCTGATAATTTTGATCTAGCCGTCCAAACTGCAGGCTTGATTAGCGATAATAAACTTCTCGCCCATACACTTTGGTCCCTGACCACTGAGCTCCAAATAAACGGCGACAACAAATCAGTTGCCAAATTGAAAAGAATGGCTGAAAAAGCCACAAGACGAATAAAGAGCCCGTTCACCCGTGTCTGGCTATTTAGCGAGATCGCTATGGAGCATTTTTCAGCCCAGAGAGTAGAATTCGCGTGGAGTAATTTTAAGCGAGCCCTATCTATTGCTGAAAACCTAGATAGTGCTTGGGGACGTTCTCGTGCCCTTATCAGGCTGGCTTCCGTCTTGATGAAGCTTTCCAACAGAGCCAATCAAATGTGACAGCAGTTATCAAAGAATATTAAATAAAGTTTGCACAGAAACTGATTTGTTAAATAGACAGGTCCGTTTTTATCCTAAAAAAAAGTTTCACAGTTATAACTGTGCAATGCTGCAAAAAAAATTATTTACTGTGGCCTACATAATAAAATATTTTTTAAATTTTTTATCAACAAAAACGACTAAACCCATTCACAATTACGCTTGCATTGCCAGAGAGAAGAAAGAACAGTGTGATTGAATCTAAAAATAGCATTAGAAACTGAGATATAAAGATAATGATTAACAGGCCAAAGATTACAACAATCCAAACACAGACGGGGATGATACCCATAGCACTAAGCTTAGTAGTGTTGCTTTCTGCTTGCGACTTGTATATGGGAGGCATTACCAATACTGATGTGAAATTAGATTGTCCGCCGGTTTCAATACTACCGGAAGCTGCATCGATAACCCGATATGCTGAAGGTGCAAAGAGAACCATTCTTGACGTTAATTTTTCTGGACAGATCATTGGGTTCAAGGGCAAGTGCTTTTATGAGTTGGATCCAAACACGGGTAAAGGAACTGTTGAGATTAACGTCATAACAAAATTTAGAATAAAGCGTGGCGCTGCCGATCGGTCTCAACAAGCTAACTTTCAATACTTTGTTTCCATAGTGAATGACGATGGGTATATTCTCGAAAAACAAATCTTTCCATATTCAGTAAAATACAATAAAAACCGCACTTGGGCCAAGGATGAGGATTCCCCGGTCGAACTGTCTATGCCCCTCAGAGCTGGTAAAACGGGACAAGATTATACAGTTTATGTTGGATTTCAGTTAAGCCAAGAAGAGCTAGAATTTAACCGCAATGGAGGTGGTCAGTAATAAGATCGATTCTCTCAAGGTTGACGTAATTAGCATAAGTCTTAAGTTAAAATATCAATAATAGCGTGAGATTTAGTAGAAAATCACTGCAGGAGAGATCACCTGACAGCAAGCACTTCTCTAAGTGCAGAATATACTTAAGTGACACCGAAGGACCAACCGCACCGGAAACTCTGGGGGCAGACGGACTATAGAGTTCAATAGGCTTTGAAAAGCAAACGAAGAAGAAATTTCACCGAAGATGCACTCTGGTCACATTAACCGCCAAAAAACGTGCCAAGCCAGGAAAAGATAATAACTTCCATAAGCGCTAAGACTAACGCCATGCCGAAGCCCTGATGAAAGCTTAGCCGCACGCAAACCCATCTTGCTTTAGCACCCACCTAATCAGGACGAAGTAGCTTCTGAAGAGAATTACTACTCAACGATTGGAAATGACGGGATCTAAATATTCTGTTAAATATACATATGAATGAAATAAAAAACCAAGTGGAAAATCAATGACTACACGAATTGGCATCAACGGCTTTGGCCGCATGGGACGGTTGTCTCTGCGAGCTGGTTGGGATCGCAAAGAATTTGAGTGGGTCCGTATTAACGAAATTAATATGGATGCTGCTGGCGGTGCCCATCTTCTAAATTTTGATTCCGTGCAAGGCCGTTGGAACGAGGAGTCCACTGGCACAGACGATAATATAATCATCAAAGACTGTAATATTTCCTACACCTCCATCACTAACATTAAAGATGGAAACTGGGGTGATTGCGATATTGTACTGGAATGCACTGGCAAGTTCCGCTCACCAGAAAAATTGCAGTCATATTTCAATCAAGGGGTGAAGAAAGTCATTGTCTCCTCCCCAGTAAAAGACAGAGCCCTGAATGTAGTGTACGGTATAAATGATAGGGAATATGACCCAGCCAGTCACCACCTTCTAACCGCAGCGAGTTGTACGACCAACTGCCTTGCACCAATGGTAAAAGTGGTACATGAGAATATTGGAATAAAACATGGAGTATACACCACCATTCACTGCGTCACAAACACTCAAGTAGTAGTTGACTACCCCCACAAGGATTTGCGCCGGGCGCGCTCAAGCCTCATGAATTTAATCCCAACCACAACTGGGTCGGCGAGAGCCATCGCTATGATTTATCCAGAACTTGAAGGCAAGCTGAATGGGCATGCTGTTCGGATTCCTCTGGCTAATGCATCCCTGACGGATTGCGTGTTCGAAGTCGAACGTCCTGTTACAGCTGACGAAGTTAATGCCTTGTTTCGCACAGCTGCTCAGGGCGAGTTGGCAGGTATTTTGGGGGTTGAGGAACGACCCCTAGTTTCCATAGATTTTGTTAACGATGCCAGATCGTCTATAATCGATGCTCCATCTACCATGGTCGCCGGTGGCACTCAGGTTAAAGTTCTGGCTTGGTACGACAATGAGTGGGCCTATGTGAATCGCATGGTAGATCTGGCAGCAAAGGTGGCAGAAACTTTTTAAGGCCGGTGCGTCATGAACATTGACATTCGCAAATATGCTATGGTCACTGGCGCCTATTGGGGCTTCACCCTGACCGACGGTGCTTTGCGTATGCTAGTGCTGCTGCATTTTCATAGCATTGGATATAGTCCCTTTGAAATTGCCTTGTTATTTCTCTTCTATGAATTCTTTGGCATTATTACAAATTTAATCGGTGGCTGGATCGCTGCACGGGTGGGCTTAAAAGTAACTTTATTTGCAGGGCTTGCTCTGCAAGTCATAGCACTCAGTCTGCTCGCTATGTTCGACCCAGCGTGGCCAGGAGTTATGGGTGTCGCCTATGTGATGGCCTTGCAAGCTCTTTCGGGCATTGCCAAAGACTTGACCAAGCTTAGCTCAAAAAGTGCCGTCAGGCTTATAGTGCCCAAAGATGAATACGGCGTCTTGTTTAGATGGGTAGCTGTCCTCACAGGGTCTAAAAATACTCTCAAGGGAATAGGGTTTTTTATGGGGGGTGCGCTGCTTGCCTGGCTGGGATTTGCCGGGGCCCTGATCGCAATGGCTGGCGGACTAGCAATCATTTTATTGATGACGGTAATTGCCCTGCCCGGTGATCTGGGACAAGCCAGTAAGAAACTCAGTTTTAGAAAAATACTGTCTAAAAACGCCAGCATTAATTGGCTTTCTGGTGCGCGTTTTTTCTTATTTGGTTCTCGTGACATCTGGTTTGTTGTGGGGTTACCATTATTTTTAGCAGGCACCATCGGTTGGGATCACTTCCAAGTGAGTGGCTACATGGCCACTTGGGTAATCGCCTATGGCTTAGTTCAAGCGGCGACGCCAAAATTACTCAAGCAACTTGGCAAAATACCTGACAGCACCATTTCAAGGCGTTGGATTGTTATTCTTATCTTGGTCACTATTGCGATCAGCACCACTGTTCATGCTGGTATCGCCCCCGGCTTAAGCATTCTCTTGGGCTTGCTGGCCTTTGGCTTCGCCTTTGCCGTTAATTCGGCCATTCATTCCTATCTGGTATTAGCCTATAGCGAGTCGGATCATGTTTCACTGAACGTTGGGTTTTATTATATGGCAAATGCAGGGGGACGACTTCTTGGCACCTTGCTCTCGGGCCTGATGTATCAATGGGGAGGCTTTGTCTTATGTTTGTCAATATCTGTGGTTTTCCTTTTGGCGTCGTGGTCATTGAGCCTGAATTTGCCAAACTTTACAGGACAATTAGACAAATCATGAATAAGAAAAAAGAGCAATCTTTGCGCTTTGAAGCCAATGTGGGTGATATCCACACTGCGGGACTGGCAACCCAATCAAGATTGGGGCTAATGCTGTGAGACAAGAGTTATATCCCTATTTGACCGTGCGCGGTGACATAGAAGCCAAAATCAACCACAGCGTGTCCTACAATATAGTCAAGCTGGAGAACACAGCTTGACATGATCAAACACAGATATCCTACACCTTTCTCAGATCGGGAATGGTTGGCTGAGCATTTAAGGCAAAACAACAAAACCCCGATTGATGCTCCTCGTGGTGATCATGACCTTAATCCTGGCACCCGCAACACAAGCCCACTGACCCGTGCTGCCGTTCTCATTCCCTTGGTTATTCATGTGGATAGAACTTCTGTCCTATTGACTCGTCGCACGAAACATCTAGCCAAGCACCCCGGGCAAATCAGTTTCCCTGGTGGCCAAATGGAGGACATGGATGGCACACCTGAAGAAACAGCCTTACGCGAAACTGAAGAAGAGATAGGTCTGCACCGGCGACATATTGATATTATCGGAAGACTTGACAATTACGAGACACGAACCGGCTTCAGAGTGACACCCATAGTTGCCATTTTGACCCCACCTTTTAATTTAGAACCGGATTCAGACGAAGTCGCTGAGACCTTCGAGGTCCCCTTGGCGTTTTTACTAGACCCCGTCAATCATAAACGTCACAGTCTTATCTATGAGGGCAATAAGCGAAAATTTTACGCTATACCCTATAATGAGTATTATATTTGGGGTGCTACCGCAGGTATGTTGATTAATCTTTACGAGCTATTGGAAAACTCATGACCCGTGTTTTTTTTATGTATATCATTCCTATTGTTTTACCTAGTATCTTATTCTTTTGTTGGGCTAAGTTTATCCAGAAAGATGCCGTACTAGCTAGAACAGGACCATGGTTTCGTCTGCTAATCGCAGGACTAGGCCTTATGGCTATTGGCTTGGCTATCACTGCCATTACTGGTGGCACGACCCCAGGTGGTAAATATAACGCCCCCTACTTAAAAGATGGCGAGGTCATACCAGGCAAAATGGTGCCAAAAGACAAATCGCAACAATGACCAATGAACAAAGGGATGCAATCGGAAGGCTTGTGCCGCAATCTTGGATGAAAGCAGCGGAAACAAGAACTCTTTTCAAAGCACTGAAATCCGGGGGTAATGAAGCACGCTTCATTGGCGGCTGCGTCAGAAACGCATTAGTTGGCCTGCCTGTTAAGGATATCGATATTGCAACTACAGAAACGCCCCACAGGGTTCTGAAACTGCTCAAGGCAGCAAATATCAAAGCCATCCCAACCGGTTTAGAACACGGCACAGTGACTGCAGTTATTAATTCTATACACTACGAAATAACAACCCTGCGCATTGATGCAGAAAATCATGGTCGTCGTGCTACTGTTGCTTTTACGGATGACTGGGTAGCTGATGCTCAGCGTCGTGACTTCACCATCAACACCATGTCCAGCACAATTGAAGGTGATGTTTTTGATCCACTCTCTGGGATGGATGATCTAGACAAGCGTAGGGTTCGCTTTGTTGGCAGTCCCAAGTTACGTATTGAAGAAGACGTTCTACGTTTGTTACGTTTCTTTCGCTTTCATTCGACATTCGGCGGCAACATCGTAGATCAGGCAGCTATCACCGCCTGCCGTACACTAGCCCCTAGACTAAATGAGCTTTCAGCCGAAAGAGTACAAAGTGAGTTATTCAAAATTCTTGAGGCTCCAAACACGTTCAATACAATGATCTTGATGAATAACGAACAAGTTCTAAAATACGTTTTACCAGAAGCTAAAAATTTTAGCCGCTTGAGAACAATGGTTTGGCTTGAAACACATTTGTACAATATTGATACGGTATATCCAGACAAGCTCAGAAGACTGGCTGCCATGTTACCTATCGACGAAGCAGGACATGCAGCATTGGCCAAACGGCTTCGATTGTCAAATCAACAATGCTCACGATTAGCCATCATGACAAATTTCACACACTTCCTAACTCCGGAGTTAAGTCAGCTAAAACACAACCATGCCCTGTATGATCTTGGAGCTGACAATTTTCGTGACCTGGCTTTACTGAACTGGGCCCAGGAAAAGACTATTGAGCGGCAGCATTTTCCGGAAAGAACAGAACATTGGATAGACCTGATCGATGCTGCAGATACCTGGCAACAACCAGCATTCCCAATCAAAGGAGATGACGCTAAAAAACTTGGACTTAAACAAGGTCCAGCTGTCGGCAGAGCTCTCGGAAAAGTGGAATCATGGTGGCGAGACGGTAACTTTCAGGCTAATAAAAAACAATGTATTAACCAACTGAAACAAGTAATAAAGGGTTAACCAAAACAATAGAAAAAAAACTGTTTTATATGGGAAGATCCGAAAAAAGAACCAAGGGCATTTCACTTTTAGATTAAGCCCAAACAACAAATAGCTTGGAGAGATAAAGTTACAGGAGCTGTGAACTAAAGTTAACCGAGTAAAAATACTTTTTAGCGTTTTCTGATTTTATCCAATGCAGCGTTCATTAATATGACAGGAATTATGCCGCTCACGACAATTACTAAGGCTGGAAGCGCTGCCTCCTCAAGCAATTCATCCTTTGCAAACTGGTATACGTAAGTAGCCAGTGTTTCGTAGTTAAATGGGCGTAAGAGTAATGTCATAGGGAGTTCTTTCATCACATCAACAAAAACTAAGAGCCCGCCAGCCACACAAGACAATCTCATTAACGGCAACATTACCCGTCTAATGCTTTGAGCTAGCCCTTGTCCAAGAACACGACTCGCCTCCATCATGTTATTAGGGACTCTCTCAAGACCAGCTGTTACAGCACCATAACCGACCGCTTGAAATCTGACGACAGAGGCAAAAACAATCAGTCCTATTCCACTTGTTAGCAATCCTTGATAAGAAATCCCAAAAGTTCGCAATAGTGTTGAAGCAATCCAAGCATCTATCATTCCACCTGCTGTAACTACCCCGATAGCTAAAATAGTTCCCGGAAACGCATAACCAAAGGATGATAGAGCAGACAGCCGCCGCATTACTTTTCCGCGATCAAAAGAAGAGACAAGGCCCATAAAAGTTGCACTAAAAACCACTAGAATGGCTACTGTAACTCCAAGATAAAGTGAATTCCATGCAGCTGAAAGAACTTCTCTATTCACCGAAGTTGAATAGCCTTGCAGCACAAAATTCAGTAAAACACAAACTGGTACGATAAAACCTATAATGATTGGAAAACTGCATACTAATGTATACCAAATTCCTCTTGCAAAAGAGACTGATTGTGGTGACAAAGAATCTGAACGGCGAGTTGTGTCCATGTATCTACGGCGCGCCCTAGCAATTCGTTCAATAAGAACCAAAACTATAATAAAGAGAAAAGAAAATGCTGCTATTTGCGAGGCTGCCGTTAAATTATTCATACCTAACCACACATTGAATATACCAAGTGTTAGGGTCTCAATACTAAAATATTCCACAGTACCAAAATCTGAAATTGTCTCCATCATTACTAGTGCCAAACCTGCAACTATAGCTGGCCGAGCCAATGGAAAGGCCACGCCCCAAAACATATTAGAACCATTCATTCTCCCAACTTCAAATAGAGAAGCTGGTGTTAATAAATACGCTGTCCTAGTAATGATATAGACGTACGGATAAAGTACTGCACCCATTACTAAAATGGCTCCACCCATAGATCTTATTTCTGGAAACCAATAATCGCGTGCATTATCCCACCCAAAAAGATCACGAATTAGCACCTGAAGTGGCCCTGCATATTCCAGAAAATCCGTATAGGTATATGCAATTAAATACGACGGGATAGTGGCGGGTAACAGAAGTGCCCATTGAATAATACGTCGTCCAGGGAATTCATATCGCACAACAATCCAAGCCGTGGTTACCCCAAAAAACAAAGTAACAAGACCAACACCCAACATCAAAGTAAGAGTATTAGCCACATAACGTGGCAAAACTGTATTAGCTAAATGCACCCACAATCCATCACTATCACCGCCTGCAGTAATTGCGATTGCTATAACGGGTGTCATAAATATGCTGACTAAAAGAAGGGTCCCTAGGCTCCACGGACTCAGCCACGCTAAAAATTCATTTTTGATAAGTGGATACTTTCTTGCTGTTACCATCCAACCCTATCTATAATTTTCTGAGCATCAGGTGCCAACTTGGCAATTTGGCTAATCGGCATCTGATCCTCCTTGAAACTCCCCCAAGACTGTAATTCCTCTGGCACTTCAACGCTGGGATTTACTGGATACTCGAAATTCACTGAGCCGTATAGATTCTGTGCTTCCTTGGAGGTTAAAAACTCAAGAAAACGAACAGCCTCTTTTTTATTCTTAGAATGCTTTGCTACTCCACCACCGGAAATATTAATATGTGCACCTCGTCCTTGTTGATTAGGAAACACTAGTCGAACAGCGGCAGCCCATTTACGCTGGTCTTCTTTATTTGAATATTTTAGTTTGCCAAAATAATAATTATTAATAATAGCAATATCACATACACCTTCAAAAATAGCTTTTACTTGTGCTCTATCATTACCTTGTGGACGTCGTGCAAGATTTTTTATTAATCCTGACGCCCAATTTTCAGCTAATTCTGTGCCACCCGCATTTATTAGAGAAGCAACAAGTGCACGGTTGTAGACATGACTACCGGGCCTAACACAGATCCTACCCTTCCATTTTGAATCTACTAAATCTTCATATTTTTTAATTATAGATGTATCCTTTGATTTGAGCGATAAAACTATGACACGAGCTCGCTTGGAAAAGGAGAACCATTTATTATTGGGGTCGCGCAAATGGGCTGGCACATTTTTTAAGAGAATATCTGATTGGACCGGTGCCAACAGTCCTTTGTCCACGTACACATTAAGCCGAGCCATATCAACCGTTAAAATCACATCAGCAGGGCTCCTATCACCTTCAGATTGAAGTCTTTGTGCTAACCCCTTAGATGCGTATACAATATTGACTTTAACTCCTGTCTTTGCCTGATAGGCATCTATAAATGGATTTATCAAAAAGGGTTGACGATGTGAATATATATTTAATTCAGAAGCTCCTACAGAGAGTTCAAAGCCAAATATTAACATAAACATAACGATACCTCCCATTGTAGAGTGTCGAATACGTTTATTCGTATTTAGTACTCGCATTTTCTTTATTACCTTTTCCAATGCCCAAAATAAACAACTCACTGCTTCCATTATTGGCGTGAGATAAATTGTATATAAATCGTGAACCTGCCCCGATCCTTCGCCAAGGCCAAACTGACGTGGCGATCGACTATCAGCGCAATACAAGCTACCCCCCATTCGATCCCAAATTGCAAGCACAACTCCAAAATTGCAGTCATGATGTTTTGGGTCAGACGAGTGGTGTATCTGGTGCTGGGCAGGAGAAATAAGAAACTTTTCTATGAATGTTCCGTAACTGATCCACACATGCGAATGCCGTAAATTTGCACCTGCAGTATTAAATAAAAATAAGCCGGCATTTACCCCTAAAATTGTAGTGAGCTCTGCTCTTTCGCCAAAAAAATAGAAAAAAATTGCCGTAGCTACAGCCTGAACAAACACACTTCTAAGTCCAAATACAATGCCTTCAATTGGATGTGTCCTATATACTGTAAAAGGCGTCAAAACCTCAGCGCTATGATGTATCTTATGAAAGCACCACAAAAAAGGAAATCGATGAAGGCAACGGTGAACTATATATTTTGTAACATCATCTAGTAGAAACAATGAAATCGTGAAAATTGTCGCAATTCCCCACTTTGGGACTGATGGCCAGAGAATGGCTCGACCATCAAACCAAACGTGCATAATTTCAAATAGAAATGCTGCTACTACTAATTTAGATACCAGTAGAGGAGCCACACCCATCATGAAACCCTTGTTAACTATCATTATTAAATAGTCCTTGCGTGCTGATTTTGACCACCAGATCGATTTTTTGAATAGTTCTGAAGTGGCATGACGAAGTGTATGCCCTAAAAAAAAGCGTTGAAAAGCAATAGCAAAAATCAGGGCGCCAAATAGGTATCCAAGAAAAATACGTTTTTGTGGATTGATAAATGGGTCGAATACCAAATGTGAGTATTCAAGGATTAATTTTTCCATTCAGGCTCTCATAAAAAAATCCGGAGAGAGGAAGTTCTTGCTTTCCCTCTCCGGATTATTGGAAAGACGGTAAAAATTCTAGTCGTTTTCTGAACTGGCACCATCACCAAGCGATTCAGTTAACGCAGCCATTTTACCTGTCATATCATTATTACGAGCTTTAATCCCAAATTCTGCAATTAATAGCTTTTGTAGTTTTAACATGTGCATCATGTAGCCACCCCAAGTTTCACCCTGATCGCGCACATAATTTCCTTTGCTGTCAATGTCTGCAACTTGACTAAGATTTGGCATCAAAGGTCCAAATCCAATTAGTCGATTCATTTTCTTTGCAGTCTCACCCAAATCACTCTTTCCTGTCTGAAGTGCGAGGCTAAAGCCTTTTAATTCACCCCAGTGCTTGATGTAATTTTTGAGGGCCTTTGATGTATCCCCCTTAGAATCAATAATTGTTTTCAGTTTTGCCATATCCTTGTAACTGGAACCAGCATACTTAAATGTTGCTTCTGCAAGCACTTGCTGCCAATTTTTTTCAATCACGGCTGCGTAACCTTGTAGAATTTTGCGCTGACTGTCATTTAACTTCTTTCCATGCGCATTAGTTATAAGCTTACGTCCATCCAGAAAAGCTTTGGTTATGGTATGAAGGTAGGACGTATTTTTACCCTTGTCATAAACCTTAGAATCAAATCCTGAAGCATAGTACGCTGGACCAAAAGTGAATTCAGTTTTCAAATCTACTTTACCATCTGCGTTATAATCCGCATAGGCAAGGGCATCTTCAGGCTTCTTAGACTTGCTACCTTGTTTTGCAATTTCGTAAACATTTTTTGGCGATAATGTTAACGTATGAGCAGGTGCTCCAAAATAACCAAACGCCTCATCCCAAGAATGCTCTTTTCCAGTATATGCAGCTCCTTTCTTATATGGCTTATCATTTGGCTTGTTATCTGCTGATAGTTTTTCATCTAAATAATTATCAACAGCTTGATTGTAGGATACGGCTCCCATTACGAATTTAGAAATCAATTGGCCGTAGTTATAACCATTCACAGTATCCACGCCCTTATTCGCTGATGAGGCTTTATCTATCCAGAAATTTACAAGTTCTATTCCAGTCATCCCGTTAGGCATGCCAGTTATAATTCCTTTATAGGTTTTTCCTGCTAAATTCTTACCTTTACTAATTTCATCAACATAAGATTGTTGTACGATAAAAGGACCTTTGGTCTTGGGAGCCAGGATAGACCGCCCAGGATCTTTATCATTGAAATAGGAGAGCATTTCCTTTTTGAGGGTGGGGTTTTCCTTACCGTTACCTGACCCAGCTAATTTTTTCAGGGAGTCGTGGAGGACATGACGCGCAATTTGTCCAGTGTAAGATACCGATGTTTTTTTATCTCCCGTGTAGCTTTTCTCTGTTACAGGAAATCCACTGTAAACGTGATCATTTGCCATGGCATTGCCAGAAATTAGGAATGCTGTGGAAAGAGACATTGCTGCAAAAGATTTTTGAAGTTTTTTTGAAATCATTATTAAAGACTCTTTTATATTAACTGGGGTTTATGACGATTTATCACTTTTTGCGTAATTGCAAATGTTCATAGATTTTTCTAAATGAGAATGATTATCATTATTTATATAATACCAGGATAGACCAGCGTCAATAGTGATAATAGGAATTATTATCAAAATATTGGCTAGCTTCTATAATTTTATCTTTTATGTGATTTTCGCCAGTATCTGGAGTAGGGCATTACAAAATTATGGGCAGTCAGGTTCTATCAGGAAATACTTGGCCCTTTGAGCTGGCGCAAGCCCTCACCGAAAACAATAGCTGCGGCAATGGCAACATTGAGAGATCGAGCGTTTTTAGCCATAGAAATACGAACACGCTTATCTACAGCATTAAAGACATCATCAGGAACGCCTGCACTCTCACGTCCAACCATGAGAATGTCATTTTCTTGATAAGAAAAATCAGTGTACGCTGTTTGAGCCTTGGTTGATAAAAGAATGAGACGCTTATTTTCTTCAGTAACAAATTCACGAAAAACTTCCCACGAATCATGATGGGTGATATTGACATCATTAAGATAGTTCATTCCCGCTCGCTTGAGACGTCGATCAGAAAATACAAACCCGCAGGGCTTAATAATATCAACTGAAATAGCCAAACACATTGCCATACGCAACAATGTACCAGTGTTTTGAGGAATATCAGGCTGAAACAAGGCTAAACGCATAGTTTTTTCGTATTAAATATAATATTTTACTTAGGTTGAAACATGGCTAAATATTTTTTTAATCTTAGCCCTTTATATGACGTATAGATTGGATTATATCCATCGAAGAAGTTCTTAATATTATTGCGAAAAAAATTTAATCGCCGTCTATATTAACCTATAGAATTTTTCCTGAAAAGGCTGCCAAGAGGTTTAACATGAATGATCAAGCTGATGACGACAAGGAAAATGCTGAAGAAAGTACCAACCGACGTGATTTTCTTCAAATAGCCACCTACACGGTTGGCGGCGTTGGCGCAGGAATGGCTGCATGGCCCTTAATAGACAGCATTAACCCACCAGCAGATGTTCTATCTCTCGCATCAAGTGAAATTGACATCTCGTCCATTAAAGTAGGCCAGAGCGTTACCGTCATGTGGCGAGGTCGCCCAGTATTTGTTCGCCACCGTACAGATAGTGAAATAAAAGAAGCCAAGGCAGTTCCTATGGAATCTCTGCCAGACCCTGAGAGTGATGAAGACCGCACCCAAAAAGCTGAATGGCTAATTATGGTTGGGGTCTGCACTCATCTAGGTTGCATACCTAACGGCCAACGCGAAACAGACCCAAAGGGAGATTACGGTGGTTGGTTCTGCCCATGTCATGGATCACATTATGATTCAGCTGGCCGTATACGAAAGGGCCCAGCACCAACTAATCTTGAAGTGCCACCCTACCAATTCCTTGATGATACGACTGTGAAAATTGGCTAAGGATACAGTGAATGAATTTCTATAAGAATATAGTTTTGCCCATACATGATTGGGTAGATTATCGGTTGCCTGTATTTTCATACGTGCGGAAAAATCTAGTTGACTACCCGACTCCAAAAAATTTGAACTATTGGTGGAATTTTGGCGCTCTGCTTGGAATAACCCTGATGACTATGATTGTCACTGGAATATTCTTAGCTTTCAATTACACGCCTCACACTGAACTTGCTTTTGCCAGTGTTGAACATCTTATGCGCGACGTTAATTATGGCTGGCTAATACGCTTTATGCATTCTAGCGGTGCCTCAATGTTCTTTATCTTAGTATACGTTCACATGTTTCGCGGTTTGTATTTTGGCTCTTTCAAAACGCCACGAGAGCTACTGTGGATTATTGGGGTTGCTATATATTTGGCTATGATGGCTACGGCCTTCATGGGATATGTTCTTCCTTGGGGACAAATGAGCTACTGGGGAGCAACGGTTATAACAAGCCTCTTTTCTGCCATTCCTATTGTGGGCGATACTCTCGTCACATGGATATGGGGTGGTTTTGTTATTGGTGACAATACTTTAATGCGATTCTTTGTCGTTCATTATCTGATGCCCATGATCATAGTCTTGCTCGTATTTTTCCATTTGTGGGCGTTACATAGTCATCATTCTAACAACCCGTTGGGGGTCGACATGAAAACCCCAGCTGACAGTATTCCTTTCCATCCATACTACACGATCAAGGACTTATTGGGTCTTGGAGTTTTTCTCACTTTCTACTTAACCTTTGTGTTCTTCGCACCTGACTATTTTGGCCACCCCGATAACTACATAGAGGCCAACCCCTTGGTCACACCAGCGCACATAGTGCCAGAATGGTATTTTCTACCATTCTACGCAATTCTTCGCTCGATTGATGACAAGTTGTTGGGTGTTATCGCGATGTTTTCAGCTGTCTCCATTCTGTTCGTACTGCCATGGTTAGACCGCGGACGTGTACGTAGCGCAAAATTTCGCCCTATTTATAGGCAGTTCTTCTGGTTATTTGTCGCCGACTGCTTTCTACTTGGTTATATTGGAGCTCAAAGTGCCGTTGAACCTTTTGTCACCATTGGGCGCTTAGCAGCCGCCTATTACTTTGCGCACTTCCTGATCATAATACCTTTAGTAGCCAAATTTGAGCGACCACTGGAGCCCCCTGAAAGCATTAACGCGGGTGTCCTTGAGGCACAAACAAAGAAAGGAGCTTAGGGTCATGGGCGTCAATCTTAAAGCAAGTCTGCTTGGCTCCATCTTAATGCTACTTGTTCTGGGTGGATTGCCCATAAACACAGCTTACGGGGCCGGAGACAGCGTTAAACTTGAAAAACAGGATTGGTCATTTTCTGGTATATTCGGCACTTATGACCGTGGGGAGTTGAAGCGTGGCTATCAAATATATTCTGAAGTATGCGCAGGTTGCCATTCTCTGGAGTATCTTGCTTATCGCAATCTTGAAGAAATTGGATTTAGCGTAACAGAAATAAAAGAAATCGCCGCCGAATATGAAGTTGAGGATGGCCCGGACGATGAGGGTGAGATGTACATGCGCCCAGCCCGTCAATCAGACAAATTCGTTTCACCATTTGCTAACGAAAAAGAATCTCGCGCAGCTAATAATGGCGCCTATCCACCCGACCTTTCATTGATGTCAAAAGCTCGTAAGAATGGACCTGACTATATCTATGGCTTGTTAACCCGTTATAAAGATGAGGTACCCGAAGGCATGGAGATCGCTGATGGGATGAGTTATAATGAGGTTTACCCCGGTCAGCAGATTGCTATGGTAGCACCACTTGAGGATGGAACTGTTGAGTATACAGACGGCACAAAGCCAACAATGCAGCAACATGCCAAAGACGTGACTACGTTCTTAACTTGGGCAGCTAGCCCAGAAATGGAGGAACGCAAACGTCTGGGTATTAAGGTTATTTTATTCTTAGTTATATGGACCGCTATGCTTATGGCATTAAAGAAGAAGATTTGGGCTAAACTGCACTAGCACCAAATCAAGCATAGTTGGTCGTTAGTCAGCCAAGGCAGTTGGATATTTTTTGCAATTATCTCGTGATCATCAAAATGTTTGTGTCCTAGCCGCATGTCAGGCACTTTTCATGACGGGACAGTCAATGATGTTCATTCTTGCCGGATTAGTCGGTGCTGATATTTCTGAAAATAAGGCATTAGCTACATTACCTATAACTGTAATCATTATCACGACAGCACTTACCACGATACCTGCATCCTTACTGATGAAACGCATTGGCCGGAAAATGGGATTTATGCTAGGCGCAGCATTTGCTATCATTGGGGGCTGTATTGCTTCTTATGGCATCTATCATTCGAGCTTTTGGATATTTGTGCTAGGGACTATGACCATAGGCATACATGGTGGATTTGCACAATACTACCGCTTTGCTGCTGCTGATGTAGCTAGAGCTGATTTTAAAAGCAAGGCTATTTCTTTAGTCATTTCAGGTGGCATCATCGCTGCGTTTCTTGGGCCCGCTCTAGTTAATTATACTTTCGACATACATGTGGTGCCATTCTTTGGATCTTTTGTAAGTATTGTTATTTTAGCATGTCTGGCCATTTTAATACTCGGCCTGATAAATATACCTCGCCCTAGCCTCACAGAGTGCGCATCTAGTGGGCGACCTTTAAGTGAAATTGCTCAGCAACCCGAATTAATAGGTGCGGTCTTTGTTGGCATGATCGGATATGGCATGATGAGCCTGTTAATGACAGCCACACCTCTGGCCATGGTTTCACATGGCTATATGGTACATGATGCCTCATTTGTCATTCAGTGGCATTTGGTGGCTATGTTCGGGCCGGCTTTCTTCACTGGAAGTTTGATTAATAAATTTGGCGTTATGAAAATTCTCATGAGTGGCACATTTTTGCTATTTCTTGCCATAATCGCTGCCTTAGCAGGGGAAACCGTCACCCACTTCTGGGCAGCCCTTTTTGCCCTGGGTCTAGGCTGGAACTTCACCTTCATTGGTGCTTCTTACTTGCTAACCGAAACCTATCAATCGGAAGAGAGAGCTAAAGTACAAGCTCTAAACGACTTCATGGTTTTCGGATTCGTCGCCCTGTGTTCGCTGACATCGGGCACGCTATTCCACTTCTACGACTGGCAGACTATAAATCAAGTTGCTATCCCTATAATAGCGACAGCCTCCGTAGCTATAATCGTGATGATCTGGCGTCGAGGTAAACGAGCCTAATAAACAATTAAGCTATACTCAATGTGCATTTAAATCGTTAACAATATCATGTCGAAATATACACATGCGATACTATAATTAAATTAGCTTGAGTTATTCAGTCACGCCGTCACACAACGGTTATGACTTTACCTCAGGGCGGCAGCGATGTTCCCACCATCAACAGTTGTTACAGAAGCTGTGGTTTTTTCCGCTAAAGCTAGATTAACAAAAGCTTGTGCCACATCTTCAGCAAAAACTTCCTTACCCAACAAATTACCAGACATATAATCCTTCTGACTAAGGCCTCTTGCTTTTGAACGGTTCTCAATCATGGCATCACTTAGTAAACCAGAGCGAATACGGTCAGCATTAACGGCGTTAGAGCGAATTGCATCACCGCCATAATCAACGGCATATTGACGCATAAGGGACAATGTCGCAGCTTTGGGAAGACCGTAGGGACCGAAGTCAGGGCCAGGATTGATGGCCTGCTTAGAGACATTGAACAACAGACAACCCCCGTTTCCTTGCGCTCTCATTATCGCAGTTGCCTTACTAGCAAGGTTTTGATGCCCCCAAAAATTGAGTTCAAAGCTTTGCCGTAATATTTTATCTGAAACTTCGCCTATACGTCCCTGGCTCGCTGCCCCGGCATTGGAAACAACTATGTCAACACCACCAAAATGGGCAGCTACCCTGTCTAAAGCCTTATTTACTGATTTTGCAGAGGTGACATCGCAAACTAAACCAAGAGCTCCAATATCATCCGCAATGGCCCGAACCGCCTTGGAATTACAATCAAGAACTGCCACCTCGCATCCCTGCTTTGCAAAAGCCCGAGCTGTCACTGCGCCAATACCCGAACCTCCACCAGAGACAACACATATTTTAGAATCAAGCGGCATTGCATTGCCTTTACCCAGCTTAGCCTGCTCAAGGGACCAGTATTCAATATCGAAGACATCATTTTCAGGAATTGCCTGATAAGAACTTATCGATTCACACTTTGTAATAACACTCACGTTAGTCTCAGCTAAATCAGCAACAATGGCAGCAGATTTCGAATTTCCGTCAATTCCAAACAGACCCAGCCCTGGCACCAAAATAATTCGTGGCATCAGGTCTAGTTCCGTTTTTGAAAATCCAACACGCTTATTTTGGCGCACAAAATAACTGTGATACGATTTTTGATAGGCATCTAGGGCTTTTTTGGCTCCCTTGGCAAAATCGCCTAAATTATTAGCATCAGGGGCGGGTACAATCAGTGGGTTTGGCTTAGTGCGAATTACATGATCTGGCGTTACCGTAGATTTTTGACTGTATCGTCTCAAATCCTTTCCATCCACATAAGCGCGCACCCTAGAATTTGTGCGAAAATCCATTACTACACACCGCCCCGCAGCGCCGAAAAGTCCACGTAATATGGGTGCGACGTCAGCAACACTAGCGACTTTCTTTGGCAACTTTGCTTTTACAAATACAATCTTCTTACCTATCTCCACGCGATTTTCAGCTAAAGTAACCTGTTCTATCATGCGGCTATAAGCCTCTTTTGCAGTTGCCCCAAAGGTGAATATGCCGTGCTTCAATAAAATCAAACCCTCAATGTTTTGGTCCTTTTGATAAATCTCAAATGCTTTCTTCGCCAAGTCAAAACCTGGTAAAATATAGGGTACATATCCCATTCTTTTGCCAAACACTTTACGACATAACGCATCACCATCTGGTTGATCAGTCAGGGCAAGAACCGCATCGGAATGGGTGTGATCAATAAATTTATGAGGTAGAAATGCATGCAGCAGTGTCTCTACAGAAGGATTGGGGGATGAACTGTCCAGTAAGTTAGCCCGCTGAGCATTGACCATGTCTTCATCGTTAAGCTTATCCAGAGAGATTAGCTCTCGTAAATTATTGAGCCGAACAGCAGGCAGGCCCTGTGGTTCAATATCACCCATGTCCCAGCCACTTCCTTTGACGCATAGGACTTCTATATTTTTACCCATGACGTCTTTCATCTTCGTCTTTACAGAGGTATTGCCGCCACCATGCAAGACCAGACGGGGCTCGTTACCTAGTAATTGCGAGGTATAAACCCGAAGCGCCCGGTCACGGTTAACACCTAAGCGCGCATAATGGCGAATGATCGCCTTGGCCTGTTTATCGGACCAAAGGTTTTTCATGAATACTCCATTAATTTTTATTAAACACAGCGCTGTTTGTACTTTCAGTCTTGAACCCGATTATTCGGTTGGGTGGTCATTTGATAACATCCTTAAATATACTAAGGCTAAAAACATTATTAGTTATATCCCTAATTTTTTTAAAGTACATTACATCAAAGGCATCATTGCTTTTGGTATTCCTGCATCAATGACAATATCCCCCATTCGTCAAAGTTTAATTTTCAACGCTAAAAACTTGAACATCAAATTATATTTTCAGTTTTTGTTAAAAGGCCGCTTAATATTGTATTTTTTTTCTAGGTTGATGTCTGTTGTTTTTGTTCCGGGTACAGTTTTGCCAGCCCCTCTTCCGATGCGTTAGTGACACCACGCTCGGTAATGAGGCCAGTGACCAAACGTGCAGGTGTTACATCAAAGGCGAAATTGGCAGCTGGACTGGCTTTTGGTGAGATGGCAATGGTTGAAATAAAGCCATCTTTTGTTAAACCCACAAGTCTCGTCACTTCGTCTGGGTCACGCTCTTCAATGGTTATGTCACGTACCCCATCCTTGATAGTCCAGTCGATTGTTGGGCCAGGCAATGCTACATAGAAGGGGACATTGTTATCTGCAGCTGCCAGCGCTTTTAAGTAAGTGCCTGTCTTGTTGCACACATCCCCGGCAGCAGTTGTTCGGTCCGTACCGACAATACACAGATCAACATGACCATGTTGCATTAGATGGCCACCCACATTATCGACTATAAGCGTATGGGGAACTCCGTGCTGGCCCAATTCCCAGCACGTTAAGTTTGCACCTTGATTGCGTGGACGAGTCTCATCGACCCACACATGAACAGGGATACCCGCATCGTGGGCCTTATAGATTGGTGATAGCGCTGTACCCCAGTCAACCGTTGCCAACCAGCCTGCATTACAATGGGTCAATACGTTAATCCGTTCAGGTCTACTTTTATCATGCCACATTTTTTCAATTATGATTTTACCATGATCACCCAATGAAGAACATTGTTCTGCATCTTCATCCGCAATCTCCGCAGCACGAGCGTAAGCAGCAGTTTTACGTTCACCCTCTGGCAGGGGATCAAGTACAGCCTTTAGATCATCTAGAGCCCAACGCAGGTTCACCGCTGTCGGGCGTGCGTCGTATAACATTTTGTAGGCAATGGTTACTCCGATATCCGAAGCATTATCACCCATGGCCAAAGCCATACCATAAGCAGCTGTTGCACCAATCAAGGGCGCACCACGAACCTGCATATTAGAAATAGCTCTAGCTGCATCATCTAGCGTGTCCAAGCCAACGATTATAAATTCATGAGGCAAGCGAGTCTGATCAATAATTTTTACTGTCGACCTGTTA
>Ga0209631_10000936_pt1 | contig 38793 bp, 37 predicted proteins | sample COG_08_FD_184752 | JGI IMG/M metagenome (GOLD analysis project Ga0209631, IMG submission 184752) | Pelagic Microbial community sample from North Sea - COGITO 998_met_08 (SPAdes) (version 2) | ecosystem: Environmental > Aquatic > Marine > Neritic zone/Coastal water | place: Helgoland, sampling... | reverse complement strand
CCGTGGTAGAAGACGAGACCAGGCAGTCCTTCTTTCGGACCTCCCATCGGACGATAGATTCGCAGAGGAACTGGCCCGTTGGGTCCATCACACGACCTCTGTTCCACCGATTCCACCGCAGGAGGGTCACTCAACTGCCAGCGTCGGCTGGTTTCCTCAGAAATACGTCGTCCTTCCTTAGGGCTCAGCATACGAAGATCGGGAAGGTTCAGGGATGCCCGAAGTTGCAGGTAGAGTTGGGCTTCAGGAGCTAATTTCATGGATTCTCAAATTTCATGAAGAGGCAAAGCGCAGGGATCGATCAACAATCCAATGATGGTGTGGTTGAGTTTGCCACCAAATGAGCGCAGGAAGCCAGAGAAATCATGCATCCATGGGAAGGCTTTCGAAGCCCCTCATCCGGCCTGTCGGCCACCTTCTCCCCGAAGGAGAAGCCGAAGACCTGATTGATGGAGAAAGTAGCGCAGTAGAGAATTTTCAGTGAAAAGCAACGCAGCGGAAGAAGTTTTATAATGAGAGCAGCGGAAGAGGATATGTTAGAAGCAAGCAGAAGACACAAAAAAAGGGAAGCGGTCTTTAATCGCTTCCCTGTTACTGTTAAGTATGAAGTTGGATTACCAGCTGAATGGCATTGAACCAATTGTTACAGTACCATCTGCTTCATCTTTAACATAATACAGTCTGTCTTGTGCTGGACTGAAATGAATTGCTCTTACGCTTTGGTAAGGAAACTTAATTACTTCCTTATCTAATGTAAGTGCTGATTCAGTACCATAAACTGATGATGAAAGCTCAAATGGAACACTCACATTAAAAGTACGAACGGAACCCTCGTCTTGTAGCATGATGAACTTAGTTCCGTCAGCCTTCCAAATAACTTCTTGGTGGGTGTCTGCTGAAGTGTTCTGACGAAAGTACCTTTCATCTGTAGAAGCAAGTTTAGTCATTGTTGAGAAGTCATATGGACCAGCTAATTCCCACTCTTGACTTATTCCAATGTTGCCCATTCTGTTATATCCACCAACCCACATCCTTGTGCCTTCTGGATTGAATTCAAACGCAAATGGATGTGTAACTCGTGGGCTATCATAAGTTTCAAGAGTAAATACTACATCTGAATTAAGAGTGCTAATATCATATGCGACACTCAAGTCCCATACTCTAATACTACTCTGAATGTTGTTACTGGCATCATTCAGTCCAATCAACCTTGTGCCATTAGCAATAAATTTGAAGTTATTGGTAAAACAAGTATTCCCAAAATTGAGTGAAGCGTTACAGAATTGGAATCGTTCTGTTCGTGTAGCTGTTCTTGGATCCCATGGAGTAGCCAAATCATATTGTACAAAACTACCTACTCCAGTCCAAGTGGCAACAATCAAGTACATTTTGGATCCATCAGGACTGAACTCAATTGCTTCAGCCTTATAAGCAGTGCTGTTAATAGTATTATCAATTGTCGTCTCAAAAGCTGGCTCATTAGCTAACTCATTAGCTAACAACATACCATTTTCAGCAATAGTAGTGGAGCTTTCGTTAGTAGCATCACTGAGTTCACCAGCTCCAATGTTATTCACAGCAGCTACGCGGAAATAGTAAGTAACACCTGGAGCAAGCTCGCCTGGGTAGATAGCTGAAGTAGCATTCTGTACTTGGAAGAAGTTATCAGCTACAGTTGGATTACCACTTGTGGAGTAATATACTCTGTATGTGCCAACGCCTTCTACAGCGTCCCAAGTAATACCAATGTTGTCGCCTAAGTTGATAGCAGCAACATTCTCTACCTTCGCTGGCAGTGTGTCTTCAAACTCTTCTACAACCTCAACAGGAGTAAGTGTTCGTCCAAATACTTTCAGATCATCAATGAAACCTTTCCAGTTTTCTTGTCCCCAACGATTGATACCTACCTTCAGTCTGTTGAAGCCTAAGTCCAAGCCTGTGGCATTCTTGCGCTCTACACCATTTACGTACAGTCGTCCTACGCCGTTGTCGTATGTAACAGCAATGTGATACCACTCACCAAGTGTAATAGCTACACGGCTGTTTAGCTGGTTTGGATCGTTACCAGTCTTGCTGAAGAACCATCGTAGCTCTCTGTCACCATTGACATCAATCTGGAAACCATTGTCCCAACCATCTTCAATACCAGCTTCCATGTTCTTAGCAGTGGTAGACACAATTGAAGAGAACTTGTTCATATCCTCATCTGCGTTCGCCCAAACTGAAATGCTCCACTGGTTATCCATCAAACCTGTTACCTTAGTATCTTTGAAGTCTAAGTTGTAGCCGTAGCCACCCTTGCCATCAAAGTATCCGCCTGTACCAGTTAGACAGTTATCTACATAACCACCGATCTCACCGCCTAATGTAGTTAAATGGTAGTCGCCTTGTGTGTCATTTAGATTGCCTTCGAAAGCATAGTATGCCAACAGGTCCGGATCGTTGTCAGCAGCAGGTGTGATAGCATTACACTCTGTTCCGTGTGGGCGGCTGTATACTAGGTTGGAGAAATACTCGTCACCATTAGTATCTACAGCAGACACACGATAGAAGTAGAATGTGTTACTATCTAAAGCATTATGAGTAAATATAGTATTGTTATCTACAACTTCTACATTAGTTGTGTCACCTTGTGGGAATGATTGTGTATTCCAGTATAACTTATATGATACAGCACCAGTGACTTTATCCCAGGTAATGTTGTTCTTGTTAACTTTAGCCGTGACATCAATAATGGGAGCACCTACTTCAGCATTACCACAGTCTGGGCAGTCAATATTGATGATAGCATTATCCATATTTGAAATGTTTGAGTTACCACCTTTAGCAATTGCTCGTACTTGGAAGTAGTATACTGTTTCTACTTCAGGCTTGAAGAGTGTGAAAGTATTGTTGTAAATCTCAACAGCAGCACCACCTGGATAGGCGGGGGCGACAGTTGAGTAGTAAAGTCTATAGCTCTCAGCATCAGCTACAGCATTCCAGTTCACTACAATGTCATTGCCAACAGCCTCAGCATTGAGTGTAGTAATGCTAGTGCCTGTTAAGTCAGCATATGGTGCAGCACTAGCTACGTTAGAAACGTTAGAATCACCCAGTGTGTGAGTAGCTAAAACCTGGTAGTAGTATGTAGTGTCAGCATCTAAACCAGTATGTACGAAGCTTGTAGTGCTGTTATCTACATAAACAGGAGCTCCACTTGGGAACGCAGGATTATTAGTTGAATGATACAATGTGTAGCCTTCCGCGCCTTCTAGCACATCCCAGCTGACAGTGTTTGTATAAGCAGCTGCCTCTGCTGTGACGCTTGTTGACATATTGTCAACTGGGCTAGTGGGTGGCTCTGTGACTTTAATCATAGCTGATACTTCAGCTGATACTTCTGAATTACCACCTTGTGCATTTGCTACAACTTGGAAGTAATAGCGCTCGCCCCCTGCTGGTGCAAATACAGTGTAGCGTAGGTTAGTTCTAACTTCAGTATTACCACTTGGATAAGCTGGGCTAGTTGTGGAGTAATAGACAGTATAGTTATCAGCTCCGTCAACCTTGCCGTATGTAGTGGCGATGTTATCGCCATCTACAAATGCTTTTATAGTTGGAGTGATACCAGTCAAGTCTGTTTCTGGCTCTGTTCCGCTGCCACCCGTGTCTCCACCAGTGCTACCGCCGCTTCCACTGCCTGAGCCTGAACCGCTAGTTGAACCACCAGTTGAACCACCGCCCGTGCTTCCAGCACCGTCAGTGCTACTGCCATCTGTAGAGCCTCCAGTTGATCCTGAGCCGGAACCGTCAGTTGTTCCCCCGTCAGTTCCGTCAGTTCCGGTAGCAGATCCATCGCCAGTACCAGTACCACTGCCGTCACCTGTACTTCCAGTTGATCCAGAGCCATCACTACCGCTTCCGTCATCAGTTCCGCCGTCACCTGAGCCACCATCTGTTGAACCACCTGTGCTTCCGGAGCTGTCAGAAGAACCACTACCTGTTTCCCCACCATCGGAACCAGTGCTGGTATCCCCACCAGTTAAGCTACTTCCAGTATCCCCACCTGTGTCACCGGAACCTGAGCCATCACCAGTACCGTCACCTGTGCTTCCAGAGCCGTCAGAAGAACCGTTGCTGGTGTCCCCACCGTCTGAACCTGTACCATCACCAGTACTTGTGCCACCAGTTGAGCCATCGCCTGAGCCATTGCCATCTGTGGATCCGCCACCAGTTGAGCCATCACCTGAGCCATCAGATGTTCCTCCGGCGCTTCCAGCTCCATCACCTGTACTAGTACCACCATCAGAACCGCTGCTGGTGTCCCCACCGTCTGAACCTGTACCATCACCAGTACTTGTGCCACCAGTTGAGCCATCGCCATCTGTGGATCCGCCACCAGTTGAGCCATCGCCTGAGCCATCAGATGTTCCTCCGCCGGTGGATCCAGCTCCATCACCTGGGACTCGATCATTTCCTGAGCCGGATCCCCCGATGTTCTCAGGAGCTTCTGGGTAGTCTTGATCGTAAACAATGGTTCCTTCTTCGATGCAGCCAAAGAACATGAAGCTGGTTAGGATTACGATAAGAAGTTTCATTTTTACCTCTTTAGGTGATGGTTCAGAGCACGGATGATCTGTGCTGATGTTTACGTTGCATTAATGTTACAAATAAATAGCAATAACTGTCAATAAGAAAATTTATCTTTTATAGATAAAATTATGTAAGTTACTAAATTTATTCAATATAAAAATTCATACTATAAAAAATTTATATAAAATATCTAGAATTATATATATCTAAGATTTTACTAGATCTAGCCATCTTCAATTTATAAGCTGGTCTCAAGAGAGGAAAAGAGTCCTGCTAGTTGCTGTGAAGTTCCATCATTAACAGTGGATACAACAGAAAAATCAATAACTTAAGAAGGAAAATTCTTAGAAACGGAAAGGAGTTGGAAGCTAATAGAGAGAGCGAAATCTTAAAATATTCATAAAAATTATAGATTTAAGATTTATTGATCTGAAAGACTAGTGAAAACGAAGAGGTGGTTTGCAAGGCTCAATGATTGTTCAGGAGAACAAAAATCAGAATCCTTAAAGCAAGAGCTCCATCATTTGTGCAGTGAAATCAACTCTTCACAGCACCAGAGAGCAGACCGCTCATGATGTATTTTTGGAAGACGAGAGCGAAGAGTACAGGTGGGATCACGGCAAGTACACCAGCAGCGATGATGGTGACATAATTGACATCCAAGCTCGTGGCAAACATTGCGGCAACCACTGTGCTGGTGAAGGACTGTTCGGTCTCCGTGATCAACAAGGCAAATAGAAACTCTCCCCAGGAGAGGAGAAAGGCGAGAATACCAGCGGTGGTCAAGCCTGGAATAGAGAGAGGGATTATGATTTTGTTCGCTACCTGGAATCGATTACAGCCATCCATGCGAGCTGCGTCTTCCAATTCTGTAGGGATGGTTTTGAAGTAAGCCTGGAGTAGCCAGATGCTGTAGGGCAGCACGAAAGACATGTTGATGAAGATCAGCGTTACCAGGTTGTCGTTCATCCCCATCTTCTTGGCGAAAAGTACGATTGGAATCGCTAGGGCCAAGGCCGGTACCAAACGAACCACCAAGATGGAGAAGAGTAGAGTGTAGCGACCCCGAAAGTTCAGGCGTGCAATTGGATAAGCAGCATAGGCACCAAAGACTACGCTGAAGAAGGAGACACTGAGAGCGATGATTCCGCTATTCAGGAAGGAACCAAGATAAATCCTGGCTTGATAGGAAGAACTGTAACCATCGGCAGAGACGTAGGACTCATCGAAAAAGGCTCCGTAAAAAATCTCCTTGTAGCTCGCCAGACTGAGGGGATCTGGTAACCAGACTGTAGGAACCTGAACGAGTTGGCGCTCCAATTGGAGACTGGAGCTGACCAGCCAGACAAAAGGGCCAATGAAAACGATCAAAAAAAGCGCAGATGCTAGGTAGAGCAGAATGTAGCGAGTGAGATTGTTGCGCTTCACTGTTTTTCTCCCCGATCCAGGAATGCGTAGAAGACAATAGCAATAAAGAGGGTGATCAAGCCGAGAATCATGGCAAGAGCACTGCCTGTCCCAAAATCAAGCTTCTTGAAGGTATTGATGTAGATACTCCAACCAAGGACGGTGGTTGATTTGCCTGGTCCTCCAGAGGTAAGCACATAGATTAGATCGAAAACCTTAAGTGCAAAGATCGTTTCAAAAATTAGCACAACAGTGAGAGTTGGTCGAAGCAATGGAAGCGTAATGTAAAGCGTGCGCTTCCAAGCGCTGGCTCCCTCGAGTTCAGCCGCCTCATGCAGAGTTTTTGGAATTGTCTGCAAGCCTGCAAGAATCAGCAGTGTTGCCAGAGGAATGTTCTTCCAGGAATAGGCGATGATAACCCAAATGATTGCACTGGGCATACTACTGAGCCAGGCAACATAGTCATCAATCAGGCCTCCCATTTGAAAGAGTGCGTTCATTACCCCAAAGGCTGGATGCAGCAGCCATTTCCAGAGCAAGGCATTCACAACATCAGGAATGGCCCAGGGGATCAACAGAAGTGCCCGCAACAGACCACGCCCTGGATAATCCTGATCAAGTAGCAAGGCTAGGAAGAAAGAGACTACAGTGATCACTGCAACTGCACTTACCGCAAAGATAAAGCTCGTTGCCAGGGAATCCCAGAACTTATCGTCTGTCAGGATTTTTTCATAATTCCGGAAGCCAGCAAAGGGGCGCTTCGCTCGCTTGAGGTTGTAGCGATGAAAGCTGAGATAGATTGCATAAGCCAGGGGGACCAGAACGGTCACTGCCAGGATCAGCAGTGCTGGAGCACTGAAGATCAATGCTAATCTTCCTTGTGGAATTTCAGTGGAGGGATTCTTCGTCATTGCAGAAAGGGCATTCTGAGCGAATGCCCTCATGTTGTTATGATATCAATGGAAGGAGCAGCAAATCAGTACTCTGACTGCAGCTCGTTCCAATTCTCCGCCAATTCTTCAAGGATAGAATCAGCGTCAGCACCACCAATGATCTCCTGGAATCCACCCCAGGCCTCAGTCTCCCAGTCAGAGAAGTAGGGAACGAAGCGGTAGCCACGATTGATGGCATACTTGGCTTGCTCCTGAAGCAGGTCAGGGTCAATCCAACCTGAGATCGAGTTGCGCACGTCTGCGTCTTTGTATAGTGGAGCTGGAGAGAAGCCGAGTCCAAACTCTAGAGCCCAGCGCTTCGGTACGTAATAGGCACCAGTTGCGTCCTTACCCCCTAGAAACTGAACCAGTTTCCAAGCTTTTTCCTTATCTGCCTCAGAGGTGATTGAATAGAGCCGGACGTAGCCAATGGTACCGCTGGTGGCATCGGCGGAACCAGGAACTAGGGCGTTCTTGATGTTACCGGCCTCATTGGATTGCTCCGAGTCGTTGAGCACCTTCATCTCGTAATCAGTGACCAGCGTGAAGGCTGCTGTGCCAGAGCGCATGAATTGATCAATCTCACCATCGCCTTGGTTTAAGGAAGCCTCGTTGATCCAGCCACTCTTGATACCATCAGCAATCCAGGCTAATGCCTTACGAACGCCGCTGTTTGGCTCTTGGAAAACAGGTTCCAGTTTGTCATTGAAGAATTTACCACCAAATCCTGCAGAGACGATCTCCAAGGTTCGAAGGATTGAGTTTTCGTTAGCAGCCAAGCCGATGACGACTGGTTTGGGGAGTATCCCCTTGTCCTTCATCGTTTGTGCTTGTGACCTTAGATCATTCCACGTCTTGGGTGGTGAACTAATGCCAGCCTGTTTCATCAAGCGATCATTGTAAACGAATACTGAATTCCCAGAGTAGTAGGGTAGTCCGTAGACTTCACCCTCAAAAGACATCTGTTCGATGATTCCTTGGGGCAGATCCGCCATGTAATCATCTACTCCGGGAAGTCCCGTTAGGGGGATAATCCAGCCAGCTGCGGCCCACTCTGCTAGGAAGCTGTCACGGACATAGACCACATCAAAGTTGGTTCCGGAGGCAAAACTCGAGACCATCTTGGTATGGTATTCGTTGCTGGGGAAGGGATTGTAAGTTGCGCTCAAGCCAGACTGACTGGTGAAACGCTCAAGGTTTTCTCGGACTACATCAACTTGATAGGGCCAGCCAGTCAATTCTACATCAGTATCTTGAGCCGACATGGGAGCTGCCCAACCAACCAAGGCAAGCGCAGCAATCGTCAACCATTTCTTCATCATGATCTTGTCCTCTTAAAGAGTATGGATACGTGGGGAGCAGCTTCTCCCAAAAGGCTCACTTTCTTTGTGGTTGGGAATTTCATTGAAATGAATTTCTCTCTTTGGAGACCCATTCACACTTCTTCAGCCAGCTATCCATGGAATTACAAAATAAAAAATTTGTATTTATCAAAATAGCCTGCGAGATAGTGAGTGGGGGGAGGTATAACCAGAGAAATATTTTGTGTCAATCAAAAAAACAGATTTCTTCGAAGTGATTGGCATTTGTCAGAAAATGCAACAAGATGATCGATACTTTCACAAATCTTTATTCAATTGCGCTGAGGAAATAAGTGATGGAAGAGCAAATTTATTGGGAGCAATTGCGGTCTCCTCAATTGAAATCACTAGCAGATGCCAATGCCATCGTAGTTGTTCCAGTTGGTTCGATGGAGCAACATGGGCCGCATCTCCCGGTCAAGGTAGACGCACTACTAGCGACAGAGGTAGCGCGGCGAGCTGCGCTGAAAGTTCAGACACATCAGCCAATATTGGTGACCCCGACTGTTTGGTGTGGGCTTGCTGAACATCATATGGATTTTTGCGGCACGCTGACCCTCGATTTTGAAACCTTTCATGCGCTGTTAAGAAATCTTTGTCGCTCCATTCGTCATCATGGGTTTCGACGAATCTTCCTTCTCAATGGTCATGGTGGAAACATTGCTGCTCTGAACGTAATCTGTTCGGAGTTGGTCAGAGAGTTGGATGGATTAAGAGTAGTTTCTGGCACCTATTGGACGCTACCCGAGGTGGCTGAGAAGTTTGCCGAGATCCTTGAAGTCCAGCAGAATGTGCGTCACGCTGGTGAAGCAGAGACTTCGATGATGCTGGCCTTGGAACCGGAACTGGTCGATCAGTCCATCCTCAATCAGGCTGATGGAACGCTAGAGATTCCCTTTTATGGATCCGGGGTTTCCCGTTGGGTATCATTTAAGGAAGTTTCTGCAAATGGTGTGATCGGGAGTCCCTCCGTGGCAACGGCAGCTAAAGGAGAACTATTGCTAGAGGTGGCTGCAGAAGGCATCGCAGGGGTTCTCCAAAATCCTGCATTGTGGTGAGCCACCAACTACTAATCAACTAATCTAAGATGAATCAGCCCATGCGTTTAAATCTCTTCCTTCGTTCAATTGGAGTTGTATTGATGATCAACCTGATCTTGTCGGCATGTTCGGTTGTGGGAGTGAGAGCATTGGAGGAACCGATCTATCAGACACAGATGCAGGAGGGTAATTTTGAAATTCGTGAATACGCCTCCTATCTAGTTGCAGAGGTCTTCATGGAGGGAGAAGATTTTGACGAAGCATCGGGGGATGGCTTCCGGATTCTGGCAGATTACATTTTTGGCAACAATCTCTCCCACTCGGCCTCTGTTCAAATGGCAGGAAAAGCGGAAGCTGCCAGCGAGAATATTGCGATGACAGCCCCTGTACAGATGGATCAGGGTGAACAGCCAGATCAATGGCGAATGGCCTTCAGTCTGCCCTCCAAATGGAACTTGGAAACGGCACCAGTTCCCAATGATCAGCGAGTGAATTTGAGGGAAATCCTCCCTGAGCGAATGGTAGTCTTACAGTTCAGTGGACGCATGGGAGCCCGTGATCTAGAAGAGAAGGAGCAAGAGTTGAGGCAGTGGGCCACGAAGCAAGGAATCACTGTGGTGGGTTCGGTACGGACCGCTCGCTATGATCCGCCGTGGACGTTGCCGTTTTTGCGAAAGAACGAGGTTCAATTAAAGGTGGAAGATTGAAACTGGAGGAGGAAGGAGAGCGGCCAGTTGTTTCATTTTTCTGCCAGCTCATCTAAACCTTTTCGGAAACAATTGAATGAAACAGGCTTTCCTGTTGATCACATTTCTGCTGATGTCCATGATCGTGCTAGCGGACTATGAATTGGATTGGCCTGAGGTGGACATCGAAGAATTTAATGCGAGTTGTATTCAGTCTGCACTGGAGAGCACGGGTCGTCTCAACGCTAGTGAATTAGCCAATCTGGAGGCATCGTGTGTCTGTTATGCAGAAGTGCTGGATTTTTTGTTTAGCTACGAAGACTTCTTGGTCAATACTGAAGAAATCATGACTACTTTGGTGGATCCCGTGATTGAGGTCTGTTCAACACGCTTGAGCCTCACAAGCAACGAATGAGGATTCATCGAGTTTGATGTCACTTCGAGAACTCTACTCTCAACATGTTTTCCCCTGCCTCTGCGATTGGGCAATATCCAGCAAAGTGCTACATCCACTTCGGTAGCAGTGTGTGCATGGAGTCCAAGGTAAAGTGCTGGAGATTGGCTTTGGAATCGGACTGAATCTTCCCTTTTATTCCAAGGATGTTGTGGAGGTGCATGCGGTTGATGTGAATCCAAAGATGACTCCGAAAGCCTTGCAACAGATTCAGGAAGTACCATTTCCCGTTCAGCATCATGTGCTCTCAGGTGAATCCTTGCCAATGGAAGATGAAAGCTTCGACTTTGTGGTAAGTACCTTCACACTGTGTAGTATTGCGAAGGTGCATCAGGCAGTGCAGGAGATCTGGCGGGTGCTGCGAACTGGTGGGCGGTTCTGTTTTCTGGAGCACGTCCGATCGCCGGATTCAAAAGTAGCGAGCTGGTAATCTCGTCTGAATCCAATTCAGCCCATTTTGGGGGATGGCTGTCATCTGAACCGTCCGATGGATCAGATCATTTGCTCCCAGCCGATCCAAACCTTTTATTTAGAGGGAGTTCGGCGGGTGATTGGTTGTCTTTATCAAGAGCAGGCACAGAAGCCAGCCTAACTTCAAAGAACCTTTCCCGTGTTGAATGCCGTCATTTTCGAAGATTCTCAGGCGGGCTGGCGATTGGTCTCCAGATACAATCCAAGGGCATCTCTTCCCGCAGCATTACCGACCCATTCCGTAAAGCCTTGCTGCTCTAGATCAGTCAGCAGCTCATTCCACTTGTTGTGATCCCAGGTGAAGTTTCTGCGAAGCCAGTAATTCAACTCCTTCTTGGGAAATCTTTTCTTTGGTTTGAAATCCATTTTTCTCTCCTGCAAAAATTCAAGAAATAACTAAAAGTTGCGACAAGTATTTTCATTTATTCGCAACTTAAATTGCAATTTAGCAGAAAATCATAGAAATTTTGAAGTAATTTTTGATTAAAGTTTTGGAAGATCTGTCGGATAGACAAAAATCTCATTTTCTACACTGAGCCTGGCAGGCGACCTGCTAAGTTTTGAGCCAAGTAGTGCCGGTCTCGGCGACAAAATTGCCACCAGTTGATCCTCTTACCCCTGCTATGGGCCAGATGGAAACTCGATTAAATGACGTACCGGATTGGAAGTACGTTTTCCAGGAAATTGACCAGGTCTATCGCTTGGGCTCTGCGGGGGGAAGTCCCATCATCAGGAGTCATCAGCGGCGTGTGCGAGAGGCCATCAGTAAAATCACGAAGAGCAACCCTTACTACACACCAAGACAACCAGAGAACAAACCGGTCAGTGCACACTGGGGCCGAGCGCTTGATTTGGCAGATTCGGGACCGTTGGCCCATCTCTCACGGGTGTTGTATCGGGTAGAGAGCCAACTCACCTGGGAGTATGGTTATCAGAAAGTTCCGAGGGAACTTGCCAAGCGCTATGCCTATTGCGAGATGATGGGACCACAGGGTCCGATTCAAGCAGAAGGACTGATTCTGGGCCTGGTGCTCTTTGCTCCAGGGACCACCTACCCCCAACATCGTCATAATGAGATTGAGGAGAGCTATATCTCCTTGGCGGGGGCTTGGTCAGAAAATGATAACGCAGTCTATGCCCCAGGCTCTTTGATTTTGAACCGTTCGACTCAGCATCATCGGATCACAGTAGGTATCCGTGAACCCTGCTTATTGGCCTATGCCTGGATTGGACCGCCAGAACGCTTGTCAGCCCCCGAGTTTCGGTTTTCCAAGTTGCCTCGGCGTCAGATCTGAATCAGCGAGTCCTATGAAGGGTAAATCAGCTTGCCAGAATAGTACGCTCTAGGAACCACCAACCTCCAACGATGGAAACCACGAGAGATCCAGGCACAATCACCCAGGGTCGGTACCACTCCCGGTTTCTTCCCCAGAAGCCAATAAGGGCAAAAGCAACAACGATCACAGCAAGTTGTCCTAGCTCTACGCCGATATTGAAGGCGAGCAGTCCTTCCAGGAATGCATCCCGCGGAAGGCCAATCTCAAAGAGAACGCTCGCAAAGCCCAAGCCGTGGAGCAATCCAAAGGCAAAGACAACGGCAGCTCGCCACTTCTGTAGTTTCTGAGTGAAGAGATTTTCGATTCCCACATAAACAATGGAAGCGGCAATCAATGGCTCCACAATGTTGGATGGTAACTGGACGATTTCATAGATGCTTAGTCCCAGTGTGATGGAGTGGGCGATCGTAAATGCAGTGACCTGGGTCAGTAGAGGCTTCCAGTGAGTACTCAGCAGAAAGATGCCAATCACAAAGAGAATGTGATCCAGCCCTTTCGGGACAATGTGCTCAAAGCCAATGATGATATAATCCAGAAATTGCTCCAAGCGGGTCCGCTGGTCAATTCCTGCTAGAGAGATCGGCTCACTTGGATCTCCGTTCTGTAGCCAGAAGGAGACTCCGTCCCCTTCGCCTTGCGGCAACACACGGATAACACTGGATCCGAAGGCCTCTTTCCATTGCCAGACAAAGCTCTCAGCACCGTAAGGCACTACTCCGGTCAAGACTACTTCAGAAATCCGCGCCAGCTCCAAATCTCCAATTTCTGGAATTGTGAGTTGTCCAAGCTGTGGGCTCTCCACAATGTCATCACCGAAACGCAGGGTCACTCCCTCAAGAAACTCTGTTTCAAAGGGTTGAAATGCCGAACGCAAGTCATTCGGAGGCAGTTCTCGCAGGTTGTTGTAGCGCTCAGCATTTGGAGAGTCATCTGTGTCTTCATGTTCGGCACCGATGCCCGAAAGAATCGCTTCCAAGTTCAGACTGATCGTGATGGAGTAGTCGCCGTTGGGTTGCATTGCAAAGGTCGCAATGGCTGGGCGAATTTCATGGGCCATCAGTAGGCAAGGGAGTAGCATCAAGCAAGCTGTGGCCATCAGAGAATGGAATATTTGCTTTATCCGCCGAGGGCTCTCTCCAAACTTCCAATTATTTTTAAGTCCGTCTGAAAGACAGAGGAATTTCATGAAAATTCTCCAACAAGTGTTCTTGGCCTTATTCGCCGCCTTGATATTGTCAAATTCGCTCCAAGCTCATGAATTTTGGATGGAACCAGAAAATCCATTGGTATCCGTGGGTGACACCCTGAAGATTAAACTAAGAGTCGGTCAGCATCTCAAGGGCAATCAACAACCTTATATTGAATCCTGGTTTGAGGAGTTTCAAATCCGAGACGCAGAAGGAATACGTCCTGTTAAGGGGATGCAGGGAGACATGCCTGCTTTTGCGATGAAGGTCCGTACTCCTGGGCTGCAAATTGTCAATTACCTCTCTAGCACAGATGATATGCGTTACCGCTCAAAGGAACAGTTTGAGCGATTTATTGAATACGAAGGTCTGACAGGTGTGTTGGAACGTCACCAGGAGCGTGGTCTGCCCGAGTTAGGTTTTCGAGAAGACTATGTGCGGTGTGCCAAGGCTTTGGTAGTGGGCGGTACTGCTGAAGGACAGGATCTGCTAGTGGGAATGCCCTTGGAACTGTTGGCAGAAGAAAACCCTTACTTGACAAAGAGCACCAGCCTGCCAGTGCGGTTGTTCTGGCAAGGGGAGCCACTCCCCGACATTCAGATTCGCATTTTTCATAGAGGTGGTGAAACAGAAGAGACAACGGTCAGAACAGATGCCAAAGGACGCGCTCAGATCCCACTGACGGTCCCTGGCTTTTTCCTGCTGAATGCCGTGCACATGTTGGAGATAGAACAGGCTAACGGTGCTGTTTGGAAAAGCTATTGGGCTTCATTGAGTTTCACTTATCAATAATATCTCTTTTGGTTGGTCTTCCAAAGGCTTGCCCAAGTCGAATGCTACAAAGGCATGAATTTGTTGTAAATATTTGTGCCTAAGAATCCACTCAAAATAAATTCTGTTTCATACCCACCTAATACCATCCTGATTTTGATGAAACTTCAGGCACACGCTGATAGTCCCTTGAATCCCTCTCAAGAATCCTCCCAACTCCTTAGATAAAGATATTGAAATAATCTCTCAAGTACTGAGAAAGTTTTTGAGCAATAAATTTTTTGTTGAAATTTGAAATCAATTGATGATAGAAATTAATTTCACTGAGAAAATAAATGGCTGTTAATGAAATGCGAAGCCGTGGGTTCACAGTTAAGAGCGTTCAAGAATACAATCGCAGAGTCATTCTCCGCTTGATTTATGAAAGACGATTATGTTCCAGGTCAGAAATTGTTCAGAGCTCAGGACTAGATGCTTCCACGGTAACGAGAGTAGTACAGCAATTAGTCGATGAAGGTTTTGTCGAAGAAAGCATACTTCAAAAGGAGGAGAATCAGAGAGGTAGGCGATCCATAGGATTAAGAATAGCGGCAGATCCTCACCGGGTTTTAGTGGTTCGGCTTCAACGTCTCAACTTCAGGGTGGCGTTGATGGATTTAAGAGGATCTGTATTAAAGTCGAACGAGATCCAAGTAAAACCGGTCAACACAGCAGAGAGCATTTTTGAGCAAATCGTTGAATCGCTGAACACGTTTTTGGAACTGTGCAAAGAAAATTTGTTGGGAATTGGAGTTACTCTGCCAGGACCATTTCTAGAAGATTCAGAAAGAATTGTACTCATTACGGAGTCAACAGACTGGCACCAGTTTGATCTAATTCAGCAGTTGAGATCGCATTATGAGAAGATTCCTGTCTATTCGAAACATGATGCAAAGGCTGCTGCGCTAGCTGTTTGGATTTCCCAGGGATTGGATTCTAACTCAAAAGTGACCCTGTATTTGTCCGCAGGTCAAGGCATTGGGGCAGGAATAGTTCTCAATGGAGAGGTGTTCAGGGGAAGTTTGGGAACAGCTGGTGAAATTGGACATACCTCGATCGATCTAAATGGTCCACTTTGCAAGTGTGGAAATCGTGGTTGCCTTGAAATTTACAGTTCCAGTCTAGCACTACTTAGAAATCTCGTAGAACATTGGTATAAAATTTCATCTAAACCAATTTCCTTTGAGGAAGTCGTCGTAGCTTATAGAGAGCAACACCCTTTGGTCGTAAAGGAAGTCGCACTAGTTGCTAAGTATCTTGCAAAAGGTCTAGTAAATTCTATCAATTTAATAAATCCAGATTTGATTGTTATTGGAGATGAGTATGCAAGATTTGGAGAGCACTTTGTAGAGAGTATTAAGAGCTATGTTCAAAATAATGTTCTACCAAGTGTATTTAAGAATATAAAATTTCAGTTAGCTCCACAGAAAGATTTAGTTATTAGTGGAAGTTTTCACCATGTTATTCAAAGCGAACTGCTTTGAGTAACGTAAAATATAAATGAATCAACTGCCTAAAAATACTTTAAAATGAAAACAGTGAATTGCATTGGCAGTTGCTTAGTTGATATCTTGCTGAGTCCCGTTGCTAGCTATCCAGAGCCAAAAATATGTACTAATATATTTGTTGATAAATTGAAATCCTCTCCTGGAGGTGGTGCAGCGAATTGCTCACTTTCACTGGCAAAAATGGGAGTAAATGTACACTTATTCAGTAAGATTGGTAATGATTTGCAGGGAGATTATCTCCAGGAAGAACTAAAAGTTGCTGGTGTAAAAACAAAAAAATCTCTAAGAAAAACTGATAAAAAATCTACATCAACAGTTATTGTTGGTGTTAATCTGGATGGTGAGCGTAGTTTCATGTCATATCATGGTGCCCTTGCAGAATTTGGGTTAAATGATCTAGATTTGGAGGATCTGTACGCTTGTGACATTCTCGTCTATCCAGACCTATTTAATCTCCCAAGGATTGATGGAACGCCTCTATTAAATCTGTTAGAGAATGCTCAACAGCGTGGCATCTTGACCATTCTTGATGAAACTTGGGGTGTTTTAGGTTTACAAAGAAATATATTCGAATCCTGTCTGCCCTTTGTAGACTATTTAATGCCCAGTTCTGATGATCTTGCCTATCTATACCCTAACGAACAGCCCGAAGACCTCGCAAAATTTTTTCTAGAAAAAGGGGTTCAAAACGTTGTGCTTAAGCTGGGTTCTAAGGGAGTTCTTGTCTTAAATAATGAGCAATCTTTCAGATTACCTGCAATTGTTAAAGCATCTGAGGTGTCTGATACCACTGGTGCTGGTGATAATTTCAGTGCTGGATTTGTTTATGGGCTGAGTGTAGAAAAGCCAATTGACTGGTGTGCGGAATTTGGTAATAAGGTAGCTGCTTTGTCATTGCAAAAATTAGGTGCAAGTATTAAAAAAGAAGAATTAAAATCTCTTGTTAAAATGATTTGAATCTTTCATTTAAAATGAATGTAGATTCTAAAATAAATAGATTTTAATCAAAAATTAAGCTCACAAGTAGTAACTTAGAGTTTGTCTGTAAACCAGTATTGAGGGAAATAGAAAGAAAGTATAAAAATAATAGAAATTTAAACACATCTACAAAACTAATTTTAGCTGGTCCACCTGGCAGTGGCAAATCAACTTTTGCAGCGACAATGTTGGAACTCGGTAAAATGTTTGGAAGTTTTTCAATGCAAGCAGTTGAGATTGATGCCGTTCACTTTTTGATGAATCATAAGAATTTAAAATTCGTCGAATATCAGGGTGTTGAGGCCCCAGTATCACAACTGAGGGGCTCCCCAATGTTCTCTGATTTAAAAAGCTTAATAAAAAATGGAAGCGGGTAAATAATAATCAAATAAGTTGGCCTTTTTACGATCAGAATTTACATGAAACTGTTCTGGATCATATAACGTTAGAATCCCATGTAGAATTGTTGGAAGGAAATTGGACTTTGCTTGATGAATATCCATGGAATCAGCTTAGAAATTCTGCATATTGGAATATATTCTTATTTGCTGAAGAACATCAGGTAAGGAATCGTCTAAAGAATCGGAAACTTCGTGGTGGAAGTACAATTGAAGAAGTAGAAGCTCATTATAAGTGCACAGACAAACCAAATGTTTTGAAGGTGTTGAACAACAGATTGTGCGCAGATATTGAGTTAGCCTGGAAAATGGAATCTGGTTCAGAGCGACTTGAAATAGTGTGTCATATGAATTTTCAAACGACTAACTGATGAATAGTACTTCTCAACCCATTTTAGAGGTAAATGGTGTCAGTAAAGCCTTTGGTGGAGTGGAGGCTCTTCGAGAAGGCTCACTCAAACTTTTTCCTGGAGAGGTCCTCGCTATTGTTGGAGCAAATGGAGCAGGCAAATCAACTCTAATCAAAATCATTGCAGGTGTTCTTGCTCCAGATCGGGGTTACATCAGCATTCGGGGAAATCGAATTACTCGTCAAGACCACAGTGTTGGCTTTATCAGGCAGATGGGTGTCGAAGTTGTTTATCAAGATTTGGCAATCGTCCCGAACATGACAGCTCCCTACAATCTCTTTCTCGGCAGAATTCCAAGAAAATTTGGAATTTTTGTTGATGAAAAGAAAATGCAGGCAAAGACAAGAGAGGTGCTTGCAGACCTCAAAGTGGAAACAGTACAGAGCCTCAAACGCCCAATTTCAGAGATGTCTGGAGGTCAGCAACAAAGCATTGCCATCGGGCGGGCTATTGCCTGGGGAAAAGAGATTGTAATCCTCGATGAGCCTACAGCAGCGTTAGGGCCAAACGAAACACAACAGGTTGAGCGCGTCATAAACGAAATACGAAAACGGAATACCGCTACCATCCTGATAAGCCATAATTTGGATCAAGTTTTTCGATTGGCAGATCGCCTGGTCGTTGTCCACCAAGGAAACACATCAAGGGAATTTTTGAGAAATGAAGTCAATATTGATGAGCTTGTTAAAGCCATTACGACCGGCTGAAAGGAGCGTTGTATGGCAAGTGATGTTGAGAAGGAAGTGATTCGACCAAATGATGAGGCTAATTTGTTAACGGCCAAGTTAGGTATGCTTTGGTGGGATTCTCCCCAGGGTCGGATTTGGATTGGGCGTATTCGCGATAATGTGCCATTCATCGCGATTACTTTGGTAATCCTGTTGTTCTGGTTCATTAGTGGAGACAGATTCATGTCTGTCCGAAACTGGACGTTTATTGCCCAGCAGACACCGGTCTTACTACTATTGGCTTTTGCTCAGCTTCTCGTTGTCACCACAGGGTCAATCGATATCTCTGTTGGGTCAAATTTAGGTTTTAGCGCCTACATGGCTGCCTTGGGAATGCTCTGGTTTGGTGAGTTGGGTCTTCTGGTTGGAATATTTTCAGCAGTTTTCATTGGTGTACTCAATGGGACGATTTTCTCACTTTTCAAAATCTCCTCTTTTGTAACCACCCTGGCGATGCTGATTATCGTGCGAGCGGTTCTGGTGATTGTTTCAGATGGTCGCTCCATTTATGTCAGTGATCAGCCAATGAGTAATAGTAATATCACCTCAATCGAAGCGAAGTGGCTGCTGGATCTAGGTCAGTTTCCACAGATTCTTTACTTCACGGTAGCTGTTGCTGTACTGCTCTGGGTTGTTTATGAAAAAACAGTTTTCGGTCAGCAGCTAAAAGCACTTGGTGGCAACGAAAAAGTACTCCGATTAACAGGCATTTCAGTCAATTGGTTCAAGATTCAAGTCTTTGCTGCCGCAGGTTTTATGGTTGGGCTGGCATCCTTCATTAATCTAGCACGCTCTGGAGCAGCTACTGTTCAAGCAGGTGAAATGCTTGAGTTGGATGCAATTGCGGCTGTTGCACTTGGAGGAACAGTGCTTACAGGAGGCTATGGTAGTGTTTTAAAAACTGTTGTAGGCGCATTGACACTTACCATTGTAGCAAACGGTTTGACAATAGCTGGGGTGCCCCCTTCATGGAGTAGAATAGCCAGAGGAATTTTGTTAATCACCGCAATTGCTATTTCACTCAACCGAAAGCAGATCGATGTAGTCAAATAGTCTTGTTCGGGCAGGATTCTACTCCCTGTCTTTCAATAAACCTGAGTAAAGGAGGGCCTATGTGAAGAGATATAGTGGAGGTCTTGATTTAGTCATTTTATTCACGAAAATAATTTTTTTCTGAAGAGGTAACATGAGACGATTTCTCCATGGATTGCTAGGTGTATTGCTGTTGGCTCCAATTCCTTTTGCTGAAGCAGTCACGCCTCGCAAGGATTTGGTATTTGCTGATTTGGGTCAGCCTCAGACTAACCCTTGGGTAATTAACCGCCACCGTTTTCAGGAATGTGTCGCTAGGGCATTGAATATTGAGCAAATTCTTGCTGATGATGAAAACAGTGAGAGTAAACACGTAAGCCAGGCAGAATCTTTGGTAGCCCGCCAACCAGATGCAATGGTTTTCAACCCATTAACCTCACCTGCTGGAGCTCAAGTAGCCAGATTACTGGAACGCAACCGTATTCCTGGTATGACAGCCGGAAGAGTGGTAGTTGCCGATTATGAGAAAGAGTACAACGGCAATTTTTTGATTGGACAGATGGGCACCAACCTGGATTCTTGGGGTGCTGCGATGGCCCAGGCCGCGATTGATGATGGCCATCGAAAGATTGCGATGATTTGGAATCCGAAGGATGTCATCACAACACAATATATTTGGGCAGGAGCTCAAAGAGTAATTGATAAGTATCCTGATGCTGAAGTGATCATGGAAGGCCGAGATCGACTGAGTCGGGAGACTGGAATCAAGTATGCGGAGCAATACGTTGCACGTTTTGGAGAGGGAGAGATTGATGCAGTTATTGTTCTAGGTGCAACTGCTGGACTTGGTGCACAATTCGCTCTTGAGCAAGCTGGACGAACGGATATTGACGTCATTACGTGCGATATAGATGAGCAGGTCGCGCAAAATATTCGTGATGGTAAGTTGTCTTTCAGTATTGGGGGGCACTGGATGGGAGGTGGTTTTGCGATGATTCATCTTTATGACTATTTGCATGGATTCCCCATTGAAGATACCCAGCCTGACTTCAGTCTCATTCCTGTAAATGCATCCAACGTTGATGCTTATGAACGTCAGTTCTTGAACGGCTGCGTGCTTACTCCTAATGAAATTCGGGATCTCTCTCGGGTGTATAATCCTGATGCTGACTTGGCCGGATTTATTGAGAATTTCTCAAGTACCTGGAATCAATAAAATTACATTGATTCATTGGTAATTATCTCCTCCCTAGTCCTGAAAGGCTGCTTTCATTAAAGTTAGCGCCTTTCGGGATGCCACTTCTTAGCAATCCAGAAACTCAATTTTTTCAAAATGACACGTATCACATTGAGACAACTGTTAGATCATGCTGCGCTTGAAGGTTATGGTGTACATGCCTTTAACATCAGCAGCATTGAGCAACTTATTGCCATAAGTGCAGGCCGCTCAGTCCGTGGAAGTACCTGTAATTCTGCAAGTTACAAGAGGAGTTCGTAGTTATTCTAATGATGCAATAATTCGACACATGATTCAAGCGGCTGAGGAGATGTTCCCCAAAACTCCAATCTGCTTGCACCAAGACCATGGTAACAATACGATCACCTGTTTCTCTGCCATACAAAATGGATTTACATCAGTAATGATGGATGGATCACTGGAAGAAGACGCTAAAACTCCGTCTTCCTACGAATACAATTTGAACATTACAGCAAAAGTCACTGAAACTGGGCATTCAGTTGGAGTCTCTGTTGAAGGAGAGTTAGGCTGCCTCGGATCACTTGAAAGTGGTGAGTCTGAACAGGAGGACGGTCACGGCGCTGAGGGTAAACTCAGTCGAGACCAACTACTTACAAATCCAGGGCAAGCTGAAGATTTTGTCAAGCAAACTCAGGTCGATGCACTGGCAATTGCAATGAGTACTTCACATGGGGCATACAAATTCTCGAGAAAACTTGATGGAGATATTCTGGCTATGGAGATTGTGAAGGAAATCAATCGAAGAATGTCAGATCTACACTTGGTAATGCATGGCTCATCCAGTGTTCCGCAGGATCTACAGGATATCTTCAACCACCACGGCGGTAAAATGCCTCGAACTTGGGGTGTCCCTGTCGAAGAGATTCAGAAGGGCATTCGGTATGGGGTTCGAAAAATTAACATTGATACTGATTGCCGCTTGGCAATGACGGGAGCGATGCGCAAAGTTGCAATTGCAGAAAAACTGAGTTTGACCCTCGAAAATTTTTGAAGCCTGCAATGGTAGCAATGGAGAAAGTCGCCAAACTTCGCTATGAGCAGTTCAATACCGCAGGACAGGTGCCAAAAATCAAAACAAGATCTTTAGAAGAAATGGCGTCTGATTACCGATCAGGGTTCTTGGACAGAAATTGAAACGCCAAAATTTCTTATACACTTTTGGAGAATAGCATGGGCTTCAACGCAAAGTTACACCAAGAAAAAATTCACCGGGTTGAAGAATATGTTGCTCAACACAAAGCTGAAATTGCGCAGCATCCATGGAGAGAAAATTATCATTTTCAAACCCCTGTGGGTTGGATGAATGATCCACACGGATTAATTCAATTTCAGGGAAAGTTTCATTTGTTTTACCAGCATCACCCTTTCAGTGGAAAGTGGGGTACGATGCACTGGGGACACGCCATCAGCACTGATCTGATTCATTGGGAGCATCAGCCCGAAGCACTTGCACCGAGTGAAGATTATGACGGTTGGGAAGGTGGTGGAATCTTCACTGGATCCGCAATTGAACATCAGGATGAACTGATTCTCTATTACACGGGCTGTGCTAAGGACCGACAGGTTCAATGCATGGCCAGTTCTTCAGATGGTGTGAACTTTACAAAATCAGATCAAAATCCAGTACTTGCTGAACCTCCACCTGAAATCAATCCCCATGACTTCCGGGATCCCAAAGTCTGGAAACAGGGGAATTTATGGTACATGGTTACTGGGGTGACTGATGGAGTGAGTGATCTGATTGAGCCTTCGAATAGCCAAAAAAACGGCCTGGGAAAAGTTTGTCTGCACCGCTCAAAAAATCTCAAGAATTGGGAATTTGTCAATTATCTTGTAGAGAGCGGCGGAGAGTTGGGCACTATGTTGGAGTGTCCAAATTTTTTCTCACTAGATGGTAAGTGGATTCTGATGTATTCGCCTATGGGCTTGCAAGAGAGACAAGTGGTTTATCTGACAGGAGATTTTGATGAGCAAACTGGGAAATTCCATTGGCAGACGATGGGTTCAGTCGATTTGGGTTTTGACTATTATGCACCACAGCATTTCCGGGATGATAGGGGCCGTGATTTAATCATGGCTTGGGTTGGTTCATGGCCCTTTATGCCATGGTGTCGAGGTAAATATGATACCAGTGAATTGGGTTGGTATGGTAGCCTTACGCTACCGCGTCAGATCCGTCTGTGCCCTGATGGTAAACTTGTGAGCGAGCCGGCCTCTGAGGTGGAAAAGCTTCGGGAACACGAACAATACTATGCCCCCTGTGTGATCGAAGAAGCTAAACCCTTGCCCTTCACTGCTGGGGACGGTGTGCATTGTGAAATTATTGCCAGCTTTGATTTGTCAGAAACCACTGCTCAGCGAATTGTTTTTAGCCTGCGTGGCTCTGCTGAGCAAGAGACAAAGCTGGAGTTTGACCTGGCGAAAGGTGAGATGATCTTTGATCGAACACGCTCGGGGAACATCTCTGCTCTACAGCGCAAGTGCCCACTGGAATCAGCGAGCCAATCTGAGCTTACTGTCAGGATTTTCTTGGACAGTATTTCGATTGAAATTTTTACGGATGATGGTCGGACCACGATGACCAATAATATCTTCTCCAATCCAGAAAGTAACGAACTCTCCATAAGCACGATTGCTGGCAGGGCCCGTCTTCTGGGGCTGCGAACGTATGGGCTGAAGACCACTGTGAATGCCTGAAGCTTCTTTGATGAAGATTCTGCCAGGCTTTCTTGTCAGCAATTCAGGCTCGGCCTCAGGTCACCCTCTCTTCTTCCTGAAACATACCCTATCTTTCCTTGCTGAAGATCTCCTCTTGCATCACGTATCAATCTTATGAGATTAGCTGAATTGATTGTATGATCGTGGTAGGATCTTAGTCCACAGTCTACCCCTGCTTCGAAAGCTAGCTCCATCAAGCCAATTGCCCAATCTAGGTTTTCGGTGGCAGGTAATTACTTGAGTAGTTGGATGTCCTTTCCATTCCCAATAGGTCACGGAGATTAAAATGGCAAACTACCAAATGATGATGCTTGTGGCTCTTTTTGCCTTCTTCTCAGGTCAGGGATTCTCAATGGACTACAGCATGACCAAGAGACTCGCCGAAGATCGGGAGTGTCGGAGTTGCAACCTGGAAGCTGGAAATTTGGCGGGGGTCCAGTTCATCAATTTTGATCTTAGCAATGCCAACTTAGCAAATGCTCATTTAGAGGGTTCGAATTTGAACAATAGCAATCTGACTGGGGTCAACTTGCAAGGGGCCCACTTGTTCTCAGCGAGTATGGCAGATTGCAATTTAGAGAGTGCAAATCTATCAGGAGTGGATCTGCAAGGAGCTGATTTATCCGGTAGTTATTTACCAGGAGCCAATCTTTCGGGATCTGATCTCTCCAACGCAGATTTTACAGGAGCGACCCTCAGGGATGCTGATCTTAGTAATGCAATCCTCAAGGGAACCCTACTGAAAGAAGCAGACCTTTCTGGAGCCAATCTTTCTGGAGCCAACCTTACAGATGCTGATTTGGCGAAGGCTAACCTTTCTCCTGCAACTCTTTTGAGAGCAACGCTTACAAGAACAAATCTCTCAGATACGAATTTGGTGAAGGCGAACTTTGAAGAAGCAAACCTCTTTCACACTAATCTGACTGGGGCAATCGTCACAAATGGACGCTACATTATTCCAGAGCTACGAGCCGCGAAATTATGCTACTCGATCTTGCCGAATGTCCGAAGGTCTTTCAGGGATTGTTGGACAATGGATGTCCGTTGAAGGGAAGTGGATTGTTTTAAGTGATGCTTGCTTTTGGCGAGAACGGGCGCCTTATCGGAGTCGTGGAGAAGCTGGCAGAAGATGTAAGCTCTCCTGCCACAAAATGAGAGATTAAGCGGAATTGACCAATCAGAACTTCTGTTCCAGCAGAGCTACCACAAAGACCATACTCACCAAGCCAGCGCACGCAATCCCCAGCACGAACCCAGTACCTTCTGACATGATTCCTGCCACAATCAGCGACAAGACAACCAAGAGGATACCGACTTTGATGAATCCAAAAAAGAGGTTGTTCAGCCTACTCATAGAAATCTCCTCAAGTGTTCATAATTGCTAATTCGTCAGTGGCCGTTACACCGACTGTCTACTTAATATCTTATCAAAAGAGATCCTGAATTCAGAGGAGAGTGGGGGGAGGAAAATGATAGAGAGGATTGATGTATTTAAATTAAATGAACAATATTAGAATTTTAGTCGATATGAAGTTCTTCTGATGAATACATATTGAAGCTAGTTGACACCTTTTATCTAAATGAATTGTGATCACTATATTTACTCCCAGTGAAGAAGAGTAAAGCACCGATATACTTTAAAAAGTAGAAAAAGCCCTGGTACAGTCAGGCGAACTGAATGAAGAGTGGTCATCCTCCAGCGGTATTTCAAGTACAATGCTTGTCTTTGGATTTAGTATTTTTGTGAAAGAGATGAGCTTACGGGGGAGACTGGCGAAAGGAGTCCGCCTGAAAGTTGGAAACTGTAGTCTTGGAGGACGGATGATGTGAAGGACGAATCGTTAGAGATCATCCCTGAACAAGTGGACTGAGAATCAATCCATTTTTTCAACTATTTGCTGAAATTATCCAGATTCAATCGAGCTTCCTCGTTCAACCCTTGAATGTTCAAATCAATTTGCGAACCGATTTCTGCAAGCCCAGTGTTTTGGGTTGTTTCAGGATGAAGCTGCTGAATCACTCCTCCTTGCTGTAGGAACTTGGCCACTTGATCATCAATCTCTTCACGAGTTGGCCGCTTGCTCTCAGTTTTACGAGATTGTTTTGGGAGAATCCTACCAGGAAAGTGGGTCATGGTCGTCACTGTTCAAAAAGTAAGTCTAATTGAGCGGGGGTGCTGTTGATAATATTGCTTGCTCAAAACTAGTTTAATGATGTTCCAGAGTCTATTTGATCAGTTGCAGAGGGCTGAGTAAGAAACGACGAAAAGCCAAGATCAAATGAAACAAAGTTTGATTGTAGGTGGCGAGCCAGAACAACAAACAGATTTGGGGCTCTTCCTTTCGTCGACCCAGCCATCGGAGCAACAAATCAAACAACTCTGGCGAAAGGCGACCTGCCGAGAAGATCAAATGAACTTTAAGGTCTTCCCAGTCACGAGGTCGAAAAGACATCCGGTGTGTTGCGAATTTTTTGGTTGGATTCAAAGGCTGAGAAAATGACATGGTGCTCTCCTTCCCAATGCTGAGAGAGATTCTGGTATCACGGTTCCTCACACCACTTTTGCATGATGAGCAAGCATCCTATTTTGTGGTTGCGAGAAACCTGATATGACAATGATTTCATGGGCATCCCGCCTGTTACGTCTAGAACCATCTGGTTCCTAATTCTTAGTAAGTCGGACTAAAGGGAGAAGTTAGATCCCCCTAACGGCAGCAAATTCAGGATTGGCTGCCTTCGGGAAGAGCGGAGTCTTCAGAACGTCTCCCCAGATAGTCCGAACAATCCAAAACAAGATTGACCCGCAAGCCGGGTTCAGGATGAAGCAACTCCTGGAATCGTTGCAGAATTGCCTCTACCTCTTTTTCAGTTGCTTCCCCCTGGATACTGAATTGATGTTGATTGTCAGTTCTTTTGTATTGAACAATCATGGGGTGACTTCAAGGAAAAACAATTGATTCGGATTGAAACGCTGTATCAAACAGTAGTTTGCCCCCAAATTTTTGCCAGCAAAGATTGAGAGCATTTTGAGTAAATTTAGAACAAGTCGTTGAATATATATGAAAATTTAATCAGCTTGATTGGACTAATTCAGATTAAAGATTGCTTTGCAGACGGGAAGGAATAGAGGAAACGGTGGGAATTTAGTCCGAGTTGGGGGCATTAGGTCTCGGATGAATTAGGGCCTTCCTGGTGGGACTTCTCGTAGATTTCTGCAAGTAACTCTGAAAGTTCTTGATGGTGAGAGTCATCCTTCGGAAGTTGAGCTTGGAGAAACTCAACAGTCTGAGCAACTTTACGCCAGCGGGGCCTTTGAGGCATGGAGGAGGCTGAGAGGTATTGTCTAATTCCGGGTGATCGCCAGACCCCATTGGTCTTATCCAGGTATGCCCCCCAAAGTTTTGATTCCTGAGCCAAAGAAATTTGATCCTTTCCTTGGCAATGCTCCCAGCAATGAACTACTACCTGCATGGTTTGGGCGAGCAGATCTCTCATAGATTTACTTCTTCCATGAACAGCCGGTGGATTTAAATGGCGCAATTGAGCGAGCTCTAGCTGTGAAGAAATTCTTGCTTTCAATTCGGCTTTCTGAATTGGCTTTGTCAGATAGTCGTTTGCGCCCGCTTCAAAAGCCTGGGTAAGCTCCTCACTCCGACTGAGTGCGGTCAGGAAGAGAATCGGCAAATCATCCTTGGCAAATCGTTGGCGAAGAGTTGTGCAGAGCTCAATGCCGTCCATTCCATCCATCATCAAGTCCAGTAACACTAAGTCAAAGTCTGAGGTTTGACTTATCAACTCCAGAGCTTCCTGACCAGAGCTACAACAGGTAAAGGTCCAGTCAGTCTCAGTGAGCATCCCTGTTAGGATGTGCAGATTTATGGGATCATCATCGACGATCAAAATAGAAATACTCTTACTGGTCTTTAACTTTGTTGTGATTTCGGAGGGAAAAGAAATACTCTCACTGGATTTTTCATTGGTCCCCTCCTCCGTCAAAGGAATTTGGGTGGGTTGCGCCAGTGGCAGAGAGAACCAGAAACACGCCCCACCCAGCGGAGAAGACTCTACTCCGATTTGGCCTCCATGTGCCTCAATGATTTCTTTCGAGATTGAAAGGCCTAGGCCGACGCCTTCCGTCACAGCCGAGTTCTGTTGTTCGAAGGCTTCGAAGATCATTTTACGATTGTCGTCATGGACTCCTGGTCCTGAATCATGAATCTCAGTTCGCAAACTCTCATCATCCGTTACAGACCGAATTTGAATTCGTCCTTGCGAGGTAAACTTACAGGCATTGTAAAGGAGGTTCAGCAAAACCTGCTCGATCCTTGATGGGTCCGCATGAACTGGGAGGACAAACTCAGATAACTGGTTCTCGACGCAGAGTTTTTTGGTAGAAAATTGTACTTTGATCAGGTCAACTGCAGAGCGCACAAGAGGTTGCAGGTAGCATAGCTCTGGATGCATTGCTAATCGATGCTCTCGTAATTCTGCCTGGTCCAGTAGATTGTTGATGAGCAGATTCAAGCGCCTTCCGCTTTGAATCATTAAATGGAGTGTTTCAGACATCTGCTGCATGCCTCGCTGACGAGCTTCCATGATCAGATTTTCTGCAAGTCCCAAAATGCCATGCAAAGGCGTTTTCAATTCATGAGAGGTGTTTGCCAGAAATTGATTTTTGAAGCGCTCAGTCGCTTGCATTTGCTTTAACAATTGCTCTTGAGCCATCTGGCGTTCCTGAACATTTTGAGGAACTCGAAATGCCAAGGCAATTGAGAAAAGGAGGGATTCTGAAAAAGCGCCCAATTCCATTATAAAGTAGACAGAAGTCGGAAACTCCAAAAGTCCCATGGCATTTTTGGTTCCTATCAACGTAGATAGGCACAGGATTCCCCAGCCCAAGGAATAGAAAAAGGCATTCTTATCTCCGGTTCTCCAAGCCTTGTAAGGAATCAGCAGAAATAGAGTGGAAATTGCTGAGAGGATCATGAAGACTCGAAATGCTTGATTGGGCTCGAACCAAGCCACTAGGAATGAGATTCCAAGTATGCAGAAGACAGTTGATCTGATGATCTTGTGCGAAATCGGGTGTTTCTTTTTTAGATCTAGGACTTTTGAAAAAAAAAGTAAGACGGTGATGATTGACAATCCAACAATATAGATGCGTACCCAGTTGAACCAATCGAGACTTGGAAAATCAGTGATCCACCATCCACTAGTAAGCATACGGTGGGAGGTGAAAAAAAGTAGATGCAGACCGTAGAATAAGTAGGTTCTATCGCGGAGAAAAAAGAAGAACAAAAGACTGAAAAATGCGTTACAACCAATCGCTCCCCAGCTAACACTCAGTAGATTGTATTTATCAGTGAAATGCTCTCTAAGAGCCTCAGGTTCCCAAAGTGAAATTTCTGCTCGTAGAATCAGGTTGGGTTCTAGACGCAGGTAGTACTCTGTTTGCTGATTAGCATCTACCGATATTGAAGTGTTCTGCAGATCCCAGGTCGTTCCTCTCTCCTGGATAAGCTGTCGGGCTGATTTCTTGAAAACTAAGAAACTCTCTCCGGTCGGCTTTCTCCCATAGAGTTCAAGTGATCCGTAGATGTTATCAATACTGAATATTAGGGGGATGGAATTGGCGGTGGGATTAGCGACACTGAAACGCAACCAATAGACCGAGTTGGTATTTCCCTGATTAAAAACCTTTTCTCCGTTGGGTTGAAAGTGCTGCTGATTTTCAGCACTCAGCACTTGTTCAAACGACATCAACCCTGAGGGATCTTCAAGGAACTCCAATTCGGAGCGAAGATAGATTGACTCAAGCCCGGCATTGAGCTCGATGGGTGATTTTGCCCAACTGGAAACACCTGAGAGAATATTCCCGACTAAGATCAGAATCCAAATTGTGAATGCGTATCTGTAAAGCATGGTCAGCAAAAGGAATCAAAGCAGTTGATTTTTGAAATCAGCACCATAGGTTTTTCAATAAAATAAAAAAAGATATTTTTTGGAATTACGTTTTTTGCGCTTTTAAATTTTTCATTAAACTTATCAATAACTTAATAAAAATCTACTCAATCTGCTCTCAACCTTTGCTGGTAAATAATCAACTAAAGATTAACTTACCCAGCCATGAGTTGAGAGTCCGAAGTTTCCAGGAAAGGATGCCTATATTAAGAAGATTTGGAGCCCAGCAGTGGAACCGAGAAAATCTTCATGACTATTTTGCTCAAATGGGGAGTGTTTCACCCTCTACTGATTCTCACGCCCAGAGAATTTGCAACGAGTCTCTCTGGGTGCTGAGGCTTATCTTTGTTTGCATAGTTCTACAACGACCTCAGGTGAGGGTCTTGTCTTAGCCCAATCATCTCACCTGAAGGCACAGTCAGATTTTAAAGTCACTTTTCCTGGCTGTGCCAACCGATCCCAAATCCTCTCCTATTCTCTGGTTCCTACCCATCATCTTTCTGACACTGACAAAGAACTGGATTAATTTGCTCAGATCATCCATCAAAGGGATCGGTTTAGACAACCTTCTTGTCAGTACCCGTAATTGCCGAGCACCTACGTTGTTTCAAAGGATTGAATCAATTCTCTCAGGTTTTTGGAACACTGCTTTCACTTCAAGATCGATGTCATCGGTATCCCTAAATCAAGCTCATCAATTTCTACGAAGCCATCTCTCAACTGAGCCACAAGAGCTTACGATGATCGGGGAGGGCGCTTGGTCACGTTGTTTTGGATACCTTGTTGGAGACTGGGAATATGCGATCCGCTTTGGGCGTTACATCGAAGATTTTCAAAAGGATCGCTGGGCGGCTAGATTTAGCTCAGCACAGCTCCCTATTCCTGAGGTATTTGAGGTGGGGGAGGCGCTGGATGGCTACTTTGTTATCTCTCACAGAGCACATGGTATTCCTCTTGAGAATGTGGCTCCTGAGGTTTGGCAAGGCGTGATTCCAGATTTGGTCGATGTACTAGAGGCTTTGCGGACTGCAGATCTCAAAGAGACCACTGGAGTGGGACATTGGGATAAAGATGGTACCGCCGATTATTCTACTTGGAGGGAGCATCTGCTCACTGTTGTTGAAGACAAACCGACCCAACGTACTCATGGTTGGCGGCGCAAACTGGAACAGAATTCTCCTTCAGGAAAGGATGCTTTTCAGCGAGGGTTGGATAAGTTGAAGAATTTTGCCTTAACGGATGTCCCCCGTTCTTTGCTGCATTGTGATTTGATGAATCGTAATGCCCTAGTTGATAACGGACGCATCAACGCAGTCTTTGATTGGGGATGTGGACGTTTTGGAGACCACCTCTACGATTTGGCCTGGTTTGAGTTCTGGGCGCCTTGGCACACAAATCTCGATGTTCACCTTCTTCGAAAGGCTCTGGAAAATCACTGGATTCAAGTTGGCTATGCACCAACAAATCTACAAGAACGACTTAACGCTTGCTATCTGCACATTGGTTTAGATCATATCGCATACAATGCACATACAGGAAATTGGCTGGTCCTAAAGGAAACAGCTGATCGGATGTGCGAACTTGTCAACATGTAGGAATTCGAATTTGGTCACCTCAATATTGACCATAGTTTGCTTCGCACAATCTATTGACAGCCACGCTGCCGAAAAAAAGCCCAAGCAACTTAGTTTCGCTTTCAACCACAATTTATCCCAATGATCTTACCGACATCTGCTGAAAATCCTATAGAACAAACTGCCGAAGATATTTGGAATTTTGCGATTGGCTCCAACATGCATCCTGACAAGTTAAAGGGACGAGCCAATCTGGTAATCAAGGAGAGTTTTCCAGCTAAGCTCAAAGGTTGGCGTCTTGCTTTCAATTTGCAGGGAATTTCGTGGTTAGAACCATCAATGGCAGGTGTCGAACCCGATCCAGAGGAAACAGTGCATGGGGTGCTGGTCCGGCTGAGTGCCGAAGATTTCGCAAAGCTTGTACAAAGTGAAGGCGGAGACCAAAGTTATGCAAGTGAGGCTGTGGAAGTGGAGACCTATTGCGGAAAAGTCCAAAAGGCTTTTGTATTCAGAGCACTGGAGGCCAGAAAACTGGCTCAGGACCGTCCGCCCACCCTGCGCTATCTTGAATTGATTCGAACCGGTGCCCGCCTGAATGGGCTTGATCCAGAATACATTGAGAAGCTCGATGCTCTGCCGCATTATCAAAAAGGGCCAATCACAAACCTGATTTCCAAGCTCCTGTTCGATATGGCGATGTGTTTTGGTTGTCTTGGGATACCGAAACTGATGGTTTTTCTTTTCAGGTCTCTGCGCTGGATTGATGAGAGTGGGCTACCCAGCCTTGCCAAGGGTTTACTCTATGCTGTTGTGTTGACACCTGCACTGGGCCTAGCTTCTGTGTTGAGGTTGCGTCACCTCTTTCCAGAAGAACCGAAGCAAGTCTAGATCAATTTGTCTTTCACATTTCTTGTTCAAATATTTTTAATAAGAATTACTTAAATTATCTGAATAAAAAAGTTAATATTTTAACAGGAACGATGAGTGGATTTAGAGGGAAGACTATCGATTTCTTTGGAACACGAAAAGACCACTGGCAGCAATGATCAATGAGCCGAGAATTGTGTTGATTGAAGGTGTTTCCCCCAAAATTAGATAGGCGCTGGATGCCCCGAAAATAATGATGGAATAGCGTACGGGAGAAGTAACGGAAATTGGAGCCAGACGAATGGTTAGCACAGCCATCAAATAACCCACCGTCAACATGCAGGCCGAACCCATCAAATAAGGGATTGCATTGAAATTCAGCGATGTTGCCCAAAAGAAAGCGAGAATCCCACCTGCCAGAGTTGTCATTAGAGAGGTCACTAAGACGACCTCTATTCCTCGATACTGAGGTGCCATCCGTTTTGTGAGCAACTCGCGCAGGACCAGAAGTGTTGTGGCCAATAGAGGCAGGAGATAGGCAAACCGAAAACCAAGATCATCTGGCCACATCACGATCAAGACACCACTGAAACCCAGTATAACTGCCAACCAACTCTTCCAATGAACCTTTTCCTTGAGCAAAAAAGCACCTGAAGCTGTGATCATCAGTGGAGCCGAGAGCATGATCGTGTAGACATCAGAGAGCGGCAGCAGCAGGATCGAAGCAAAAAAAGCTCCGGTCAAAAGCACTTCAACACACCCACGAAGGTGCATATCATTCAGGGCAAATAAATTCTTTGGGTAAAACTGGCCTTGGCCGATTAACCAACCAGCTGTCATCGCACAGACCAACAACCCCCGCAGAAAAAGTAGCAGAAAGATACTCTGCTGATCACTATGCAACCCTACACTGTACTTGATGAGCGCATCATTGATCGAAAAACATAATTGTCCCAGCAGCATCGCCAGAATTCCAGGAAGATAGGACGGAGTTGTCCCGGCAGGATTCATAGTTGATTTCAATAAGGGGAGCGAGTTACACGTAAAATCTAGGAAGTGCTCAGATGCCGGGAATGGAAAGAGAAGAAAGAAATTTGTTCAGTTACTTGAAATGGGTTTTTGATCTGGAAAGAAATCATACAATTGTCACGCAATTTTCCAGCTTTTTCCCTGCCGAGGTAATCTGGATCCTCATCGAAGCGGAGAACAAGTTGTCTTCTACACAGATCGTTTTTAAATTACTGGAGCGTGCCATGAAGCGGATCAGCAATTCACCAACATCGTCTCTCAGTTGACAGCCCACCATTCCGATTTCATTCACATCATCTGGAAGGCTGGACAGCAAGACTTGAACTCCGCCTGTTTCAATACCCGGATTGTAACTGACACTGAAAGAATTCAATGGTAAGTCACCTTGTTGCTGAATCGAAGTAAAAGCGTTTGCCAACAGCTGTGCATCAGAAATATCTAGATTAGCGCTGCGAAGATGCAGATTAAACGCCTCGCCACTACCAGATTGCTTTTCCAGTCGCTGTGCAGCGGAGAGACAAACAGGCTTATGGGTTTGACGCAACGCCTGAATCAATGGGTGCAATGGACTTTGGGGAGTGTTTTGAAGCTCATCAGCCGCGGCCTTCTGCTGATATGATAATGCATAGACCCCGATCATGAGCCCCAATGAATGAAACAGCTTACGTCGAATGAGCTTCATATTTCTCTTCGGGTTTGATCACATTTAAGGTCTACAGGAATTGAAAATCTGAGACTGTTATTTCTTTCAACAACCTTTGATTGCCGTTCTTCCATCGGGCATGACAGTGTTACAGAAACGGGCCCCATACAGGTTTGCTCCGTATAGGTCCGCATCGTACAGATTTGTTGCATACAAATTGGCACGACTGAGATTTGCACCAACGAGGTTGGCATCGCTGAGATCAGCAAACATCAGAGCTGCACCTCGTAGATTGGCTCCCTGCAAGTTTGCATCGCTGAGGTCCGCTCCTCTCAGATTCATGCCGATCAGGTTTGCCTGTGAGAGATCACAATCCGAGCAGATATTGGTCCTCAACAATTGATCCAAGTCTTCACGGTCGTAGGCAAAAATCTGGAACGAACAGATCCACAGAATAAGAATTACAGAGAGAAGATTTCGCAAAAACCTGTTCCTCATTGATTTCTCCATTCACTGAAGTTGCGCATGGTTGACCACTCATCATTGATGATGCACAAGCATTTTACAATCTTTTACAGAATCCAATATTTTTTCCATATTTTTTGTAATTGCTTGTCAGGTAGAGTCTCACTAGATCTCAGACATTAGAACAACCGAGCCTTTGGGCGTGTTCAATTGAAAGCATAACGCAGGGTTGCCCTCGGTGATGTTGATTTCCGGAGGAGTACCCAATGTCTGAAGACTATTCTCGATGCTGGAGGGGCTGGGATGCGTAATTTTCAGATGTACCAACTGTACCGGGCTCAGGGTGAGTCGATGGGCAGGATTTCTTCGACCCGGCCATTGAATCAGCACAGGCAAGATGCCACCTTCAGCCAAGCCGCCATCTTTTGGAACAGTAATCTGCCATTCCAAGTTACCTCGGGACATGGTGATCACCTCGCCAGGATCGTAACCACAATTCTTTCTGGCTTCATGGATATCTTCCACTTGAAGCACCCAACAAAGGGGATGAACTCCTTTACTAAGCAGGAGTTTTGTCTTGGGATCATCCATTGAAAACCACCTTGTCCGGTGTGGTGATGCAGCTGGGTTTGCAGCAATCACTTCAAGGTAGATATCAGCTTGTAGCCGAAGGAGCCGATTGTGAGTGCCCATCACCGGATGCGCTCCACCAACATCAAAAGGCACCCCAAAATCGGATTCCAAAACTTGGGTTGCAGAACTCAGATCTTCCGCACCAAGTACCAAGTGATCAATTTGTGAAGTCATGATTTCCGGGGAACTTTGAAACTAAAGCAGGTGGAGTTTTGGTTTATTCCCGCTTGAATTCGACGCCGAGAACTTTTTCGTAGATCTTGATAATCGCACTCTTGGGCTCATCTCCTAGACCATCGGCGAGTGCATTCTGGTAACTACTGATCATTGCATTCATCAGCGGTGTTAGGGCCTGCTTCTCGGTGGCTACTTTCTGCATGTTGAGAATGTCTTTGTAAGCACCAGCCAACGGAAAATCTCCCTCAAATTCTCTGGCCAGCATCCGTGGGATGAAGTGATCTCCTGCAAAACTGCGCGAACTCGCCGATGTAACGGCCTGTTCCAGGGCATCAACAGAGATGCCTCCGGTAACAGCCAAGGGGAGAATCTCGCACAGAGCAACAATATTGATGTTGTAAATGATATTGTTGACCGCTTTCATCAACTGCCCGGAACCCACCTCCCCACAATAGACAATGCTCTTTCCAAGTAATTCGAGGAGCGGAGACACTTGCTCAAATAGAGTCTGGGATCCACCAAACATCAGCGTCAGTTTTCCTTCCCGGGCTCTTGCAGGTAATCCCGATACCGGGCAATCAGCGTATTGGATTGCTTTGTGGGCAAGCTGACCATGGAACTGGAGAGCCTCACTACGTTCGAGGGTCGAAGTGTCGATGATAGAGATCTCCACATTGGCGTTACCAACCAATCCCTTCGGTCCGAACAGGACTTCATCAACTTCTTTTGCGGATGGTAAGCACAGGAAGACCAGAGAGCAGCTTTGCGCAATTTCACTGAGATTTTGGCAGCAAATGGCTTTGGTGTCAGTAAATCTAGCCATTGCAGATGCAGACTGATCATGAATATAGAGAGTCTGACCAGCAGCGGTGAGGTTGGCTGCCATCCCACTACCCATCTGCCCAAGTCCAACAAAGCCAATCTTAGAATGAGTCACTTCAAGCGCCTTTACTTAGAAGATTCATTGGGACGATTGCAGTGAAAGCAACTTACAAAACACCTACTGTCACACAAGCCAGCCCTCTAGTCATTGATCAACACATAGCGCCCAAGTGCCTTGCCTTCCCGTAGCTCCTGGATCGCTTGAGGGGCCTCTCTCAGGGGTCTCCTAACCAGTGGCACAGGTTTCACCTTCCCTTCCCGAAATAGCTGAAGTAGCTCGACAAGATCTTGTTGAGTCCCTACGTAGGATCCTAGGATGTTGTTCACCTTGAGAGGAAACAAGGAAGTAGAGAGTTGCGCAGCACCTCCGTACAAGCCGACCAACACCAAACTGGCTCCTTTAGCCATGAGACCAAAGGCAAACTCGACGGTTGCAGGGGCTCCCACAAAATCGATGGCTGCATTCGGTCCACCATTGGTCAGCGAAATCAACTCTTCTCTTGCAGAGGTTTCAGAGTTGTCCAGAACAATATCGGCACCAGCTTTAAGCGCTGCCGCTCTTTTGGCTGGATCAATCTCTGCCACAATGATCTTGGCCTTGACTAATGCCTTAGCCATTCCAATTCCAGCAAGACCAACTCCGCCGGCACCGACAATCAGGAGGGATTCATCAGAACGGAGATGTCTTACTTTCTTCAAGGCGCTGTAGGCCGTGATTCCAGAGCAGGCTGCTGTGGCAGCAACTGCTTCGTCGACATCGTCGCATGGTACTAGATACTTTGGATGAGGCACGATCAGGTATTCCGCATAACCACCATTCCTGCGGGTGCCAATGGTGATTGGGTTCATGCAGATCAGTTCCTGGTCCCGCTTACAGACTTCACATTGACCACATCCAATCCACGGATAAGCGATCCTCTTCTCACCAATGGAAACTCCTGTTGCTTCAGGTCCCAACCCAGCGACCTTTCCCAGTGTCTCATGTCCCAGGGTAAATGGTAACTTTAGTCCACGATCTTCAAGGGTAACTTTTTTTCCACCACCCAAGTCAAAGAATCCATCCCAGATGTGAATATCTGAGTGGCAAACCCCACAAGCAGTGACCTTCAGCAGCACCTCGGTACCCTTTGGTTTGGGAATCTCCACTTCTCTTTCTTCAAGGGGCTGACCCCATTGGGTGATTTGGTAGGCTTTCATGTACGATCTCCAGTAGATGATGTGGAAATTTCCTTGCAATGTAACCTGGCTTTTTAGAGGTGCCAATTGCGGCCAGCCCAATTCCTACAAAAAACACTCCTTCTCGACTCCAACGGTCTGCCAGCCATCCTGCGGGCAAGGAAAATACATCGAAAGCGATCAGTCCTGGAGTTACATATGGAATCAGTTTGGAATACCCAACTCCCACTCCTTGGTGAGCGCCAGCGCAGCCACAGCGGCGAAGATCAACATGAAGAGATGATCCAGAAAGTGCCCTACGTTGAGAAAGAAGAAGTGCTTACGGTCTTCCATGGTTGATAAATCAGGTGAAAGATATATCGGAGGCTGCTGGCTTACAAAGACAGGTCAATCCAGCAGTGATGCTGAATACAGTTAGTTCATTTTTTCAAAAAAAGCATTAGGCATCTTGTGACAGAAAATAGTAGAGAAACAGTGCGCATGGTTCTCTAACCTCCTTTTTTGGGAAGCTCAGATTAGAGAACAATTATGATCAAGACAGCACCTTTGATTTGACAGCGTGAGTCGGTGGGAGAGCCTTAGCTGAAATTCAGTTCAAACCATCACTGTGGAATCAACATTTTTGAGGAAGTCAGAGTGCTGAATTCAAGAAAATGTCTGAGTTCGCAAATGCTCTGTAGGTTTTTAAGAGCTCAAGATATACTAGAGATGTTTAGTGTTTGATCCGTAACCCATCATTCTGCGCATCCAAAGAGGTTCCTATGCTAGAAGCTGCCATTGCATTTGTGACGGAGTACGCAATTTCCGTAGTGGTTGGTGTGATCATTATCGCCTTCTTCATTGCCAAAGTCAGAGCCCGCAAGAGCGAGTATCACCAGGGTCGGTTAGAATAATTTTTTCAAAGAGGAACACTATGCGAAAAAAAGAAGATCGAAGAGTTGAAGACGTGCCGGTGGAGGAAGATCGCCGGGTCATGGAGCGCAGGTCTCCAGAAAACAGAAAGAAACCGCACTTCAAACGCAAGGGTAAGGGACCAGACCGTCGCGTTCAGGATGTGCCTGTGGAAAATGATCGGCGTGTGGGCGCTCGTAGAAATTGTGAGGCAGAACCGATTCAGCCAGTAGCAGAATAAACAATTGGACTGATTCTATGATGTCCCCGAACTTGGAAAAGTGAATGGAAAGAAAATTTAGTTGGTACTGTGAACCTCCCGAGTGGTCCCACACTCTGGAACGATTGTCTGTAGTAACAGGTCTCAAAACAGATTTTTGGCAATCAACTTTCTATGGATTTCAGCGGGACAACGGTCATTTCTACCAGACGGAGGTGGAGGAAGATTTCTCAGCAGAGGTGTTGATCAATGGCTATTACGAGGAGTTATATGATCAGGCTGGCTTGATGCTGCGTGTGGATGCTCACAACTGGATCAAGACAGGGATTGAATTCACCGATGGGATTCAGCACTTCAGCACAGTGATCACTCGCAATGGGTTTTCAGATTGGTCGGTCATTCCGTTGGGAGTTCAGGTTGAACCAATTCGATTGCGGCTGACTCGTCACTCAGAAGCTCTCAGGATCCAGTATCACCAAGGAGGCCACTGGCAAATGGCACGATTAGGATACCTCTCAATGCCGTCTTCCGTCATGGTTGGTCCAATGTGTTGCTCTCCGGAGCGAGCCGGACTCAAGGTAGACTTTGATAATCTGGTGATTGGCCCGCCGATTGATCGAGCGCTGCATGAGGAGTTAGTATTCAGTCTCAAATAAACCTTAGATGCATTGAAAGTTAATGAATTTTTTCAAAACCTGAATCCTTTTGTGAAAGTCACACTGAGTCAGTCTCTCGCAAGCTCGTGAAAGAATATTCCCAGCTTTGCAGGCTACACCTTTTTATTTTGATGAATGATATCCTCGCTCGTCCTCCAAATCCCACACGCTTCCACTCAAATTCCCGCGGATCTGCGAGGCACGCTCCTGCTTTCGGATCAAGAACTTCAGACTGAGCTAAATCGAATCACGGATCATGCGACAGACCTGATTTTCCAACAGGCATTTCCGGAAGCACCGGCTGTGGTCTTTCCTGTCAGTCGGCTTAT
>Ga0209631_10000934_pt1 | contig 38820 bp, 18 predicted proteins | sample COG_08_FD_184752 | JGI IMG/M metagenome (GOLD analysis project Ga0209631, IMG submission 184752) | Pelagic Microbial community sample from North Sea - COGITO 998_met_08 (SPAdes) (version 2) | ecosystem: Environmental > Aquatic > Marine > Neritic zone/Coastal water | place: Helgoland, sampling... | reverse complement strand
CGTTTCAGGTTGGAAACGTCGTCGTCGATTTCCTCTCGATCCTCCTCGTCTTCCTCTTTTCGTTTGTTGAATACCATTCTTCTCGTTCTTCTTCTTCTTTAACTTCTTCTTTATATAAACAGAGTTGTTCTGGGGAAAAATGGCGACACTTTTCCAACTGTTTCGATGCGTTGCTTCTCTGCTCCTGCGGCGCATTCTTCGAGCACTGTCGCGCTTTTTAGCCACCAGACAAAGACGACGAGAAAGAGCAGAGCACGAGAGCGCTTTTGCAGTCGCAGTATTCGCGACGAAAACGCAGGAGTCAAACCTAGACGCGATGATGATGATGATGAGGAGGAGGTTTTTGGCGGCGAGAGAGAGATGCGAACGTCGCATACGAATACGAATGCGACGACTACGCATCGTTCGAAGCGAGGACGACGGAAAAAGAGAGATATTTTACTCGCGTGTGGTAGCCTTTTGCTTTTTTCCAACACTTCTTCTTCTCAGAAGGAAGAAGAAGCGTTCGCCGCTGGGATGATGGATTTTACCAAACAAAGCCAATCGACGTTCCAACTCGGACCTTTGCAAGTCACTTTGCAACGCCTGCGAACGCTCCGGAACGACATTTTTACATCTCTCGAAGAAGAAGAAGGAAAAGAGGGAAAGAAGAACGAGGACGATACCGGTGTTGTGGTCGTGAAACCTGGATCGGAAGAAGCGATCGCGAGATTACGAAACGCGACGTTGGATTGCACCTCCGCCAGACCGGCGTTGGAGGCGTACGCCAACGTAAGAGACGTGTGCACGCTGTCCATCGTCTTGAAGAGCGTCTCGAAGAAATTCGCGACCGAGGAGGCACGAGAGAGAGCGAGAGAGAGAAAAGATGAGACGGTTCAGGCGTTCGCGGAGTTAGAGCGAAAGTTACGAGATGTAAACGCGAGTAAGGAAGACATCGACGCGGAATTTGAAAACAGTAGGGCGAGCGTGAAACGGTTCGCCGAGAGCGTCCTCGAAGCGTTCGATTTTAGCGACGAAGAAGAGAAAGTGAAAAGAGAGGCGTTTCCCGACCTCTTCTCCTGAACGTAATCTCACCACGAATACCGTAAAACGACTTCGTGAACGCACATTGGTAGTGTTGAATACTAAGACTGCTTCTTCGCGGCGCGAGCGATGCGACTCGTACTTTAGCGCAGATATCCAGTCAACTGTCACGTCATCACGTTCGTATCTAAATCTCGTCACAAACAGAGCGCACACCTTTCAACTGCGACCTCTGTGCGCTTCGCTCGTTTCGGTGCATCGATCGCGGGTATAAAAAATGTCCGCGAATCAACTCATCGACCCAAGAAACCCTCGATTTACGATCGTTCGCGAGTACGAAGCGTGGTGTCGATTGGATAATCCATACTTGGAACAGAACCCAAACGTCCCCAAAACGCCGTACCTTCTCGTGGCGGGAATGGCACCGTCCGCGCGTGCCAAGTGCGGGAAATGTTCAGATAAGATAGAAAAAGGTACGGTTCGAGTTGGGATGCCGTATCAATGGCGAGGGGCGTTTTTTAGCTACGTGACCGGGTGGTATCACGCGGATTGCGTTCGGTTTGAAGGGGTGACCCAAGAGGAGGTGCGAGCGAGGACGTATTGGAAAGGGGAGAAGGAACATTTGGCGCAGGTGATGAAAGGAAAGAATACGCACGTGGAGAAGCTGGGGAAAACGCAAAGAGTGAAAACGAATGTCGAATTTATCAAAGACGAAACGGTGCGAGACGAATTGATGAGGACTTTGACGTCGGCGAGTAAGCCGAAGTGCGAGGAGGACGAGGTGGATCCGAACGAAGGGACGTTTTTGAAAAGAGGAGAGATTCAACCGGCGGAGCCGCCAAGAGGATTGGTGAGGAGTTTGTTGCCGTTTCAGAAAGAAGGGTTGGCGTGGATGATGGAGAACGAGAAGATGCAGGTGAAAGGCGGGATATTAGCGGACGAGATGGGGATGGGGAAGACCATTCAGGCGGTGTCGTTGGTGTTGAAGAGTAAGGAGGCGAGATTGGATCGAATGCGAGAGTCTGGGGTGATGGAGACGGATGGCGACGAGAAAGGGGCAGAAGTAGACTTAAATGTAGAAGAAGAACCCAAGGCGAAGAATAGCAAACGCAGTAAGAAGGGTAGCCCGAAGAGCGGCGGAGAAGAACACGTATCGAGCGCGACAAAAATGTCGGCAACCAACGCGCATGATGCTTCTTCTTCTTCTTCAAAGAACAAGAACACCACGTTGGTCGTCGTCCCCACGTCTGCGTTGGTTCAATGGGAAGACGAAATAAAGTTGTGCACGAAAGAGAACGCGTTGAAAGTGTTCGTGTATTATAACGACCGCAAACGGAAGACGATCGTCGAGGAGATGCGCGCGGCGGATGTCGTGCTCACGACGTTTCCGGTTTTAGAAGCCGAGTACCGCAAATGCGAGATGCAGAGTAAAGTGCCGTGTGCGCATTGTTTTAAACTGTTTCTTCCTCGCTCGTTAGCGGTGCACAACAAGTACTTTTGCGGCCCAGACGCGAAGAGAACTCAGAAACTCGAAAAAACTGAGAAGACGAGAGAAGTCGCGAATACGAAAGCGTTGGCGACGTTGAACGTCATCTCGAAAGACAAGTTGAAGGAAACGTTGGAAAACTTGAACAGCGGTAGTGGTAGAGAAGAAAAGAAGAAAAGTGGTGGTAAATCGTTAATGGCTATCGCGCGTGGCTACATGCAGCAAGGCGGTCGTGACATGTCCATGTACGACGGAGCGCATAAAGCGCGAGCGGCTGCGGCCGAAGGTCTCGTCCTCGGCTCTAACGAGGACGAGGAAGCAATCACGGAGGAAGAATTGAAAGCGATTCAACCGAAAGTCACGAAAATCGTCGAGATGGGCTTTGGTTTTCCCCGAAACATGATTGAAAAAGCAATCGTGGATAGCGGCGGAGACGTCGACGTCGCCGTGAACGCGTTGATGGATTCGCCGAAACCAAAGACGACGATGAAATCGAAAGGATATAAAATGGAGGTCATGGACGATAAAGAGACGGAAGTGATTTGTTTGGACTGCGATAGCGACGAGGAAGAAGAGGACGCGACTGTGGTTGCTCCGACGACGAGAAGTACGAGAAGTACGTCGAAGAATCCGCCCGCGGCGAAAGAGAAGAAGAAGAAGAAGGCCACCTCCGCCGCCGCCAAGAAAACGAAGAAGAAGAGCAAAAGCGCGAAGAAAAAGAAAAAGAAAGGCAGCGACGACGACGACGATTCGGATTTTAAAATGGAACCCGAAGAAGAAGAAGAAGAAGAAGAAGATGATGATGATGGAACAGAAACAGAAGAAGAGATCGTAATTACCAAAGTCACTCCTCCGAAAATCAAACGAGATCGTGAAAACGACACGAACAGCGAGGACAACAGCTTACTTTTCGGCAACACGGACGACCGTGACATCAAGGAGTTATTGCTTCAAACCTCATCTTTGCATCAAATTCACTGGGAAAGAATCATTCTCGACGAGGCGCATAAAATCAAAGCGAGGACCACGTCAACCGCGAAAGCCGTGTACGCTTTGGATAGCGACTACAAATGGTGTCTCACCGGAACGCCGTTACAAAACAGAGTCGGCGATTTATACTCGCTCGTCCGTTTCTTACAAATGGAACCGTACTCGTTTTACTTTTGCACCGCAAAAGTCGGCACTAAAGACGGCTCGAAAGAAGGCCTTTGTGGTTGCAAAAGCGCCTGTTGGGACATGGGACCGAACAACGCTTTTTGCGTCCAGTGCGGTCACGCTCCTTTGAAACATTTTTCAAAGTTTAACAAGGACGTCATCAACCCGATTCAACGCTACGGTGGTGTTGGCGCAGGTAAGAGAGCGTACATGACGCTTCGTAACGACATTTTACTGCCGGCAATGTTGAGACGAACGAAGAAAGAACGGGCCGCCGACGTCGTGTTGCCGCCGTTAACCGAAAACGTCCTGGAACCCGAGTTTGACCAAACCGAGCGAGATTTTTACGAAGCGTTGTACGCGAACGTTACCGCGAGATTCGACGGGTTTGTCAAGAAAGGCACGGTGTTAAATAACTACGCGCACGTGTTCGAGTTGCTTTCCAGGTTGCGACAAGCGTGCGATCACCCGTATTTGGTTTTGCATTCTCGCAATCCAAAGTTACGCAACCAACAGGCGGAGATGAAATTTGAGAAGAAGGATGAGGACGACGAGGAAGAGGAGGAAGAGGAAGAAGAATACACGAAGTCGAAGAAGAAAACGAAGAAGAAGCAAGAGTACGAAGTCCGAGAGAACGTTCCTTCTGACGCGAAAGAAACCATGCATTACTGCGGCATGCCCGATTGCGGCGAGAAAGTCGAACCGGAAGACGCGGCGACGTCCAAGTGTAAACACATCTTCCACCGCGAGTGCATTCAACCGTACTTGGAGATTGATTTTGGCGCAGATGGCATTAAATGTCCAAAATGTCGAACCAATTTGACCATCGACTTGTTTCCAGACGCCGAAGCGATCGATAAGATCAAAGCGCCAAAAGACGAAAGAGGCGGCGGGGTCAAGAAGAAAGGCAAAGGCGAACTCGACGCCGATGACGTCGTGCCGAACAAATCAATCTTGAATCAAATCGATTTGAGCGAATATCGAACATCTTCGAAGATTGAGAAAATGATGGAAAAGCTCCGTGAGATCCGAAGCGGTCGCGATGGTAAAAAGAACAAAGCCATCATCTTCTCGCAGTACACGAGCATGATTGACATCGTCGAGTGGCGCATGAGGAAGGAAAATTTCGTCATTCGCAAACTGGTCGGATCGATGCCTGTCACGGCGAGAGCGCAAAATTTGCACGAGTTTTGCACGGACCCAGACGTGGACGCGATTATCATGTCTTTGAAATCAGGAGGGGAAGGTTTAAACTTGCAGGCGGCGAATTACGTTTTCGTCTTGGAACCGTGGTGGAATCCCGCGGTGGAGATGCAAGCGGTGATGCGCGCGCACAGAATCGGGCAGACGAGAGAGGTGACCGCGTTTCGATTCGCGTGTAAAGACACGATCGAATCGAAAATGCACGAATTGCAAAAGCTAAAGCGGTTAGTTTTTGAAGGGACGATGGATGGAAACGAGGCGAGTATGGCGAAGTTGTCGCCGGAGGATTTACAATTTTTGTTCAAACGCTAATAATCATCAAGCGTTGTCTCGTCTTCACAAAGAAGAGGGGGTAAATGCTGAGAGAGAGAGAGATACCATAGTATCAGGTGGTACTTGTAAAGATACATCACTATTGCGCAATTAATATACAACATTCTATTCTACATTCTACCAGTCTTTAAAGATCTCCCTCGCTGCGAGTAACTTTGGATCGTTCTCGCCTTTTTCGTCGTCGCGCATTTCTTGCTCCAACACCATCTTTTCAATTTCCGCCAATCGCGCCGTGTGCGACGACAGTATAGCTTTCGACGGCTCTGGCAACTGTGGCGGTGGATAAGCTCCACTCTCCAACGCCTTCCAGTCGAAGTTTTCAAACCACGGGTGATTTTTAATCGCTTGCGCGCCACCTTTCAAGTTACCTAATCGTTTCGCCACGCGTCGTTGTAACAAACCCGCGATTAAATCACAACCTTCCTCGGAGGTGTAAATCGGGTAAGTCACTTGGAAACTCGCGTCGGCGATGCGTTGCATGACTTGCAACGGATTATTTTGTGGCGGTTGATTATCGCCTCCTTTTTCTCCTTGGCCTCTTTGACCGAACGGTTGTAACCCGGAAATGATGACGTAAATCAACACGCCGAGGGCCCACCAATCGACGCCGTAGGAATACCCTCGCGCTAAGACCATCTCTGGCGCGACATATCCAGGCGTCCCGCAAAACGTAAACGTTTGATGACCACTTTCGCCAATATTCTTTGCAAAGCCGAAATCGCCAAGTTTAGCTCGTCCTGATTTATCCAAAAAGACGTTTTCTGGTTTCAAATCTCTGTAGATGATGCCCAATTCGTGTAAATACTCAAACGCACACACAATGAGAGCGGCGTAATACCGAGCGGCGTCTTCGTCAAATCCAACCAAAACTTTCCTTAAAGGCGCGTCTGGTTTGGTAGTGTGAGCCATTTTCCGAACCGTCGCGACCGAGACGAGCGCGTCCATCAAATCAAACCCGTTCATCAAATCAATGAGGAAATATAAGTGTCGATCGGATTGAAAGGCGCCGTGTAAGGAAATAATCGAAGGATGGTTCAATTCCGCGACTATTTTACGCTCGGACAAGACGTGCTCTGGAGAGGATTTCACCGCAACTTTCCGAACGCGTTTGATCGCGTATTTTTGTTGCGTGTCGTAGTGATTGCACTCATTGACGCATCCGACCGCACCGCCACCGATTAAAGTACCCTCGGAGACTGTGAAAATGAACGGCTGCAAAGACGCGTTGAACGAACCAGAGGTGATGCTTTGGACGAAGGATTCGTTGAAGGCACCGATGGCGTCAACGTCCCGGTAAATAGACGACTCATCGGCTGGATTGTGTGCGTCGTAATACAAATTTCGCGATCCCATGCCAACGCGGCGTATGCGTAGGATACCTTGGAATGTCTTCACTAGTGACTTTTTCTGGGAATCTTGCGCGCTGGCGTCGCCTTCATCGATTTCACCCACGGCGGCGGTTGCGCTACTCCTTTCAGCATCATCGTCGCCACTTTCTAGCGTTTCCAGTTTCCCACTATCAGGAGAGGTATCGTACGAGTGAAAGCTCTTTCTCTTCTTCTCTTCGCTCTGGGGACTCGATATCTTTACCTTCTTCGAGTTTCGCTTTTGCGTCACGCTATTTCGTCTCGATAACAAATCTTGCAACGTACCCATCATCGCGACGAAATCGACGCGCTTCAACTTTAAGCACCGAAGCGGTGCGTTTGGCCCTACTTTTACCGTCGCGTCTCTTGGTTTTTCGAACAGGAGCGCCTTCTCGCCGAAAAAATTCGATCGAAACAAATGATTGACTAAAATGCCAAGCCTAGCATCGTCGTCTTCGTCGCTGTCGCCAACGACAGGCGTGTCGTCGTCGTTGACGTACACCAAAGCTTCTCCAGAGACGATGATGTAAAATCCACTGTCGTCGCCTGCGTTTTCACCTTGTTGTAATATAACTTCGTCCGGTTCAAATTCAACTTCTTCCATCGCGTCTGCGACTCGCAGTCGTTCGGCAACGCTCAACGGCGCAAACACCGGAACGAGACTCATGAACACCGCAATCGATTCTCTAAAATCTTCAGCCGCCCTTTTCGCAACCGCTCGAAACGCGCGACGTGGGAGCACCCACGTTGACCAAGCGTTCGTTTCGGACCTCTCTGAGGATCGCACGGTGGCACTTCTTGGCGCACCGTACATCAACGCCAACTCGCCGAAAATTTCGCCCGGTTTCTTCACGTTGACTTTCACTTCCACGACTTCTTGCGCAGTTACCGTCGTGGTCGAAGTTGTTGAAGCGGCGTCTTTACTAGTATCTATCTTTTCGCTGATGCTCGTTTCGCTACTCACGGCTACTAAGTTGTTCTTAATTTGTCCGGAAGATGTCGCCACATGGTTCGATTCTCGTTCTAACGATAGGCGCTTCTTTACCTCCGCTTCGTCTTCCTCGTCTTCTTGCGCCTCGTCTCTGGCGTCGTCCGATTTCGTACTATTTCGCAATCGTCTTCCTAAACGAGACTTTGCTAACGGCGCTTTCGCTGCTGGTGGAGACGATGATTCCGGGTCGTCGGTGTTCTTATTGTTGACCAAGGTTGTCGTCGTCGTTTTCGTGACTCTTTCGTAAACGTCAAATTCACCTTCGGCGACCAAGAACAACGCGTTACCTTTCTCTCCTTGCGTGACCACGGCATAATTTTCCTCGAAGGTTTCTTTCCACATCACCGAGATTAACTCTCGCAACGTGTCTTCTTTCGCGTCTGCAAATAATACCGATTTTCGCAACGATTTCAAAAGAAACGCGACGTCATCCTCGGAATGCTCGAATTTCAGGTCGTTGAACGACACCGACGATCGGTTAATCATAGACGTCGTGTGCGAGTAGTAGCTGCGGAATTGTTGCTTTTCCGCGCTCGTCGGGGTCGTCGGTGGTTTGCCAGATCCAGGACTATCAAACGACGATTTCCTCCTATGTATTTCATGTTTCGTCTCGTTGCTGCTATTGGTCATAATCGACGGCATCTTCACCGAACTTTTCCTCTCCAGCATCTCTCTCAACTGTTTCTTGAAAGTCACCGAGTTTACGCGTTTATCCACGGTCAAAGCCGCGTCTGGCGTTTTCGATCCAGGCGTCGTAGGATTACTACTTTCCTCGTTCTTATTATCTGTTGTATAATTTGAATTTTGTAACCCAGCCGCCTTATCATCCGAAGGCGTAACAATTGTCGTCGTCTGAATCGTCGTCTGAATCGTACTCGCGTTATTAAATCTCTCAACCAGCGACCCAGATCTCGACGCTATCCTTCTCTCCTCCTCGATATTCTCCTCCTCGTTCTCCTCCTCGTCGTCGTTATCGTCGTATCTGGTAATTAATTCATCCTCTCTCGTTCTCCTCGCCCTCGCAGGTTGCGTGCTCTCTAACAAGCGCATCGTCGACGCTTCGTCTTCATCCGCGGCTCCATCTTCGTCCTCCTCTTCCGTCCCGGCGGCTTCCGAGCTTACGCTCGCGCCCGCGTGTTGCAAACCTTTAAAGTTTTTCAGCTTCGGTTGTTTCGCGTGTTTCTTCAACCCGCTGCTCGTTGTTAAAGTCGTCGTCGCGTTCGTCGATGAATGCGTCGTGTTTTTGACGTTATCCTTCTCCTTCGCATTTTCCTCCTCCTCCTCGTGGTGGTCTTCTCTTTTGAACGTGAAGCTCAGTTTGCTCGTTTCCACCTCTGCTTTCATCTTCGTCTTCGTCTTCTTCTTACTGCTGCTGCTACTCTCGCTCCTTTCCACGTCGTCGTTCTTTACGTGCACACATTCCTCCTCTTCCTCTCCCCCTTTACGAACGGACCCACTTTTGGGTGAGCTGCGCGGTGACCGAGGTGGTTTCAAGGGCGACCGTTTCACCTTCGTCGTCGTCTTCGAAGTTGGTGGTGTCGAATTGGAATCGGACGAATGAATTCCATTCACATTTTGTTCCGCTCGTTCTCCCTCTTTTTTCTTCAAAACCGACGATCCTCCCGACGTCGTCGATATCAGAGTCGATTTGGAGCTCGCGCACCCCATGCTCTTCCCTCTCTCTTCCTCTCTCTAACCTCTCAGCACGAGATATATTCTCTTAAATCTCTAAATTATATTCTCGTTACGAATTTTTTTATGCCGCTTCGAGAGACAAAAGACTCCGCAGAGTACTACGAAGCGGTTCTGTCTCTGAAAAGCACAGGCCTTACTTACTTACCGCACGAAACGATTTCGTCTTCTTTGCTCTGTGTGCGAGAGAGACATTGTCGAAAACGCACTCGAGAAAAAGTCGCGCTCTTCGCACTCGAGAGCTCTTTCATATTCTTTTCGATTTTCTCCTCCTCCTCTGCGATTCTTTCAGAACCACAACGAGAGATGATACCTCTGCGCGTTGTGGTTTTTCGCGGGTGTATTCACATGTGTTTGCATGTGTTTGACTTTCTGTTCTTCTTTTGAACCGCTTTTTCTTTTTTCATCGTCGCGTCACAAAAAAAGCGATTATTCATTCGCGCGCGAGACAGACGCTTTTTATTCTTAATCAGAAGACGAAGAAGAAGTTAAAGAAGAAGACAAAGCGCATCAAAAATGATGTTCTCCTCTTCGCGCGGCACGACTTTAACGATCGATCCTTCTTCGACGTTCGCTGCTTTTCTGCGAAGACGACTTCGTTCTTCTTCTTTATTCGCTTCTTCTTCTTCTTCTTCGTCTTCCGCGAGACGATTTTCTCGCCTGGCGGCGATTTCCGATAACCCAAAGAAGAAGAAGAAGAATTCTTCTTTCCCTGTAGAAGAAGACGACGGTGCTCCTCTTCCTCCGTATGTATTCGACGACGACGACGAAGAAGCAGAGGAATGCGACGACGAAAAGGACGACGACGTGATGGAGAAACTGATGATGAAAAGACGAACGTACAGCAGACGGAGAAAAGAGACCAACATCGTACGCGGGAACAAGAAGACGATTCAATCGCCACTTACTCCTACCACTACTCCGAATAAAGTGGTACAAAAGTACAAGAAGAAAGATGTGCTTTTCCAACAGGCGGTGGAGAAGGACATCGAGGAGGCGATTTTTGTGCACGACGAAGAACAGAAGGAGGAAGAAGAGAAGGAGAGATGGAGCGCGAAATCAGAGAACGAATTGGTGGAGGAGTTTTCGAGGTTGTTGCGGGTATCGGAAGGGACCATGAACGCGCCTTTGCAAGCGTTTCGGTTCGCGCGGCGGTACTTTCTCGAACGAGAGGATGGTGATAGTGAGTTTAGCAGGGGGGAGTCGTACTCGCAGTCTCGGTTTTTTAAGAAGATGAACGTGGCGCAACACCACGGGCCGTTTTTTGACCAGTGCGCGAAAGCGAACGCGTTTGAGTTGATGATGGAGTATTACGGTTTGTTTGATCCGAGGGACGATAAGATGGACGGCGGACGGTTGGCGAATGCGTTTATATCGAGAATGTCGAGGGAGATGAGAGACGGGGAGAATAACGACGAAGGATTCGATTTGAACGCGTCGACGACAAAAAGCGCGAAAAAGAACCGCAACCAAAGCAACAACATTAAAAACAACAACGCGTTTTACTTTGAATTCGTGAGACAAGCGTTTGAAATGTCGCTGACGAAGAATGAATACACGGTTTCGGCGTTTTTAAAAGCGTGCGGGAAAGCGAATCGACTGAACGATGCGAAGAAAGCTTTCGAGAATATGAAGAAAAATGGTACGCCCAAAGCGATCGTGTATCGTTCCTACATCGATTGTTGCGCGAGCTGCGCGGATTGCGAGGAGGCTTTAGAGACGTTTCGTCAGTTCAAAGTGGACGTACTAGGTAAAGATAAACGAATTCGAGACGATACGGACGCGGTGCGAGCGTTCAATGGCGTCATCGCGGCGGCAAAGAATGCGAGGAACGTCAACGTTGCGAAAAGTATTTTCCAAGAACTCACCGAGGACTTTGCGTACTTAGCGCCGACGGAGATTACGTACGGTGCGGCTATCACGGCGGCGGCAAACGCGTCTCCGATACCGGATTTAGAATTTGCTTTGGAATTATTCAATCGATCGAGAGAGGATCCGAGCGTTCAAGGCGACATGAACAAATACATCGTTTCCGCAACCTTGTCGTGTTTACAAAGATCGTTGGCGGTCGGGGCTTTTACCGAATCGAACGCTAAAGCTGTCGCGTTGGCGAAGAACATCACGAGACCGCTTTTGCAAAGGTACGAGGAAGAATCGAAGAGACTTCGCGAAACGAACAAACTCAACAACGGTAAAGATGATTATTTTAACGTCTCGTCGCAAGTCTTTAGCGCTTTAGTGTCTGTGTATGCGCGCGCAAACGACGTCGAATCCGCGATGGATATCATCGAACAAATGCAAAAACTCGGGTTTGCCGTGAATCGACACATCCTGACGTCTGCGTTGACGGCGTGTCGACCGAGGGCAGACGATGCGAACGGCCAAGCGATGGCTACGAAAGGCGTGGAATTATTCGAGCAATCGAACAAATCTGTGTGCGAAACGTCCTCCGTCGCGAGTGCGGCTATGTTTCTGTACTTTCATCTCGGCGATGTAAAGAAAGCGACGGATTTATACGACACGGTGAAGCTCAGAACGAATGAAAACAGCACGCTGGATAACCAAATTCTTTTCAACACGATGTTGTTACACTGCGCAAAGAAGACGAAATCGCACACGTCGAGTAACAACGCCGAAAATGCGATTTCAATCTTTCGCGATATGCGACGAGCAAACGTGCCCGCAACGGAACGCACGTATTCTCTAATGCTTACTGCTTTAGGAACGCACGGGAATCGGTTTACAGACGTCGAGAAAGTGTACAAGTTAGCCAATCGCGATCCGAACGTTCTCGTGAACGATTTCATGCGCACGGCGTGGATGGATGCAAACGTGAAAGCACACCGAGTCGAAGAAGCTTTAGATGTGTACGATTCTATTATCGAGTCGTACTCTAACATCGAAGAGATTGGGGAAGATACAAGCAGCAACGCGTCGCCGTCTATTGTTACGTTCGGAAGTGCCTTGTTCGGGTGCTTGACCATGAGCGTCGAGCGCGAAAACGTTGACGTTGCGGCGGAGAAGGCGTATAAAATTTTCGCGGATATGGCCAAATTCAACGTCGTACCGAACGATTGGTGTAGCAATCTCTTCGTGAAAGTCATCTCTCGAGCCGGACGCGTCGAAGATACCATATCGGAACTTAAATCTATAATCAAGTGCGGTGGTTCCATTCAAGACGACACGCTCGAAGGCGTCGTGCGCGCTTTGTGCCGAGCCGGATACCCCGAACGAGCTTTACGCGTATACAAATGGCTTCGCTCGAGACAATCGGACAACGAGAACAAAAGCATGAAAGCGACGATAAAAACAAGTACTTCCGTGGCACCGAAACAAGTCGCGTACTATCACTTAACCCGCGGAACATTTCAAGATTTGGTACAATCGTGCGCCGACAACGGCTTTCTCGCTGACGCTTGGAATCTCGTCGAGAGACGCAAGAAGTACCATTCTGGCGGAAAGATGACGGTTGCTGAAGAACTCGGTCCGTTAGCCATGGGGTCTCTCTTCAAAGCCGTCGCACGAAACGCGGAAGTTGTCGAACAAGAGGTTGACTTCATGAGCAAGACGAAGACCATGGCGAAACTTGCGATTGAATCCGAAACCTCTCTGTTTGGCGCGGACGTTTTGTGCGCGCTCGTGGAAGCATTCGCGCGATCCGGCGATCTCGCGTCCGCCATGGAGTTTTGGGAATACTACGAGAAACAAAACAGCGAAGCAGATGACTTACCGAGAAAGATGAAAAAAATCAACCCGTATCAAAAAGATACCCCACGATCGAAAATGTACGGCGCGCTCATCGACGAATGTTGTCGACTCAACGAAGTCTCCTCCGCCTTGAGCGTATTCGATAAAGCGAAAGATGCCGAGGTCGGTTTGAACACCGTCACCTTGGCGTTCTTGGAATCGTGCTGTCGACGATCGAGAGTGGACGAATGGCGCGTGTTTGACGTGTGCGCGCAGATGCGCATACAGTCGGAGCAGAGAAAGTCCATGAAGAATCCGCAAGCGCAGCGTCCTTTGTTCTCGCACCACGTCACCGGAGATTTGGAATACGAAACCTCGAACGGCAAAGAATCTACAGTCGACGCGACGATAACGGCAGCGATGACTCCGGCAGTGCCGCCAAAACAATACTCGGACGCGATTGAAAGCGCCTTGGAAAACCGGAGCGCTGCGCCGAAAAGCGGGAACAAGAAGAAGAACGGCAGCCGAGAGAGGAACAAATATAAATCAGCCGAAGAAATGCACTTCTTCGACGACGAAATGTACTGATAAAAATCCTATATACTACATACCAACTTTAGACTGAGCTTTATTTACAAAATTTGCGCGCACCGCGAGCGGCTCAGCTTTGCTAATATTATATACATCGTGTTGTTGTAAGAATAATCCGTTACTGTTGTTGTACACATAAAAAATGCATCCTCAAAGCGAGGTGTCATCTCGTCACTTATTCTTCGAGGCATTTTTTTCACCGCTGTCGAAAGCCTCGTGCGTCGCGTCGTACTTTGCCAGAATGTACTTTAAAAACGTCGTTTTCTCGTACTTTGGCTCCTCTCCTTCTAACACTATCGGTTCGATCTCGCACTCGTAACTTGGCTCGTAAAAAAATGCCGCCGAATATCTCTCTTTCGTTCCGTCCGTTACGACTCGATGGACGGTGGATTTGAATCGATCGTTCGTCCAAAATTGCATCAAATCGCCAATGTTACATATGAAATCATCCGGCCGCTCGCTTTCCTTCCCCTCCTCCTCCGCGCCGCCCAAATTGACTTGCATCCAACTCTCGCTCTTCTCGTCGAAAATCTCCAACCCTTCCGAGCCTGGTTGCACCCACAACATGGTGAGCACGCCGTAATCGCTGTGCGCTCCGCACGCGAACTGTTTCCCTTCGCTCTTCACTTTCCCGTACTTCAACGGTCTCAAAAGCGCGTTGTGCGGCTTGAACTTGTCCTCAAAAAAACCCGGTAACCCTAACGCCTCCGCAAACGTCGGGACGAATCCGTCGCAGAATTGCACCATCTCTTCGTAATATTGTTCCATGGCCAGGCGGAACCGGATGCCGATTTTTCTCGCCTCGGACTCTTCTTCGTCTTCGTCTTTCGCCTCCTCCTCTTCAGGTGGCCACCAAACATTCTTCCCGCGCAAAGGCAAGTCCATCTCCCAGTCTTCGCACTCGCGACCGATGTAAAACCCTTCTTTACTGTCCCCGTTCGCGTTCAAATCGAGTTTCTCTTCCATTATCGGCGAATACCCGCGGTTGTTCGCGTTTTGTTTCGCACGCATTTTGAACTTTACCGGCAGCGCGTAGAACAGTTTCGACGCTTCGTGCATCTCGCGCACCGTGGATTGCTTCACCGAATGGTTTCGTACTATAAAAAAACCGTTCGTTTCGCACGCCAAACGCACTCGAGCGGTGATCTCGGACGAAGTTAACGCGTTCACGTCGATTATTGGAAGCTTCATCGCGTGTCTTTCCGCGCGCGTGTAATGAGGACAGACTTTGTTCAGGGAAACGTGGCTTCACTTTCCAATCGCTTTACTCTCTCTTAAAGACACCGGCGCGCGCAGCGTACGAAAGGATACATGCTCCGAGCGTCCTCGAGCAGCGCGGCGTTTACTACTTCTTCTGCTTCGCAATCATCTTTAAATCACAGTCCTCGTCCTCATCGCGTGCCAGAGTCGCCGTCGAAACGTAAACAGAATCGAACGACGATGAGTAAAAGCACAAACGGAGGAGGATCGTTCGCGGCGTCGACGTCTCCGTCGTCGTTTTGTCTGAAGACGCTCCTGCCGTTGCTCGCGCTCGCGTACTTACTCCTCCTCGCGGAGGAGTTCCCCACGTTTAACAACGCGAATTCGGTGGCGCGCGCGACGAATACTGGAGGATACAGCGACGAGAGAAACATCTTGTGCGACGTCGGGGTTCCGGAGTTTCTCGTCTTCGTCGACGCCGGGTCGACGGGATGTCGCGCGCACACGTTTCGCGTCAACTACTCCGCAAATGATGAAGACGAAGGAGAAGAAGGAATGCGTTCGTCGGGAAGCGACGATAAAACGAGGTTGTTCTCGCTGACGACTGTAGGGAAGAAAGTGAAAAGTTTGCACCCGTTGGCGTCTCTGCGCGGGAAGAGCGAAAAGGACATCGAAACCGCACTTCTGCCGATGTTGGAAGGCGCGATGCGGAAAATCGAAGCCATTGAAGAGGAAGAGAAGACGAACGGGAAGAGGAAAAGGAGGAGGAGGAGGTCACCAATAACGACGAGTTTTGGGAAAGGAGAGCAGAGTGAAGGGAAAAGCCGAGTGCCTTTGTACGTCTGGGCGACGGCCGGGATGCGGATTTTGACGGAGAAGGAGCAGAAAGAGTTGTGGCGTTCCGTCGCTTCGGTCGCGCGAAAAGCGACGCCGAGATTCGCCATCGGGCGGGAAGAGAAGCATTTTAAAACTATCGATGGGGAAGACGAAGGTTTTTACGCGTGGTTAGCGGCGAATTATTTAGTTGGGGTAGACGTGACGAGTATCGGAGCGGACGTCGATGGTTTCGGAGGGTTGACGGAGGAGGAGAGGAATCGATTGTTTAGAGAGATGAACAACGCGAGGAAGCCGTTGGAGGAATCGGTCGGGGCGATTGACGTCGGTGGCGGGTCCGCGCAAGTTGTCACGCTAAGTGCGAGTGGGTTTATGAGAAAGACGAAGAAGATTACGAGCATGGAGCAGTTGAGGAAAGCGGTGCGCGTGAAATCGTATTTAGGCTACGGGGCGAATCACATGGAAAAGAGATGGCGGGAAGCGTTGGCAGAGAGAGGCGAGAAGAGAGATCCGTGCGGGTTTATCGGGTACGAGGCGAAAACGTCCTCGAATGCAATTTTGATCGGGTCCGGGGAGTATGAAAAGTGCGCGTTAGGCCTGAAGAAACAGATCCAAAAGATGCTGGCGGAAGATGGGAACGGCGACATGAGATTGCCGAAAGCCTCGTTGAGCGAAGACGTCGGCCAGACGAAGAAATTTTTGGGCATGAGTCTACTCTATCACGTGACGCACTTCATCTCTGTCGTGATGCCGTCGTCGTTGGTGACGTTCCCGAAACCGACGCTATTGGAAATAGCGGACGCGGGGAAATCGTTGTGCGCGACGACTTGGAGCGTTGTCTCGTCTGATTTCGACGGGAAGGATCCGAACACGCCGTCGGATAGGTTGAACGGAAGATGTTTCGACGTCGCGCTTTTAGACGCGTTGTTGAGCATAGACGAGAATTCCAACACGGTTGGTTTTGGGTTTCCGAAATACAGCGCGGGAGTGAGTAGCGACGATTCCAGCAACGGTTTGCGAATGATTGAATACGCCGAAGATGTCAACGGATCCGAGGTGGAGTGGACGTTAGGTGCGGCGATTAGCGAGATCCATCCTGCAGCTAAAGCGCAAGCGAGCGGACCTGGCGGCGACGCGGCTGAGTTTGAGCAAACGTGCGACATTCGCTCGTCGTTTGCGACTGTTACGGGCGTGTTTAAGAAAATGCTCGCGATTGTTTTCGTGGCGATTGGTTTGTTTTCGTTGTACTCGGCGAGAGCGGTGAGCAACCTATCGTCGTCCGGGAACAGTTTTTCCTCGTCCGCGAGTTTATCGTCGCAAGTATGATTTTAATAACTTATTATTAGATTTAAAGCGGTGCAAGAGTGTACAATTAAACTATTCTATCTAGACTTCTAAAACTCCGTGGTGTGGTACCACCTAAAGTTAATACTATTTATACATTTGATATCATTCATCCAAAGCGACGCACCTCGTCATTTCGAAAATGACAAAATCGTCCGAATCCTCGCGCACGTGTTCCGGCCACAAAGGATCAGTGTTCGTTACCTTTTTTATGCGAAACGTATCCTCGCACAAACTCTCGAACAAATCCACCGCGCTCGGGTTGTGCTCTCTGCAAAACGCCATCACGCACGCGCGACTTCCGCACAATTTCACCGTATCTGCTAAATTTTTGATGACTTCCTCGTTCGACGTGTAGCACAAATCCGCGCCAATGACCAGATCTATTCGCGAAGGCGACAGAAGCGTCTTCACGCTCTCAACATCCTCCTTTCTTCTCGTTTCGCCCCACTCCAAACGCTGCACGGAAACGAACTCCGAAGCGCCACTCTCGCGCACGTTATGCCTCAAAAGATGTAAAACGACATCTAAATCTGTCACCACAAACCGAACGTCACCGTTTCTCTCTCTCATCTTCTCGACCACGCTTTCGACGAGAAGTAGCGTCCCCGCCCCGGTCCCCGCGCCGAGTTCTACCACGCGCGTTGTTTTACCAGCAGCAGCAGAAGCAGCAGAAGCACCCAAAAACTGCTCCATCTTCTCCTCTCGCTTCAAATACGCGGCGAGAAGTAACGAGGCGTCCCATATGGTAAACCCAGTCTCTGGAACTGGATCTCGATCGTCCTTTCTTCGCGTCTTCTCTTCCTCTTCCTCTTCCCCTACTCCTTCTTCTTCTTTCATCTTCAACCGTTTCTTGAGTTCACTCGAGCTCGAACACTGGGAAATCCGCGCGTGGATGCCCCCGCTTTTCTTCGTCTCCTTCTCCTTTTCCTCCTCGTTTACGTCGTCAAAAGGAGGAGGAGAGTACGTGTCTTCGTACTTTTCTTTGTACGAGAGAAACGAACGACGCCACGACATCTCTTCGTGTAACGCGCGCAGGTATTCGTTCTGAGGTGAACTTTTTCCAATTCAGAAGAGAGTTTTTGCCTCATTAGATACGAGCGCTTTCTCGCACACGAAACACAATGCCTCCTCCTTTTCCTCCTCCTCCTCTCCCTCGCGGCAACGACAACGACGACGACGACGACGGTTGTTGTTGTTCGCACCAAAAGCGTTATCGCTTCTTTTTGTTCAACCCGAAAGAATCGTTCGAGAAAAAACTCGAGTTTTGCGTCGAACATTTCGGCGGCGAAATGGAAAGTACGAGGACTCTTCGGACGACGATTCAGACGACGAAATTGAGAGAAGAAGAAGAAGAGAACGCGCGATTATGCGCCGAGTGGACGCTGAACGTATTACCGACGATCGTCTTAGATTTGGACGACGACGATGGGACGACGACGACGACGAAGAAGAAGAGTTTTGGGAAGGCTTTTGGTTCCCTAACAGGAGGAGAGGCAGAGACGAAAGCGAAGAGCGCGGAGAAACTGTGGCAGATATTATTGAACGCGCTGACGATTTGCCTGCGCCGAGGAGAAGAGACGACGACGACTGACAACCGCCGCGACGGTGGCGAGAACGACGACGACGATTCAGACGAGGAGAGCTTTTCGTTCGTCGGGGAAAAGAGAACCGCGGAAGAAAAGGCGGTATCTTTTAATCCGGCAAACGCGAATCGGATGGTGAAATGTTTTAGCGAAAGCATGAAGCTCTTCGCGGCGGATGGTGACGGCTGTGGCAGGAATGCATCGGTGCTCTCGAAATGTTCGGATGCGCTTTCGAACGTGTTATCGGCGTCCAAGTACGCGCCTTCATTGGGCGCGTGCACGGAGATGTGCGTGGTGGCTTTTGAGCGGTTTCCGGAGATGCGCGAAGCGAGTTTGAGGTTGTGCGCGAGACAGTTGAGGAGAAAGGATTTGAACATTAGGAATAGAGACGATGGGAGTAATGGTGCGTCGACAACGTTGGCGGCGAGTTCGAGTGCGGAGAAGCAACAGAACGTGACGAAAGAGTTTGTTGACGTGTTGCTTTCGGCGGGTACGAACGACAACGCAGAGTTGGGGAGACTGATTGAAAGCGCGATGCGTTTGACGGTGGCGAGAGAATCTGTTTTGCGATATTACCCAGACGCGTTTGAAAAAATAAAAGAGGACGCCGGTAAGAAACGAAAACGAGGCGAGAAGCGAAAGAAGGGAGGCGACGACGACACCAGTGTACCGGAGGAAGATAAAACAAAAACGAATCAGCAAATACCGGCGTTCATTCTGCACTTTGCCAAACGCATCACGACCGCAAAGGATTCGCACGCGATACGGTTCGCGCCGTGGTTCTTTCAAGAATTCTGCGCGTCGAAAGAGCGAAAGAGAGACGCGGCGATAACGAAGAAGATTACAGAGAAAGCGCTGAGAGATATGAGAGAGGTGTTTTCGAAACTGTTCGGTGGTATTACGAGTTCGTCGTCGAAAGAAAAAGGAACGCACATCGTGCATCTCTTGCGCGCGTTAAAAACAAAAGAGGACGTTTACGAAGCCTACGACGATAGTAATCCTCCAAAGGTGGCCATCGAGTCCTTTCTCGTGGAATGTTTCGACGGGCGAAAGTATGAGAAGACGATGAATTACGCCAATGTCTTGGATGCCATTCTCTCCGTCGATTTTCGTTTACTCGAAAAAAGAGCAACTGGTTGCATCTCGCGCGTAGGTATGAATGGCACGACGGCGTCTACGTTTCTGCTGAACTTCTTGGCGGCGTTTGCGACGCGGCGTAAACTCGCAGAATTTGTCGATTGCGTTGGACACGCATTCGAGCGTGTTCCCAATGAGAGCGAAGATGAACTGTGCGGCATGAACGCGCTCTTCCGCTCGGAACTGGTTTTGAAAGCATTAGAATCTCACACTTCGAGTATGCTCGAAGGTCAGCGCGAAGAGCTTTTTGAGGTATGCGTGAAGATTTTGGGAATGCAGAAATCGACGAGGCTTTTAACTACGTTTGGAATGGTCGTGAAAAGCATCCACAAGGGGATGTTGGACTCGTTCACGCTGGAGCAATGCGATAAACTTGGACGAAATGTACCTCAAGATTGGGCGATATACGATGCCATGGCGATTTCTCCTGTCGTTGGAGATGTACTGATGAACAACCGCGCGCTCTTTGATCAATTTATTGAACACGTGCGAGAGTTGAGAACGACGGACGATTTCATTTCGATCTTCCCGTGCGCGATGCAAGCGCTCTCGAACGACAACGTCTCGAACGATAAGGCTTGGGAAATTATCGAATGCATTTTGACCGACGAGAACAAAAAGGACGCCGGAACTGATATGAGATATGACTTGTTACACCAGTATTCAAGCACATGGATCCCGCGTGCATCTACAGATCAAGCAAAGAGGTATTTCGGGTCGAGGATAAAACACAGAAAATTTGACGCTCTCGTCGATGATTTAGTTTCGGCGACGCTTTGGATTGATGCGCTTCGCGAATGGTTGAACGAATCTACTACGAATATGGAGAGAACATTGGTCGACGCTATGGAGGCGTTGGAATTGCAGATGAACTCTTTATTCTCTCGTCGCAAAGTGACGGACGAGAAGGAAATCGTGGGTCGTTTCTTTGCGTCTATGGAAGCAGTCGCGATAGCGGCTGAGGAGATTGTCTCGAAGCTTGCAAACAAAAGAAAAGCGCCATCATCGTTGAAGACAATATTACGAGTGCGCTCTGCAGTAGATGCGAGGAAAATAGAGGAAGATTTATCACCTTCCGAGTGGCCTCATCGCGAAAGCACGAGAGAGGCTCTGGGTAAAATTGAAGATTCGATTCCCGAGAGTGCGTGGCTTTCGTACCTCGAAGAATACGCGAGTGCTTCATATTCTGTAAATGACGAAGACGAAAATTTGTTTCAGCTATCGAGAACTAACGCTAAAAATGTGTGTTTTGAAGATGCCATGACTTTAGCGGTCGCGTGTAAACAGACGCGCGACGATACGTGCGACGGAAACGATGATGAAGCTATGGCGGCGTGGGTGCAAAAATTCAAAAAGAGGGAAGAATTGTTCGAGTCTCTCGTGGTGAAGTTAAAAGAAAGTGATGCCAGCACGCACGCGATGTCGGTATGTTTTGGTTTCATCTTGGCAGGATTGGGGCACAGTCTACACGCGCGAGCTAAAATATTCTCGTCTTTATCTCCTTCTTCCGCGGTGATGAAAGATCTCCTGCGCACCTCGAGCGATTCGGTCGCCTCGCACTTGGACCGCGCATTGTGCTTCGTGAAGGAGGAACTCAAAGGTGATTTGAATACAAACACAAAAGCAATGACATATCTGTGTGGGTGCGTTTCTCTGCTCGCATCGCCTGGTATTGCGTTCGAGACGGAAGCGTTTACGATTGTTTTCAACGCGTTGCTGAAGAATTTTCAACATTTCAGCAGCAGTCACACAGTTAAAGGCGCGGAGATGGTTTTGAACGAGTTACATCGTGAAAGAACAAAATGTTTACGAATGATGTTTGAATCGTCGAGTAAAGAAGCGCGGCGGTTCGCAGTGCAGTTTGCTGTGGACAGATTGCACAGGGAAGATTCGCTCGCGAGGAACGCGTTCATTAGAGGCGTCGACGACAACGCTCTCCTCTCGGTGCAAAACCAACGCTTGCATCCTACATTTTGGATGCTCGAAGTTTTTACCAGTTGCTCAAAATTCGCTTGGCGGAAAACCTTCGACGACGAAAAGAATGAAGCACTCGTCGATAGTTTGCTCCACGCGTGCGAACCCCATCTCAACAAGGATAGTCGATGTTTAAACCGACGGCGATCGCTGGCTATTTTATGCAACATCGTAGCAAAAGGCGATTACGAGTGTGCACTCAGCGCCAGAGTTGTCGGTAGAATCGCTCACGTTTCCGCCCGGGCATTCAGCGGCGCGCTTCTTGAAACGCAAGAAACCGATTTCGATTCCTTCGTGTTGTGTTGCGACATCGTCACCGCAACTTTATATCATCGCAAAGAACAATTGAAACGATCGACAAATATCATCACCGCGACGATTGCGCATTTAGTGGACGTGTTGCGCCAATGGGCCTCAATGTCTTCAACTAAAATTGAACATCACGACGCTTTCATTCGGTGCGCCTCGAGTCTCTCGAAAAGCCTCGTCGCGTGTAAAGCGAGCGGATTGAAACAATTTTACTGCGCGCACATCTTAGCTGAAGTCATCGCGAGCGTCACCGCCACTTCCGAGAACCGAAAAATTGAGAGTACCACCGGCGACGAAAAGAACAACGAAATCTTCTCCTCCATTCGCGAGCGGTTGAAACCGGGCATTTTCAAGCTCTTTGAAGCGTGCTCTGATTTGGAATTTTCGTACATATTCGCCATGTACGGCGATAAAGGCGTCGGCGGCGCGAGACGCGTCGCGTTCAGTACTTTGCGCGAAGAACAAAAATTAGCAATATAGCGTCTTTATAATAGCACAAGCGCAGCGATAGGAGTAGCAATAGTGATAATAGTAATAATAGATGACCTTTCGTCAAAGAACGTTTTGTGTTTACTCAAGATTTTCTCTCTTCCCTCTCTTTTCCGGCGAGATCAACCCAACCTCTACCGCGTCCAAGCCGCTCGCTTCCACGTACACATTCGCTAACTGACTCTTTACTTGCCTCAACCTCGCCTCTTCAATCTTCTCTAACGCGCGTTCGATTTCCTTCACCCACTCTATTTGCTCTCGTCGATGGAACGTCATTATATTCTTAGTAGTATTGTTCTTCCCTCCGTGTTCAAACGCGCACGCGTTGGATGGATCGATGCCGCTACTCAGCGCTATGTTCCATAACAACGCTTCCGCGCGCAAGAATAGCTCTTGCTTAGCGTCTTCGTTGCCTTCGTCGCTCGGGAAAGATATTTTCATCGGCGATTGTCCGCCACCCTTTGGAGACTTTTTCGGCGAGTTCATCATTTTCGTCGTCGATGTCGTCGTCTCCCTCATTTCTATCGGTTCTATCGCTAAAGTTTGCCTTTCAAACTCCGTAATTACGTCTCTCGAGCTCAATTCCGGTATCGACGCCGCGTTCTTCTCCACGTCCCTCTTCGTCCCTCGCGCGTTTCGTAAAATCTCAATCTGTGCGTCGCTATACTCTTCGTCCTCCTCTGCCGTCGGCATAGACGACGACGGCATCACACCCAAATCGCTACTCCGCACGCTTTCCAAAGCCGCTCGCATCTCTCCTTCCGCCTCTCCTTCCTCCTCCTCGCCTCCTTCTCCCTCCTCCTCCGCATCCTCCTTCACGAACGCCGCTATGAACACGTTCTCGGACCCGACCCTCTTGACGACCAGCTTCGTCTCCTCCACAACTTCTAGCACTCTCTCGCTGTCCACGAAAATTATAATCACGTCAAACTCTCGCGTATTTGTAAACCCCGGCGCGATTGTCACGCTCACCCTTTGCGGGTCCATCTTTTCGATGCACTCGAACGCGAATCGCGTGGATGCGAATTTCGCATCTCCCGTAATCAGTAAGGATAAATTCCCATCCGCGACGGCGACTAAACCTTCCAAAGCGTTCGCCAGCGTTCCGATTTCATCATCATTTTTACGCTCTTCTTTATCTTTTTCTCCTTTTTTATTCTCTTCTTTATCTTCTTCTTCTTCTCTCGTTGTTCCTTTCTCTCGCGTCGCTTTTATCGCCAACTGTAATTGCATTCGCAGTTCCTTCCTCATCGATGGTAAGTCGTTCGTCCCCCATTCGGTAGGGGATTTGATCGGGAACGGAGGCATCGGATTTTCATATCTGTCTTCTTTTTCTCTCATAAACTCTTTGCTCTCTTCTTTAGAATCGTCGTCGTCGTTTTTTGTGTGCTCGTCGTTTTCTCCCTTCTTGGTTGTCTTCTCACTCGTCGTCATCTGAAGTCTCACCAGAGTTGTTCCCACGATGCGTAAGAGTGAGGTGTGACTTTTGTCGTTCAACCCTAACTGCATACGAAACCCTAAATATGTCGCTTAAAAAAAAACGCATCTGAATTTCGAAACTTCTTTCTGCGCACTTTACACGCTTTACGGACGACGAGAGAGAGAGAGAGAGAACGAACGAGAGAGAGAGAGAGAAAGAGAGAGAGAGAGCAAACGCGCAAATAATATATACTCATTATGTCGTTTATCCCTGGGTTGCACTCGTTCGATGGCAACTCGACGAGGCAGAAGAAGATTGATTTGTCCGGGAAAAAAAGTGGTGGTGGTGAAAGCAAAAGTGTCGGAGGAACACCCTCGAGGAGGAGCGCGAGAAATGCGCCGTCGGAGACGACGATGGGTTTGAGCAAAGTCGGGGGAAATCGTGGTGGTCCCACGACGAGTTCTGGGAGTAGGAATTCGTTGACGAAAGAAGAAACGCTGACGCGGGCGAAACGGGAACGAGAACAGCGACATCGCGCGCGAGTGGAGATGAAAGCAGCTTTGGTGGTACAGAAACACTGGAGGAGCGTCACGGCGCTGAGAGTGGCGAAGCAACGGATGAGAGTGGAAGAGGAAAGAGAGAGAGAAAATGGTGGTGGTGAAGGTGGGAAAGTGTACGGTGAAATGTGCGCGAAGTGTTTATCGTCGTCGGCGTCGACGGATCATCTGTATGGTTGCGAAGAGTGCAAAGAGCATTTTTCGTATTTGGAAGCGGATGAAAAGTATTCGCGCGCCGCGTTTGGGTATTTGCGGCGATTGACCTTTTACGCTTCTTCGTCGACGCCTTCGAGCAATTCTGGCGACGACAAGGAGAGGATGGATGAAGATGGGACGATAGATGAGCTTCGAGATGGCATCAGAAGTAATTGTTACTTGCAGGATATGGAGACGATGCGTAAAGTTCTGAAGGCGGTGCTTCCAGCTTGGTTGTATGGAGAAGGCGGCGAGTCACCCAACATTGACGACGCTCAATTGAGGGTACGCAGAAGAATACTAGCGAGGTCGCTGCGATGGTGCTTGCTCCGACTGGGCAGCGGGGCGGTAGGTGATGAACGAAAGGCGCATAGTAATGGTGACAATGTGCACGGAACGGCACAAAGTATTGCGATCAAACGTGGATTAGCATCACTGACGTTCACATACCTTACTGGATACGGGGGAGATGACAGGGAGGGGGGGTCGCACGCGCTAATTAGGGAAGTCGCGAGAGACGAAGCGAGGAACGTCAAAGGGGCGGTTTCATTCAACGACGACATCGTCAAAAATATATTGAGGAATGCGGCTGATATCAATGCCGCTGGTATCTTCACAGCTCCGCGAGGTTTGCTCACACTAATAACCGATATTGGTCGCGTCGCGTTACAAGATGCAGGAAGGTGCAAAGAAGAAGGAGATGCAATGGATGTTGGAGTGTCATCAGAGGTGAAGAATTGGGGCGAATCGTTCGCCGTACAAGTTTTCTCTTGCCCTCTGGTCTTTCAAAAGTTACTCGGCAATCTCGATGTTCTTGGGTTCGCCCCTGGGTTCTCCCCCGATTGGGATTCGGAGTCGGAGGATTCGGAGTCGGAGGGTTCGCCACCGCCGCTTCTTTCTGCCGATAATGCACAATTTTTCGCAGCACCCGCGACGCTCTTTCTTCGTGCGCTCTCAACACCAAGTAGCGTTCTTCTCGATGCGAACGTTGGAGAGGAGGGGTATTCGCGAATCGCGTGGATGTTGGGAAATCTTTGCGAATGGTCTCGATCGCCAACATTCGGTGTCGGATGGAGAGAGGGAAAGTATATTTACAGTGAATATTACGGTGAAAATGCTCTTCTGTTTGCAAACGCGTGCGGCACATTAGTCGATGCGTTGCCACTGTCCGCGTTGCCGGACGAAGACGAAAACCAGTATTCGTCGAGCTTTTCTAGAAACGATAACGGAAAGAGTACGTTATTCGATAGTGACGACGAGGATTTCGAGGAGAAACCACTTCGCGCAAAAGGATCGATGGTGAAAAAAGGTGGTACTGTGTTTGACACGGTTAAAGTGCCGCCTTTATTGAAGCGACAACTCGCCTCGCTTTGGAATCCGCCTTCATCGATCATTTCCGCGCAACTGGCGAGTGCGTGCGCTGTCGACGCAGACAAAGAAGAAGATGACAGGAGCGAACAGAACACCGCAAAAATTGCAAAATATATTCTCGGAATTTCAAGTGTTCTCAGAGGAAAAGATCGCGTGTTCTTTCTTGCCTCGTTTGCGTTTCAATGCGCAGATATCATGCGGAACCTGTGGCTCAGCGTGTCTTCGCAATACGCTAAAAATCCGAAAGATACGATTCGCGATCCGAAATGGCGCGAACAGTTGGGTGCCTTTTCCGAAATCTACGCCGTGCACGCCCAAACGGCTGACGATGAAGAGTTTTACGTCATCGGGAAACCGCTCACGATTGATGAATCGAAGTTTCTCGTCGAAATCGCAAAGAACACGTTATGGTTTCAATTATGGGAAGAGCCGTTCACTAACAATGGAAGTTTGAACGCCAGTAAAAGCTACCGAGCGGTCCGAACGGAAGATTGTCAAATTGAAGCTACTGCGTCTGTGTTGCAAAACTTGTTCGACCGCAATGGCCGACGTCAATTCGCTCCACCGGAGTTGTTTTATGCCGTCGAACTGTGCGGCGGAGTGGATTCTGGTTTTTTAACGCCGGCGGTAGATTCCTTCCTCCGAGAATTTGGCGAAGGTGGGCGGAAATCGAGAGCGTCGAATGTTTTAAGTAAATGTTCGTGTTTGGCACCGTTTGAAGTTAGAGTCCGCGCTTTTGGCACCGCGACTGAGAAATTCCGCCGGCAGGAATTGGGAATGAGTGCGAGTGCGATGAACGCGAGGAATTCAGAAGCGTTGTCGTTCATCAACGGAATGCAACACAGTAAGATGCACATCACCGTTGAAAGAGGAAAGGTTTTAAGACAAGGATTTAAGCAACTCTTTCTCGATCAAGCTTCCTCGAGTCATCCTGCAGATGCTATGCGTAAATGCGTGGAGGCTTTGCAAGGAAATGTTCGAGTGAAGTTTATCAACGAACACGGCGCGGAAGAAGCGGGCGTCGACGGCGGCGGTTTGTTCAAAGATTTCTTGAGCGCGACGGTAGAAGAGGCGTTTGACCCAAAAGAAGGGAACTTTCTTTTTTGCGAGACGCCAGATAGAACCCTGTATCCAAACCCAAGATACGCGAATACGTTGGAAAAGCAGTTTTCAGAGTTTGGCGATGATCGAAACGATGATGATGATGATGACGACGACGATGTGATGATTACGCGCGATAGCAACGAAGAGAGCGACAGAGAGAAGTGGCTCGTGTACTCCTATTTTTATTTAGGAGCCATTCTCGGTAAAGCGTGTGGAGAAGGTATTCTTTTAGATGCGCCGCTCGCGGGCTTCTTTCTCTCCAAATTACGAGGCAAACCTCCGACACTTTCGGATTTGACCACGTTTGACCCAGAAGTTTACAGGAATCTCATCATGCTCAAAGGATTTAACGAGAGCGACTTTGATGATTTAGAGCTGTATTTCGTCGCGCTCGATCGCTCAAATGCGAATCCAGACAGTCCAAGATACGTAGATTTGGTTCCGAATGGATCAACCATTCGCGTGAACAAGAAGAATTATCCTTCGTATTTACACGCAATGGCGGCGTATTTACTCGATGGTCAGATTCGCGTGCAGTCAGCAGCCTTCGTCGAAGGCTTTCGAGCGATGGTGCGTCCGTCGACGCTGAAACTTTTTACGCCGGCTGAGTTAGGATTGTTAATATCAGGTTCTGGCGGTGGCGTGGACGTGGACGATCTCGCGCGTTCGTCGCATTACATGGGAGGATACGACGCAGATCACGCAGTCATACAAAGACTTTGGCGAGTGACACGAAATATGAGCAAAGAGAATCAAAGAAAACTTCTAAAGTTTGTCACTTCCAGCGCAAACACTCCTTTACTGGGTTTTAGCGCGTTAAACCCGCCTTTTTGCATCCACCGCGCGGCGTCCGGAAGCGACGCAAACTCCGTAGCGGATGTAACCAGACTCCCCAGCGCGGCGACGTGCATGAATCTCTTGAAGCTGCCGCCGTACGATACGGACGAAGAGATGGAAAAGAAATTAGTGTACGCCATATCAAACGCGAAAGCGTTTGACCTTTCCTAAAAGTGTAAGAAAAGAACAATTTGTACAACACATCATGCAATTCTACGGTGAGTAAACGCCTTTTCAAAACAATTCTAATAAATACATCAACCCGATCGCAACGCTAAATGCGCTCAGACTTCTTCGCATATGAATACCACCCGCGGACGAGGACGACGAAGATGGTGGTGGCGAAGCTGGGCTTTGACATCGATCGCCCGTAAAATCTTCACTACAGGCGCAGCTGTACCCTTTGCCTTGAACATTAGTACACACTCCGTCGTTTTCGCACGGTTGCGGGAGACATTTGTGACATAACCATCCAGCCATGAGTAACATGTCGTTATCGCAGTCGTCGTCGCACGCCATGCAACTCTCAGACATGCCGTACGAATAACTCAGCATTGTTGTGTTCAAATACCCGTCGTCGTGTTCGACGTGTACTGCGATACCCAGGGACGTGGGCAGTGCTGGACATAAATCAGTAGAGCCACTCGCAGGCACCGTACCGAAATCGATCGCATTGCCGCTCGGAATTGTGCCCGTGCTTCCACTGCACTTCTGCTCTGTCATAGACACGTCAATATATCGCAACGAATTCGAAGAGCGACACACGTACCATAACTTATTCGAGGAAGGTTGGAACGCGATGCCACCCAACGCCATCGATCCGGTTTCAAACGTATCGAGTAATTCGCCGGACGTTTTCTGAAACGCTTTGATTTTACCAGAACTATACTCTGAGACGTATAAAACGTTTTCGTGAACGGCTATGCCGGATGGTTTATTCAATCCTTCAATAAACGTTCTAAATTGCGCACATCCAAACACAGAGTACTCGAAACTTGCTTTTTGCGACGACCAAGACGTGTATTCGCCGCCTAAATCGCTCCGAGCGTTGTACGCGAATCTACCCGAATCGGCGTTTAAAACAATTATTCGGTTATTTCCCGTGTCCGCGACATAGACTGCTCTCGTCGCACTATCAACGACAATGTGCGACGGTACGTCTGCCTCTCGTTTCAATTGCACTTCGTCGTACCTACGAACGTTCGCCAAATCGTGGTCTAAACTTTTCGGCCCGTGGGGCTTCTCGAAATCGTACCGAACTAAAGTCCCGTGATATCCATCAAACGCCCAAAACACGTTGCCATAACTTGTTTGAGATTCACCATCGTGGGCGATGCCCATGCACAAAGGCGTCGCATGAAGCATATCCTCGTGCGTGAGAAAGCATGACTTACTCGATTGATCGTACGTTCGCACGTCGCATTTTTCGCCGTTTAGATCGATGTTGATGTCTTCTGACGTTGGTACGATCCCAGAATCGTAAAGCGTTGGTCCCATGAAATAATTACTCGTTTTCATTCCATCGTAATCATTCGACGATTCTTGACACGTGGCGAAATTGCCATCTAAACCGAACGCGATTTGACTCACTTTATCTAAATAATGGTACTTTGCCCTATCCGTGACTGATCTCGACGTCGTCGCGGTTGCTTTCGTGGCGTCATCTAGAGTAACCAAACGTAGCGAGTCATCACCAGCCGTCGCGATCCAAATTTCGTTCGCACCGTTGAACGAAAGAGCTCTCGGAGTGTTCAATCCAGTTTCGACAACTTTCACGGAACCTCGGTTCGTTCGCGGCCCAAACGCGTCCACGCAGTAGTCTCCCGCGCTCGCGCTCGTCACCACGACCCCGTCCGCTACAAACGACTCATCTTTCGCTCTCACCCTCTCCTTTAGAACATCGCTCGCTCTCCTGTCTTCGCCATCGTCACAACTTGCGGAAATATTTAACATCAAACTCGTCACCACGCTCAACAAACTTTCCTCGCCTTCAAAATCCGCCGTCCCGGGTAAAAATTTCGCCACCCGCATGCAATGATCCAAAACTGCGTACTGCGGATGCACTGCCGCATCAAAAAACGAATAGGTCAAACTCCTATCTCTATCGTCAATCATCAAAGGAAACTTTCCTCCCATATTATTCACATTCACCGAATTCGCATCGTGCGTCATCCAAGCGTCGCAGACGCCCGCGTTGACGCCGTTCTTCAGCGAAACGAGCGTGGCCACGTGAGCAGTCGCCCCTTCCGATTCGTACGTCTCGTATAAACTCTTCAAATACGTCGTCAAGGTTGGATAATCCAGTCTCCCGGGCGTGCACCCGGTAAAATACGTCCCGATAATGGTCACGTATTTGTGCTGGTTTTCGTTTTGGCGAAAATCAAAATCTTCGAGCGAAACCGTTGCCTTGGAATCGATTTTGTTCGTCGAACACACCGAGTGCGCGCGAGATAAAACGTCCAGCGGTAAGACATCGTTCTCTTGCCAAAACCCGCCGCCGCCGTACGCGTGGACTGCGTTAAAATAACACGCGCCAATTAAACAAGAAAAGAGCATCAATATCATCGTCATCGTCGTCGTACTTCTTCTGGTGACGTAACGCCTTTAGGGGAACGCGCGAAAACCAAAAGCAGACGCGGTTTTGCGAACGTCGCTAAATCTCTTTTCGTCGATTTCTTTTCGAACGGGTCGTTTCTCTTTCGTCCTCTTTTCTTCTTTTTTGCGTTCGCGCGCGCGCGTTCTCTCTCTCTCTCGCGCTTCGCGTTTAGGATGCCCACAAATTTGTGCCGCATTTGAAGGCTCGAAAATAAGCGGAAAAGAGACAAAGCGCTGATAAACTCGTAAACCGGAAAGAACGCGCGACGCGACCGAGAGAATGCCGGAAAAGAACGAAATTTACGACGACGAGAATGCTTCGCATCATTTGATGACGCTGTACGAGCTCTCGAAAAAGCACAACGACGTGTTCCGACATCACGTCGTTGCAAAACTGGACTCGAACGCGGCGAAGTGCTTCAGTCTGTGCTCGAAGTGGACGCGAGAAGATGTTTTGCAAACCAAGTTAGTCATCTCCCGAGACTTTAAAGTGAACGATAAAGAGTCCTTAAAGTTAGCGGTGAAACTTGGGATGCCTCTGACGGTGAAAATGTTCAACAAAGCGATCGAACAAGGCGATAGGAACGATGGTGTTGTTGAGATGTTGCTGAGGGAGTGTAAGTGCCAAGTCGATTCGACGTCGGCGTCGCAAGCGGCGCGGTTCGGGAGGATTACGGTTTTAGAGCTCCTGATGGAGGAAAACGAGAAGTTGTTCACGCATAACGCGATGACGAGAGCGGGTAAGTACATTCTGATACTTTTTTGACTTCACTGACGCGTTTCTTTTTGTGTTTACTTTTAGCGTTCGAGGGACACTGGGACGTCGTTCGGTGGTTGAGAGAGAGAGCGTGTCCGTGGAAGAAGAGTTTGATACGGGCGCTGGCGGAGGTGAAAAACGGGAAACATATGGTGCGATATCTCGAAAGGCAGTCGTGTTTGCCGGCGGATGTTTATTCCGACGATGAAGAAGAAACAGTTTGATAGACGGTCGCGGCGACGATGACGTGACTATCGCGTTATATTACTCACTTACAAATCGAGGTATATCATGTACGATATCTATATTCACTTTCTGAACAAATCATTCCTCTTCCTCCTTGTCGTCGTCGTCAGAATCGTCGTCAGTTTCTTGCTCGTTATTGTTCTCTTTTTGTGGTTGATTTGCGTCCATTTCAAGTTCGCTCAGCTGATTCGCGACGCGTTCTGAAACTTTTTCCGACCGAATCCATTTACTTTTTGCGCTTAAATCCAACTTCCACACGTCGTCTAAAACAACCTCAACGTCGCCGACTTCGACGATGCCGCCGTATAACCACAAGTCGTTTCCAACGACGCACACGGACGCGTTGATGCGGCCTCTCGGCTTTGCCGTCGGCTTCGGCGCTTCTTCTCCAGTTCCGGGAGAATACAACAACTCAGAAACGACGCCGCCGACTCGGTACAGTTTCATCGCTTTTCTCACGCGGTGTCCACGGAAAGTGGCTTGAATGCGCACCGCAGCCTTTTCGCGATCCGATAAACGCACGTTGAAGTTTTCATTGCCGTCGAGTTCACCCGCGGCTATTTTTCGCGCTTCTTCCCGCGACTCTTCTTCGGTTTTCACTTTTTCGTTCTTTTCCGCGAAGAGCGTAAGCGGGAACCATTTTTCCGTGTTGTAGTTGAACGTAAACGCGTCTTGGAGAAACTCAGAGACGATGACGTCGCCTTTTTTAATCTCGTGGTCGACGACGCCACCGAACACGATCAATCGCTTCTTCGCGAGGTGCACGACCGAGGACGCGCCGGCGCGCGCGCGTGGCGCGAGTCCGGCTTTTTTCACTTTTTGCCATTTCTTGTTCCCGTAAACGTCCAGTTTCCAACAATCTTCGCGAGTAATCGCTCTTTCCATCGCGCCAAAGTCTTCTAAATCTCGAGGGTCGGTATCCTCGTCCGGCTCTTCGACATGTTTACAATACCCGCCGTAGACGTACAAGTATGTCCTCTCTTCTCCTCCTTCTTCTTTTCTTTCTTCTTTTTCTTCTCCGTCGTTTTCTTCTCCCTTTTCGCCTTTTTTACTACTTTTACTATTCCTCTTCTTACTACCGCTACTATTCGAACCGCCGACGGCACTCACGCAAACGTGACACGCTGACCGCGCACTCGGCGCACTCGACCCTGTTCCTCCTTTTGCTAACACCCGCCACTTTTTCGCATCGAAATCGAACGCGTAACAATCGTTAAAATACCGAATCTCCTCCGCCGCGTCGTAAAATCCGCCAAAGAGGATGAAATCCGACTTGGTCGCCACGCACCGACTCCCCGACCTCGCCGAAGGACCGCCATTCTTCGGTCCACTCTCTAACTGTTCCCACGCGTTCGAATCGCAATCAAACCGCCAAAAATCCGAGTAATGCTTAAACTTCTCCTGGTTCGGCGAGGTAAACTCGCCGCCGAAAACGTAGACGTACCCTTTCGCGTAACACGCGCAGTGGCCGCTCCTCGGCGGCGGCGAGTTTACCGAGTTAATTTTCGTCCACGTCGGCACCCCACAACGCTTCCCACCAGTAGCAGCAGACGACGACGGCGGCACGAACTTATACATATCGTTAAACACGCGCGTTTTCGTCGTCGTCGTTTTGGTCGTCCCCTCTTTCTCGCTCTTCTTTTCCTCGCTCGTACATTCGCCGCCAAAAAGATACGCCGCATTCTTCGCGACACTCGTCGTGAGCGTGCAGCTCGCTCTCCCTGGTTCCGGTCGTCCGCAATTCTCCTCCACTCGTACCTCTTTCTTCTCCTCGTCTTTGAGTTTCAGCGCTCTCAAGATCCTCTCGATGTCGTTCTCTTCGTCCTCCTCTTTCGAACTTCTGCTTTTTTTCTTGTGCAAATTCAGTTCGGTTTTCCGTTCCGTTTTCGCCATGCCGGACAGTTTCGATTGAGACACTTTCCCGAGCTTCTTGTCGTGTTTTTTGCGCTTGTCCCGGCCGCCGCCCATTCTTATTCTCTCCTTCTTTTGCTCCTCGAAAAGGAGCAGATCCTTTAGCGCTTTATTATGAAGCGAGTCGCTTCGTTCCATTTTTCCCACAGAGAGAAAGAAGAGAAAAAAAACATTTAGGGTTACATGTAGGGTTTCAATCTCGATAGGATTCTTCTTCCCTTCGGGAAAATCCAAAACGCGCGACAGAAAAAGAAGACGAACGAAGGAGCAGACGAGAAGAACGAGGAATACTAATGAACCTGGAAGAGTGGTACTTCCAAACACCCGTCGTAACCAGGTGTTACCTGACCATGTCGTTTTTAATTACCGCCGGGTGCGCGTTAGAGGTACGTTTTTAGAAGAGGTTCTTTTATTTTCTCTCTCTCTCTTTGTTCTTAAGCGTCGTCATATCATCTTGGGGGGCATTTTTGGCATCAAATCTATGTTTACTCACCTTCTTTAAACGTTAAAAACAGGTCATATCCCCATTCTCGGTGTACTTCAACTCGAACTTGGTCTTTCGCGAGTACCAACTTTGGCGGTTAATCACAAACTTTTTCTTCTTTGGCGCCTTGGGATTGGATTTCGTCTTCCACATGTTCTTCCTCGCCCGGTATTGCCGAATGCTCGAGGAAGGGACGTTTCGAGGGAAATCGGCGGATTTCTTCTGGATGCTCGCGTTCGGGGCGAGTTTATTAACGATGATCGCACCGTTCGTGAACGTGCAGTTTTTAGGGAGCAGTTTGACGTTTATGATGGTGTACGTGTGGGGGAGGAAGAACGAAAACGTGAACATGTCCTTTCTCGGGTTGTTTTCGTTCACGGCGCCGTATTTGCCGTGGGTGTTGTTGGCGTTTAGCACGTTTTTGGGATCGAGTCCGGTGGTAGATTTGTTGGGGTGCGCTGTTGGGCATCTTTATTTCTTTTTGTGGAGCGTGTATCCGGAGATGACGGGCAGGAGGGTGGTAAAGACGCCGAAAGTGGTGAAGTTTTTGTTTCGGGAAAACGCCGGCAACGGAGGAAGCGACGTGAACATTCGGTTAGCCGGGGGAGGTTTTGGAAGAGAAGACGACGAAGAAGGGGACGAGAGAGGCGTGTTGAGAAGAGCCGGGGTTTTGTTCGGTCAGCAACGAGACGAACCGCGCGCGAGGAGAGAAAACCGCGCGAGCAGTAGCGACTCGGATGAGGACGAAGAGCGGGAGGAGAACGCCGCGGACGACGAGAGCAACGATATTAACAACGAAGGAGAGAACAATAGCTTACGTAGACGCGAAATAGCGGCGGGCGCTGCTGAAAATAGAAGACGAGAGTGGTACGACGAGTAAATATAAAATACTGTAGTATCTTTTTAGGAATGAAAATTGTAAAACATACATTTAACAACAGGTCAAATAGATTCCTCCTACTCGAGAAATTTTCAACCGCTAATATATAAGACTAATAGACCAAAGTTCGCTGCACGAGGCGCATGGCCGCGTTGCTAAGATTTGCATCGACACTCACAACGGTTACTCGAAACCTCACGTTATTCGTCGCATCAGATTCTAAACGGAGCGATAACGGCAACTCGCCGTTCTGCTCGCTGAAGAACCGAGCGCCAAAAACGGCGTTGGCGGGATTGGGATCTAAGCTCTCGTGTATCGTCCACTTGGCGTTTTGCAAGACGTTGCACACGTTCGAAAGACCGGCGCATTGCGCGTTCACGTCGATAACTTTTTGCTTTTGCGCGATTGCGGACATCTGGTGCCACTTGGCAAAGAAATCTTGCGGTTGCGTCTGTTGCGCGACGGAGTAAAATTTCGCCGCGTGAATCGGAAGCTCGATGGGGGGGATGTCTCGACCATCGAAAGCGACGACCAACTTCGGCGTGTTGACAAAAACCCCGTAGCACGCGCACTGCATTTGGCACTGTGCTTGCATTTTAGAACCGATATCTTGCGGTAACGGCGCGAGTTGTGTTTTCACTTCCGGTACGTCGTCCACCGAGAGCGAAAATTGAACATTCTTCTCGGTTTTATTTCCCAGATATAACGCCAAACGACCTCGAGAACCTTGCCATTTACTTTTAATGCCAATTTGAAGTTCGGCGTCTTCGTATAACACGCCCGAATCTTGCGCGAGAAGTTTTCGTACGCACTCCTCGACGTTCACCGTCGGCTCGAGGAACCTCTTTCTTTGTTGTTGTTGCGCCGGAGCGATGCCGAACGGATCGTCAAAGCCGCCGACTAAAGCGGCGAGATCTTGCTGTTGTAAAGGCGGTGATTTATGCTTTTGCTGCGCCGGTGGTAACGCAGCAGCAGCTGCACCACCATTGCCCAGGTTCAGTCCAAACGGATCGTTATTGTTGTTCGTAGTAGCCGTTATTGTTGAAGCGTTTGAAGCGTCTCCTCCGCCGAGCATCAAGCCTCCGAGCAAGTCATCTAAAGCTGCTGAAGTGGATGCGTTGACGGAGGAACCAACACTCGCAGTTGTTGGAGGTAACGATAACGACGTTTTGCCGCCAACCCCTCCACTACTTACCTTCTTCGGCTTCGACGATGGTAATCCCAACAATTCGTCCAAATCAATCGTCCCGCCCGTCGTCGCCGGTTCGTCCTCCCCTTCTTCTTCTTCTTCTTCTTCTTCCGCAATCGCTCCTAAATCTAACACGTTGCTATTGTTTGCGCCACTTCTCTTCTCGACGCTTTTGTATTCAACCGGTGCTCGTTCCGATGCGAAGATAGAATCGTCTTCAGCGTCTGCAGTTTGCACCATCTTCTCGAGCCAAGAATCTCTCTTCGGATACTCCGGCATCGGCTCCAACGCTTTGAACATAGCCGCGTCGCCACTTTTGATGATCCCAAGATACTCCGAACATCTCTGTTGCAACTCTTCGTCCATATCCGACATGCACGATTGAAAACCATCCATGATGAGCTGTTTTGACGCGGCATCGCACCCTTTGCGACAGCATATTTTACACAAACTCGAGGCTAAAATTTGTCGCGTGCGACAATCGTTCGATTGTCGCAAGCCTGAAATGAGTATGGGCACGTATCGATTCACTGAACAGTGCTGCTCGTTCGTAATCAAGTAGCCAAACTCACCGAGCATGTAACCGGCAGATTTCAATAACATATCGTGCGGCGGCGTTTCGCGCACTCGCACGCCTTGCGATTGAGGTGCTTGTTGTTGACGTTGCGTCGCAGACGCTTGGCCGAAAAAGTCAACGACATCGGCACCACCGCCATCAGCAGTACTCGATCCGTTGGTATCCCCGAGAACGTTGTCGTATCCATTCATCCCGTTATTTTCTTTATTCTTTTCCGCGGCTGCTTTTGCACCACCTAGCAATCTCCCCAACGCCAATTTCGCCGCCGGCGCGTGTAAACTCGGATCGTTCGTGACGACTTGGACCAATCGAAACCAAACGTCGTCCGATATCACGTCGTAATCGCCATCCCCGAGTTTATCGATCATTTGCATGGCTACCGAAGCGTACCACAAACGATCGTTTTCGCTAAACCGTTCGGCTAAAATCATGCACTTCAACACCAACTCTTCTTGAATCTCGTAATCGTCGTCGCGGTCCTCCACGTATTGCAACAAGTCACCGACAATTTCCCTCGCGTTCGTGTGGTCGCACATGGCGAACAACAAACCCAACGATCTCTTTCGAATGCTCACATCTGCGCTTCGTAACGCTTCAACGATGGTTTCTCTCAAAGGCTTTACCGCCTCTAGCGTGTCCGGACTACTCGCTAACCTCACCAACGCGGACAAACCTAAATACCTAACGTTCGGCTCCTTCGTGTTCCTCGCGAACTCACCCAGTTGCGTCGCGCACTGATCCAACAGCTCGTTAGAAAACTCCAAGGACGTCGTCAACGCGATCACTTCAAACAAAACCGCATTCAACGCGTTATTTTTGTTCACGTTGGCAACCTTCTCCGTGCCGGTTAAGATTTTCTTCAAAATCGCCAGCTCCGCGCCCAACGTCTCCGCATCTTCCGGCGTCGGAAACTTCCTCAGCACGCGCATAATCCTAGCTTGTAACCACGGCGCGGGGATCCCGTAATACAAATATTCCGGCAAAACGTCTCGATTCTTCACCACTCTCTCCAACAAACTCACCAACGGCGACACGCAATTCTCGTACCCGCGATAATCCCCCACCGAGACGATCCCATCCAACAACGTCACCACGGCCAAGCAAATCCCCAAATCCTTCTCCTCCAACAAATACGCCATCTTCGCCGAAAATTCCTCCGGATTCAAAATCTCCGGCATCTTCCTAAACAACCTCAACAAACACAGCGCCGCCTTCTTCCTCACCAAAGGCCGAATCGTCGTCGACAACAAAATATTCACCACGTCCCCCGCTAAACTCTCCGCAAACTCCGCCCCGCCCACGTTCGCGATGCACGCCAACGCTAAACACTGAAACGACTCGTTCTTCGAAACCACGTCGTTCCTCACGCTGTTAATCGCCATCCGTAAAAAATCGTTCGACTCGTTCAAAATCACCGACGTGACCATATACCCAACCTGCTTTTCCGCGTATTTCGGTTGACTGATCAACGACACCGCCTCCGCGTGCCCGACGTCGCACTCGTACCCGAGCATGAACACATATAAGAGTTTCAAAATGTATTTCTTTCGGTCGTACGCGTGCAGTTGGTCCATCTTTTTAAACTTTCGGCGGAGTTTCGCCAGTTCTTCCACCACGATCGATTTCTCTTCCTCCTGTGAAGAAGAAGTGCAAAATTGAAAGGGAAGTAAAGATGTGTCAGCGTTCGTAACACGTAAAGAGAGAGAGAGAGAGAAAAAGCTCGAGAGAAAGAGAACGCTCAGCTCTTCGCTTTCGAGTGGTGCTCGTGCTCGCGCAAAGACGCGCTCACGCGAAGAGAAAGAGAAAGAGAAAGAGAAAAGAGAGATCCAAAACGGAATAGAATTATACCTGATTCGCGCAGTTCCGAATCTTCTCCACGAACTTGGTCAAACCTCGCATGCCGCCGAGGAACCCGCCGTTACCGCCACCACCACCGCCGGTGAGTGAAGACGACATTTGCTATTGTTTGTGTGCGTGTTGTTTAATACTACTATGCGTGCGTATATGTTTTGAGGCGTCGAGAGAAGAGAGAGAGAGAGATTCGTAAGTATTTAGGGTTGCATAAAAAGAAACGTCTTTTCGTTTCTCGAGGAAAAAAAAAGATTCAATTTCACTTTTGATCATATCTCTTGTTGTTGTTGTTGTTGTTGTTGCTTTCTATTCGTGAGAAACCTGTTGAGAGAGAAGAGAGATGCTGACGAGATTGCGGAAGAGGAAGGTTGGTCAGAGAGATGTGTGGGATTTGATCGTGAATAACGACGATGTGAGTTTCAAACATATTCTTCCGAGGTTGAAT
>Ga0209631_10000930_pt1 | contig 38938 bp, 30 predicted proteins | sample COG_08_FD_184752 | JGI IMG/M metagenome (GOLD analysis project Ga0209631, IMG submission 184752) | Pelagic Microbial community sample from North Sea - COGITO 998_met_08 (SPAdes) (version 2) | ecosystem: Environmental > Aquatic > Marine > Neritic zone/Coastal water | place: Helgoland, sampling... | reverse complement strand
CACGAACAGCAACGATGAGGGGTCGATTTGCGTTTATGCGTATGTCAGTGGCTGCATGAACGAATCGGCGTGCAACTACAACTCCGAAGCCACATTTGATAACGGAAGCTGCTACTATGCCGTGACAGAATATGCCGACTGCGACGGTTCGTGTATTTCGGATGCCGACGGAGATGGGGTTTGCGATGAATTGGAAGTGCCGGGATGCACGAATCCGGATGCCATCAACTTCGATGTATCGGCGACTGATGAAAACGGATCATGCTTGGTGCCTACCAGTATGGGTTGCACGTATTCGATCGCCACTAACTACGATGCTGGCGCTGACTACGATGACGGAACCTGTTTGTTTGATTCGTCAGATTCGAATTTGTGCCCCAATGACATTGACGGAGATGGCAACGTTGCCGTATCTGACTTGCTGTTGCTGCTGTCCTCGTACGGCACTACCTGCGAATAACCAGGATGTGCCATCAACTACCGGCCGGGATTTCCTCGGCCGGTTTTTCCCCTATCGCAATCCGGTCATATGCTCGAATGCGAATGGTATGTAATCATTGCAGAACGACAATTTTAGATTGATTTAAAAGTGTTTGTTCGGGCCCACGAATTTCAAGATGATAAAAGCCACGACTGAGGTGAGAAATATCTACAGAGCATTCTGATGTTGCATTGGTCGGGAGTCGAGTGGTCTGCACACATTGACCATTGGAGGTGAAAAACTTTAACTCGATGTAATTGTAGGGCAGTTCATTCATCCACGCAATGGTCAGATTACCTCGAGTCACGGGGTTCGGAAAAGCGAGCCAGAACGACAAAGAATCAGAGGTTGCTTCACCAAAACGGCCCTTTTTTAGATCCGAGTCAGCTGGCAGCGGAGGCACCACTTGACAAGACTCAAAATACGGAGAAGCATCTTTGAAAAACACCGGATTTTCGGTATTGAACGCGTGGAGACCGGTGTAGGGAACGACGATTGGAACACCTTCCAACGAGGCCGGCCAAAAGTTTTGGTTTTGAGCGATAATGTGGGGCATGTTGGTGTTGCCTAATTCCGTCGAAATTGACAAAGAGCCCAGAAATAAGGCGTCTTCAGCATCTTCCATTTGATTCCATCCGTCCATGAAATTGGGTGCCATTGCTTGGTTACAACGGACGTGAATTCCGTTGGAATACCATTGATTCTGTCCATTGGGCGATGAGGCATTGAGCAATGATGCATTCGCTAAATCAAGGGCAATGTCCAATCCGGACCAAACATTGCAAGAAGCTTTCAGTTCGGTCCCCTCGGAGTAAATCCCAAGAGGATGATCCTTGAATTCATTGTCCTCGAGCCTGAACGACTCGCCATAAGAGTGTATTTCAATTTGTGGGAGGGCAGATTTCCCTCCAATAAATTCGCAATGTTTGATGGATGAATTCGGAGCGACTGCATGCATTCGCACATAAGAATCAGTGAAAGTACATTCGTTCAATCGGACACCTGTAGAATCAAAGTCTAGCTCGCTATCGTAGGAATGAACTTGATGGCATTGAGCGGAAGCAATAGAGCCTTCATTGGCGAGAACATTGCAATTATGAAGAGTGCCTTTGTTCCAGTGGATCCTATTGCTCGCTGTGATTTGGTTTCCTTGTCCTGTGCCTAAAATGTACACATGATCTAAATTCATGCGAGCGTTGACGCTCATGTGCGCATTGTTTTGAAAATGAAGATTCGATTGGCTCAATGAGACTTCTCCAGAACCATCGAATAAGTGACCTGCATCGGGATAGATGATAATATCCCCAAATCCGTACATATTTCCTTCAAAAGCGACCTGACCATGGGTCCCGATGTAAGTGTAGGATGTAGGCGCATTCCATTCCCAAACACCTGTTCCTCCTTGGATTTCAGATGAAATGAGCAAGGAGTCCTGACCGTTTAAAATCAGATCTCCGGCCATTTCCCATTTTGATGTGGAGCCGTTGAGCGCAATGATGGCAGATCCTTCAATTTCGATTTGACCATCTTGATGTTGATCAATCGTACCAAATGAATGAACGTGGATTTGTCCATCGTTTAGAATGACTCGGGCGCCTTTTTCGATGATGAGTTTGGAATGAGCACCTATGTGCAGGTCACCGCAGATTTCAAGGGTAGAGTTTGCTGTGAGGGTAAAGGCTGCATTCCCGTTGCCTGAACTATCGCCGATGAGCATTGCAGCGGATGAAGGAATAACCAGATTTGGATTGCAAGGTGAGTTGCTTGCTTCGAACTGTGGCCAAGTGCCAACTCCATTTGCCGCACTGGTTCCAATTTCCAATTGGACCAATGAATCCACGTCGAGGGTGTTTAAAAACTGATTAAAAGGTTGCTCCCAACCTATTCGAATGGTATCGAGCAGAGTACTTGATTCAGGATTTTGAGGCTGTCCGTTGACAATTGCTTCCCAGATCAATGAGAAGTGGTTTTCAATGGAGCAATGAAATGTACTGCCGGATGCTGGGTTTTCTGTTTGCCAAAAATCAAACGGTATGGATTGCACATCAAAAGGAGCCCCAAGGGAAATGTCAAGTGCAGAATGACATGGAATGAACATGGATTGGTCCGTCCATGAGCTTGCCTCAATCCCAGCTTGTTCGAGTGCCTCTGCAAATTGGGAAAGATGAAGAGAATAACTTCCTGCGAGTTGCTCCAGGTTGAGATCGCCCGAAGGGTTCCAATCAATGGTTTGGTACTGGATTGGGTCTCCCCATTGCCAACTGGGGTTGATGAGTGAGGCATCCAGGGTGACCCAATCGTTTTCTGTGGACTCTGCATGATCGGCATTGCCAGGTTGACTCCAAAGGGTAATGTCAACCAGGTCCCATCCAAGGAAATCTTCATTGGCATGATACCACACAGCAGGAGGCTCGAAGGGGACCAGAGGATTGGAGTTTACGATACTCAGATTTACTGGGATTTTAGGCAGTCCGAGGTTGTTCTGAGAGGCCTCAAGAAGGGTGCGTGCTTCGTCTGTATGGAAGGGGGATTCAACGAGAAGCTCCCCTGCAGCAGGGGATAAAAGCGCCTGTTCTAGATCAGCCGCATCCGCTGAAATGTTACTGAAAAAGGCAATAGACTGTTGAAATGCCAAAGGAAGGTGGGCACCACGAAAAGGACTGTCCAGGCTGATGAAAAGTCTCACGCAATGTGGCGTGTCTTCCTCCTCCATCAAGCTCAACGTATGGCGGGCTACAACACCGCCCATGCTGGGGCCAATCACCACCATCGGCTCGGATCCGATTCTCGCATCTCGGCATTTTTCGATGACATGTTGCAATAGCTTGGCTTGGCGAAATATGGAGTGGGTTCCCGTTTGATAATCGAGGAAGACGAGGTCGAATCCCTCCTGCATTACCGAGTCTAACATCGCTGCAAGCCCCGAGAATGCTGCATTCGCTTCGCCTTCGCAATTCCACAGAACATCCCAATTCATATCTCCAAAGCCATAGGTAGGATTCGTGCCTTGCAAATTGGGGTCAAACCCTTCTAAGATGATCATCGGACGGTCAAAAACCTGGTCTGCGCCGAGTCTCACCAAGGCTTGGCCGGTGACGGGTGTACCGTCGTCGAAAACACCCACCCAATGAGGATCGGATTGATTGTTGATGGGCCATGGTGGGTCATCAGGCTCTGGGCAATTTTCTTGACCGAAAACGGGCAACAGGATGTGCCGCTCGTAGAGGGTGCCTTGATGCTCTACCCGTATCCCAATTGAGGTGGCCTCTGCATGGTCGGGAACAGTAAATTGTATAGCGCTGTCTAGGGTACATGGTGTTTCGATTCCATCTACAACGAGCATCCAGTTTGCAGAATGCCAATCAGTTGGGTTGGCAGATTTTGGTATGAGGATGTGCATGACACCTGGATGCAAAAAAGATTGCGATGTTAACAGGTTCATCATTGATTCATTGGAGGCCTCGGCTAAAACGGTCCAATCGGGAGGCAACGGTTCGGTGCGTCGGTTGATCGCCAATACCAAGTCGATTCCTTGATGCGATTTAATTCGAAAAATGGAATCCAAAACTGGCTTGCTCTTGCCATCAAATGAAGTGCCAGATTGGTCCCATATGAATTGGACTTGTCTCGACTGCCCGGGTGTGAGTGTCTGAGAGGACACAGAGCATGTGAAAACAATGGAAATGGCAAACGCGGAGAATTCAAATAATTTCATGTGATCAGTTCAGAATTGAATAGGAATAATCAAGGTGTCGCCGAGAAAAGACTCGGGGATTGGCGATAGCACCGTTTTAAGCAATAACCCTTCTGCAGTGTACAAGTGAAATCGACGCTCCGGGGGGTCTTCAAATGGATGAACCCAGTCTTGTAAACAGACCGTTGGCAAGGGGGGGCAACCGGGTGTGAACGAGTGCCACGTATCCACGTTAGACGCAGTGAGTTCGGGCCGAATGACAACTGACTGCCCGAGGCAATCACCATTTCGATTGCCAATGAATTGAATCCAAACCTTTTGCGGAAGGATTAAATCGTGGTCTGCACATGAAGTGGTGGGGTAAAAGCCAAAATTGATGTAATACGGGGCATCCTTCCCGTCAAAAGGTTGGCAGACCAGCCCGCGGGTATTCGAAGTGAAACTCAGTAACGTGGCCCTTCCGAATTCATCCGTCCAGACGGTATCACCAGTTGAAGTCCAGGAGGGTTGTGACCACCACCCCGTGGTGTTGTTTTCGGATTGAACAGGTAATACCCATCGATATGCAAATGGTTCCCCACCGAGGTGAGAAATCCTCAGGTGTAGGTTTTGTGGTTGAACTTCCGTTTGGATGCAGCCGTTCAGTCCAATGATCCCAATGAAAATAGCGCCATGGCCAACGATGAAAACAAAACTCCTCTTCCTCCCTTTCATGCCCCAAATGTGGGCACTCTTTTTGCTCAAAAAAAGCTCGGTTCACCATTCCATACAAGGAATTTGTGAGTGTATAAAGGAGTTGGTTTTAGAACTTTCGCAGGGCCTTGTCGATGAGCTTTGCTAGTTGTGCGGCATCCTTTTCTTGGAGCTGTTTTCCCAGTACAAATCGGCCTCTCATATAGGTAAATTGGATGGAATCGCCTCCCATAATCCAGAAGCTTTGATCGAGGTTTTGAATGAAATGAGTTGGATCTCTCCGGATGACCTCCATTTTTTTGATGTTCTCTTTGATAAAGAACCGAGCCTTTCCAAAATCCTTGAATCCGTTCTTGACCGACATGCCTTCAGCAGTAACTCGGATCATTTCGCGGCCAATGCGGCGCCATAATACAACCTTGAGTACTCGGAAGAAGAAAAAAGCCCAAAAGGACAGGAAGATGATCAGAAATGTACGGTCGCCTCCTGAAGCTCCTGCCAATTCCAATCCTGTTGCAGCTCCGACACCGCACCAGGCAATGAACCAAACCTCGAGCATAATTTGTTGCATTCGTGGAATCTCTTGTCCAATAATGATGGTCAATGCATCATCATGCCAAGCATACGTTATGCGTTTACCGATGGGTTCATGGTTCTTTTTCAAAATGCAGAGGGTGTCTTATTCCGAGGTGAGATCTTCGTAGATGGCTTCGTACTGAGGGATGACGGCCGATACATGAAAGTCCCATGCCCGCTTGCGTGCAGCTTTTTTGAAGTTGCGGTGGTTTTCGGGAGAGTCCAAGATGTCCAAGGCAAAATGGGCCATGGCCTCCACATCACCGACCGGCGCTAAATACCCACACGAGCCATGGTGGATTACCTCGGGCAAACCGCCAGCATGAGAGGCGATGACCGGTACTTCCGCCGCCAATGCTTCCAGCGCGGCGAGGCCAAAGCTTTCTGTTTCTGAAGGCAAGAGAAATAGATCACTCACCAGCAACGGTTCAATTGGATTTTTGATTTTTCCAATGCTGATAACATGGGATCGGATTCCGATCTCTTCCGCAAGATTTTCAACACGTGATCGATCTGGACCGTCACCTACCAGCAATAATTTGGCAGGAATGCGTTCTTGAATACGCGCGAAAATGCGGAGAACGTCCTCTACGCGTTTGACGGGGCGAAAATTGGAGATGTGGGTGACGATCTTTTCTCCATTTGGAGCTACGGCAAGGCGAAATTGTTGGTCAATGGGTCGGTCAAAGTGGGTTGGGCAAATGAAATTGTGTACTACGTTAATCGTTTGATGTACGTCGAACAAAGCCTCCGTATCGCATTTCAGGCTGTCGGAAACCGCAGTTACCGCATCGGATTGGTTGATTGCGTATGCAATAACAGGTTTGAAAGCGGGGTCTTTACCAAGCAAAGTGATATCCGTTCCGTGCAACGTGGTTACAACAGGCAGATGAATGCCTTCTTCGGCGAGAATGTTACGGGCGATGATGGCAGCGCTTGCATGGGGTATGGCATAGTGAACATGGAGCAAATCGAGCTGATGTGCCTTTGCGACCTCTACCATTTTGGAAGCCAGTACCAATTCGTAAGGCTGAAAGTCAAAAAGTGGATAGTCCGTCATATGGACCTCGTGGTAGAATAAATTCTTCTTTAAACTGCCCATGCGAGCTGGGGCGCTATAGGTGATGAAATGCAGTTCATGTCCCTTTTCCACAAGGGCTTTTCCTAATTCCGTCGCGACAACACCCGATCCTCCGAATGTGGGGTAGCAAACAAAACCAATGCGCAAGTTTTTCATTTCTTCAATGATTCAAATCGAGATGGCACAGCGTAGGCTTTGTACACTTCACGCTGGATATTTGTTCTGACATCCCATTCAATTAGTTTTCGATTTTCGGCGTCTGGAAACGTTCGGTTGCTCAAGAAAACAAAGATTAAATCGTGATCGGGATCTGCCCAAGCTAAGGTGCCAGTGAAGCCGGAATGTCCGAAGCTCGACTCGCTTGCATGATTGCAAGTTGGCCCTGCGTCGGGTTCATGGGCTGGTCGATCAAAGCCGCAAGCCTTTCGGTATTCTTCATCGGGATCAACTCGCTGCACCCAACGTTGTATGGTGGAGGGTTTGAAGAACTCTGTTCCTCCGTAATATCCGCCCAGTCGCAGCATGTACATTAACCGAGCGAGGTCATACGCATTGCTGAACAAGCCCGCATGTCCTGCTACGCCGTTTAACATCGCTGCTCCCGGATCATGAACCTCCCCTCGAACAACGACTTTCCGAAACAACGTGTCTTCTTCCGTTGGGGCGATTTCGCGTGTTTCAAATCGATCAGTCGGTGAGTAGCCCAAGCTCGACCACCCGGCAGGTGAGTAAAACGTCGAGGAAGCAAATTCATCCAGAGGCTGTCCCGTTATTTGTTCGATGATACGCTGCAGTGCATAATACCCCAAATCGCTGTAGCGATGGGTTCCAACTGGATCGACTTCCGATTCCACAATGTGTGTCCAAATGGAATCTTGCCAAGCAGGTCTCATGAAGCAAGCATCAGAAACACGTTGGTTATGCACGGGTGTTTCACGAGGAGAAAATGCTGTAGAGTCCTCCATAGCTTCGAGATAAAAAGGAATCCAAGACTTCAATCCTGCCCGATGTGCCAAGACGTCTTGAATGGTGCGGGAACCCATGGTAGTGCCTTCAAGCTCGTCCAAATAATCCGCAAGTGGACGCCCAATATCCAGCGCTCCTGCTTCCTCTAAATGCATGAGACTTAATACTGTCGCCGCAATTTTGGTAATGCTCGCCAAGTCATAAACAGAGCTCGGTTTCACTGGGGTTTCCCCATCTAAGGTTCCATAAACCCCGTCGTGTACAATGAGGCCTTTGTGCGCAACTAAGACACGGCATCCAGGGATCGCCCCGCCTTCGATCGCTCCCAATGCAATGCTGTCTATTGCAGCTTTGGTAGAGATGGGGGAGGACGCCAACCCCAGCCTTGTCCGGCCCATCCAAGGCAATCCAAAGCCTTGCCGATACTGTTTCGTTTCAACGGGTAAATGACCTCCGGCAGGACCGGCACCTGTTAAGGCCTGAGCAACGGCATTGGCAGTGCGCCCATCATCTTGATAGGCGACCATGACAGCATCGCTCAGAGCGATGCATGACCCCAATCGATCGAGCACATACGGGCTGCCGTAAATGACCAGCCCAAAAGGGATGTTCCGCTCGTGGGCAAGTGCCGCACATCGTTGAATTGTTTCTATTTCGGCATCCGTAATGCCGTGGCTTCGAGCGGCCGAATGCGACGTACCGCCCAAGTGTAGAATGGCCCAATCGGGTTCAGATCTCAAAAGTTCGGAAAACGTGGAAGTACCGCGCTGCTCAAATGCAGCACTCTCCATGACAGTTCCTGTTGAATTGAATGCGGGTGACATGATTTGCATCATGCTGCCGTCCACCATATCGGCGATCTCTTGTTCAAAGCCTATGAATAGGTGACTGACTTGCCTGATCTGGTTGTCGAACGGCCAGTGTGGAGCACCGTTTTTCAGCACCGTTAAGGATTGACCGAGGACGGATTGATGAATCCGTTCGGACTCCTCTGTTTCGTCTTGCTTCTCCGGTTTGTTCGCCACACCGCACCAAGACTTTGCACGCAACACCCGGTGGCATTTTTCGGCAATCCACTCCGGCTCCATCCGGCCAGTTTTGATTGCCTGCATAACCTCTTCGATGACGTGCTCTGGATGTTCCGGAAACAATAAGATGTCATTGCCGGCCAGCAGCGCATCAACGTGGGGGGTGGAGGTAGATGAAAAAGAGGTAAATCCCTTCATGGTCATTGCATCCGTGAAGACAAGCCCCTTGAATCCCAGGGTTCTGCGGAGCAAAGAATCGACAATTTGGGAAGAGAGAGTGGAAGGGAGGTTGGGGGTGCTATCCAAAGCAGGAATGTACAGATGTGCGGCCATTACGGCACCTACACCATCATGAATCAGCTGTTTGAAGGGTTCCAATTCAACTGAATCCAAGCGAGCTTTGCCGTGGCCAATGACCGGCAAGGCGTAATGTGAATCAGCATCGGTATCCCCGTGGCCAGGAAAATGTTTGGCTGTTGCAAGAACACCGACCGTTTGCATTCCGCGCGCGTATGCGCTGCCTTGCTGACCAACCAACTCGACGTTGCTACCGAAAGATCGGCTTCCAATAACAGGATTGTTCGGATTGCTATTCACATCAACAACAGGAGCAAAATTTACGTGGAATCCCATGCTTTTCAGGGACCTTCCGACTTCTTGCCCCATTGCCTCAGTCAATGCCGTGTCGTTGGCTGCGCCGAACGTAAGTGCCCGGGGCCACGAGCGGGTTGAGTCGATGCGCATTCCCAATCCCCATTCTCCATCAGTGGATATAAGCAAAGGCACCTTTGAATTGGCCTGAAGACGCTCGATTCGCTCCATGTATGGCGCAGGGGCGCCCTGCATGGCAATGACGCCTCCAATGTGGTAATTCTTCACCCATGCTTCGGCTTCTGCCCAGTTTTCGCGGGATGCGTGAGCGTAAACCGGGGGCATGAGAAGTTGAGCAATTTGCTCTTCCAGCGTCAATTCAAGGAGGATGGAATCAGCCCATTGCCGATGCTGAGGTGTATCATAGGGGAGCGGGTCTTGCCCTTGGGCCAACGTCACCGATAAGATGAGCGTGGTCAGGAAAAGCCCTCGGCGACTCAAACAGAACTTCATGCGCCGGCCATGGCTTTCCGGACATGGGTCAATAAAAACGCGAGTTGTTCGTCCTGTGACAAATGGCTGTTATCCAAGACGATGGCGTCCTTTGCCTGGCGCAATGGACTGGCAGAACGATTGGAATCAATTCGATCTCGCTCAAGGATGTTATTGAGGACCTCGTTCAATTGACAATCGGGCTGCGTTAATTGAATTTCTTTCAATCGCCGACCAGCGCGAATTTCCGGATCAGCGGTAATGAAAAACTTCACTTCGGCATGGGGAATGACTACCGTGCCAATGTCCCGTCCGTCCATGACGACACCACCATTTTCAGCCATGCGTTGCTGCAGATCGACCAGTTTGTGACGAACGGCAGGTATGGCAGCGACCAGACTCACCTTTCGAGAAACTTCCATCGACCGAACTTCGTCTGCTACATTGACTCCTCCCAAATGAATTTCAGTTCGCTCCGATTTTGGGTTATACTTGAAACCTACGTACATCCGGTCAAGGGCTACCTCAACCTTGCTCGAATCAATCTCGTTGGTCTCGACCAAACGCTCTTTGATGCAAAACAATGCCGCAGCTCGGTACATGGCACCGGTGTCCACGTAAACGAAGTTCAATTCCTTGGCCAAGGATTTAGCCATCGTACTTTTTCCAGCCGAAGAATGACCATCGATTGCAATATTGATTTTACGCTTCTCCATCGGGTATGCAATTTAGGGTGGCCATGCGAATTATGAGCGTTTGAATCGACTTGGATTGAATTGAATGCCCAATTGCGTTGAAGCACCCGCAAAATGGTACCTCGAACGGCTAATTCGCAATTCAAATTGGCCGAGTTCGAAATGGGTACCAAAGGACAAGCCATTGGCACTAAGCCGCTCGGTTGCCATCAATTCTGTTCTCCTGCGGTAATCAAAACCCGTCCAAATCGTCATGTTGTCCCCCAATTCGATCGATGTGCCAATGGTCATGTGCCGCATCAGTTGATCGCCCAATTTAAATGTCGAATTCTGAATGACTTCTCCAGATATTGGATCGATTGCATCATCGTAGGTGCCCGGAGGAGCTAAGTCCCACCTTTCGAGATGCTGGCCTTTCAAAAAGACCCGAAAGGGAGCATTTTCAAACCCTTTGGTCAGCGCGATTTGCATATTCCAAGGAAGCCACCCGCTGGGTTGTGAACCTTTCCATCCCCACTGTTTTCCCCAACCCGTTACCGCCATTGCAAATGCGGTATTGCGCTGCGGCCATTGTCCATTGATGAAACATTCTAAGCCGGTCCATGCCGCTACCTCTCGATTGAGTGAGCGTGTGCCGATGAATGTCTGGATTCCTATCCGCCATGTAGAATCCAAGTTTTTCGAAGCACCGAAATAAGCCATGTTGTCCCCTCCGTTGAAGTTGGAGGTTGCATTTCCGGCTGCGTCAAACCCTGCAAATTCACCCAAGTTCATAAACCGCACGCCGACTTGCCTTCTCCATGCTCCTTTTGGCTTTAATTGATAGTTCACCGAAGCCAAACCAATGCCCGTAAAATAATCGACGTAGTCAAACGCCACCACCCCAAGCTTGGTGCTATCGATGAGGTTGGGGTTGTAAGCTGCGCCATGCACATCATCCTGAAGGTCCGCCAATACGCTGGATCCTAATCCAGCTCCGCGAGCGTCAGTCGTGATTTCAAACAGCAAGGACTCATTCACTTGACCAAAGCCAACTGCTGACGATAAGCAGGCAAAGATGGCGGTTAGGAATAGTTGACGCATGGTATTTTGAAGTCAAATGGAATCAACGAACGTTCCCCGCTTTTTCTTGCAACAGCGCCCGCTCAATCACTTCCATGATTTCTGAGACGAAGGTAAATGAAAGTCCTTTCAGATATCGCTCGTCTATTTCATCGATGTCTTGTCGATTTCTCTCGCAAAGGATAATCTCTTTAATGCCCGCGCGTTTGGCTGCAAGAATTTTTTCTTTGATGCCTCCAACAGGCAATACACGACCGCGGAGTGTGATTTCGCCAGTCATAGCGAGCGCCTTTCGAATTTTGCGTCGCGTGAAAGCCGAAACCATCGCAGAGACCATGGTGATTCCTGCGCTCGGTCCATCCTTCGGTATGGCTCCTTGAGGAACGTGCAAATGAACATTGAGTTTGCTCAATGCTTCCGGATCGAGTCCCATTTCTTCGGCATGGGATTTAATGTACTCTAGCGCGATTATTGCGCTTTCTTTCATTACGTCGCCTAGGTTCCCGGTCAGCGTGAGTTTTCCTGTACCACGAGTTAGGGATGTCTCAATGAACAGGATGTCACCTCCGTGAGGAGTCCATGCCAAACCTGTGACGACGCCGGGTGTATCATTTCCTTGGTAGCGGTCTTTTTCGCGCGATGGCCCCAGAATATCTGAGAGGTGTGCTGGGGTGATTTCAGGCTCGAAATCTTCTTCCAATGCCAGCTCTTTGGCTCGGTTTCTCACAAGCTTTCCAATGCGCTTTTCCAATCCACGAACGCCGCTTTCAGATGTATACTTTTGGACGACCGATTCCAATGTCTTGACAGGGAGCTTGAATTGTTTTCCTGTGATACCTGTTTCTTTGAGGTGCTTTGGAACCAAATGACGCTTGGCGATTTGTACTTTTTCCTCCACGGTATAGCCGGTCACTTCAATGATTTCCATCCGGTCCCGCAGAGCCGGTTGGATGCTGGCCAAACTATTGCAAGTTGCCACAAACATCACATTGCTTAGATCATAATCTAGATCCAAATAGTTGTCGTGAAACGCATGGTTTTGCTCCGGATCCAAGACTTCCAGCATGGCACTCGATGGATCTCCGTGGTGATCTCGGCCTAGCTTGTCCATTTCATCCAAAACAAACAATGGATTGGAAGTGCCTGCTTTCTTGAGGTTCTGGAGGATGCGACCGGGCATGGCGCCAATGTAAGTTTTTCGGTGTCCTCGGATTTCAGCTTCATCCCGAAGTCCGCCCAAGCTCATGCGCACGTACTCTCGACCGAGTGCTTTGGCTACGCTCTTCCCGAGGGAAGTTTTGCCCACTCCAGGAGGTCCATACAGACAGATGATAGGTGCTTTTAGATCGCCTTTGATTTTGAGGACCGCGAGGTGTTCAATGATCCGCTCCTTTACCTTTTCCAATCCATAATGGTCTTCATCCAATACGGCTTGTGCGTGGTGTAAATCAAAATTATCATCGGACTTCTTTTTCCATGGCAGGTCGAGCATTAAATCCACGTAATTTGCTTGTACACTGTACTCAGCGGACTGAGAATTCATGCGCTCAAGCTTTTGGATTTCTTTTTTGAATGCCTCTTGGGCATGGTCAGGCCAAAGCATCGATTCCGCCCGAAGTTTTCTCTCCGCGACTTCATGGGCTTGGGGGTTGTTGCCAAGCTCTTCCTGAATTTGCTTGAGTTGTTGGTTTAGGAAGTATTCGCGCTGTTGCTGATCTAACTCACCCTTCACCTTGGTTTGAATGTCCCGTTTCAGCGAGAGCATCTGCTTTTCCTTGTTGAGCAATTGCAAAACTTTTTGAGCTCTCGCCTTGATCCCCGCCACCTCCAACAAGGCTTGCTTTTCCTCTACTGGTGCATTCATGTTGGACCCAATAAAATTCACAAGGAAGGTCAGGCTCTCGATGCTCTTAATGGCAAAGCCTGCTTCGGATGGAATGTTGGGGCTGAGCTGAATAATCTCAATAGCGAGTTCTTTGAGGCTCTCCATGAGCGCCTTGTGCTCCTCATCTTTTGGCGGGAGATTCTCAGCGTCATATTCCAAAACTCGGGCTTTCATGTAGGGTTCTTCCTGGACAATGGATGTCCATTTAAACCTCTTTTGGCCCTGCAGGATCACGGTGTTGCTTCCGTCTGGCATGCGGAGCATTTTGATGACTTTTGCGACGGTCCCTATTTGATTGAGATCTTCTCCATTCGGAACTTCAATGTCATCGTTTTTCTGGGAGACCACCCCAATTCGGTGCTCTTCCTTGTGGGCTTCTTTCACCAGCCGAATGGAGCGATCTCTTCCAACTGTTATTGGAATGACAACTCCCGGAAACAACACCGTATTGCGCAATGAAAGCAACGGCAGTGCTTCAGGAACCTCCTCTCTTTGCATGGCTTCTTCATCCTCTGATGAAATCAAGGGAATGAAATCATGGTCTTGGGCGTCGCTCAGTGCCCAATTTTCTTCTCGTTGGTCGTCAAACTTCATCTTCCAGTTTCTTCTCTCGTGTTCCCGATACAGGTCAAACCTCGTGCCACCTTCAATTCGGCCATTGTGGCAGGCGACTATGTCATGCGGTTTGGGCGTTGGAACGTCAAAGAGTCAAAGAATGTTGTTCTCTGAGCTGTTCAATTTCAGCTGATTCCAGGGTTTTGCCTCTTCTTGACATGACACGCTGTGCCGTCTCGATGAAACGATCGAACGCATGAACTTGCCAATTATCGCCGCCGCCCCATGCAAAGTCAGGGATGTGCTTTGGCTGAAAACCTCCTCCGAAAATATTGCATCCGATTCCAACGACGGTGCCTGTGTTGAACATGGTATTTATTCCACATTTACTGTGGTCGCCCATGAGGAGTCCACAGAATTGAAGTCCACTGTCAACTAATTCTTGCTTTGATTCATTCCAAACGCGGACAGGTCCGTAATTGCTTTTCAGGTTGCTCGAATTGGTCGCAGCGCCCAAATTGCACCAATGGCCAATGACCGATTGGCCTAAAAATCCATCATGTCCCTTGTTACTGTACCCTAAGAACGTACAATTTGAAATTTCTCCTCCAATACGGCAATTCGGCCCAATCACACTTGGTCCGTATATACGGGTGCTCATTTTGACGACCGTTTGTTGACCGATGACGAGGGGGCCTCGCAAGTGGCTTCCCTCTTGAATTTCAACTTGGGGTCCGATGAAGATCGGTCCGTCGGTTGCATTTAACGTGCAGGCAATGAACTTGCTCGTAGGATGCACGTAGATGGACGCAGGGTCACCAATGATGGTCGCATGATTTTTCAAGCTGGATTGAGTGATTTTTTCCAAATCCCATGCTTCCGCGATCATGGAGGACTGATTGAGAATCCAATCGTTGGATTTCAAAAACAAATCCATCGGACTTTGAAGATACGACACACCATGGATAGGGGCATCCAATGGATCTTCGGATTCGTTGTTCCACCGAAACAGAGGAAGGCCATTCCAAATCAAATTTTGACCTGGCTTCAATGAAGCAATTTGGGCCGCGGATTCGGCTGTTGGAACCCAGCGGTCATTTAAGGAGCCGTTTTGCAATGCAGCGTGAACTTTTGCGCGTTCAAGTTGTTTATTTTCAAGTACGTACGCATGAATGCTCCGCGCCCACAGTTCACCGAGTTCAAAAGCACCGACAAGAAGCTTGCCGTCGCTGTGAGATTTGCTGATTGGATGAAGTTCGGACCAGCCAGTGTGTGTGAAGAATGGAACGCTTGTCATAATGGATATCGTCAAATATAAAACCGCAAACGTACGAGAACGAGAGGGGGTCAAAAATAATTGAAATGAAAGAAAGGGGCATAGCACAGCAATTTTCGATCCGTGATCTCGAACATTTCACGGGCGTAAAATCCCATACCATTCGGGCATGGGAGCAGCGGTATGGATTGTTGGAGCCCAGAAGAACTCCAACGAAAATTCGATATTACAGTGGAGATGATTTGAAGAAATTGTTGAACGTGAGTTATCTCATGCACCACGGCTTCAAGATTTCGAAAATAGCGCGGATGGAAGACCAAGTCCTTCTCGATCAAGTGCAAATGCTTCAATTGGAAGAAGGAGGAGTGAGCGCGGTCTTCAGTAAATTAAAGTTGAGCATGCTCAACTATGATGAAGCACTTTTTCGTGAGGTGGTTGGCGGTTATACAGATGAGCACAGTTTGGAATCTACCGTGTTGGATGTTTTCCTGCCTTTTCTCTCTCAAATTGGAGTCTTGTGGCTGACGAACAGCATTTGCCCTGCTCAAGAGCACTTCATTAGTCATCTTATGCGACAGGAACTGCACGCCGCTATTGCCCAGAATTCATCTGTTTCGGAGAATGATGAGCCGAACGTTATCCTTTACCTGCCTGAACGTGAGATCCACGACATAAGCCTTCTTTTCGTTCATTACCTGTGCAAGGTGAGAGCGATTAAGAGTGTCTTTCTAGGCGCAAATGTGCCTTTCGATGATCTGATCGCGGTTGGTGAGCAGTTCCCAAATGCTCGCTTTGTCTCGTATTGCACGACACATCCTTCTTCATCAGAGGCTGGGGCGTATGTAGAAATGGTCGAAGCGGAGTTCGGAGATACGCAAAACAGGTTCCTTCTAGGCGGCCGAGTTTTTGAAGGAACTGCAGGGTCATCATGCGTGGAAACAGCAGTGAATGGCCAGGAACTGGTGGCGAAATTATTTGCATAGTGCCTCCAAAGGGCTTTTTTGTCCATGCCTTTTCTCTAGTTTGTTTAATCTTTTTTGATAAAAGTTGAACAGAATATTGGATTGAAGGAAATTTTGTTTAATCTTTGTGGCGTAACGTTAAACAAAAGACCATGAGCTCGATAGAATTTAACAGCCTGCTTGTAGCCAACCGAACCTTCCTCAAGGGATTTGCTTTTGGTTTTACACGTGACTCTCAGGACGCAGAAGATTTGATTCAGGATACCATGGTCAAGGCCTTGCGTTACAAGAACAACTTCAAAGAGGGGACCAATATCAAGGGTTGGTTGTACACGATCATGCGAAACATCTTCATCAATAACTACAAGAAGAAGAAGTTTCAAAACACGATTTTGGACACCACCGACAACCAATACTACCTCAATTCAGGGTCGATGCAAGCCGATACAGTGACCACGGTAATCAATGAGAAGGATATCCTCGGCACAATCGAGGAATTGAAGCCTGAATTTAAAGTGCCCTTCAAAATGTTCATGGAAGGATTTCACTACGATGAGATTTCCGAAGAACTGGCCATTCCAATGGGCACAGTAAAAAGCCGGATTTTTCATGCGCGTCGGAAGCTGGGTGCGCAACTCCAAGCCTTTCGTCATTGACGAACCGCCTTCGAGATTTAAGTGTTTAGGATTGAAAAGCAACCAATGGGCGGTCCCGTTGGTTTCTTTTTTTGTGGTATACTTACCTTTTACAAAAAGCTCTGTGATGTTCTATCTGCCTAAGTCTTTTTTTACGGTATTGATCGTCCTTTCAATTGCAATCTTCTTGCCTGCTAATGAGGTGAGAGCTCAACTCGAAGTAGACACGGATCTAACGCTCGAGGAATACGTCAACGATATACTTCTGGGGAGTGGAATTCAAGCCACGAACATCACGTATTCTGGAGGAACGAATCAGCTCGGTTACATGACTGGAGGAGCGGATGTCTTTTCCATTGGCTCAGGCTTGGTTCTGAGCTGTGACGTATCAGAAAACTTAGCGTGTCCCGAAGAGTTTGTGGCTTGTGACGGTTGCCTTGGAAATGGATTTAACGACCCAGATTTATTGGACATCGCAAACTCAGTTCCCGCTTTGATCGGGGAGTCATTTTCAGTCAACTCAGTCAATGACGGGTGCGTGCTAGAGTTTGATTTCGTTGCTGCAGGCGACACCATAAGTTTTAATTATGTGTTCGGCTCGGATGAATATGAGACCTGGATCAACACGCAATACAACGATGTTTTCGCATTTTTCCTGAGCGGTCCAGGCATAACGGGACCCTACGACAGTCCTGCGGGTTTTCCGGATGGTTCGGTCAACATTGCTGGCGTGCCGGATACGGATCCCGTTCTTCCGATTACGATTTCCTCCGTTAATTCAGGGACAAACTCAGAATACTATATAGATAATCAGGGAGGTACGGATGTTTGCATCAACGGATATACCGTGCCTTTTACTGCGATGCACCCGGTAGAATGTGGAGAGACATATCACATCAAACTGGCCATCGCGGATGGTTCCGATACTGCACTCGAGTCCATTGTCGTGCTCGAAGAGGGATCGTTTGAATCCAACGCAGTGGTCCAAATTGATTTATCCATCGATGTGGGAGGGCCTGAGGCGAACACCATCTATGAAGATTGTGGTCAGGCTACATTGACATTTGAGCGGCCTGTTGAGACCATACTGGAAATGCAGGAAATGGTCTACATCAATTACGGCAACAGCGTCGCAACAAATGGCGTCGACTATGGTCAACCTCAGCCGGATGGTTCGCTGCTTCCTTTACCAGATTCTGTTGTTTTCGAACCTTTTGTCAGCATTGTTCAGTTTGAGTTGGTGGCTGAAATTGACGGGATAGACGAGGGACCTGAGTTGGTTGAGATGCAAATCGAAAATGTCGCTGCTTGCAATGGAGGAGGTCTGACAACCTACTTCAGCTTTTACGTTGCGGAAGATCCTCCGCCATTTGTTGTGGAAGATTACTTCATCACCATCTGCCAAGGAGATGAAATTGAAGTTGGCCCAATTGTATCAGGAGGTTATGGAAATTACACATTTGACTGGGATTGCCCAGAAGGGGATGATGAGGCGTTATTGTTGATGTCGCCTCTGGATGACTGGTCGTGTTTTGTCACCGTGGGTGATACGTGTGATTTGGCAATGAACCCACCAACCGTTGAGGTTGCAATTGAAGTATTGGAATTTCCGCCATTGGAAATCGAGATCAACGAGGAAGGCCCCATTGTTTTGGAATGCAACGGTTCGGCAGATGTTAGTTCTTCTGCATCAGGAGGAGATGGTGTTTACACGTACACATGGTCGGACCAAGATGGTTCAAACTTGTGGCCTTCATGGTGGGATCCGAGCATCCTGACACTGAGCACTTGGGCCAATGCGGACGAGGTATTTGTGACCTTGACAGATGGATGTGGTTTCGAAGTGACCGACAGCATTGATGTCGAATACAACATCCCACCGATTGAAATATCAGTCGATGAGGCAGTCACGGTTTTGTGCAACGATCCGTTTACAGTCCCGGCCTCTGCAAGTGGACAGGCTCCATTCTTTTACACATGGTTCAATGGAAGTCAATGGTTGGATTTTGACAATACATTGAATTGGCAGACCAGCACCGATGCGACATTAGTGCTCGAGGTATCAGACAATTGCGGCCAAACGGAGGAGGCGACGGTAGAAATTACAGTGGATGCCCCTGAAGTTGAAGTGTCTTTGCCTCAAAGCTTGGTAGGCCCATGCACGGAAGTGTTTGATCTCGTTGCAAATGTTACGAGTGGGTCAGGAGGTTATCAATACACGTGGTATGAGAATGGAATCAACTTAAATGAATCCGGCTCGAGCATCGACGTTCAGCTGACAGAGTCCAGCACGTTTTCCGTTAATGTGGATGATGGTTGCGGTCAAAGCGGCAGCGCCAATGCGTTGGTCACAATTGATAACCCGCCTCTGGTCATCGAACTCGGGCCTGATGTGTATGCGAGCTGCATCGACTTCACAAACATCCCTGTGGACATCGTTAGCGGAGCAGGTGCTTACGTATACGATTGGTCTGTTAGTGGAGAACCATACGATCAAGGTCCAGATATTACCATTCAATCATTTGGTACAATTCCAATTTCTGTTTCGGTCACGGACGGATGTGGTGGAGCAGACCAAGACTCATTGGTCTACCATATTCCAGACATACCGCTTGACGTTCAGGTTACACCCTCTGACATCATATGCGCAGGAGATGGGATTTCATTGGAAGTATTGGCCACAGGAGGGGAAGAAGGTTTCGTCTACTATTGGCCAACACTGGATGCTTATGGTCCAGTCCAGTACATCAGCCCACTTCAGTCTGCGGTGTATCCGGTTGTTGCAACGGATATCTGTGGCGATGAAATCGATACTTCAACGAATATTGAAGTTCAGTATTTGTTCAGTGACTTTGTCGCGAGCATGTCTGAAACAGATCAAAGTCAATACACGTTTAGAGCGACCCCTTCACCTGAAGAGCCATTTGAAGGCGCTTATTCGTACAGCTGGGATTTTGGAGATGGATCTACATCGGACGAGCCCATAACGACGCATACATTTGATGGATTGAGCGATTATACCGTTACATTGGATGTGACGAGTTCTGTTGGATGTACAAACAATTCCTACACCGTGGTTCGAGGACCTGTTCTCTTATACGTTCCAACGGCCTTCACGCCCAACAATGATGGGATGAATGATGCATTCAAAGTCATTGGAAGTCAGATCATGAATTATGAGCTCTGGATCATGAATCGTTGGGGTGAATTGGTCTTCCATAGTACAAGTTTGGATGATGTGTGGGTAGGAGATGTCCAAGGAGGCACGCATTATGCTGAAAACGGAATTTACAACTGGCTGATTCGTCTCAAAGGCTATAATACAGATGCGGAGGAGTACTCTGGTGTTCTTCAATTGATGCGCTAAACCTCAAGTTTCGTAGCATTCGCAAAGAATATTTCTGTTTCTTTGGGACCATGAAAGCGAATATCAATTCATTCCGTGGCCCCTTCATTGTGGTCACTACGTTGTTCTTTATGTGGGGATTTATCACCGTGATGGTGGATGCCCTTGTACCTCGTCTCAAGGATGTATTTGAATTGACCCTGCTGCAAGCAGGAATGGTTCAATTCGCGTGGTTCGCCGCTTACGGTCTGTTGAGCATTCCAGGAGGAAACTTGATTGAGCGCATTGGATACAAGCGTGGAATTTTAGTGGGATTGAGCCTTGCTGCGCTGGGATGTCTTTTGTTTTATCCCGCAGCAGCGACCAGAATGTATGGCCTTTTTTTACTGGCTCTCTTTGTAGTAGCGGGAGGGATTACGTTGTTACAGGTTGCTGCGAACCCTTACATTTCTGTGCTTGGCGATCCTGAAAAGGCTTCAAGTCGACTGAATTTGGCTCAAGCATTCAATTCACTTGGAACCACAATCGCACCTGTCGTGGCAGCAAGTTTTTTGTTGAGTGATCAAATCCTCTCTGCAGACGATCAACTTGCGTTGTCTGCTGAAGCGATGGAATCGTATCGCATTGCTGAAGCCGCTGCAGTGCAGGGTCCTTTTGTATCACTGGCACTCGGCTTTTTGTTACTGGCTGTGTTGATTGGGGTGAGTAAACTTCCGCGAATTTTGGGTGGGAATTTAGGAGGTGGCATGTCGAAGGCTTGGTCGAACCGCACGCTTCGGTATGGGGCCTTGGGTATTTTTGTTTATGTCGGAGCGGAAGTTGCTATCGGTTCTTACATGGTGGGATACGGGTTAGAGTTGGGCGTTGATTCGGTTATACGGGAGACGTCATGGCTTTCATCCATGGCTGGAATAGCCGCTTCGATTAGTGGTAAAACACTGGCAGGTATGGACGCAAAGGGACTCATTGGAGCCCTTCTCACATTTTACTGGGGAGGAGCGATGATTGGGCGTTTTATAGGCTCCATCATTATGCAGAGGCTGGCTCCACAGCGTTTGTTGGGCTTGTTTGCGCTCGGAGCAGTGGCGTTGATCATTCTGAGTATGCTAACAAGTGGAGTGACGGCACTCTTAGCTTTAATCGGAGTAGGACTATTCAATAGCATCATGTTTCCTACCATTTTCACGCTCGGCATAGGTGATCTAGGAGATTTAAAACCATTGGGCAGCGGTATACTCTGTACAGCCATCGTCGGCGGTGCATTTATTCCGCCAGCGGTCGGAGCCTTGGCTGATGAATTTGGTTTTGCAGTGGCCCTCGTTCTTCCTGTACTTTGTTACATGTACATTCAGTATTTCGCCACGCACATTGCGAAATATTGACCCGATAGCCTCAGATTGGGATCAATTAGATAAAATTCCTTAACAAACAAGCATTCTTTATACACAGTCACAACTATTTAGCGAGTTTTTGTGTTCTTTCGCTGTAGAGACTATTGTAACGCGTGGAAGCGCACAAATTAACGGAAGCATGGCCCGGAAAAAGCGAGAAAAAGAACTTCAGCCGAACATCAAAGTACGTCTGGATCGACGAACGGTCATTACAGTGCGCGATCAGGAAAAATTGGCTTTCTGGAAAGAGAAATATCCAGGACTAGAAATATTGGAAGAGTAATTCGCTTCGCTTACAAAAAGCGCAGTGTATGAAAAAAGGCCGGGTGTTCCCGGCCTTTTTTGTGTCCCAAGCCAAAGGCTCAGAGTTGATTGGTTTCCATGCCTTTAGGCAACTTCACCTTGCTTCCAAGGAGCAAACGCGAGTTGCTCACGCCCTTTCTTCGTTAAGGTGTAACCGTTCTTGTTTTGGAGTATGCCATCCAAGTAAAGGTTGGTAATACGCTCACCAATTCGAGCTTGCCCAACACTCAAATCAGTATCAGCTTCGATTCTCTTCCAAAAGTTTCTTTCCAAGACCGCGAGGCGGATATGGGATTGCTGCTCTTGCTTATACGTTTGGATGATGTCCAGGATCATGTAATCGTACTTATCCATTGTGCTTTGATTAGGTGTAGGTTAGGGAGGCGATTTTCGGTTGTGTGTCGAGGTAAAGATTTACCCCTCGAACAGCTGCAAATTAAACGGCTCCGTGTGCAATGTGTCCCAAATGCGAGATGAAATATGAACGTTTTGTTAACGGTGCAAGGGAAAATGTTAATTTCTTGTGAATTAGCATGTCCGATGGACAGTGGTTCAGCGACTTAAGTCAATGAAGTTGCCAAGGAGAGCGCAAAGTTTTCCCCCCCGACAAATGGGTTCTGAGCAGCTTCATGTAGGCCTCTCGGGATATTTCCTTGGCTCCAAGTGATTTCAAATGCGGATTGCTAATCTGACAATCGATGGGGCCGAAGTCGTGTTCTTTGGCCCAATTTACCAAGTGGATGAAGGCGACTTTTGAGGCATTGCTTTCAAGCGAAAACATACTTTCGCCAAAGAACATACGTCCGATGCTTATTCCATACAGGCCTCCCACAAGTCTGTCGTTTCTCCAGCATTCAAATGAATGAGCCAACCCCAGACTGTGCAGCCGTGAATATGCCTGGATGATGTCCTTGGAAATCCATGTGCCCTCCATATTCTGCCTCACATCGGCGCATTGTTGAATGACTTCATCAAATGCAGTATCAATGCGGATTTCAAACTTTTTTTGATTCAGTACGTTGCGCATGCTCTTGGAAATATGCAGTTCATCCAAGACCAAAATCGATCGTGTTTCAGGCGCCCACCAAAGGATGGGGTCATTTTCGCCATACCAGGGAAACACACCTGTCTCGTAAGCAGCTATGAGGCGAGCCTCTTGCAAATCGCCACCAATCGCTAACAAGCCCTCCCATGCTTCTTCCACAGGAGGAAAGGAGATGGTTGAATCAAGTTGAATGATTTTGGGCGAATTGTTCATTGAGGAAAGCCAGCAAACGAATGTATGGGCCTTTGTTGAGAAAGTCAGACTTTTGGTGGATGGATGCAGTAAACCTGAAAATGACGGAGTTGTTGCGCAAGGTTTTGGAAGAAAAGGGGGCGATGTGCAGCAAGTCTGCTGATGACCTCATGCCATTTGACCGTCCAACGCCTGAACAAGCGATGCAGTCGGGTCACAAGATTCGTCTGGCATCGGTGGCGCTTCCTTTGTTTCGGCGGGAAAATGAATGGTGCATATCATTGATGAAACGCACGGAATATCCCGGCGTCCACAGTGGTCAGATTTCCATACCAGGGGGAGAAGTCGAGCGTCAAGACAGATCGCGTTTAGAGACGGCTATTCGTGAGTTTCGGGAAGAGATGGGAGTGGATTTACAGCCTGAATCTTTGGTTTCGGGTCTTTCTGAACGGTATATTCCTCCGAGCAAATTTGCGGTATCGACATATATTGCTGTGCTTTCTGAGGAGCCCAAATGGCAAATTGATTCCCAAGAAGTCGCAGGAGTTTTAACGATTCCAGTGAGTGAATTATTGAAAGAAGGGGCTCTGAGAGCTACACCGATAGAAATTCAGACTGGGGTACTGGTATCATTACCGGCTTATCATTGGCAGGGAGAAGTGATTTGGGGAGCAACGGCAATCATCCTCACAGAATTTGCGATGGTATGGAGTGAAATGAAGGCGCTTCTGTAACGTATTTTTGTCCAATGAGCGGAATCGACGGTTTGTTTTCGGAAAAAAAAGAAGTGGCTCTGCGGTCCATAGAAGAGGCGCGTGAGCGTGGCACATTAGAATGGGTGCGTCCGCTTCTTGAGGCCTATAGGGATCGGCCGGAAGAGGATGTGCGGTACGAGATAGGTGAAATGCTAGGAGCTTTGAAGATTTCTGAGGCGGCATCTGTCTTGTCTGATGCATTGGAAGATCCCGAGTTCCAATCGCTTCGTGCTGATATCATTCGTTTTCTTTGGAGCTGTGGTTTTCAATCAGAAGATGATTTGAGAGCCGTCGTGTCGAATGCGGTAGATGGTGATTTTGCATGTGCCATGGAAGCATTGACATGGGTGGAAGAACTGGAGCGTGTCGAGGATGAAAATATGCTGCTCGATGCAATTCTTCTTGTTCGAGGGGTGCTGGACGATGAGGCGAGTGATGAACGAACGCCTCTGTTTCAAGCAATGCTACCGGCTTTGCAAGCACTGGAACGGGAGCAATAGACCTCAGGTCTGAATCACCCCTGTACTGAAGGTTTCGACTGGCGCATGATTCGCCGCTTCAATGCCAGTGCTTATCCAATGACGTGTATCAACCGGATCAATGATGGCGTCCACCCATAAGCGCGCTGCAGCGTAAATTGGTGAGGTTTGTTGCTCGTAGCTGGCCGCCAACGATTCATACAATGCTGCCTGCTCGTCCTTGTTCGGTTTTAATCCGGCCTTTTTGAGCCGAGAAACTTCGATTTGTTGCAAAACTTTGGCAGCTTGATCTCCTCCCATCACAGCGATATTTGCACTGGGCCATGCAACGATAAGCCTTGGGTCGTAGGCCTTTCCGCACATGGCATAATTCCCAGCACCATAGCTATTTCCAACGACTACGGTGAATTTCGGCACGGTTGAGTTGGCCACAGCATTAACCATTTTGGCTCCGTCTTTTATGATTCCCCCATGTTCACTTCTTGACCCAACCATGAATCCGGTCACGTCTTGCAAAAAGACCAGCGGCACGCCTTTTTGATTGCAATTCATGATGAACCTCGCTGCTTTGTCTGCGCTGTCTGAATAAATAACGCCGCCAAATTGCATGCCATCCGTTTTTGATTTGACCAATTTTCTCTGGTTGGCAACGATTCCAACGCTCCAGCCGTCAATGCGAGCGTAGCCGGTAAGAATGGTTTTTCCGTAGTCTTTTTTATACTCCGTAAAACTGTCCTCATCGACAAGTGCATGGATGAGGGCGTGGGCTTCATATGGCTGTGAGCGTTCTGGAGGTAATATCGCACATATTGAATCTCCTGATGGGTCAAGGGCTTTTTCGCGTTGGAACCCTGCGAGTTCATTGGGAGCTTTCAGATGACCGACGAGCCGACGGATGGTGCTCAGCGCTTCATCGTCATTCTCGCATGCATAATCGACCACTCCACTAATGCTGCTGTGCGTATCTGCTCCTCCAAGTGTTTCGTTGTCGATGTCTTCACCGATTGCAGCCTTGACGAGGTAGCTTCCTGCTAGAAAAATGGATCCCGTTCCTTTCACAATCAGTGCTTCATCGCTCATAATGGGCAGGTAGGCCCCTCCGGCCACGCATGATCCCATCACGGCGGCGATTTGTGGAATGCCCATTGCACTCATACGGGCGTTGTTTCGGAACATGCGTCCGAAATGCTCTTTGTCGGGAAAAATCTCATTCTGCAATGGTAAAAACACTCCGGCGCTGTCCACGAGATAGATGATGGGAATGCGATTCTCCATCGCAATTTCTTGCGCGCGCAAATTCTTTTTACCAGTGATCGGAAACCAGGCGCCAGCCTTGACCGTGGCGTCATTGGCAACGGCAACGACCAACCGTTTTTTCACATGACCAATTTGAACCACAACTCCTCCAGCGGGACATCCGCCATGCTCATCGTACATGTCTTCTCCGGCAAGGGCGCCTACCTCGATGGGTCGTGTTCCTTCATCAAACAGCAATGCGAGGCGCTCTCGAGCAGTTCTTTTCCCTTTGGCATGCTCCTTTTCGATGCGCTTCGTGCCTCCTCCGAGTGCCGCGATTTCAATGCGGTCTCGAATGGAAGCCCATGCAAGACGCATGGCATCTTCATTGTGATTCAACTCCAGTTCTCGGGGTGTTGCGGATTCGGACATACGGTAAAGTTAATAGGAGAAGTACCTTTGTAAAATGCAATTCGAAAAAAGCGGTCTCAGAATCATCGGGACAGTCGGTTTGATGCTCGGGTTGTCCGTTGGATGCAGTGCACCGCCGAAGCCCCAAGTGGCGATGCAATCAGTGAATTGCACGCTGCCAGAATTCGCAGAAGGCTTCAGGTGGAGAAGTTGCGGCGGAGCTTCGGATTCTGGGGTAAAATGCTTGGAAATACTCGACGCTCAGCGAGCTGCTGTCATGACGACGGTCTATCAGGATAGTGCTCATTGGAGGAATGATTCATCGATTCCTACAAGCGAAGTGGTGGTGCTGGGAGAAGCAGAAGGGCTGACAACGTTGAGTTCCACTCACGTGGCGCTAATTGAAGTTTGGAATCCAAGCCTGAGTGAATGGAAAGGAGGGGGTCTTCTCCAGTATGTTGAGTCGCAGGAGGCTCAAAGCCGAATAAAGAGTTCATCTTCTGTTGATTTTGGTGGCAATCCAGAATGGAATCACGAGGCGATGATTGAGGCCTCGTTTCGCGCATTTTGTATTTATCCTTATGGAAATCCTCTTCAAGGCGAGGAGTGGGCGAAATCGCTTCCTGTTGTGCCAATACTCGAATACACGGAGCGCACACCGTTAGGTCGCGCGGAGTGGATGAATGTCTTCGCTTGGATGGTGGGTGAAGCTGCACTGATTCAATCGAGGAAGGCATTCGATCAGATTGCAAAACGCTATCAACAATTTCAAAATCAACCTTTTGAGGTGTCCGATTCGTTGGTCGTATTCACGGGAAGTGTGGATCAAGGCAAATGGACGGCACCCAGTGGAAGCAGCTTCATCGCTCGCATATTGAAAGATGCAGGTGCGCATTATGTTTTTGCGGATGAGAAAGGTCCAGAAAATATCCATGTACCGCTGGAACAAATTGTAGAATTAAGCGATCAGGCGGATGCTTGGGGTGTGGTCATGTTTCAGCCGGACACGAATCCGATAACCTTGGATGACTTGGTGGCTCAAAACCCTCAAAATGCCCTGATTATTCCCGATTCAGGGCGGGTGTTTATCGCCAATACGGCAGAGTGTGATTATTTCGGTTGGTGGGTAGCGCATCCCGATGAGATGCTCAGAAACTTACGAGAATTATTTTATGGCATGAACCTCACCGTCCAGGCTATAGACACCAATATGGCGCCTGAAACAAAACCCTGTTTCCGATGGATTCAAGAATAAATGGCATGATTTGGTTGGGAAGCATCACGCTTCTTGTGCTGCTCGTTTTGAGTCATTTGGTTTGGGGAACGGTGCCGCTGCCCTGGCGTTCTTGGTTATTTGAAGGGGTGCCCATGGAATCCATGCATCTGTTAATTCTAGAGGATGTTCGCATGCCCCGCGCGGCCATAGCCGTTGCTGCTGGGGCAGGATTGAGTTTGTGTGGATTGCTTTTGCAAACATGGTTTGGCAACCCGTTGGCAGGCCCTTCTGTTCTTGGAGTGAGTTCTGGAGCGGGTATGGGGGTGGCGCTCATCGTTTTGGCAGGAGTGGCGGGAGGATGGATGGCTACAACGGCTGCAGCAGTGCTGGGAAGTGGTGTGGCGTTGGTGTTGGTTTTATTCGTGGCAAACCGTTTCAGAGGTGCTGCCTCACTTTTGATATTTGGGTTGATGCTCAATTACGTTCTGGGGGCTTTAATTACGGTTTTACAGGCGGAGGCTGATCAGGCAGCTTTGCAACAATTCGTTTTTTGGGGAATGGGCACCTTTGGACAGGGTTCGGTCGAAACTGCATGGGCGCTCGGGCTTCTGACATGCGGAGCTGCACTCGGGGCTTGGCTGATGCGAAAGAACTTGGATGCATGGACACTTGGCTCATTGACTGCGCGCAGCATGGGAGTGAATGAAAGAAGTTTTCGTTGGGCTATCGTTTGGATGAGCGGTTTGTTAACAGGTGGCATCACGGCAGTTTGCGGACCCGTAGCTTTTTTGGGATTGGCAACCCCGCATTTAGTGCGGCTGTTGACACGTGAGCGCAGGCATGCTGTGTTGATTCCGCTCACGGCCATTGCAGGAGCCAATTTGGCTTTGTTAGCTGATTGGGGGGTAAAGGGGATGTTGGGAATGGAGCATGGATGGCCGCTTAACGCTGTGCTATCATTGATTGGGGGGCCGATGGTGGTATGGGTTTTAGTGACCAAAACAAGATCTTCGGCATAATGAAAGCAAACGTTAGCTCATTGATATTGGAGAACTTATCGGCTGGTTACCGGGGGCGTACTCCAATTCTGGATGAATTGAATCACCGGTTTTCATCCCATGGCCTGAATGTGGTCATTGGTCGAAACGGAGCCGGAAAAAGCACCTTGGTGCGCACCCTCGCAGGGTTGCAAACCCCTTTATCCGGGGAGGTCCAATTGGATGGAACGACTTTGCACACGCTTGATTCCAGTGAGCGAGCGAAACGCATTGCTTTTGTGAGCAGTGTTCCCCCCCGAACAAGTGAGTTGCGGGTACATGAAGTCTTGGCCTTGGCTTCCGAGGATGAAGAAAAAAGGCGATCCATGCTCACAGCTACGGGCGATCCATCTTGGTGGAATCGACGTTTACAGGAATTGAGCGATGGAGAGGCTCAACGGGTTATGTTCATTCGGGCCTTGCTGCAAGGCACCGATTGGATTCTCTTGGATGAACCAACGGCATTTTTAGATGTGCCGGCTCGAGCAGCGCTGTGGCGGGAATTAATGAACGCGGCATCGAAGGGGGTTGGAGTGCTGGTGGCCACTCATGATTACGGTGAAATTCAAGGCCACGCCGATCTCAGTTCCATCGCCATGATTCGGAATAGGAAGCTCACGCCACTATCGGTCGAGGCGAGTGCAGCCGATTGGACCAATGCATTGGTGAGCGAATTGTAAAACATTGGAGCTTAGCAATTCGAAAATGCACGAATGACGCCCTAATTTTGTGTTCCTTATTCCACCAAGAGAAGTGCAATGCCGTCCCTAAGCCGAATGATTTTGATGTTCCTGTTCTTGGCAGCACTGCTTGCAGTGATTGAAATATTCGCTTTCCGTTTGCTCAAACGAAAATATGACCAACACCCCAACTGGTTTCGAATTCGGAGGGTTTGGATTGGCGGAATCGTATTCATTTGGGCAGCGTTTACCATAAATGGTTTCATGTGGCCGACTTGGCGAGTGACCCATCCTCGCTTGCTGTCGATTTTATCCATTTCTTTCTTTACCGTTTTTGTGCCGAAAATGTTGATGTCAACATTTGAAACGTTGGAGTTGATTCGCAGTTTACTTTCCCGTCTTCACGCAAATGCTGAGGGATCTGCGCGTCCTATTTCGCGCAAATCATTTTTGACGGACACGGGGCTGGCGCTGTCGGGATTCACACTTGCGGGATTTTTGTACGGGGTGACATGGGGCAAATTTGCCTACCGGACTGAATATGTGCAGGTGCCCATTCCGGGGCTGTCGAAGGAATTTGAAGGTTTGCGTGTGGTCCAATTGAGCGATGCACACTTGGGAAGTTTTATCCATACCCCTCAGCCCGTGCTGGATGCATTGAATGGAATACAGGACCTTCAACCTGACCTCATTCTGTTCACGGGTGATTTGGTCAATTCACATGCTGACGAAGCCGAACCATGGATCCAGGCTTTTTCGAGCTTGCAGGCACCGTTGGGTAAATTCTCCATCATGGGCAATCATGATTATGCAGATTATGGCCCATTTGAAGAAGAGGAGCGGGAGGCAAGTCGTCAACGGTTGTATCAAATCCACAATGAGATGGGGTTTCGGCTTATGCGAAATGAGCATGCCATGCTGCATCGTGACGGAGCCTCATTGGTACTTTTGGGAGTGGAAAACTGGGGGAGAGGCTTTCGAAAAAGTGGAGATTTAACAAAAGCCATGGAGGGAAGCGGATGTGAATCATTGCCCACGGTTTTGATGAGTCACGATCCAACACATTGGGAAGAACAAGTGATGAGAGGTAAAGCACCGATCGAACTAACCCTCAGTGGGCATACCCATGGCATGCAGTTTGGAATTGAAATTCCATGGTTGGGCGTGAAATGGTCCCCAAGTAAATGGCGTTACCAACGTTGGGCTGGTTTGTATGAAGAAAATGGACAGTACCTGCATGTCAATCGGGGATTTGGAGTTTTAGGTTTTCATGGTCGGGTGGGAATGCCTCCAGAAATCACGTTGATTGAATTGACTCGAGCTTAGACGCTGTGTCAGGGTGTGTGGTTATTATTGCAATGAATTCAAGTTTCGAAAATGTCAGACGATAAAAAAGTCATCTTCAGCATGCACAAGGTCAATAAAGTGACCCCTGCTGGAAAACACATCCTGAAAGATGTAACGCTCGGATTTTACCACGGAGCAAAAATTGGAATTTTAGGTGCAAACGGTGCTGGTAAATCAACGGTGATGCGCATCATCGCGGGCCTGGACGAATCGTTTACGGGTGATGTGACGTGGTCTCCGGGAATTTCAGTGGGTTATCTTTCACAAGAGCCGCAGCTGGACGAGAGCAAGACGGTGCGTGAAATTGTGGAAGAGGGCACGGCCGAAATCGTGAATGTGCTCAAGGAATACGAAGAGATCAATGCCAAGTTCATGGATGAAGAAATCCTGAACAGCCCAGAAAAAATGGAAGCCTTGATCAATCGCCAAGCAGAGGTTCAAGACCGCATCGATGCATTGAATGCCTGGGAATTGGATACGAAGCTCAACATAGCCATGGACGCATTACGCTGTCCACCCGATGATGCGAAAATTGAAATGCTGTCAGGAGGTGAACGCAGACGTGTGGCGCTCTGCCGCTTGCTGCTGCAGCAACCAGACGTACTGCTGTTGGATGAGCCTACTAACCACTTAGATGCGGAGTCAATTGACTGGTTGGAGCAGCATTTGGAACAATACCCTGGAACGGTTTTGTGTGTAACACACGACCGTTACTTCTTGGACAATGTCGCAAAGTGGATTCTGGAATTGGACCGAGGGGAAGGGATTCCGTACGAGGGCAATTATGCGTCTTGGTTGGAACAAAAGTCCAAACGTCTCGCCCGAGAAGAAAAGCAAGAGTCCAAGCGCAGAAGAGAATTGGAACGGGAATTGGAATGGGTGCGTCAATCCCCCAAAGGCCGACGCGTTAAGAATAAAGCACGTGTCAATAATTATGAGCAAATGTTGGCTGAAGGGACCAATGAGAAAGATGCTCGTTTGACCATTCCGATCCCCAATGGTCCGCGATTGGGCAATTCAGTCATTGAAGCAACGTCGCTTCAAAAAGCTTTTGGAGAGCGCTTGTTGATAGAGAACCTGAGCTTCAATTTGCCACCCGCGGGCATAGTTGGTGTCATTGGACCCAATGGCGCCGGAAAAACAACACTTTTCCGCATGATTATGGGAGAAGAGCAGCCGGACGATGGCGGGTTCAAAGTCGGGGAAACCGTCGAAATTGGCTACGTCGATCAGCGACATGCGGACATCGATCCGGAGAAAACAGTGTGGCAAGTAATCAGCGGCGGCAATGAACAGCTCGAGATTGGCGGTAAGCTTTTCAACAGCCGAGCTTACGTTTCGAGGTTCAATTTCAATGGAGGAGACCAACAAAAGAAGTGCGGCGTATTGTCCGGTGGAGAGCGCAACCGTTTGCATTTGGCGATGACCCTCAAAACCGAGGCCAACGTATTGCTATTGGATGAGCCTACAAACGACATAGATGTGGATACCTTGCGCGCGCTTGAGGAGGGAATAGAATCGTTCGCTGGATGTGCAGTGGTCATTTCTCACGACCGGTACTTCCTGGATCGCATCTGCACGCATATATTGGCGTTTGAGGGAGACTCCCAAGTATATTGGTTTGAGGGTACCTACAGTGAATATGAAGAAAACCGTAAGAAGCGGTTGGGCAACGTTGGGCCGCAGCGTGTGAAGTACAGAAAATTGGTCCGTGACTGATTACGTCGGTCGATTTGCACCCACGCCTTCGGGGCCTTTGCACTTCGGTTCCATGGTAGCTGCTGTGGGCTCCTGGTTGGATGCTCGAGCGCACAAAGGGCGTTGGCTTCTAAGAATTGATGACTTGGACCCACCGCGCGTAAAATCCGGTGCAGTCGACGCCATCTTGCTGACTCTCGAAGCTTATGGGTTGCACTGGGATGGCCCGGTCGTCCATCAGTCGTCTCGAAATGATGCCTATAACGATGCGCTTCGTCATTTGATGCGGAAAGGGAAAACGTATTTCTGTCAGTGCTCAAGGAAGGATTGGGCCGGGCAGGCCATTTATCCAGGTACGTGTCGCGGTCACGCGGAAGTAACACAACGCTTGATAAGGCTTCTTACAGATGATGCTCAGATTGAGTGGCAAGATGCTGGGTTGGGTGCGTGCCGGTTTCAAGTAAAAGATGTTATGGGAGATGTCGTTTTACGAAACGCCCACGAACTGTTCAGTTATCACTTGGCAAATGTTGTCGATGACATGGAGATGGGAATAACACACGTCGTGCGTGGTGAAGATTTAGAAGAGGCTACTGTGGCGCATTTGTATTTGCAGGCAGCCTTCGAAGGTCCAGTTATTCAATATCATCATCTCGCATTGGCTTTGGATGAACAAGGATTTAAATTGTCCAAACAAACCAAAGCACCGGCGGTAACGGCAGAGCAAAGAGCTGAGGTGTTGCATGAAGTTTTTATCCATTTGGGCTTGCCTGCAGTGGAATTGGGCGAGCCTGAAGAGATGTTGCAATCCGCTTTGATTTCCTGGCGCTCCCGTTATGCCCCAACTTTTTAGTTGTTCATCTTGAGTCAATCGGTCAATCGGTCAATCGTTTGAATCATTTGATTGAATTCATCTGAGTCGAAGAGCCGGGTCATGAAAACGATGGTCCCAGTGGTGTCGACGACAACGTTGCGTGTAACGCCCGTTTTGGGTCCCGCAATGGAATAAAACACACGCCCCTCTGGATCAGGTGCCATGGGGTAAGTGACTCCTGTAGATGCCGCGAATGTAGCCACTTTATCTTCGGACTCATCTAAATCGACGCCCACCAAAGTGAAGGGGCGATCTCGGAAGGCTTGCCAGACTTCCTTTTCTAAATGTGGCATTTCCTTTCTGCATACTCCACACCAAGAAGCCGTGAACTGAAGCACATACGTGGTTCCGAGAAGTGATGCATTGTTGTACTGCTGTCCATCCAAGTCCGTCAAGTTAAAGGTCGGCATGGGGTCGCCGACTTGAACAATGAATCCACGGTGATCAACTGAATCCGCAGTTTGGGCGGAAGCAAGGTTGGCACAGGTCGTGAGTCCGACAAAGAGCAGGACGTTTAATGTGAAGGGCAGGGGAGCGAGGATGTGGGGAGCGAGTCGCATGTGGATGACAAGTGGATTTCGTGAAGTGCTGGACGAAAATTATGGGTTTTTAAAGCCCAAATAAAGTCTACGTTGGCATGAATGAAGGCGGGTTCCATGAGCAGGTTGGAAGTAATTTCGTGTCCTGCGGAATGAATGGCGGTCAATTTGACCAGTGGATGCAGGTCGGCGATGGCACCGCTCCCGATGAGGTGCAGAGCTCCCGGACTGGATTCAGGGCAGTAATGGTGGATGGCTTGACAAAAAGGAACCAGCTCATCACACGTTCCATGATAAGCGAGCACTGGAATCGGAGCAAATGAATCCACGCGCTCCATGGCGCCTCCAATGCTGATAACACCGCGAATGTCTTCAAGTTGAAGGTGAAATGCCGCAAACAAAGCCGCCTCCGCTCCTGCAGAAGTGCCACAAACGATGGAGCCATTCGGAAATGTTTCGTTCAATGCATCCAAGGCCTGTTCTAAGTCTTCTCCAGCCCAGCGAATCGCTTCGCGTTTATCTGCAACAGGAATATTGCAATGAAATCCTTTGCCTACTTGGCGAAGTCGATAGTCCATGCTCGCAACAGCAATGCCTTTTGCTGCGAGTGCTTCACAGTAGCGGATGTTGATCGGATCATCTCGTTTCCCAGCACTGAATCCTCCACCGTGCATGAATAAGATTCCCCAGCCTTCGGCGACTTCGAATGCTGGTAAATAAAGATCCAGCATCAAGGTGTCTAGCAGATTGCCAGAAGGAAAGGAAAGAGTGCTTCGATAAAAAGAGGTTGAATCAAGCAGCTCCGGGCTCCGCGTATCGGAACAGGAGGCACCATGCGAGATCGGTGACAACCCCATGAGGATGAGCAGGGCAAATAACCGGATCGCACGGATCATTTTTCACCGACTGACCGATCCTTGTTGGCCTGGCTTCGCGGATGGAACTGATCTATTTGCTTCCGCAAAAATCGCCGATCGAGATGGGTATAGATTTCGGTGGTTGCGATTTGAGCGTGGCCAAGCATTTCTTGGACAGCTCGCAAGTCTGCGCCTGCTTCCAGCAAGTGTGTCGCAAAACTGTGACGGAATGTGTGAGGGCTGATGTTTTTGCGCACTTGAGCATGAATCGCCACGCGTCGCAGCATTGTAAAGGCCATTTGCCGGCTGAGTCCCCGGCCTTGACGTCCTAAAAAGAGGGTGTCTTCGTATCCTTTCATGGAGATGATTTCGGACCTGTATTGGCTCAAGTAATCATCCACAGCTTCCAAGGCCGTTGTCCCGATGGGGACCATTCGCTCTTTGTTTCCTTTGCCCACAACCTGAACAACCCGGTCGATGAAGTCAACTTTGGACAACTGCAATTCACAGAGTTCGGTAACCCGCAAACCACAACTGTAAAGAACCTCAAGCATGGCTCGGTTTCGAACTCCTTCCCTCCGAGAAAGATCAACGGCGGCGATGATGTCGCTTACTTCGCCAACTGATAATACGTCAGGTAGCTTTCGTTGCTGTTTGGGGGCTTCGACCAATTCAACTGGATTACCCTCCAGAATTTGCTCTAAGCGCAAATACTTGCAGAAGCTTCGAATGCCAGAAAGCATCCGGGATTGGCTGTTTCGAGCGATGCCTTCATCGTACAGGAACCCTAAGTAATGCTCGATGTCTTCCATGGAAATCAAGCCCGGATCAGCAATGGACTTTTCTCCGACGCAAAAGTTCTCAAATTTGGCAATGTCCCTGAGGTAGGCCACGATTGAATTTTCACTCAAACCTCGCTCGAGGGTTAAGTAAGTTTTGTAGCCTGCGATGGCAGATTTCCAATCAGATTTTATTCGAATCATTAGCGAATCCAATTTTGCTGTGAGATGAGCAAGGCTTCTTGCACGGTTATGCGCCGCTGTCCGTTGTATGCGGCTACAAATGGTCCAGGAAATAAGTAGCTTGAGCGCAATTCGACTCGTTTGTCACGCGCTGCTTTGTATGCTGTAAAATATCCGGTCGTGTATTTGTTCCAGCCCTGATGTTTCTCGCGCTTGACTTCTCCTGGGTAAGCATAAGTTCGTTGGACCTGGCTTCCGCTCAAAGGTTGATGGGTCGCCAAAACCTGCAAGCGAAAAGCAATGTCTGAGGCATTGGGCTCACGCACAGCCGGAGGAGAGGTGATCGTTTCTGTCGGTGCGATGGGGTGTTCCACGGCCTCACCATGAAGGATGGTGGCGAGAGTCCCTGTAATGCTTGAAGGATCCAACGCAGCGACTTCATAAGAAACTCTTAGCATGGGGACGTCCGGAGTGGTGTGCCAGATGTAAACGAGCTGATTATCGAATAGGTCTCGAATGTGTGAAGCCCCATCTTCCAAAGGAACAATGGTGAGACCTCCTAGAATCTCAGTGATTTTCAGGAATTGTCCAGATTCAAATCCAGTAATTTGAATGGCCATAACCCCTGAGGATGGCCCCTTAGAATTCCATGATCGTTTTATAACGATGTCCTTCGGGTCATTTTGGATCGGTTCGTTTTTTTGGGCTGCAAGGGAGCTTGTGTCGGATCCTTTTTCCTCAGTTGCCAATGCAAGAGGGTGTGGTTCGAATTCAACATCCTTCCTGCTTCCGTCTTCTATGAAAGAGAACCATTGCGTGATGACTCCTCCTGTGAAGGTATCGTCGGCGCTCATATTCAATTGAAGTTCAAGTGTGCGTTGTGGGGGTAATTCTGTCCAAATGAACTTAGCTTTTCCATCTTGAAACGTGAATGAAGCACCCTCTAATTGGGATGGCGAGACTTGAATGCCTGCAGGGAATTGAATTTGAAACCTTGCAAAACCAGCTGTCTGGTGAATGTCCAATGACCATGTGGCTTGGTATGAAGCCCCCGCTGCGAGCGATTGTGGTAAGTCATGTTCTTCAACCAAGCCATAGTGTTCACTTTTTAGCTTGCCCGAAACCCAGCCCAAGGAGCTGGCCGCTAAAAGCGAGAGAAACAAAAACGGTACAAACATTCGAGTGGACATAAAGGCAAGCTAGCCTTTGTCTTTGTCTGGAATTGATGACTCACGTGATTTTGCCAACATTCCGCTGTGAGGGAATAGCGTGGACTTGTTGCCTCCTGATTGTCGAAGCAGTCCCAGGAGGAGGGAGGAAAATACCATCAAAAGAAAAGTCCTGTTCCAGCGTTCTGGAACAGGACCAACTTAACCAAATTATCACTTGATGCTTAGCTTGCGCTAAACTCACTTAAAACCATTACAAACTTCGCTTGCAATGTCATGGTATAACGTGTGATTTAAATAGGTTATTGACACCGAATCGTTAAAAAATGCGCGTGTTTGAATTTCCCATGATCTATCCTATCTTTGCGCCCCCCTTAGGACACTTACCTCTCTGGGGACTTAAAGAAAAGTCATGAGATCCGGAATTCACCCCGATAACTACCGATTGGTTGTCTTTAAAGACATGTCAAACGAATATTCATTCCTCAGTCGTTCTGCAGCTTCCACCAAAGAAACTGTGAAGTGGGAAGATGGGAATGAGTATCCGCTGATTAAGGTGGAGGTGAGCCATAAGTCACATCCTTTCTATACCGGTAAGGCTCAATTCGTTGATACTGCAGGTCGAATCGATAAGTTCCGTCAGAAGTATCAGAAATTCGATAAGAAGGGAGCAGACAAGCCAGAAGAGCAAGCGGAGGATTGATCCGGTCGCAGGCAAGTCGGTTCTCGAACTGAATCAGCGCACTCCTCCTTACCGTCACATTCAATTCAACTGTGGCAAGACCAAGAAGGTCTGCGCCTTCCTTGGCATGCACGCTTAGTGATCTACAAGATCATTCATCCGTTTTGAGACGACGCTGAAGAATGAGTTGGCAAAGTTTTGATCTAAACGAGCCCCAATCGCCTATTTTTTTTCGAAAACCATGTAGGTCAATGACTTACGAGGTTGGCTGTTTTCTTTGCGCCTCGAATAGAAGTGAAATGTTCAACAGAAAAAGCAAAATCCTCCACCTGAAATCAAGGCAAAGAGGAGAACGAGCACGATCAGTCCAAGGAGCATGAACGCTCCTGCCCCAACGGCAATCGAGCGATTTGTTTTGTGGAATCTTTCGCGTTCCTGAGTGACATCTATTCCGTTGGAGGATTTGATAGACAGGACCTCCTCTCTGAATCGTCGATTAAGGATGAATGCAACAATGACAAGAAGTCCTAGTATTTGCGTTAATGCGCCCACCCCTCCAATGATTTGTAAAAGTGTTTGAAGGGTTAATGCCCCCAGTGCGATATTGCCGAAGCGTTTTTGTTTTTTCTCAGCTTCATCCCAAGGCTGTGGTTCGACCAATTGCCTGCGCTTTAGTCGATGGTCAATTGTGTTTGGTTCAATGCGTGGCAAAGAAGCAATGATTTTTGGGTAAGTCGGTTGCACTGCTGAGGCGAACGAATGTTCACCTGATAGGGATGCCTCTGCTACGCATTCAACGTTGGCTTCGGAAGGGATCGGAGTGTGCTGAACCTCTTTAAACTCGTATGATGAGGCGCGCGCAGTGCCCTTTTGCCATTCAAAATGATAGCCTGGCAGTAAGCTGCGTTTTTGCAATGAACATCCTGTAAAAACGCTCATGAGAAGAGAGCCGAGAAGTAGGGCCTGAAAATATCGCATGGTGAAAGGTATGCGATATTGAATTGTTCAAAAAAAGTGGTGGTTATGTCCCTTTTTTATTTGTCAATCTTTCGCGTTCTATTTCCGTTTCCATTGACTGTTCAAACAGTCAATTTGGAAACTCTCGTAATCGTTAGTCCATAACCGATTGGCCCCAAGGAACGCTCGGCATTGGTCAATACGTGGCAATTGCGAATGCCGAGTTGCCGAATAATCTGAGCGCCGATGCCGTAATCCTTTCGATCCATAGGCGCGTTCTGAGAAGTGTTCGATTCTTTGAAGTTCTTATAAGCTTGGAGTTCGTCAAATAAACCGCCTCCCTCTCTCAGCTTATTGATGTAGATGATGGCTCCCTTTCCAATTTCACCCATTTCCTGCATCGCTGCATGGAGCATGGGCCCCTTTCCAAAGTCCGTGATTTGAAAGACATCACCTAGCATGCTCGTGCTGTGAACACGGATGGGAACTTCATCCCCCTCATTCCATGTTCCTTTGACAAGCGCCAAATGCTCAACCTGGTTGGTCACCTGCTCAAAGACCACGGCAGTGAAAGGACCAAAAGCTGTTTGAATTTCGGCCTCTGCCTTCCGCTCAATTAACGTCTCCGTTTGCAATCGATGTTCAATCAAATCAGCAATGGAAACCAATTTTAAATTGAATTTGTCCGCCAATTTTCGACATTCCGGCAACCGGGCCATGGTTCCATCCTCGTTCATTATTTCCACAATTACACCAGCGGACTCGAACCCGGCGAGTCGGGAGAAATCAATGGCCGCTTCTGTGTGTCCTGCTCGGCGCAATACACCTCCTTTCCGAGCACGCAGTGGAAAAATGTGTCCGGGCCTTCCCAGCTCATCGGGCTGGGTATTCGGATGGATTAGCGCTTGAATGGTTTTGGCTCGATCCTGTGCGGAGATTCCAGTCGTGCATCCGTTTCCCAGTAAATCGACGGAAATCGTGAATGGTGTCTCGAATGCTGCATTGTTGGCCGGAACCATGAGCTCCAGCTCCAATTCATCGCATCGTTCTTCCACCAATGGAGCACATATGAGTCCACGTCCATGCGTTG